>Ga0315274_10005601_pt1 | contig 18359 bp, 14 predicted proteins | sample YL17G02_20_MG_FD_203700 | JGI IMG/M metagenome (GOLD analysis project Ga0315274, IMG submission 203700) | Sediment microbial communities from Yellowstone Lake, YNP, Wyoming, USA - YL17G02_20 | ecosystem: Environmental > Aquatic > Freshwater > Lake > Sediment | place: USA: Wyoming | collected...
ACACCGGATCGCTGCGCAGGGCATCGTGATCGTTGCAGTCCTCGTACCCGGCGAGAATGCCCTAGATTCGCTGACGGACCATCTCGTCGAAGCCGTGGTAGGTCAGGGCCGGATCGCGCGGGTCGTGCAGGCACGAAACTAAACGCTCGGTGAATCGGTGAATCCGATCTTGCCATTGAACTGGCGAATGGGTAGGATTCCCGCGTCGCTGCTCATGAGCGTCGTTTGGGTCTCGACGACGATGGGCAGCCCGGGGAGAAAATCGAAGTGAATCCGTCCCGCAGTCTGTTCCATGACTCACGGGGGCAGGAAGCTCTCCGCTCGCGGGCCAAGTGCGTAGCTATCTGCCCGGACATACCGCATGTCTGGCCCATCGAATCCCCGACCTTGCGCGAAAAGCGGCAGCGGAGGTGGACACCGCAAGTTGCTCGCGCGCCCGTGCCGTCACCTTTCCGGGAGCCAATTCGGTGGTGGCGAACATTCTCGCGGCAGAATCGATTAGGGCTCCATGCCCGGACCGCTCCGGCCCCCCGTCGCAAGGCACGATCATGTACGATCGCCGCGAGCCTCGGCGGCTCGGGGTCATCGATGTCCGGTCACCATGTGAACACGCAAATGTATGTCATGCCACTCAACACTTTGGGGAGAATCGATCATGAAAACAAGCTACAAAACAGCGCGGTCGTCGAAAAAGAAACATACACATACATGGGCATCGCGTCGCAGGCCGATGCTCCTGACCGGATCCCTTCTCATCTTTGCTTCTGGATATTCATGCTGCCTGGAGTCCATTCCCGTCCCTGCCTGTCCGGAAGGCGATGCGCCAAGCATCCTGCTTACAGCCGAGAGGCAGCTAGATGCCGAACTGCCGATGCTGGTCGCCGGAAGGGCATGCGGTGGAGAAGCCATGGACCCGGAGCGCCTTGCCGCCGAGTTCGAGGTAGTCGTTTATGCACAAACCGATAAGTACTACGTTCAACCCTTCACGGTCGACTCACGCCACATTCTCTGCAACAGCGGCTACTTCCAGACCGGATCGCACGACAGCATGGCGTTTCATGCATTTCTCGCGCAACAAGGATGTACGAATTGGCCGTCTCCAGCTACATCGTTGCCACTAGTAGATGGCACCTGTGTCCTCGCTGAAGCAGAGTTATGGATTAACGACCGAGACAGCGACCAGGACGGAGTCGCTGACTCGCGCGACAACTGCGTCGACGTCGCTAATCCCGACCAAGCGGATACCGACGGTGACCAACGGGGAAACGCGTGTGACAATTGTCCTACGACTTCCAACCCAGGGCAGGAAGATGACGATGGGGACGAAGTGGGAAATGTTTGCGACAACTGCCGGGCCACTCCCAATGCGGATCAGGCTGACGCCGACGGTGACGGTGTCGGCGACGCTTGCGACAACTGTCCTAGCATTGCCAATTTGGATCAGGAAGATGACGACGGCGACGGATGCGGCAACGCGTGTGACGACTGTTCGAATGATCCGAACAAATGCCGTTCTGGCCTCTGCGGTTGCGGCGTACTGGATCCTGACGCCGATGGCGATGGCGTACCGGACCCGGACCTGTCTGCTGTAACGGCGGAACTTCTATCTCGCATCGGACATAACTGGATCAACTACTCCCCAACGAATTATGATCCTGGTGCCGGCGTGTACCCCACAGAGGACCAGATCATCGCCGAACTACGGCAGCTTTGCAGCGAGGAGGGATACGATGGAGTCCTGACGTTTTCCTTCGCCGGCACTTTAGGCGCCATCCCGCGGCTTGCAAAGCAGGCCGGCTGTCATACGGTCGGGGCTGGCATTTACGACCTAACGGACTCGTTAGAGCTAGAGACGGCCATTGCCGAGGCCGAGTACATCGACCTTTACATCGTCGGAAGTGAAGGGCTTTACGCAACGCCGCCCCGGTACACACTCGAGCAGGTGCAAGAGAAGCTACGCGAGGTAAGAGACGCATCGTGCAAGCCGGTCACGACCGCCGAGCCCTGGCAGACCTGGCTTAACATGCTAGAGGCCGCCGAACGCTCGCAGCTGATCGAAGCCGTTGACTTCGTGAGTGTCAACATTTACGGCTGGTGGCAGGGGTATCATGATCCGTGCGCTGCGGCAGACGAGGTTGAGCGCCTCTACGATGTTGTCCGCCAATTCGCTGGCGATACGGCTGTCATCGTCAAAGAAACGGGCTGGCCCACCGCTGGCCATCCAGATGCGAGCATATGCGGACAGGAGGAGTACTTCACATGCCTCCGTGCGAGCGGAATTCCATTCGCGCATTTTGAGGCCTATGACCAGCCGTGGAAGCATGAGCCCTGCTGCGAGCCCGGCGGGCCGTACGACATTGGCCCGCACTGGGGTTTTCATGATAGCGATGGGGTGTTAAAGACTGACTGGCCGGACAAGGAACCGGCAACCTGCTCGCAAACAACGTGTCCCGATTGTAGCGGGATTCTGTACACGATCGTGGCCACCTGCTACGAGGAACAGGCTGGTATCACCAGGGTTGGGCTTGGTTGCTACAAGCTGGAAATTGCGGACCGAAACAACCCAGTATTGGGATGCAACTTTCAATACTATGATGGCCACGCTGGAGGCGCGGGCGACACCTTGGAGATGTTGGGCTGCGGTGGTTATGCCTACATGAAGTGGGCGTACAATGCGCTGCAGGAGGTCGCTGTTCGGCAGGGCTGGCAAGGGCAGACCGATCTCGGTCTGACGATCGGCGACAGCTTGGAAAAACTGCAGACCTGGTATCCCGAAGCTCGGCGGCGCGACGGCTGCTCAGGCGGCACCTGGACGGTCGGGCATTTCAAAGCGTGCGTCAACGAACAGGGTGTCATCACAATGATGGGTGTGTGTTGCTTCAGACGGAAATGGAGTTTTCCGCCGTGTTGGTTAGTGTAGTCCCGAACGGAGGAAAACGACATGAGCAGCACGAAGGAACGGCGACATTTCACAGGCCACGAGAAGGTGGCGATTTTGCGGCGGCACCTGGTGGAAAAGGTGCCGGTATCGGACCTGTGCGAGGAGCAGCGGATCAACCCCACGCTCTTCTACCGCTGGCAGAAAGACCTTTTTGAGCAAGGGGCCGCGGTGTTCGACGCGCCCAAGGGCCGCGGGCGTAACGGGCGGTCGGAGGACGCGGCGGCCAAGCGGATCACGGCCTTAGAGGACAAGCTGCGGCGGAAGGACGAGGTGCTCTCCGAGCTGATGGAGGAGCACGTGGCGCTAAAAAAAAGCCTTGGGGAAGCCTGAGAGGGATGTGGGTGCCTCACGACACGCGGGACACGATCGTGGACTTCGTCCGGCAATGGTCGGAGCGTACGGAGATTGCGGGTAAACGCATGGTGGCGTGGATCGGAATCTCCTCCAGCAAGTACCACGACTGGCAGGGGCGTTACGGGCAGGTCAACGAGCACAACGCCTGGATTCCGCGGGACGAGTGGTTGGACGAAGAAGAGAAGCGGGCGATCGTGGAGTTCCATCGGGAGTATCCGTTGGAGGGGTATCGGCGGCTGGCGTTCATGATGCTGGATCGAGACGTGGTAGCGGTGAGTCCCAGCAGCGTGTATCGGGTGTTGCGGGCGGGCGACCTGCTTCGCCGGTGGAACCGCAAGCCGAGCAGAAAAGGCACCGGGTTTGTGCAGCCTTTGCGGGCGCACGAGCACTGGCACGTGGATATTTCGTATATCAACGTGTGCGGGACGTTCTACTACCTGTGCACCCTGCTGGACGGTTGCAGCCGGTACGTGGTGCACTGGGAGATCAAAGAGTCCATGACCGAGGCCGAGGTGGAGATCATCGTGCAGCGGGCGCGGGAGAAGTTTCCCGGGGTCACCCCGCGGATCATCTCCGACAACGGTCCGCAGTTCATCGCCAAGGATTTTAAGACGTTCATCCGGATTTGCGGGATGACCCACGTGCGGACCTCGCCCTACTACCCGCAGAGCAACGGGAAGCTGGAGCGCTGGCATCGCTCGGTGAAGAGCGAGTGCATCCGGCCGGGCACGCCTTTGTCCCTCGAGGATGCGCGACGGCTGGTGGGTGAATATGTGACCCACTACAACGAGGTTCGTCTTCACAGTGCCATCGGGTACGTGACGCCGAAGGACAAGCTTGAGGGACGGGAAGCGGAAATCTTCGCGGAGCGGGATCGCAAGCTGGCCGAAGCGCGGGAGCGTCGCAAGGCCCGACGCGGCGCTGGGCGACAAGCCGGCGTCGTGAACCCCGATCCTGCGAAGGCGGACGTGCAGGCCGCTTGACGGTGGACAGATGCGAAACGACGATCGACATCAGCCGGTGAAACGGACGCGGGCCACGCAGGAGTGCGCCCCGCCAGGGATAACCGGTGGGGTGTGCGACGGACGGAAGTTCGGCGGAGCGGAGCAGGAGGCTCCGCTCCCCACCCTCCCGTTCGGAGCATTCCCCCATGCCTCAAAAAACTCATGGTGCGGAGCACGGCGAACGCTTGCTTGTGGAAGCGAGCCAGAACTCCATTTCACGCTGAACCACTACACAGGCGGTCACCAAAGCCGCCCCCGACGCGATCCAATAACACGCGCACGAAGACGTCGGCGATCCGTCGCACATCTTCGTCCGTGATCCGCTGTAAGGGATTCCACAGCGGGATCCAGTCGGGATCTCCGGGATCGAGGTAAATCGTGCGCTCCACGGCATCACCGGGAAGCAGACAGAGCATGCACTCGCAAAGGTCTCCGTAGGGATCCAGGACGACCAGGCCGATGTCGCGGCGAACGTCGTCAATGATCATTCGTTCCATGACCGAGCTTTTTCCGGTTCCGGCACGGCCGATCAGGTGCGTGTGCCAGACGCGGCACTTGTAAGGGATGCAGACGGGTCTCCACTGTTTGGCGAACTCGCCGAAGCCGATTGGCGTGCCCTCCGACAGCTCGTCATCCGGAGGTAAGGTGTCAAGCATGGTTGTGATCCTCGCGACCTCGGTCGTCGTCTCCGGCGGCGGCGTCCCACCACCGTCGGAAGCGGAAGGGAACCGCGCCCTGTGGGACCGCCCTCCGCCACAGGAACATGCGGCGGACCGAGTCGCGGAATTTCAGACCGGTGCACGACCGTTCTTCACTGAACCCGAAGGTCCCAGCCGAGATCTCCTGCGTGACACGAAAACTGGCACGAAGAAATGAACACACTTTGATCCTACACTCGAAAAACGATGCCGCCGGCCTCTGCAGAGATGGATCTCAAATCGCGGGTTCTGCCAGTTGTCAGTTGTCAACCAGCAACACATCTCAGGCCGACGAAGGATTGGGAATGGCTAGATCGAACCGTAGCCCGCTCGATCCCTCCCCGCGGCCAGCGGTCTTCAACCGCGCGATCCACAGATGGGTCGAACCGTCGATCCAACGGCTGCGGCATATCACCCGGCGAACTGAAACACCCCCACGGATGACTTCTTCCTCTTGGATCCGGTAGGGTCCCTTGATGGAGGCCGGCTGCAGGATCCTCCCGCTGGGCTGAAGCCGCTCGGTATCAGTTTTGAGCATCGCCCCCAGTTCGAGAGCAATGTCTCCTTGGACCGGATCGATGACGACCGGCAGCAAGGGAAACCAGTTCTCCGGCACCGTCGTCTGGATTTGATACTTGAGCGGTGGCGCACCGGCGGTGGGTTGTCGAAGCGCCTCGGGGATCGACGATCTCTTCGCGAGCTGCCTTTCATGCAACGACAGAGGCCCACCCAAGCTGCCTTCAACGGTGCGTTCGATCGCCCAGGCCATGTTGGCCATCTCGTCTCGGAGGAGTCGCACATCTTCAACCGCATCACTTCGCTCGAGGACGCGCGAGGCACTCGGGGGCAATATGAACATATCGGAGGCGTGGGCAGCGCCACCTTGGATGGAATGCCCAAACATATTCCAGCGCCGGGTGGAGTCGGCGCTGTCGGTGGCGGCGGGCTCAACGTGCGTTACGCCTCCAAAGACGTCGTGGACGGCCAGGCTTTCGATGCGCAGCAGAGAGCCGATGGTCTGCTCGAGGGGAATCACGAACCAGTCGTTTCCGTGGACCAGCATGAAGTCCATGACCAGGAGCTTGGCGAGATCGCGGCGATCGGCGGTGATCGCGCCGAAGTCAAGCACGGCATGCTCGAAGTCCCACCATCGGGCATTGGGCATCCCGCGGAAACGCACATGGGTCGGAGTGAGGCTGTGGCGGCTGCGATCGACTGCGTCTTCCGGCACCGGGAAATCGGCCGAGCCCCCATATCTTTGGTCGAAAGTATACCAATCGAACTCGGCCTCGCGATCCGGGTCGGCTGAAAAGACTGCGGTATTCCCGGAGGCGGTGAGTCCGATGACCTCGACGCGATATTCGAGATGCTCTGGCGACCAGCTGGGGGAATCGCCCCTCCCGAGTTCACCGTAGATCTCACCAACCCATTCCACCAACCGCGTCAGGGCAATGTGGACGACGGCGTTCTGATCCGACGGAAGCGTCGGCTGAGCGGGAAGGGCCGGGAGCGACGATCGGGCAGCCTCGTGAAGCGCCACACCATCCGTCACCCGACCAGCGACCACGTTTTGGAATCGCGCCGCCTCGGGGTCCTCGGCCCTGGCCAATTGATCCGGCGTGACACTAGGAATCGCGTATGCGCGGCGAAAATCCGGGATCAGCGCCGCAGCTCCCGCGTCGGTCAGCAGTGCTTCGAAGAACTGTCCCAGTTCGACGGCGATAGAGAGATTGGGTGTGAAGGGCTCGGTCGCCACCGCCTCTTCGAGGGGCGCTGTAGGCATCTCTTGCGCGTGACCATCTTGCGTGCGCCAGCGCAACAACGGCGTCTGCGTCTGCTCGTAAGTAACCCAGGCGGGTGAGCCTGCGTCTTCACCCCGAAACTCTCCGAACTGCCACTGGCGCGTCAGCATCCACAGGGGATCGCGGATTCGGGCCATCAGCGCCGGGCCAATCGCCGGTGAACGCGGACGTGCTTCCAGCCGGTTCCAAAAGGTGATCGATGCCACGATCAAGCCTCCGCCACAGTAGTCTCGGCCTGTCGCATAGCGGTAAACTCGACGCTCACGGTCTCTGACTCTGCGTTTTCGGCGACGTACACGCTGGGCAGCAACTGCCCCAACAGGCCCAGCAGCTCACTGTCAACCGCCCGAATCTTAGCCAATTCAAGTGTCTCATGGAGTGTGCTGAGCAGCGCATCGAAGTCCCATCGGTGGGCACCGGGATCCGACGGAACGGCCAGCAAGATGGTCTGCGGAGCCTCGGCTCCGGGATCATCGTAGTGAAATGCAACCGCAGTCTGCTCCGTCATACTGGGGATTAACTCGGTCCACTCGTGAAAGACTAGGCCAACCCACGGTTGATCCGCCGTCGGTGCCTGCGCCCGATGCATCACCAATGAGAGCCTCCGTGCCGCGGGGCGGTTTTCTTCGCCGACAAATGGCAACGCCGCCCACTGCTTTCCCGCCTCATAAGGGAGCTGGGCGACGTCGAAGCCAATGGCAAGGCCATTAAGCGCCTGAGAATAAGCGGCGAGTTTGCGCCAGCGGGCCAGCGGTAGGTGCACCGGCGCTGCCTGTTGCAACCATTTCACAACATTGGCAGGCGCGCGTACCACGCTGGGACCGGCAGCCAGCGCCTGCGCAAGTTCTTCACTCGCTTGGATGTACCTCCTACTTCCAGCAAGCCTGAACCGAGGAAGAACTAAGAAGTCCCTTCCGAAGACGGCCTTCAGTTTGTCCACCGCTGACTTGGGGGGAAGGCTGTTGGCTTCTCCAAGCCGGCGATCGAGCTCGGACAGAACGCTTTGTCCAGTTTGCAGCAGTTCCGCCCGCATCGTGCTCGTCGAACCCTGTCGCGTCTTCGGAAAGGCGCCCGCGATCCCGAAATCGGCTGCTAGCCGAAGTGCTTCCCGCAAGGCGGTCAGATCGGGCGCGGAGTCCTCCGGTGTCGCGTCTATGGCGGTCACCGCGTCGTTCAATTGTTTGCGCGCGGCAGGCAAGGAGTTAAATTTCGAGGGGTAAAGGTCGGGGTCAGTAAGGGCGGCGTCCGCACGGGCGACCAATTCGTCGGTCATTCGGTCGGCATCGGTGGCTTCATCGGTCATCCGATCGGCATCGGCGGCGTGGAAGGTGTCTTCGGGGCGCAGCAGATCTTCGGGTTGAAGGGGCCGCGCCGTCGATAGGAGCTCCAGGATCGCGTGACCCATTTCCAGGAGTTCCGGCATGCTGCGGATCGTGCGGCGATCCCAGGTCGGATCCGGTGCGTATTCGATCCGGATCTCCGTGGCCGATGGGGCGCCACCCTGCACGAACCAAGCGATTCGACGATCAAGTTCGCCACCCTGATCTCGCTCGCTTACCGTTCGCGCTAGCGAAAGTAGATCGATGGGCCGCAGACCCAGCTGATCAAGCCGGATGACTAACTCGGTCCGTCTCAGTGGATCTGCGGGGATGGGGTCCAAAAAACTAACACGGGCACGCGTCATCGCGGGATCACCCAAAAGTTGGCCTGCCCAGCGGTCCAGATAGGGCTCGGCGATCGAGCGCGGCGTCGCCGGAATGGATGCCCACGGTCCTTCGGGCAATGGGTCGCCGCCAAGTACGACACATAATCGATGGACCAGCGGAGTCCCGCTTCGCGGTTGCTCAGCGATCTCGGGGGACGGCGGTCGAAGGCCCTGGGCCAGGGCATCCAGGCTGGCCACCGAGGCCGACATGTTTCCCCGGACGATCTGGTGGACGGATTCGGCCAATAGAAGGTCGGCCAAGGCGTCGGCGCAGTCGTCCAGCCGGCGTAGCTCCTCCCTGATGGCCGCCTGATCGTCCTCCGCACCAGGCAGACCATGACTACCGAAGGGAATCGAGTTCTCCCGCCACGCCTTGCGCAGCGCCAAACCATCGACGACGTTGCGAGCGGCGACGGTCTCGGCGGGTCCGTCCGAGTCGTCCTTCTTGTTGGCCACTAAGGGATAGAGCCTGCGGAAGGGGTCGATGTATTTATCGAGCGAGAGCGAAGCATGGCCTTCGTGCAGCCCGCGTTCGAAGCGATAGCCCAGGACCGCACCGAGTGCCTGCCCTTCGCGAACGCAGTCGAGGACCCACAGCGCCGCGCGCACGCGTTGCGAGGACAGATCGATGCCATACAGGCCTTGGCCCGCGTCGGATCGAGTCAACCAGGCGCTGCGCAGGATCGCAGCGGCCGCTGTGTGACTCATGGATGGTGCATAAATGTATCCGCCGTTCAGCGACTGGACACGGCCGGTGACGCCGCCCGGAAGGTTGATGGCCCGGAATCGGCTGGCCGCAGCCGGCCGCAGATCTTCAACCCATCCATAAGCACCCAGATGGACTCCCAATGGGCGGCGCAGGCGCATTTCATCCAGGCGGCGGGTCACCAGCGCGGTGACCCATGCGTCGAGGCGATGGGTACAGGCGTCAAGCGTTTCGGTGAGCAGGCGCTCCAGTTCCGCGGGCGGCAGGGTCTCCAGCACCCGCAGGGCCTCCAGCGGAATCGACCCGCCGCCGGCAAACGGGTCCACCACCAGCGGCCGGGTTCCCGGAGCACCGCCGAGGGCCTCGTGCGCCGATTGCGTTAGCGCGCGGCTAGTGTCGAGAAAGAAACGGTTGGTCGAGAGGTCCCAGTTGGCGAACTCGGCGATGAAGTCCAAAAGCACATGACGTAGGCCGACGAGATTGCCCGGGTCTTTTGGAAAACGAATCCGCCCGACCGGCTCCCTCGCGCCACGCAGGTCTTCCGACAGCAGGCCCGCGGCGACGCGATCGCGCAGCTCAGTCATAATCCTGAACGCATCATCCCGAAAGCGCTGCGGGCAAAGATCGTCGGCCGGGTCCGGCCAGAGCGCGGCGCAGATCACCGCCCGGCACGACGCCAACGGCCGCCGCGCCCACCAAATATGCAGCGTCGAAATGTGCCCATGCCGAATGCTCTTCTCCCGCCGCGCATGGGCGGATATCCGCTTGATAGGCAGGTCGACTTCGATCAGGCGTTTCGGATACGTGTTCATTCCTGGTCACGGCGTCTTATGTACTGGACTCTTGCTTGATGATCGTCGGCGAGATCCGATAGTGCTCCACCGTCGCGATCGATTGCCAACCAAGCCTGGTCGGATTCTGCACACGGCACAACTCCGGAATCCCCGCGCAGTTGAACACAACATACAACCAATAGTCGTTCTTGAGCCGCTCGGCGGTCTTGTACTCGTTGGTGGTTAGTGCGACCTCGCCGACGCCGGCGCGGCCCTTCACCTCGATGAATCGAACGTCGATCGCCGTAGCCGGATCTTCGGGATGGGGGCGGCGGGAGATCAGGTCGAACCCGCGGTTCTGAGCCTCCACGCTTTCGACCTGCCGGCCCTGAGCTTCTTCGTGCACACTGGCGGCCTGAACAGCGATGCGCTCGATCTCGTCGTCGCGCACCATCGGCTGGATCGACGGTGTAAAGCGATCTGGATGTGGAAGGACCCAGGCGCAGCCGACGTGCTGGAGGTCGCCGATGGAGCATTGGCACTCGCGCGTCAAGTCGGCCAGACGGCGTTCGCGGCGAGAGTTGAGTTCGTCCAGCCGATCCTCGCATTGCTTCAGACTGGCCGCCAAATACGGTGGCGGACTGCTCAGCTTGGCTTGTTGTTCGGAGAGATTGGCATACGTCAGGTTCTGGCGATGAATCAGCTCGTTAAGGCTGATCTCGATGTGCCGGCGGATTGTGTCGGTCTCGCGGCTGCGCTGCGCGGCGGTCTCTGCCAGGAAAGCGTTGAGACACTGCTCGACCAGGGCATGCTCGCGCTGATCCAGGCCGGGAAGGCTGTCACTCGTGGGGACTGGCGTGCCCTCCGGGGCCGTGGCCAAGTCCAAAAAGATCGTCGGCTGCTTGACCGCCATGCGGCCCTCCGATGAGGACAGGACGACGAACAGCCGGCGGTGCAACTCGTTGCCCAGGCCGTCTTTCACTGAGGCCGAGAAGACGTCCAGGTGGTACGGCTCCTTACTGTGCAGATCGAAGAAGACTGCGCCGCGCACAAGATCGTCGCGGACCTGCTCTGAGAGTGTCTGACGAACGGTCTCGAAGAGCGGATGGCCAGGCGTGACCCATTCGCTGGTGGCGTCCTTGGCGAGTAATGCCTTGTCGAAGACGATCTGCTTGTATTCCTTGCCGAGCTTGCCGAAGCGCGGTTCGAGTTTGTCGCCGACGGGCCAAAGATGACGCGGCACGCGGCCGATACGGTAGAGGTGGCTGCCGGATGCGGACTCCTTGGGCAGAAGGCCGACAACAGGACCGGCGTGCGTGAAGAAGTCCTCGATAACCTCGGGAACGAGGCGGCGTTCCTTGGCTTCTGCGGACTTACCGACGATGGCCGAAAGGTTCAACTCCTTCTTGGCCAACCCTTCGAGCGTGGAGTCGGTGATCCGGCGGAAGCGCTCGGTATCGACCTCCTCGACGATTCTGCTCTTGATGCTCTCCTCGGTCTGGTTGTGCAGATACATGTCGCGAATCATCTTCTCAAGCTGGTTCGCCGGGAAAATGTCGCCAAGGACGTTGAAGACCTTGCCTGTCCGGTTCGGGTCCAGATCGGCTTCGATCTGTTGGATGCGCTCGAAGAGCTTTTCCATCACCCGCCCTTCGCGGGTGTTGGAAGCAACAAAGTTGGAGATCAGGCAGTCCTTCTCCTGGCCGTAGCGGTGGATGCGGCCCATGCGCTGCTCGAGCCGAGTCGGGTTCCAGGGGATGTCGTAATTGATCATCAGCCAGCAAAATTGCAGGTTGATGCCCTCGCCGGCCGCTTCGGTTGCGACGAGGATCTGAGCGCCGTCGAGGTCCCGGAAAATGCGCTCGGCGTGCAAGCGTGTACCCGGGCTATCGCGATCCCCGATTTTCATGCTGCCGTGGATCTGAGTGACGTTCAGACCCCAGTGCGTAAGCTTGTCGACGAGGTAATCGAGCGTGTCTTTGTGCTCGGTGAACACAAGCAACTTTGTGGACAAGTCCTTGAAGACGCCCTGGTCGGAGATCAGGCTACGGAGCTTGACCAGCTTGGTTTCCACTTCGCGCTGTTCGAGGACACGGGCCTGGTCGATCAGTTTCGTGAGCTCGATGATCTCTTCTCGAAGGGCGGCAGGCTCCACGGAGGCCACCACTTCCTCAAGCTGTGAGAGAATCTCCTGCTGCTCGTCATCGGGAAGTTCGTCAAAGTCCTCCGGCAGTTTCTTGGCGATCTGTTCCTGGCGGTAGCTCTGCGGATCTTCGAGGATGCGCTGCCTCTTCTCCCGCATTCGTTCGAGGCTGCGCCGCGCCGCATAGGTGCTCGAAGCAAGACGGCGCTGCAACATCGCCATCGTGAAGCCGATGGCGCGGCCTGTCGTGGCATTGGCGGCCTGGGCTCTGATCGATTGGTCCTCGACGTATCGAGTGAGCGCGTCGTAGAAGTCCCACTCGTCGCTGTCGATCTGGAAAGGCACGGTCTGAACATTCCGCTTGGTGAACAATTTCTTGACCTGCCCCGAGTCGGGGTCTGGAAAGCCGACCAAGGCTTCCTTCGTACGCCGCAGGTAAAAGGGCGCGGACTTTCGCCGCATCGCCTCTTCAAGGCTTCTAACGTCCGCGTAGACGTCGGCGTCCAAAAGCCGCAGGAATAGACAGAAGTGCTCCGGGTCACCCTTGTGCGGCGTGGCCGTCATGAGCAGGAAATGATCCGTCATGGTTGAAAGGTTTTCGCCGAGGGTGTAGGCGAGCGTTTTGTGGTCGGCGCTGGAGGCGCTCATCTTGTGCGCCTCGTCCACGATAATCAGATCCCAGTTGCTACGCAGGAGGCTGTCGCGGGCATCCTCGATTCGGGAGACCCAGGACACCGAGGTGATGACCTGGTTCTTCTCCTGCCATGGGTTGGAGCCGTAGTTCGCCCGAAGCACATCACCTCGGACGATCTCAAACGTCTCGCGGAACTTGTCTTTGAGTTCACGCTGCCACTGGAAGCTCAGGTTGGCCGGTGTGACGATGAGCGTGCGCTTGGCCAGGCCACGTATCTTCAACTCCTTGAGGAGCAGGCCCGCCATGATTGTCTTGCCCGCGCCGGGATCGTCGGCGAGCAGGAACCGAATCCGGGGCAGCTTGATGAAGTAGTCGTAGACCGCCTCGAGCTGGTGCGGCAACGGATCGACGCGTGCAATGGAGAGCGAGAAATACGGATCGTATTCGTAGGCCAGGGAGAGACGCAGAGCCTCGATGCCGAGCCGAAAGTGTAGAGGGTCGCCGTCGAATGGGGGTTGATCCGGGCTGATGTGAAGCGAGGCGACCTGTCCCGCATCAAGGACCGGCTCGTAGACCCGGCCTGAATCAAGTCCCTTACCGATGAGCTTCATCGACGCGCCAAGGGATGTGCACACGATGACTTGCACAGGTTCGGGGAACAACGATCCTCGCACGATCGATCCGGGTTTAAGCGTCGCGCTGCTCATTTTCGTGCCCCCACGGTTCTCCGGGGCGCTGCGGGATTCGCTTTGCCGAGCCATTCATCAATCACTTCTCTGTGGAACCGCCAGTGACGGCCGACTTTCTGGCCTGGCACCTTGCCCTCTTGGGCCAACTTGTAGAGCGTGGACTTCGATATCTTGAGATAGACCGAGAGTTCGGTGATCGTCATGACGATGTCGAGGATCTTGGCCATCGATCAGTCTCGGTTCGGAACGGGCCTCTTGAGCTCGATCCCATGAATTCCGAGATTTGACAGTTGTTGGCGGTTGCTGTCAACCGGTGGGTGGAATCCATGGCTCGCGAGTCTCGTCTGTGTTTCCGTAACCAAGATGCCGTCGGGCAACACGAACCGACTTCACTTGGTGGCCTTTCCTCTGTGCATTTTCACGGCTGAAAGCGGAGGGCCTTGTGGATCGCGGGCGCGGCGGTTCTCGACTCCTGCCCAACGAAATCTGCGAGCGCCTTCAGCGCTGCGGCGGAAGCGGGCAGAACCGGACGAGGTTCCCGTACACGTGCTCAAACACCCGGCCGTAGCGGTAGCTCAGCGACCGCCTTGATTCCAACATGCCCAGGGAAGTGCTCGCTACTGACGAGGGTGCCGGAGGGCGACCTCCTTGTAGCCAACCCGACGGTCGAGAATCGGCGCCGGAACGCGACGACGTGCGGATCACGCAGCTGGTCGTCGCCTGAGTGATCGCCGCCGCAACGTTCCGCTCTACGTACGCCGTGGTGGCTGCATGCCGAACCCTTATCACGGAGCTTGAGTCCCTCGGCTCAGTTCCTGGACCACGTCCGCGACATGCCGGTTGAACTCGTCCGGCCGTTCGAGCATCGGATAATGACCAACGTGTTTCATGACCACCGCGTTGAAATCGGCCTTGGTCTTCCTGAGTAAGTCAACGTCCGTCGGATAGAGGTCGCCGTTGATCGCCCGCAGCGGAACCGTCAGTTTCCGCGCTGAGGCCGCCGGGCTGTATCCCGCCAGGGACATGAACATGGCATGGGCTGCGTCGGGCGGAGTCTTCTGCATACGTCTTTCGGCTTCGGCCAGCAGCGCCGGATCGACGTCTGAATGAAAGAGCATCTTCACCATGCTCTGCACGCTGCCCGAGTAGTCGGCTCGAAAAGCACCGGCCATTTGGCGCGCCTCCTCCGTCGTCATCGAATAGTCGAGGCTCTGAAAGGTGTCGACGCCGACGACACCGATGACGCGGTCGAGAAGGAGAAGAGCGGCTTCGATGGCCGTGGGCCCGCCGAGCGAATTGCCGAAGAGAATCACACGTTTCAGTTGCTCGGCTTCAACGACGGCTTTCACATCGGCGCCGAATTCCGGGATCCCCCATTTCGTACGGTTCGCACTGGACTCACCGTGCCCGGCCAGGTCAAGGGCCACGACACGGTAGCGGGCAGCGAAGGCCTTGAGCTGCCCGTCGTAGAACGTCCGGTCGGCCAAGCCGCCATGAACAAAGACCAGCGCTGTCGCGCCAGCCCCGGCCGCCGAATACGCGATCGTCACCCCGTCGGGCGACTTGCATGTTTTCCGTTCGATTGTCACGGTCGACGAATTCTCTACCGGCCCGGCGGCGACGTTAGCCGCGACGAACGCCACGGCCGGGAGCAGCGCTATTGTAATCAGGTCAGATCCTCTTCGCATCGTCGTCTCCGCACGGGACTGCCCCTGCGAGGAGCCCTTCGGATCGCGGGTTAGCCTCGCGGCGGATCCATGTGCCGCCGCCCCGCGGGCAGGCGACCCATAGTCTATCCACATCTGATCAGATTGGAACGAAAACTCTCCAGATGCCTGTCCGCAAGAAATCGCAGAAGAAGCGAGTCGAGCTGCTTACACTCGGCTGCCACACTCGGGACAATACTTGCCTCGGCGCAGAAGCACCGCGTCGCACACCCGGCATCGGCGGATGTATGTTGCCAACACCGTCCCCGATGGCACGATGACGAGCATAGCTGCGATCACAGTGATCGCCGTACCTGTCACGTAGCGTTCGCAAACGCGCTGAGCCCATGAGATCAACCCGGCCTCAGCAAGCCAATTCACGAACGCGCCGGCGTTCGCCAGGAAAATGATGAACAGAACGCCGCCCGCAACATATCGTTTTCTTGTCGTAAGTGTCATCGTTCGACCTTTCTCATGCCTTCCCCTCCACTCTCAATGATATCACGAGTTCCGCTTCCGCGCCACCGGATTTCAAAAAAATGTTTCGCGGTGTTTGTGTCTGGCGCGAAAAGTTGGCGTGGTTCGCGCTAGCGCGTTCCTGGCGCGATTCACCGAGGACGGCAAACAGTAGTGGAATGACAATTCGAGCGTTCACACCGCCGACGCCGAATAGAGCTCACGCTAGCTTAGGAGAGAAATCGCGGCCAGAATGAGCGGCCGCGACGAAAAGGAAATGAAGAACGAGGAACTGATCAATCCTCGTTTCGAAGCATAATGGTGACGACGGGTTCGCCGTCATCTCCTGGTCCGAAGTGCGCTTTAAGCGTCACCTCCTCCATTTTGCCCGGTGCCTTTTGAAACAGCACCTGATACAAGATCTGATCCCGTTTCGCGTTTCTGCTCGCTTTGATGGCGACATAAAGCATCCACAGCAGATCATGCCCCCGGCCACGTTCGGATTGACCGAACGACACGGCGCCTTGCGGGGGTACCACGTAACCGTTCCAGACCGCAGCAGTGCAGGCCACCGGAACCCTGAAACCCGTTTCCTTGGCCCATGCTGTCAGGTCCACGAGGACTCCGTCCTCAATGGCTTGCGCCCGTGTGTAACTGAATATCACGGGTGCATCTTCAAATGGATTTCCCTTGTTCATTCTGTATACCTCCGATTCTGTGCCTTACGATGGCACGCCTCGAAAAAAGGTGTGCCATCGCTGCTACTCCTACGTTCACTACGCGGACCTTATCCGACGCAGTCGTTCAAACCGTGCTATGTTCTTGATGAAGCTCAAGCCTCGGGAAGAGGCTCGACAATCAGACGTGCGCGCCGTTCTGCTTTGCGCGAAGCTGGCTGGTTGCGATGTACCCGTGCTCGGCCGCCTCGGGCGTTCGGAAGAGCCGCACAAACGCGAAACTCATCCCGTGATCCGCTGGTTTCATCGAATGGGCTTCGCCGACGATCCTGCCTTGCTCCACGACCCAGTGCGAAAACTTCGGGTCCGAAACCAGTGGCTCGCCCCCATCGACTGCGACGGCAGGCACGTTCATCGCGCACGCCAGTCCCGTAAGGAACCCGGCCATGTTCTCTGCCTGCTCGTTCCGCGAGATCGGGTCGGACTCGCACGCCGGTATCGGTTTTCCAATCACTTCCACCTGCTCAGGCTCCATCTCAAGCACGACGCGGCCATTTTCTTCCGAATACCACTCGAGGTACGGCGTGCTTGAGTAATCTCGAGGCGGAAGTCCGGCCGTCATGTCACCGACCTTCCCGGCCTGCTTTGGCGCAAAGCCTTCCATGTAACTCGGCGCTTCCGGGTCGTCCGCGTTACCATCGCCGCGGAAGCGAATCTTCGCGCCCCGGATGTCGCGATGGAAGTTGCCTTCCAGTTCAAAACCTACCTTGCGGTCCAACCCGGAGAACCGCATCCACCCCGTGACCTTGCCGGGTGTGGTGTTATCCAGTTCGCCCTCCAACAGATATCTATTTGGTCTCCATGCCATGTTTATACCTCCATTCTGTGCCATGTGATGGCACGCTCATCGTTGGCGTGCCATCAATCCTCGGTTCCACGAATCGTCTTCTCGATGTACGCGCGATTCACCGGGACCGGATCAAACGAACGATCCGCCGGATCATCTCCGTTGCCTAAGCGCAGACATCGCTGCCTGCACTCGGCTTCAAAACCGGACGTGAAAGTTTCCCTTCATCCGGCTCCTCAACAATGTGGTGCATTGTCAACGCATACCACAGGTCGGGCTTTGTCGTGGCAGTGCTGGTGAACCAGCTCTACCCGTCTCGGCGGATCCGTTTGACGGGGATCGTTAATCGCGATCACCAACGAATCGCCGAGCTTGAAGTACAGGCCACAGCACGAGCAGCATCCGTGTTGCCGCTGTAAGAGCCTTGCGACTCTGGCCGGCAACTCCGGGTGCCTGCCCATGCGTGCGCTCCAGTAGATTGCATCACCATCGTAAGGGCTTCGCTGCCCTTGCACTTTGACGTGCCGCCGGATAACAGTGTCCGACACCCGAGTGAGTGTCATCTTCTCATCCGGTCCGAATTTCCAGCCGTGTGAACCGAGTAGCCAGTACTTCTCGGCTACCCAACGACGGCCTTTCTCGGCATGGCGATACCGTGCCCAAGCCATGAGCTTCCGGTAGATGAGCATGTCCATCTTGCCGAAAACTTTCTGCGAAACGACGGTGGAGAAGTAGTTTCCCCACCCGCGAATAACGGGGTTAAGCCTCGCAATCAGCGATTCTTGGCGCACGGCCAAGTTGCCTCGTACGATTTCCCTGATCCGCGCTTGGAATCGTTTCTGTGACTTGGAACTCGGTGTGATCGATGGAGTAAAGCCCACCGGAACTCCGCGAGTGCTTCGTGCACAGCGGTTCTTCCCTCGACGATACTGACGGAAATGGAATCCGAGAAAGTCGAATCCCACCTGCCCGTCTACGCGGTCGAGAGTGTGCGTGATCCGGGTTTTGCTTGGCTTCAACTCCAGTCCCATCCCTTTAAGCCAATCGGCAGCCACCTGCTTCGCGCGGTTGATCGTTTCCAAGTCTCGATGCAGAACCACGAGTCGAGTAGCGCGGAGGAATCTCACCCCCGCGCCCTCACAGAACCGGACGTGAACGTCTCCGCTCATCCGGCTCTTATAGTCCAGTCGCCGGTCGAATCCCAATCTGCCATAAGTAAAGCAG
>Ga0315274_10005602_pt1 | contig 18356 bp, 18 predicted proteins | sample YL17G02_20_MG_FD_203700 | JGI IMG/M metagenome (GOLD analysis project Ga0315274, IMG submission 203700) | Sediment microbial communities from Yellowstone Lake, YNP, Wyoming, USA - YL17G02_20 | ecosystem: Environmental > Aquatic > Freshwater > Lake > Sediment | place: USA: Wyoming | collected...
TTCCCTTCATCCTTCTGCGGTTCCTTGTTCGATATTTATCATTCGTCGTTTCCTTCCCCCTCACCCTCCCCTCTCCCGCCCGAAGGGGGGAGAGGGATGTTTTCAACAGAGCAAAGTCATGACACATACAGGCGAACGGCGTGCCATTTCCCATCGGGTTTCCGTAAGACGTTGCAGGGAATGGGCTTAAGGCGGTTTCGGTGATCCGTTGCGAGCCATAAAATCCTACCCTTTGGTAGGATTGCGGGCCGAAATCATACCAAACGGTAACTTTCTGGCCCCCTTAGCCGATTGCTGCGCCGCCTGTCTCCCCTGTCCGGATCCGGACGCACTCCGCGAGGTCGAGAATGAGAATTTTGCCGTCACCGATCTGACCCGTCCGGGCCCCGGCGATGATCGCGTCGATCGTCGGCTGCACGTAGGCCTCGTTGACGGCGATCTCGAGTTTGGTCTTCCGCAGGAGGCTCCCCGCTTCCTTGTGGCTGCGGTACACCTCGGCGATCCCTTTCTGCCGGCCGCGCCCCAGGACGCCCGAGACCGTGACCAGGTGAATCTCCTTCTCCGTGAGCCGCCGCAGCACCTCGTCCAGCCGGTCGGGCTGGATAATGGCAATGACGTATTTCATTAGGCCGACTCCTTAATCCACCAAGGTATATCCCGCCTCGCGGTGCTGCGTCAGGTCCAGCCCGACGCGCTCTTCGTGTTCCGTCACGCGCAGGCCGACCAGGAGGTCCACGACCTTCAGCAGGGCGAGGGTGCCGACGAAGGCGAAGGCCATGGTGCACCCGACGGCCAGCGCCTGGAGGCCGATCTGCGCCGGGTGGCCGTGGAACAGGCCGTCCGCGCCCGCCGCGTTGACCGCCTTCGTGGCCCACAGGCCGGTCGCGAGCGCCCCCCAGACGCCGCCGATCCCGTGCACCCCGAACGCATCCAGCGAGTCGTCGTAGCCCAGTCTCGGCTTGACGAGCATCACGAAAATCCAGCAGACCAGAGCCGCGCCCAGACCGATGGCCACGGCGGCCATCGGCGTCACGAAACCGGAGGCCGGCGTGATGGCCACCAGGCCCGCCACGGCGCCCGTGATGACGCCCAGGACTGTCGGGCGGCCGGCGTAAAGCCGGTCGAGGACGGCCCAGCCCAGGCCCGCCGCCGCCGTCGCCACGTGGGTCGCCACGAAAGCGTGGGAGGCGAGGCCACCCGCCCCGAGCGCGCTGCCGCCGTTGAACCCGAACCAGCCGAACCACAGCAGGCCCGCGCCGAGCACCGCCAGCGGCATGCTGTGCGGCGGTGAAATGCGGTCCGGAAACCCGAGACGCTTCCCAAGGAACAGCGCGCACGCCAGGGCCGACAGGCCCGCGTTGATGTGCACCACCGTGCCGCCCGCGAAGTCGAGCGCCCCGAGGCCGCTGGCCCCGAGGAACCCGCCCGCGCCCCAGACCCAGTGGGCCACCGGATCGTAGATGAACGTGGCCCACAGGAGCGAGAAGAGGCAGAAGGCGGTAAATCGCATCCGCTCGGCGAACGCCCCGAGGATCAGCGCGGGGGTGATCACCGCGAACATCGCCTGGAAGATCATGAACGCGCTGTGGGGGATCGTGGCGGCATAAACCGCGTTCGGCGCATCGCCGACGCCGCTCAGGCCGGCCCACGCCAGGCTCCCCACGAGCCCCTTGATGTCCGGGCCGAACGCCAGGCTGTAGCCGAACAACACCCACTGGAGGCTCACGAGGCACAGGATGATCATGCATTGCATCAGGATCGACAGGACGTTCTTCTTGCGCACGAGCCCGCCGTAGAAGAACGCCAGGCCGGGCGTCATCAGCATGACCAGGGCGGCGCTCGTCAGGACCCAGGCTGTGTCACCAGGGTCGATTTTGGACACCGTCGGGGAGGGCGGGGCGGCTGTCGTGCCGGTCCCTTCCGCCCGCGCCGCCGTGCCCAGGACTGCGAGGAGACCCAGGGCTGCCAGCAGAGGTATGACGAGTCTTCGCATGGCCAGGCTCCTTTGGATATCGAACATTTTGCATCGGGTTTTGTAGCGCGGGGGTTTGCTTGCCACGCCGAAGTCCGCCCTCCGTGCTGGCGGACGAAGGCGGGTCCCCCGCGGCCGTGGGATGTGGGGCGTTTTGCGCGGGGGGCAAGCCCCCGCGCTACAAGTAAGGCTATGATAGTCGGTTGTGATTGACGATGCAAAATGTTCTCGCGCCCGTGGCTAGAGAACAATGGCGGACCTCCGGCCCGCACCGCGCAGCCCGTCTTCGTCCCGGCGCGCCGGGACTACGCCGCGGCAGACATGGGGGGAAAGCAGGATGGGGGCCGGAAATGCCTGTCGCCCGAACAACGAGGAACCCCGAAGGATCGGGGCAGGCTCCGGGACTGAGGGACTGAGGCGGGTTCTGCGTTGCGGGCTTGCCACGGCATAGTCCCGATCAACCGGGACGGAGCCGGGTTCCGCGTTTTACGTTCCGGGCCGGCCCGCCGGAGCCTCGGCGAAGGAGGGTTCCGCGTTCAAGCGTGTCCCCCGAATTCATCTCTTGAGTCAAGCCAATTAAGTTCTATGTCACCGGAACTCCCGGCGCACCGGAACTCCCCGGAACTCCCCAGGCTTTTTACCCTTTGGATACGTGGCTGTCACTGTCTCAGTTCTCTGCGAAAGGGAGGATGCCCTGGTCCAACTGTACAGCACCTTGCACTTCGGCGCGACAACACTCCTTATGATACCGGGCGTGAAGAGCAGATCCGCTTGAGTGACCTCTCCCTCTCGTGCAGGCATGTTTATGGCGAATACGCTGAAGCCATTGTCGTCCTTCGGATTCAACCCGTCCTTCACCAGATAGGTCTTCACCTTTCCGCCCTGTGTCACGCGAAGACAGACATTGCAGTTCGAATCGTCATAGCCGGACCTGCGGGCCTTCGATCGGCCCCCGGATGACGAAGCATCAAAGAACTCGATATACCCGGCCTTGTAGGGTCCAATCGGAGGATAGACGATGTTCGCTTCGGGGGTCGCCAGGCTGGCGGAAGCCAGCACGCTTATCACATCAACGTCGTCCTCGACGGGACAGTTGGGTTGACCTTGTTCGCGGGCGACGGTGGAATACGATCCGCTCTGTTGATTCCACTGGAAATAGCGGCCGCGATCATCCCGGATCACCTGGGTTTGCTCCAAACAGTCGCGTATGCGGCTAAAATGGTAATCGGAGAAGAATCGGTAGAGGCCCGGCCCACCCTCCGTATTCGCCCCGCCTCCCCCCATGGGATCCCTCGCGTAACAGCCGTCCCTTGTCCTGGGGGAGATAAACACATGTTGTAAGGGGTCAAAGGCCCAGGTGGGACCGACATGGTACGCCGTGTCGCTGTTTCCCGGGGCCTGGATTCCATGCATGGGTCCGATGTAGGGGTACTTCATTCCAGGCGTTGCCAGATCCGGCAGCCCGAAGGCATGACCCAACTCATGCAAAAGAATGCCGTGCGATGTTCCGTGGCCGACGCCGGAGAGCCCGCCAGCCTGCCCGCCGGCCCAAACGCCGTAGATGTTCGAGAAATAGAGCCTCCGCGTTCCACCCCAACCTGCTCCCGCCGCTTCCTTGAGGGCTCCGTTCCACTTTTGCGCCATGCCCTGCTCGCCATCGAACTTGATCCCCGTCTTGCTTTGATACTCCTCCCTGCTTCCGCATAGAGTTGCAGGCTTGCCCTCCCGTGGCGGCATGACGAGTTTGTCGAAGACGATGTTGCGGACCCGGCGCAGTTCCAGTTCGGCCACGGGCAGTTTCGATCCCAGCCCTTCAAACCATCCCTCGGGATAGTCCTGCCCCTTACCCCCGCCAAAGAAATGAAAGTCGAACATGTACATGATCAGCCGGGTGGGGGCTCCGATGCGGATCTTGCCGCAGACCACGCGTTCCAGGAGCGCGCCGGGTCGCGTGCCCGTCCGCTCCCTCAACTCGACCGCCACGGTCAAGCCGGGCTTGATCCACTCCCGGGGGATGATGGCCGTGAAACTATCCTCGTACTTGTGTTCCAGGAGAATCGGGTCGCCGGTTGGCGGTTTCGGCAGCAGCTCCGGCCCCTTTAACGGCAGGTCTTGCACCCTGGAATTGAGCATCAGCCTGGCAAACACCGCCGGCGAAGGGAGACCCGATTGGGAGTACACCTGGACCTTGATCAGGGCCTCCAGGTCGCCGACCAGTTTGAACAGAGGATTGTCGGGGGCGAGCACGTGGTGCTGCGCAAAGAAGACCTGCGCAATCTTCGGCTGTGTGCCGGCTTTCTCATTGGCCGCCGATCCGGGCAAAGCGCTCAACAGCACAAGGCCAAGCGCCATTCCCACCATGCCGCGAGTTCTGGAATCCATCGAAGACCTCTAGTGCAATGTAAACTGATAAGAAATCGCGTAACCGTTCACGGTTCTGCGGCCGGTCAGGCTCCCGATGTGCCTGATCAGTAGCATATACGCCTCACCCCCGCACAATAGCAGGGGAAAAAACTGTCAACGCAAAGTAGAAATGTCCGGTTTTGTGCAAAGCGAAAATGTCCGGTTGAAGGGCTTGCGCCAGGGGTGGTCTGGTGCTGGGCGGTAGGGCGAGGCGGCCGGAGGAGTTCCGGGGACACGGGTTATTCCGGGGACACGGTTATCCCGGGGACACAATACCTATTTCTCAAGGCCCCTTTCGGAATTAAGTATTGTGATATTATAACCGTGCCCTGCGGCCGCACGCGTGATGCGGCCCCTTGCCACAGGGGTTAGAATGGGGTTGCCGTACGAACCCTCTAACGCCCTGTGGGCAAGGAGCACGACATGTATTACATCGGCATGGACCTGCACAAGCAAGACCTGGTGATGGCGGTGGAAGACGAACGTGGGCCGGTGGGGCGTGTGCGTCGGATCGCCTGTCGCGACACAGGCGCCATCCGAGCGGCCGTCGGGCGGTGGCTCGGGCGCCCGTGCGCGAGAAGGGAACTTTTCGGCGGCGCGGCGGCGGCCGAGTGACTCCCGGCCATCGTGCAAGAGAACACCGCCAGAGAGATGCTAAGCGTCCAGCGCCGGTCTTGCCAACTACGAGCCCTGCGAGCCATTCCAGCCCCCCTTATTAAAAAGTTACTACTTCTCCTCTCCATTGATTCCCATCGGAGCATATTTGCCCCGCCCGAACGATGTCAGGAGAAATCCGGGCACCCTTTTCTTCCTCAAAGTTTTCTATGGACAGGCGGCCCGAAAAGGGTATGCTGGCGCCGTTCTAACTTCAGAGGTTCAGAGGTTTTTCTCCTCCTTTCCCGATGCGGCCCCCGTTGCGGGCGTTCGTTGGGGGACACAATGGCAGACGTCAAGCCGGACATCGCGCGCGGCGTGCTGGAGTTGCACGAGCGCGGGTACGGGTTCCTGAGGCAGGCGGACCGCGACTTTCGGCCGACGCCGAACGACGTTTTCGTTCCGCCCGGCCTGGTGAAGCGGCACCGCCTGAAGATGGGCCTGGTGCTGGAGGGACCGACGCGTCCGGACGCCAAAGCCCGCGGCCTTCAACTCGCCGAGATCGCCAGCATCTGCGACCAGCCCCCTGAAGCCTACACCAGCCTGAAACCGTTCGAGGATCTGACGGTCATCGACCCGGAAGAGGCGCTCTGGCTCGAGACGGGCCCCGAGCCGCTGACGACGCGGGCGCTGGACTTACTCGCGCCGATCGGCAAAGGGCAGCGCGGTCTGATCGTTTCCCCGCCGCGCGCGGGCAAGACGATTCTCCTGGAGCACATGGCCCAGGCGGTCCACAAGAATTACCCCGAGGTTCGGCTGATGATGTTGCTGGTGGACGAGAGGCCGGAGGAAGTGACCCACTTTCGCCGGACGACCGGGGCGGAGGTCCTCGCCTCCTCGAACGACCAGGACGTGGAGCAGCACGTGCGACTGGCGCGGATGGCGTTCGCCCAGGCGAAGGCGGAGGTCGAGTTCGGGCGCGACGTCGTCCTCTTCATGGACAGCCTGACGCGCCTGGGGCGGGCGTTCAACAAGGCCGTCCCGTCCAGCGGCCGGACGATGTCGGGCGGCGTGGACATCCGCGCCCTGGCGGAGCCGAAGCGTATGTTCGGCGCGGCCCGCAACATCGAAGGCGGCGGAAGCCTGACCGTCGTCGCCACCTGCCTCATCGAGACCGGCAGCCGAATGGACGACCTCATCTTCCAGGAGTTCAAGGGCACGGGGAACATGGAGTGCGTTCTGTCGCGCGACCTGGCGGAGCACCGGCTGTATCCGGCGCTCGACATCCTCGCCTCGGGCACGCGAAAGGAAGAGCGGTTCGTCTCGGCCGGGGAATTGAAGAAGCGCCATATGATCCGCCGGCGCCTCGCCAGCGACAAACCCCAGGAGGCTCTCGAATCGCTGCTGGCGGCGATGGCCAAGTACCCGTCGAACAAGGCACTTCTGGATGCCCTGTCTGCCAAGTAAAAGGGCTTCCCGGCGGAATCGCTAAAGTCCCGCCGCCATCCTGCCGATTCCTCCAACGAAGGAAAAGGCGGAAATCAGGCCGTCCGGAGGGGCAAAAGCCCTTTCGGCGGCTCCTCGCGCACCTGCGGCACGAGAGCACCCTCCCCTTAGGGTGCATGGAACGAACGGGCCGCAACCCGGGAAACCATTAAGGCCTCGCGGCTAAAGGCGCCGAGTCCGCGCCCTCGGACCGCGTGGGCCGGACCTCGAACGGGAGTGCGCGAACGACATTCCATGAAACGCGGAGTGGGTGAGGGGTTGCCCAGCCGCGTTTTCAACGGGCGGGGCGGGCCTCGTGCTTGCCCCGCCTCGCTTTGCGCACAAAACCGGGCGCGCGAGCGCCCGCCCGTTCCGTCTTGCCGGCCTGACCGCCTACTGGGCCATGCGGAGGCGGTCGGCGTTTTCGAGTTCGGCGGAGCCTTCGGCGACCCACTCGGTGTCGGCGAGTTCGCCCCACCGGCGGGCGTACTCGTCCAGGCCGTCGGCCGCCTGGCTCAGGAGCGCGTCGCCCCCTTCGTACGTCGGCCGCGCGCCCGATTTCCGCACCATCTCGCGCAGGACGTGCGGGTGGTCGATGATCATGCACGGTTTCAGATAGTTGTCCGAATACGGCTGGCGGGCGCGGATGCGGCGGAAGAACGGGCTGTCGAGCACCTCGTGGAGCGACTTCTCGCGGATGTTGTCCACGGCAAACTGGGCGAAGACGCACGGCTCCACGTCGCCGTGCACGTTGATGTGGACGTAGTACCGTCCGCCCGCCATGCACCCGCCCACGAGGGCCCCGTCGTTCCAGAAGTCCATCAGCAGCATCGGCAGCCGATCCCGCAGGTTCATGAGGCGCCGCCGGCGGTAGAGGCGCTGCTCGGGCGTCGGCATGAGGTCGAGGTTCGGCTCGCGGCCGATGGGAATGTAGTTGAAGTACCACCCGAAACTGCATCCCTGGCCGCGCCAGAAATCCACGAACGCGTCGGACACCACCAGGTCGTTGTTCCGCCGCGTCGCCGTCGCGCTGAACCCGAAGAACACGCCGCGGCGCTTGAGGTTCCTCATCGCCGAGAGGATCCGCTCGAACGTTCCTTCGCCCCGCCGGGCGTCCGTCTCCGCCTCGAACCCCTCGACGCTGATGCACGGCACGACGTGGCCCAACTCCGCCAGGCGGTCCGCCATCGGAGCGTCGATCAGCGTCCCGTTGCTATAGACCTGGAAGTAGATATCGTCATGATTGGCCAAGAGGTCGAGGAGGTCCTTGCGGAAGAACGGCTCGCCGCCGCTGATGGTGATGAAGTAGATTCCCATCTCCTTCGCTTCGCACAGGATGCGGTCGAGCAGGCCGAACGGCATCTCGTCGTTCTTCGCGTACTCCGACGCGTAGCACCCGATGCACCGCAGGTTGCACCGCATCGTCGGGCTGATGACCAGGAGGTACGGCGGCTGGAGGCCCGTCCGATGGTGATACTGGATGCGCTGCCGCTTCCCCGTGATGGCGTTCACCATCAGGTTATCGAGCAACTTGGTGCGGCACCGCGGGCAACCCGTCGGGAGGACCTGTCGGCCGAAGCGAAGCATCTGGCGGGCGAAGATCCGACCCTGCGGAAACGTGATGGATTCGGCGGCTTCTTCGGCAAACGCGAACAAACGCTTCGCGAACCACTGCGGCGCCAACCGCATCGCGCCTCGCAACGCCTGCAACCGGACGTACGAAACAGCCGACGTGAGCGGATTCATGACCCCCTGCCCCCACCTGCCTCAGGCGGTGAATGGAACCCCTTTCCTTGCCAATCCCCGTCCCGCGGGCCGAAACAGCCGGCAGCGCGCCGGCCGGACTTGAGTTACTTATTTTACCGCGCCACGCGGCGCCGGTCAAGCGAGCGCTGGAGCCTCCGTGGGAAGCGCCCCAGACATCGTGAACCCCTGGTGAAGGGGTTGAGATGTTTGGGAGCAGTATGGAAAGAGCCGTTGGAGAGGGTGCTAGAGTCCCTTCGGGCCGGGGGCCTGGGGGGGAGAGGCCCCCGGCGGCCGCGGCCGCCGAAAAAAAGAGGACACACAGCATGAGCCGCCTTCAGAATGGTCGTTCTGCAACGGCACTCCGAAGGAGCGGCGGCCATGTGTCCCCACGGATATTACACCCTCATGCGTGAGAGTAAAGACCCCAGGTACGTGAGGCTGCGGGTCGTCCAGTCGGCCCGCCGACGGGGCGTCAAGCCGACGGCCCGCCCCTTCCGTGGCTGCCAGAAAATCTTGGCGCACCCCGCATGACCGCACGCGAGAGAATCGCCTTGCAGTCCGCCCGCCCGCGCGGGCAAGAAAGCAGTCGCGTCTTGCCGAAAGGTCCGTTCCCTTCGCGGGCCGTCGCAGGCCGCCCTTCAGGAGGCGGTTGGCCTTATTTCCCTTCCGCCGCCGCCGGTGCCGACCAGGAGAACTGTTTCCCAGAGTCCGGGAAGGCCGGCTGATCGAACTTCCGCGTCCCGGTCTTGCCGAAGAAGACCTTGTCGGCAAAATCGAGCAGGGCCATCCAGTCGGTTTCGTTCTGCTCGTGTTTGCCCTCGCGGAAGTGGATGCCGATTTTTCCCTCCGCCCCCAGGAACCGGAAGACCTCGCGGGCCGCCAGGTACGTCGCCTGGGTGCCTTCCGGGTTGGCCCAGAGGTCGCCCAGTCCCTCCGTGCTCACCAGGGCCCGTGGCGCCACCAGGGCCTTGACCGAGTGCTGGTCGAAGGGAAGGCGGTTCTCCTTCCCGATGAAGTCCTTGAACCGCGGGTGGAACCAGAACGGGAACTTCTTGAGGATGTTCTCGATCCCCTCGCTCTTGGGCCCCCGGACGCGGCACGAGCCTGCCCCGCCGCAGCCGGAACCGTTCGGGGCCGTCAGGGCGATCCGCTCGTCCATCGCCCCGGCCAGGAGCGCCGCCTTGCCGCCGCGCGAGTGGCCGGTGACGGCGATGTGGCGGCGGTCCACACACGCCAGCGTCAGCAGATAATCGATCGTACGGTGGAACCCCCAGGCCCAGGCGGCCTCGGCGCCCCAATCGCAATCGGGGTAAAGCGTGTACACGCCGGTCGTGCGGTCGTCCTTGTCGGGGGCGACCTCCTCGCGGTTGAACTCCGCCAGGATGTACCCGCGGCGGACGATCTCCTTGACGGCGTTCTCCGACGCCTTCACCGTCACCTTGCCCCAGGCGAGGTCGCCCTTGACGATGACCGGCAGCGGCCCGGGCTTGTCGAGCGGAATGGTGAGGTCCAGATGATATTCCACTTTTTTCCCGCCCGAAGCGATCGCCAGCACCAGGTGCTTCTCGGTGGCGCCGAGGGCCTCGTTCTTCCCGGACGAGAGTTCCCTGGCCGTCACGGGCAGAGGCGGCGGCAGGTGCCCGTACTCGTAGTACTGGATCAGATTTTTAAGTTCCTCGCGGCGGCGGGTCCAGTCGGCCGCAGTTTTGACCCGCGACCCGTCCTTCATCAGAAACGGGTCGGGCAGTTCCCCGATGACGGGCAGTTGGTCCACGGAGGGCAGGTCAGCCGCGCCGGGCGCAGCAGCCGCCGATCCGCGCAGCAGCGTGATCGCTCCCAGAACAAGCGAGAGGACGACCTTGGGATTGGCGGGTTTCTTCATGCGGGCACCTTGCGTTTTTCGTGAAGCAAAAGAAATCCCATTTTCCACGGGCGGCCCGCCACGCTATCGTGCGCCCGCGCCGCACACAAGGAAAAACAGCGCAAGGGCGTAGTGCGTCGGTTACAGGGTGGCATGCCCAGCGCGCTGTTTGCTGGGCAGGATTCTGCCACCCGGCTATAGGCGTGCCCCCCTGTAACTTCTGTCGCCTTACGTCGGCCGGCGAAGAGCGCTTGCAGTTCCCCCGGCCGCGGGTACACTACAACGGCGTCGTTCGGAACGAACGGCCTCGCTTGTCATCCGGGAGGAGACGCAGCCATGGCGCAAGACATGGAACCACTCTACGCCGAACGCCTCAAGCGATACGTCACGGCGATGCGGAACGAGAAGCCCGACCGGATTCCCCTCCGGCCGTTCGTGGCCGAGTTCGTGGCCACCTACGCCGGCTACACCTGCCAGCAGGTCACGCAGGACTACGAAATGGCGTTTGCGGCCACCCGCAAGTGCGCCGCCGATTTCGACTGGGACGCCGTCGTGCCCAACATGGTCTATGGGTGGTCGGGCCTGACGCAGGCCATCGGCCTGAAATACTACGCCGTGCCGGGCGTCGATATCTCGGTCGATACGGGCTTTCAGTACAAGGAGCCGCCGGAGGAAGACGCCTTCATGAAGGTGGACGAGTACGACGCCCTCATCGCCGACCCGACGGGCTTCCTCTTCAACGTTTGGCTGCCGCGCGTCTCGACCGACGTGCAGGCCCCCGGCGAGCCCAACACTTTCCGCAACAACCTCTCGTTCCTGAAGGGCGGGATGGCGATGCTCCAGTACTTCATGGCGTTCGGGACGCAGGTGGCGCGGCTGCGGCAGGAGTCGGGGACGGTTTCGGCCATCGCGGGCATGCTCAAGTCGCCGCTCGACATCCTGGCCGATAAGTTGCGCGGCTACATCAACCTGTGCTGGGACCTCATGGAGCGCCCGAAGAAGGTGCGGGCGGCCTGCGAGGCCCTGGCGCCGCACCTGACGCACCTGGCGGTCACCAGCGCCGACCCCACGAAGAACCTGCCTCTGGGGTTCTGGATGCACCGGACCTCCACGCCTTTCATCACGCGCGAGCATTTCGAGAACATCCACTGGCCCACCCTGAAGCCCATGCTCCAGGAAGTCTGGAAACACGGGAACCAGGTGCTCTTCTACGCCGAGGGCAAATGGGGGCCGCACCTCGCGCGCTTTGCCGAACTGCCGGAGGGGAGCATTGTCTTCCACTGCGACCGCGACGACATCTTCGAGGTCCACCGCATCCTGGGGCATAAGTTCTGCATCAGCGGCGGCGTGCCGAACGGGTTGCTCTCCTTCGGCAAGCCCCACGAGGTGCGCGAGTGCTGCAAGAAGATCATCGACGGCGTGGCCCGCGGCGGCGGCTACATCATGGACGCGAGTGCCATCATCCAGAACGACGCCAAGATCGAGAACATACGCGCCATGACCGACGCCACGCGCGAGTACGGCGTGTATTGATCGCTTAGCCGTCGGCGGCGAGCCGACGCTGTTTGGTTTGCTTGGTTAGCCGCCCGCCCCCTCGACGATGCTCGGGGCAGGCTTGGCGGGCGCGTTCTTGGGAGTGTCGAGTCATGGCAAGACCGAAAAAGGCAGCGCGTGCCAAGGCGCCAGCACCGGGCAAGCGTCCCCCCGGCGTCTGCGTCCCGTGGGAGGAGAAGGAAAAGGAGTTCCCCCCCCTGACGGGCGACCAGGAACTCGTCCGGCGCGTGTGGCAGGACGTGGACGGCCTCGCCTACCTGTACATCTGGCACTGCGTGCTGTCGTTCTAGGCGGCCGGAGCCGACGGCCGGACTTCCCGCCTACGACTTCCAGAGACCGTGCAGGTTGCAGTACTCCCGCGCGGAAACCTCCTTGGCGGAGAGGTTGAAGACGGCTTCCGGCGCGCCGCCGGGCTCGAGGAATTGCCGATACGCGGCCCCGTCGGCCACGAGTTCGATCCACTCGATGTAATGCTCCGGCTTCATCGGATGCGCGACGCTGCCGACCCTCACCTTGTAACCGGCGGCGGTCTTCTCGATGACGGGCACGTGCTTCTCCTTGGCGGCATCGACGGTGTTTTCCTTGAGCCGTTCCATCGGCTCGCCGCAGCACACCAGGTCCCCCACCCCGCCGTGGAGCACTTCGACGATGTTGCCGCACACGTTGCACCTGTACACTTCAAGCCGTTCCGCCATCGCCCGTCTCCTTTCCCTTGGAATTTCCGACCGGTATATTCTACCAGTTCTCCGCCAGAAGTTCAAAGTGCGCCTGCGGATGGGCGCACGCGGGACAGATCTCCGGCGCTTCCGGCCCTTCGTGCAGGTAGCCGCAGTTCCGGCACCGCCACACCACGCGCTTCGGTTTCTTGAAGACGGTTCCCGCCTCGACGTTCGCCAGGAGGCCCAGGTACCGTTTCTCGTGCTGCCGTTCGGCGACGCAGACCGCCTCGAAGAGTTTCGCCACCGGCTCGAAGCCTTCCTGGCGGGCCACCTTCGCAAACCCCGGATACAGGGTGCTCCACTCGAAGTGCTCGCCTCCGGCGGCGGCCTTCAGGTTCTGGGCCGTCGTGCCGATGATGCCCGCCGGGAACGCCGCCCGGATCTCCACCTCGCCGCCCTCCAGGAACGAGAAAAATCGCTTCGCGTGTTCCTTTTCCTGGTCGGCGGTTTCGGCGAAGATGTCGGCAATCTGGATGACCCCGTCCTTGCGGGCCTGGCCGGCGAAATACGTGTACCGGTTCCGCGCCTGCGATTCCCCCGCAAACGCCCCCAGCAGGTTCTTCTCCGTCTGCGTTCCCTTGATGCACCCGGTCATGCGATTTCCTTTCCCAAGGTCGCTTTTCTTTCTGTTCGGGCCGCCGGAAAGACGTTTGGCCTTTCCCGACGCCTTCATTCATAATAGGCTCGCGGCTTTCGGAGAGCAAGGCCGGTGCGGCCGGGTGGCACTGGCGGCTTGCCCGCCAGTGCTTGGCTGCAAAGAGGATAGTGACGATGGCGGTATCGAGAGCCAAAGCGTCGGAGAAGATCCGCCTCGGCATAAGTTCCTGCCTTCTCGGCGAGCCGGTCCGATACGACGGCGGACACAAACGCGACGCGTATCTGGTGGAAACCCTCGGCCGATTCGTCCAGTGGGTCCCCGTCTGCCCGGAGGTTGAGTGCGGCCTCGGCGTGCCGAGGGAGATGATGAACCTCGTGGTCCCCGTGCGCCGAAATTTGGAAAAGGGGACAGGCGCCTTTTCCGGTCGTGTTCGCCGGCCCGCTTGCGGGCCGCTTGCCGTTGCGGGAAAGGAGCCAGTCCCCTTTTCCTCCCCGCGCCTCGTCACCATCCGCACGCACGTGGACCAGACGGAGCGGATGCTTTCCTGGGCCCGCCGCCGCGTCGAGGAACTCGCGGCGGGAGGCCTCTCGGGCTTCGTTTTCAAGGCGAACTCGCCTTCCTGCGGCCGAGAGTGCGTCCCTGTGCAGGATGCGCGCGGAACGGCGCAAGAATCGGGCGTCGGCCTTTTCGCGCGGGCGTTCATCGAGCGGTTTCCGCTCCTGCCGGTCGAGGACGAAGGACGCCTGCACGATCCGGCCCTTCGCGAGAACTTCATCGAACGCATTTTCCGCAACCGCGTGTAGCGCGGGGGCTTGCCCCCCGCGCACGCCGTCGTTTGACGCGAGGTTGGATGCGCGAGGGACCCGCCTTCGCCAGAGGCTCCGGCGTGGCAAGCAAGCCCTCGCGCAACAGTCTTTTCCTCTCCCCTTGTGGGAGAGGCCAATCGTTTTTCCCTCTCCCCTTGTGGGAGAGGCCAATCGTTTTTTCCTTTCCCCTTGTGGGAGAGGCCAATCGTTTTTCCTTTCCCCTTGTGGGAGAGGCCAATCGTTTTTCCCTCTCCCCTTGTGGGAGAGGCCAATCGTTTTTCCCTCTCCCCTTGTGGGAGAGGGTAGGGTGAGGGGGAAAGAGACGACGAATGATGAACAAGGAACGCCGAACCGCAGAAGGATGAAGGGAACCGCCATATGGTATTCACCCTCACCCCCGCCCTCTCCCGTCAAGGGAGAGGGAGAATGAAGGGCTCTCCCATCGAGGGAGAGGGGGCATCAAGAGAGCAGACGGGGGGCGTTTTCCCCCGCGTAGCGAATAGGCCGCGCGCGGCCGGCGTATGGTATTATGGCGTTGACGGTTGTAAGATTCCCGGTGCGGAGCCGGAGCGACCTTTTCTCAGGGGGACGCCATGAAAACCCGATACAAAGTTCTTATCGTCCTGGCGATTGTTCTCGGCATCCTTGTCGCGGCCGGGATGGTCGCGCTCGTTATCCTTTCCCAAGACGAGCCCCCGCCGATACGGCAGTCGTTGGTGAAGCATTTTCCCCGAACATTGGCAGGATGGACGGGAGAACACGAGGCGCTCGAAAAAAGCATCGAAACGGCATTGGGAACGGACGAGTACTTGAATCTTCAGCTCCAATTGCCGGACGGCCGGAGGGGCATGGTGTTCGTTACGTATAACGCTAACGCATGGTCGAACATCCCCCACGTGCCGTGGGTTTATATGGTGAACGCGGAATTTAAACGCACAAGATGGATCGGCGAACGGGACATCCCAATCGAGAAATTCCCCGGCGGGCCGGGGAAGAAAATCAAGGTTAACGTTCTGTTGCTCGAGCCCCAAGCGGGCGTCGAGGCACCGCCGGCCTTGATGCTCCTGTACTTCAACGTGGGCGGGGAGTACACGCCGAACCGTGAGTTGGCTCTCTGGCTCGGAACGAGCGGCAATTCCACGCAACAAGGCAGTTACTTGTCGCAGATAGAGGTGGCGGTATGGCTCGCGCCGGGCGAAACAGGGGATCCGATGGTCTCGGACTGCAAGGCATACCACTTGGCGGTCGAACTTCTGAACGAGATTGTGCCGATCCTGGAAAAGGAGTATTATCCCAGGCCGGAAATCAGCGGAGAGTAGATCTCTATGGTGAGATGTTTGAACAAACGTACGGCGGCATGACGAAGGAAGAGCAAAAGACGTGGTGGCTCAAAGAAAATCCGTGGATCGCGGAACATCCGGAGGAAGAGGAGTACAACGAGCCGGACGTCTGGCAACTGCCCGACCCGAGTTTCCCGATTGAGTTCTGAATCTTCACCGCAGAGGCGCAGAGGACGCAGAGAACGGAAAGGATGGGGGAACAGCCAAACAACACCACACCGCGCCTGCCGATTTTGGCCCTGTTGTTCCCCGGTTTCTCCTCTGCGTCCTCTGCGCCTCTGCGGTGAAAGGAATCGTTGTTGCGATTTTCCTTGAAAACGGCGCGCCGTTCCCGTTTCTTGGGGAGAGAGGAGGCTGGACGCCGCCCGATGGAATCGTCCTTCGCCAGTCAGGCCGCCGCAAATCTTGCCGCTTACCGTGCGCGCGAATCGGTCCTCTACAATCTCCGCGACGCCCTGGAACCCGCCGCCAAGTGGGACGATTTCCTGGCCGAACTGGAGAAGCGCGGCCTGCCCGAAGCGCGCGTCCGGCAAATCGTCGATGTCCCCGTCCCGATGGACCTGCATCTGCACTCCAGCGCGAGCGACGGCCAGGTGCCGCCGGCCAAACTCGCCTGGCTCGCGCGGGCCATCGGCCTCGGGACCATCGCGCTGGCGGACCACGACAGCGTCTCCGGCGTGCGGACCCTTTACGGCGAAGCGACGCTGCTGGGTCTGGCGGCCGTGCCGGCCGTCGAACTCTCGACCGAGCAGGCCGGCCTCGAAATCCTCGTCTATTTTCCCGATGCCGGCCGATTCTTCGCTTTCCTCACCACGCGCCGGGGTGAGCGGTTTCTAAAGTTCCTCGACGAGAAACAGGCCGGGGTCCACGAGGCCACCCTGAAGATAGTCGAGAGCGTCAACCGCTGGCTTCGCCGGCAGGACGTTCCCGCGGACCAGCACATCACCCTGGAAGAACTCGACGCCTGGTTCGGCGGCGCCAAGCCGTACTACCCCGGCGCGCTCGCGGTGCTGGGCCTCGAGCGCCTCGACGAGGGCCTGCGCGCGAAACTCGGCATCCGCGACCCCCGCGCGTTCAACACGAAGGTCGTCACGCCGGCGCTGAAGCGTCTGGGCTTTGCGAGCGGCGGCCGCATCGACGTCGAGGAAGCCGCCGCCGGCGTCCGCAAGCAACTCGCCTCGATCCGCGCGTCGCATGCCGGCGCCGTCGCGATCCTCAGCCATCCGAAGGAACTCGTCACGAAGGGCAAGATGACGCTCGGCCGGGTCGCCAGGACGATCGAGTATCTCGTGGAGGAACTCGGGCTGGACGGCGTGGAGGTCGGCTGCTCGCGCGACGACGAGGCCGACGTCCGCGTCTGGCTCGAAATCGTCGAGGAAACGAACGCCAAGATCCGCGACGGGAAACTCTCGGCTCCCGGCCCGCTCCTGGTCGCCAGTTACTCGTCCGACTTTCACGTCCTCGCGCCGGGCCGGGCGACCGGAGAGATCACGCTCGGCTTCGGGGTGCTCGACGAGCGGCCGGCGCTTCAGCGGGGGAACCTCAGGCCGCAGACCGGGCCGGAGGAATTGCTCGAGGCGATGCGGCGGCGCGCCGCCCTGCGCCGGAAAAACTAATTTCAAGCCCAGGGATTGCAATCCCTGGGCTTGGTATTTTGCTTATCTTGCCTCCGCCTAACTGGCCCTCTCGGCCTCCTCGACCCGGTGGGCCCACCCGTATCCGCAGAACCGGCGACCGCTGCGCCCGTCCGCCGGCTTTGCCGCCCGCAAACGCCGAAGTTCGTCCGTCGAGACGGCAAAACCGCACGCGGTGCACAGGAGCATGTACAGCACCTTCGTGCCATGCTTCACTTTGCCCAGGCGCACCAGCGGCGCGCGGTCGTGACGGCAGACGCCATCGGGGTCTTCGGGTCGCAGCATGAGACGGTCTCCTTGCACCAGACGGGGGGCGCGGATCTTTAGGGTGGGTGCAAGCGGTGCGTAAGACCGTCCGCCTCTGTTATCGGCCGGAGCGTCGCGCTCCTTTAGCCGAAGCGCCGGCCCGTCACAGAAATGTCCGCGCGAGAAAGATGACGATGGGGATGGTCACGGCGGCCCCGAGCGTCGTCAGGAACACCACGCTGGAGGCGAAATCCGGCCGGTTCCTGAACTCGATGGCCACCACCGCCGACGCCACCGCGCTCGGCGCCGCTGACCCGATGACCAGGATGGCGGCCAGCGGCCCCTCCAGGCCCATCGCCGCCACAAGGCCCCATCCCAGCAGCGGCCCGACCACCAGCCTCGCCACCACCGCCAGTGCCAGGTCCGCCGGCGCCCGCACGACCTTCACCTGGGCCATCTGGGCCCCGAGCGTCATCAGGGCGACGGGCACGTACGCCCCGGAGAGGATGACGAGCGGTGTCCAGAGGAGCGTGGCCCGTTCGAGGGCTTCGGCCCCCAGGCCGACGCGCTTCAGGATGAGGGCGGCCACGACGGCATAGGCGAAAGGCAGCCGCAAGGCCTTCAGCATCGCGCGGCCGACGGGGCCCGAGCCGGCCGCCGCGATCACCGCCCCCACCGTGTAGGCCGCCACCCCCTGGCACACCGCGACGATCGCCTGGACCGCCACCGCGTAGTTTTGCGACTCTGCGCTTGCCGCGAACGCCAGCGCCATGACCGGGATGCTGAAGTTCGCGCTGTTATAGAGAATTGTCGAGTTGACGAACGCGCTTCGCAGGGCCCGGTCGTGCCGGCGGAGCCGGCTGGCGAAGTGGCCCACGGCGTAGAGCGCCGCCACCATCACCGACGAAAAGAGCACGATCGTGCCGTACGCGCGGGCCCCCAGGTCCGCGTTCAGAATCCGGAAGAAGACGTACGTCGGGATGAGCGCGTACAGGAAGACCTTGGAGAGGACCTCGGCCGTCTGCGGGACGCGCCGGCCAAGCAGGTAGCCCACGGCGATGAGCACGAGGACCGGCCCGACGACGGAGTACGCGATGTACCCGAGGTCCGCGAGATAGTTCATTCGACCGCGCCCCGTTTTGGGAAGAACATGGCGTCGGCGAATCGCGACTGGAAGTCGGCCTGCTGCGAAAGTTCGACGTGCTCGACGCCGCGGGCCACGTCCTCCGCCACGCGCCGCAGACGACGGTTCACCAGGAGCATCCGCGCCCCGGCGGCCTTGCGTTTGCCGCCCTTGCCTCCTGCCGGGCCTCCGCCGGGGGCCGGCGGGTCGCCGTAGCCCTTGGCGAAGTCGCGACGGCACCGCTGCTCCGTCTCGTTCGGGTCTTCGCCGAGTTC
>Ga0315274_10005603_pt1 | contig 18354 bp, 19 predicted proteins | sample YL17G02_20_MG_FD_203700 | JGI IMG/M metagenome (GOLD analysis project Ga0315274, IMG submission 203700) | Sediment microbial communities from Yellowstone Lake, YNP, Wyoming, USA - YL17G02_20 | ecosystem: Environmental > Aquatic > Freshwater > Lake > Sediment | place: USA: Wyoming | collected...
GGAGAGGGTAGGCCATTCATCCCCCCAGCAGAGCTGGGGGGTATTCTGGCATATTTTGATAAAGTTCAATAGTTCTTCAGTCCCAAAAATCTTTATAAATGGGAGCTAAGAACTTCATATACATATCCATAGACCTTGTTTTGAAGGGGAAAAAAGAAAAGATCAAGCAGGGAAGGGAAGATTCCTTTTTTTACCCCGTTAGAAATAATGCCCCGCTGCTCCCTCCGGGCCAGAGGCCCTCTGGGCCGGAGGGAGCAGCGGGGTTAGATTTTAGAATAATTCCGGGTTCCGCCCCGTAGGGGGTTCCACCCCGGAGGGCGGGGTTTAATGCCCCGCTGGAATTTCTAACGGGGTTTACTCCTCTTATCCTAACCACCGTTTCCGGCGTTTATAATGTTTTACGTCTCGATAACTCCGTTTCTCTCCCATTCCAGTAAATCCGAGATAGAATTCCTTAACGTCCTCATTATTCTTCAATTTATCCGCCGGGCCATCCAGTACGATTCTTCCATTTTCCATTACATAACCGTATTCTGCTAATTCCAAGGCGATATGGGCATTCTGCTCGACCAAAAGAATGGAGACCCTTCCTTCCACATGGATCCTCTTTGCAATATCTGCGATTTCCCTGACCAGTAAAGGAGACAAGCCCATGGAAGGTTCATCGAGGAGCATGATTTTAGGATGTCCCATCAGGCAGCGACCCATGGCGATCATCTGCTGCTCCCCCCCTGAGCAATAGCCCGCGGTGTTATCTTTGATTCCGATGAGCCTCGGGAAATAGCCATAAACCATTTCCAGGTCCTTTTTGAACCGTGTTCCATTTTTTGGGATGATGAGTCCCCCTGCTCGGAGATTTTCCTCAACGGTGAGGTGCTCTGCTAAACGCCTTCCTTCCATAACTTGAAGGATTCCCATCCTGGCAATGTCTTCAGGATAAAATTTATGGATGGGTTTCCCTTCATAATAGACTCCTCCATCCGTAACTTCTCCCTCCTCGGTTCGGAGCAATCCGGAGATGGCCTTTAGGGTTGTCGTCTTGCCAGCACCGTTGGCTCCTAAGATGCAAGCAAACCCACCTGTTTCAAGTTGGATGTTGACTCCCTTTAGCACTAAAATAGTATTAAGGTATTTTACCTCAACATTCTTCAATTCCAACATGATCGGTCCTCTCTTTAAAAGGGCACAAAGGGTAGGGGAGGCTTTAGCCTCCCCTATTAGGGGCGACCTGCCTCCGCCGAAACGCTTCGTGCAGGCAAGCTGAAGTCGCCCCTACCCAACTGGTTCCTTTCTTCATTATTTCACAGGGATATAATGAATGTTGACCGTCTCATCTTTGAACAAACCTTGTTTGATCATATCATCCGGGACAAGCCTGGGAACCTTGTACCATGGAGAAAGGGCAACTACTTTACCACCCTTAACGCCGATTAATCGGTCATGGTTTGCCAGACGCCGGTCGTCTTTACCCGATGGTGCACCTTGGAATTTAACTGTTGTGTCATAGGCTGTATAACCTGCTAAGGTCTGCATGCCCAACTCTTTCACGTCCTTTCCAGTGATCGTTTCACAGGCCTTGGCTAAATCGACATTATCCCGTTTCATAATTCCAACTATAGCACGCCGCACCGCCTCCAAAATATTGGCTTTCATCCGGATACCGCGCATATATTGGATATTGGGCATTCCTGGCTCTTTGCGGTATTTGTCATTAAGCATCTTGGCAAATTTGACACCAGGTTCATTCGGGTCAGCGGCTGGGACGAAAACCGGTTGAGGACACATATAACCCTCGGCTGATCCAGGGCCCACAATATTTAGGAGTTGGTCGGCAGGCGCCCATAGATTAGCCATATGGACCATCTTACCCGCCAGACCCAACTTGTGGATTCCTTTCATGATAACTGCCGGGGTTTGCACAATGGAATTTGACCAGACGATATCCACACCTTGTTTGTCAAAATCGGAAAGAAACCCCATGATCTCTGGATCGGTCGGCATCATGGTGCAAAATCGTTCCAGCACGACTTCGTACTTTCCACTTTTTTCTCCATGCCTTTTGGTCGGTTCATTGGCAGCCCGACCATAGGCTGTATCCCAGGTGAGATGGGCTACCTTGGCCTTTGCTCCGGTGCCCTTCTTTGGCCAAAAATTATCAATATAATATTCGATAGCCCCTGCGGCAGATTCACCATAACTCCAGCAGTCCATGTAATTCCACATAGGCGGATAGAGTTGTGGGTCGCTAAAACCGATCCCATAGCATATGATCTGATCCCTTTCGAGAATCGGTTTCATCATTTCCTGATTCGGAGAGGACCACATCTCAATGATCGTGGGTTTTGGCTTTCCCATCCTGAACCTCTTGTAGGTGGACATGAACCGGGCATCGACATTCCCAAATTCAGCCCACACGTACTTAACGTCCACCCTGCTCTTCCCATCGCCAAAAACATCCAGTCCACCTTGCTCAGCAATCCATGCCAAAAAGTCCTTGCCTCCCTTTTCGGAAGGGATGGCAATGGGAGCATAGGCTCCAGTGAGGTCAATAATATTGTGAATGGTGATGGATGGTTTTCCAGCGGTCAAACCTTCTGCGGGAGCGAAAAGGAAAATTGCAATCGCAAATACTCCAAATAGATGTAGAATTTTACTCTTCTGTTCCATTTTTCTTACCTCCTTGTTCGAAATGACGTTTAATGTGGCCTCTCTTTTCACCTCTTCATTCCCTCAAGTCCATCCTTAATAAGGGAAAGGATGCAAACGGTAGGACCTCTTTATCATTTCCCAACGATGGGCAATTCCTCTCGGTTCAAACACTAAGAAGACAATAATGATCAAGGAATACATGACTAATGAGAAGGCTGCAGAGGCATAAAAAGCAGCGCCGCCTAAAAAAGTTTCTGCTAAGGGGGTAACAAGGGTGCTGAACTCATCCATAACCTTCCAAACGGTTGCCCCTGCAATGGCACCAAAGATGCTGCCGAAGCCTCCGACTACGAGGAATCCCAAATACCAGATGGAGTCATCCAGGCCAAACCATTCGATATTGACATATTCATAATAAGCTCCTCCTAATGCCCCTGAAATCCCCGCAAAAAAGCAACCGATGCCAAATGCCATGATCTTAGTATAAGCAATGTTGATCCCCATGACTTCCGCAGCAATATCATTGTCTCGAACAGCAACAAAAGATCGGCCCAATTTGGTCCTCGCTAAATTCGTTGCGAGATAAGTCATGATAATCGTAATGGTCAATACGAGAAGATAATAATTTCGGTCTTTCGCGAAATCAATTCCTAAAAGTGTGCCAGGGCGTTTCATCCACATCCCATCCGTACCATTGGTCACTGAACGCCAATTACTGATCACATAGACAATGACAAAATGGGCGGCTAATGTGGCAAAGGCAAGGTAGAGACCTTTCATCCTTAGAGCAGGAAGACCGAACATCATTCCAATGAACATGGGGACCAACCCGGCTAACGGTAAGCAGACCCAGAAGCTGATCCCAAAATGCCTCTGGAGAATCCCAACCGTGTACATCCCAACACCCATAAAAGCGGCATGTCCAATTGAGATCTGACCACAATAGCCAGTGATGATCTGCAGTCCCAGCATCCCAATCGAAAAGGCACAGATGAGGGTGAGGATGGAGATTCCGTAATCGCCCGTTAAGAACGGTAGGAGGTACATGCCGACTATCAGGAGTGCTAAAAGCACTTTACGAAGGGGAGTCCTGTAAATCTCTTTGGCTTGAAAGTAGTTCCGGTCAAACGTACCACAGGGTCTATTGATATTCATTCTTTATAACCTCTCTATTCTGACTAAACCAAAAAGACCGTAGGGTTTAATAAAAAGGATCAGCAGTAAGAAGACGAAGGGGATCATCATTGTGGTTTCGCCGGGCAGAAGGGGTGCAATATGAGCGATCGTCAACATCTGAAGAATGCCTATGGCAAGACCAGCGATAATCGCACCCGCAAAAGATTCTAATCCTCCAAAGAGCACCGCAGCGATAGCAATCAAACCGTTTGCATCGAGAGCCAATCCAACGCCCTGAATGTTCCCCAGCAACATCCCAGCCACCACGGCAATGATACAGGAGATGATCCAACTATATTGAAAGATTCGCTTGACATTGATGCCTAAGTTTTGAGCCACCACATGGTCTTCATGGACAACCCTCATCCCAAGACCGGTTCTTGTTTTCTCGTAGAAGAGCATCAATGCTGCGATCAGCACCGCGCAGAGAATGAACCCATAAACCTGAATCTCGGGAAGATGCAAGAAGCCAACCTTCCAAGCCCCTACTGGCAAGAAGGATTCTCCAAAGCCTTGAATATCTCCTTTTCCCATCAGGATTCCTAACCCCCGCAAGAAAAGCATGAGACATAAAGTGACGACAATAGGAGCCAAAATAGGCTGCCCCACCAGGGGACGCATGAAAGCCCTTTCGATGAACATTCCCAAAATCGCCCCTCCCACGCAGGTGATTATAAATCCAAGCCATATGGGTAGATGCCAGGCGATTAAGCAGTACCACATAATATAGGCGCCTATAATGAGAACAGCTGCCTGGGAAAATGGGAATACACGGGTGGATTTATAGATGACCACATAACTGACGGCCAATAAGGCATAAATCCCTCCACTGCATAAACCTAATACAACCGATTTAATGGTTTCTTCCATTTTTACCCCGTTAGAAAGCCCCGCTGCTCACAGCGGGGATGACAGTTGTTCCTTTTTCAGCGAACACGGGGTTTAATGCCCCGTGTGAGCCTTCCCGTTAGAAAACAGAAGACTTTCTAACGGGGTTTATCCTGCTCCTAAATAAGCGGCAATGACCTTAGGGTTACTCTTGATCTCTTCAGGGATGCCTTCAGCAATCATATTGCCGAAGTCGAGGACGACAATCCGATCTGCAATGTCCATCACTACACCCATATCATGTTCGATCAACACAATGGGGATCTTCAAAAATTCATTGATATCGATGATAAACCGAGCCATATCCTCTTTTTCATCCAGATTCATCCCTGCCATCGGTTCATCAAGAAGGAGAATTCTTGGCTCCAGGGCCAAGGCTCGACCCAATTCAACTCGTTTCCTTAGCCCGTAGGCCAGCATACCCACCACCGATCCCCTGACGTGTTCCAATTCTAAAAAATCGATGATGTCCTCTGCGATGGCGCGCTGAAAAGCTTCTTCTTTGTTTGCCCAGGGGAAATAGATCATTCCGGTAACGAAGTTATATCCGATATGGGGATGCCTTCCAGCAATGATGTTGTCGGTCACCGATAAGCCGGTATACAAAGCAATATTCTGAAAGGTACGGCATAGACCGAATTCAGCGATTTTGTGGGAGGAGAGATGGGTGATTCTTTTCTCTTCCATATAGACGTCACCCTGCTGGGCACGGTAGAAACCGCTTATTATATTGAGAAGGCAAGTTTTTCCTGCACCATTGGGTCCGATGATGGCCAAGATCTCACCTTCCTTGACTTCCACCATGACATTGTTGAGGGCTTGAAGCTTGCCAAAGGCGATGCTGATATTCTCGGCCCGAAGCAAAACTTTTCTTTCTTTAACATTGGGATTGGTCAAAGGCCGTTTCTTCTCAATACATTCCCGGAGCAGCATCAACCCATAGCTGTATCTCTGTTCCCGTTTTTTTGTGATATCTCTGGTCATTTCTGCCATGTGTCCTCACCCTTGGATCGTCTCAATATAGATCGGAAGCCTCATGACCGACTTTCTGCCATCTCGGTAGGTAATCGTCGTTTCAATATCTACCTGGATATCTCCTTGATACATCGCATTCACAATATTCTCGTAACGCTTCTCCACAAAGTCCCGCCTCAATTTGCGGGTTCGGGTCAGCTCCGCCTCATCTGGATCAAAATCCTTATGGAGAACAATAAACCTTTTTACACGAGTTGTCTCAGGCAGGGTCGTGTTGATCCGGTGGAGGATCCCGGATAAAAGTTTCCTGACTTGTTCCTTTTGTGAAAGGTCCGGATGAGAGGTATAGGCGATATGGTTTCGTTCCGCCCACCTCCCGGTATTCTCAAAATCCATATTGAGGAGCGCCGTAACGAAATGTTTATCGTTTCCGATCACCATCGCATCTTTAATAAAGGGGCTGAACTTTAATCGACCCTCAATATACGTCGGGGAAAACTTTTCACCGGTCTTCGTGGTCTGCATGTCTCTCACTCTGTCGATAATATAAAGTTCTCCCTCCTCATCCATATATCCGCCGTCGCCAGTAAGGAAATAACCTTCTTTAAAACTTTTAACGGTCTCTTCAGGCCGCTTATAATATCCCTGAACCACTCCAACCCCACCGAGCAATATCTCTCCATCTTCGGTGATCCTCACCTCCACCCCGGGGAATGGTTGTCCCGATCCTTCGGAACGATAATAATCCTTTTCGAGTTGGAGGACATCGAGGCCAGAGACCTCGGTGGAACCATATCCTTGCGCAATCGGGACGCCTATGGCCCGGAGTAGTCGGAAATTATCCGGACTCAAAGCCGCACCGGCTGTAATCGGAGTTCGGGTCCTCGTCATACCGATTTTGTCCTGCAAATGTCTGAAGACGGCCCAATACCCAAAGAAAAAGAGGAAACGCCAAAGCCAACTCACTTTTTTCCGTTCTTCTTGGCCTTGAGCAATCTTATAACCTACGGGGAGAAACAGGTTGTAGAGGGACCTTTTCCAGAAGGGAGAGTCAATCATTTTGGCCTGGATTTCGGAACAGGTCATTTCCCATTGTCTTGCCCCGAGGAGGATGACACCAGGGGCTATTTCGCGAAGATCGGAACGAACGGTCTCGGCTTTTTCAATGAAATTGACAACAATCCCCTTTGCTAAATTTGGGGCCACGGTAAAGATTTGTTCCCCGATCCAGGCCGGTGGCAGGAAAGAGAGGTTTTCATCTTTTAGATCCCACGGTAAGGCTGCATCCCAGCCATTGAACAGACTGAGAAGGTTTTTATAGGTGACGGTAGATCCCTTTGGCAGGCCGGTCGTCCCTGAAGTATAAAGCAGAACCGCCACATCATCCATTTTTGTCTTATCGACCCATTCCTCAAAAAAGTTAGGGTGGGCCTTCTCATATTCTTTTCCTAACTCCATCATATCATCAAAGCCGATTAACCAGGGGTCATCATATCCCCACATTCCCTTTGCAATCCAGTAGACAATCTTCTCCACCTTTGGGATTTGGTCTTTGATAGAAAGGATTTTATCTATCTGCTCTTGATCATCCGCCATGACAATTTTTGCATCGGAATGGTCAATAATATATTGAAGCTCAGAGGGAATGGAATCGGTATATAAACCCACGGAAGCCCCTCCAAGACTTTGGGCGGCGGTCTGTCCCCAGAACCATTCGGGAGCGTTCTCACCACAAATCGCAATCTTATCGCCCGGTCCAAAACCAAGACTGGCCAACCCCCCTGCAAACCATTTTGTCCGCTCATAGAAATCTTTCCAAGTAAGCTCCCGCCAGTATCCATAATCTTTATAACGGTAGGCGACTTTCTGATCTCCCCACCTGTTGTAGTTGCGCTTTAATAATTTAGGAAAGGTATCCTCTTCTGGGGAGGGTTGGAACTTGTTCCAAGTCTCTTCTGTGATCGATTTAGCCACTCTTCTCTCCTCATTCTCTATAATTTCGGAATGGAGAATTCAGTCTTGAATTGATTGCGGACCGTTCCCAAATTGGGAAAATCAGGGAGGGAAGTAGTGATGTTGCCATCGATGAAAAATTTCCTTTTATCGGCCCCCAAGTCTGTCCAAAACTCATCAACCTTTTTCATTACCCCTGGAACTCCCTCTTCTCCACCCACGCCACGATATAGGTAAGAGGCACGCATTACAGCAAAGATATAAGGTTCTGTCCAAGACCACACGATTTCCCCCCCAGCTGGAATCACAGTGACAGGCATGGAACTTGTCAAAAGGAGCGTCTTATCAGGAGTGCCATCCTCTGCCTTTGCCTCATAATAGAAATCATCCACTTTTGCCAGAACGTTGTTTGGATTGGTCAGTCTGAAATTAACCCTGAATACAATAACATCCGTGGCTTGGTAAGGAGGCTTAGCTGGGATCGCATTGAGCCTCTCAATGCTGGTGACCTCCACCGAAACAGGGAGAATTTTAGTAGGAGCTGTTACAATCATCTGCTTTTGTCCAGCACATCCAAAAGCGCCCACCCCTAAAGCCACACACACCATACCCACCATCAAAATCAATGCTTTTCTATTCATATGACCCTCCTTCATCTTGTTGTTTGCTCCATTGCAAACAGTAGTGACTCACCTCATCGATCCTGAGCCGTTTGACCACCCCGCCGAAAGACATCCTCCTTGTAAGCCTCGCACAAAGAACATCCCTGAGGCCCGTGGCATTTATAGGGCCCGCTACTATCTTTGGTGACGACCTGATGCCTGTAGTAATAACCACAATTTGTCCTTCCATCTTTGTAAACCATGATGGGAACCCACTTTTTCACCGTCTCACAAAGCAATGTTGTCGCCGTTAGTCGCCAATCCATAAGAGTCTCACCTTCTTAAACATTCTTAACCGTCAAAAAATGGTGCTTCCTCTCCAGGAAGCCGCGTCCCGTAAATATTTTTCCATGCTGAAGTTTGTAGAAATGGTTGGCACAGTTGAGTGGATCCTTTCGTCTACCACTGAAAAGATGGTGATCCTCAACCCTCAATTGAAATTGGCCCTGTCTTTTACTGGAGACTCCCACCCCGTCTCAGCCTTTCAAATTTTTGGCAAAAATTAGGAATGAATTAGTTAAATGAGAAAAACAGTCACAGAAATTTTTAACCTAATTAGCAGAACTGGTTTTTTTTGTCAAGGAAAAAATAAACCAGTTTACGTAATCTGGAAAAACCATAAATTTCATTAATTATTTCGTTGAGTTATTTTTTGGCTTTTTTTTGAGATTTAAGAAAATCACAAATGGGAAATTTTAAGTTTAAGAACCCATCTGGAAATAGGGCGAAAGGATTATTTGATCAGGGTACGATGCCTTTGATGCAGATAGCCTCCTCGGGGCAGACGTCCTCGCACTTGCGGCAACCAAAACAAGCTTCCTCATTGACCACCTCAAGCGGACCATTATCCAGCTTTAAGCAGAGTACAGGGCAGATCTCAACACAAGCCCCACAGGCGTTACAGTGATCAAGAATTTCAATGATAGGTTTCATGGCGATTTCGGATTTTGGAATTCGGAATGCGGAATTTTAAATCTGCAATCTATGATCTGAAATTTGAAATTTCATCATATCAGGTTATTAGATCCTTTCCAGAGTTTCCACGCTGGCGAAGGCTTTTCCTTCAGCAGTTCATCATAGATTCCTCTCTGCGTGAGCTCTCTCATGATTTCGTTTGTCCCTGTATAGATCTTAGCGACTCGAACGTCTCTGAGGAACCTTTCAATGGGATAGTAATCCGTATAACCGATACCTCCTAAGACCTGGAGGGCTTGATCAATGATATTCCACGCTGCCTCCGTAGAATAGAATTTCGCCATGGCCACTTCCGTGTTGGGCCTTTTTTCTTCTTCGTCGATGAGCTTCGCTGCACGCAAGCAGAGAAGCCGACCTGCATCAAGGGTGGCAGCCATATCCGCGATCTTAAAGCTGATCCCCTGAAATTCCCTGATTTTCTGTTCAAACTGTTCCCGTGCGTCCGAGTACCGTACAGCAATTTTAAGGCATTCACGGGCAGAACCCAAGGCTGTGGCCGCCTCCATCAAGCGTTCCGTTTGGAGGAGATACATGAGAACCTCAAAACCCTGGCCTTCTTCGCCTACCCGGTTCTCTCCCGGGACTGCTACATCCTTGAAGAGAAGATGAGAAGCACCCATACCTCGCCACCCCATCAAGTTAAATTGCTCCACCACTTGGACGCCATGTTTCCGTTCCGCAATGAAGGCGGTAATCCCCTTGTGAGGGGCGACGTTAGGATTCGTCCTGGCAAAGGTGAGGAACCAATCTGCACCGATTCCTCCTTTCTGGAAGCGCTTTTCCCCTGTGATGATATAACTGTTTTCTTCTCTTCTGGCGATGGTCTGCAAACGAGCAATATCAGAGCCTTTTAAAGGTTCGGTAATCCCTTCAGCACAGATAAGATCTGCCCTCATTGTGGGAATGATATATTTATCCCAGAGTTCTGGAGTGCCGTATTTATAAATGGCACGGCAGAGATAGGTTGACATGCCCATTGCACAGCCTAAGGGGAAGGCCAATGCACCCAGTTCTTCCTCGGCAAGGATAGCGCAAACCGCATTGAGACCTCTTCCTCCCACCTTCTTTGGCAAAGGGATGCCCAGATAGTTGTTCTGTCCAAGGGCCCTGACGAAATCCTTTGGGAACTCCTTCTCATCCTCCTTGTCCATTCTGAGAATGAAGGAGAGATCTAATCCATCCAGAAAGGCCTTGAACTCTTGGCGAAAAGAGATCTCTTCCTGAGAAAGCATCACATCAATAGACATAAGCCACCTCCATGAATCTTAGATTCTTGTTATGAGAGAAATGACCAGAACTAAATCTTTGCTTTTTGTGATTTTGATACACCATGAGATATTTTTGTCAAGCTTTTTTTCGAGAGCTCTGAAAAACTACTACACGCTCTCTTGATTACACAGCGCAGCGTAGCCGCAACCGAAAAGAACCAATGAAATGACCCCCTCACCCTCCCCTCTCCCCCGAAGGCGGGGGAGAGGGGAGGGTGAGGGGGAAAATCCTGACAAAATTTGCTTAACAAAATTTCAAGAAATTCAAGGTTAGGAGTACAAATTCAAAAAAATGATTACACAGATTTCTCGGCTTTTCAGAGCTCCCTATTCAAATTTCTGAAAACTATTTTTTCAGCATTCGACTTTCGGTTGAAAGTTAATGACGGATAATTACTAATAAGGCCGTAATTGTATAGACATCAAACTCTTCTTCTATACCACTGGATTCCGGCTGGAGTTTATCCCGCACTTGATGCGGGGCCGGAATGACGAAAAGGGGCGATGCCTCAAATTCGTCTCTCCGGCGAAAGCCGGAGTCCAGCCCAAGGTTTTCAAACGGGCAAGCCTCCAATTCGAGGATGTCTATCCTATTATGGACTCCTCAGTATATGACGGACATAATAAAAGAATGGAATCTTTTGAATTGAATTGCAAGTTGACTAAAGGTTTTTGATTGTGGTATATAACCGATAATCTTAATAAATTTATTAGAGGGGAAAGGAGGGGAAACCCATGAAAAAGACGAGACGTGAGTTCTTAAAGACCTTGGGAGCCACTGCTGTTGGGGCAGGGGCGATGATGTCAGGCACGGGTGTAGTCCATTCCCAAGCCAAGCCAATTGTGGTGGGGTGTCCAGTTCCCCGAGCAAGTGCCTATGGCCAGAATGGTGAAAGAGGGATGATTTTGGCAGCGGAAGAGATCAATGCCGCGGGAGGCGTGAAAATAGGCAGTACCAAGAGACCTTTAAAGCTCGAAATCATTGATACCCGCGATGAAGAACCGGGTGTTCCCACTAGCGAAGTGCTCCTGGCTATAGAGAAACTGATTCTACAGAAGAAGTCGGATATGATCGTTGGCGGACCCTGTATGTCAGAATGTGGCCTGGCAGCCATTGATCTCTATGCCAAATATAAGATTCTCGATATCGTCACCATCGGTTGCTACACGCCTGGATGGGATAAAAAGGTGGGTTCAGATTTGAATAAATATAAATATTCTTTCAGAGAAAGCGGGAGCGTGGCGTGGTATATTAAAGAAGGGGTTGACCTGCTCCATGAGATTAAAGAAAAATTCGGGTTTAATAAAATGTTCATCTCCATTGATGATAGTGCCATGTGCCGGGGGGCTGCTGAGATCGTGAAGAATCTGGCCGTGAAGGATGGTTGGGAGATCGTAGGCTTTGACAAGCACCCCATCGCCTCTACGGATTACTCGGTTGCTCTGGGAGAATGTAAGAATTCGAAAGCTCAAGTTTTATTTATTTGGGCCTATTCACCTGAGACTTCAATTATGTTGAGGCAGTGGGCGGATATGGAAATTCCCGCTCTTCCGGTTGGATTCATCGGTGCGGCTGAAGATCCAGGATTCTGGGAAGCGACCAAAGGGAAAGGTGCCTATACCATCGTTACTCTTTCGGAAGCGGGTTGCACTCCGTCCAATGTTACGCCATGGACAACGAAGTACTACGATGCCTTTCAGAAGAGGTGGAAAGTTCCACCCCGTAGCACCGGGTGCGTGAGTGCCTATGAAGGAGTTTATGTATTAAAGGATGCGATTGAGCGTGCTGGGTCAACCGAGACCGATGCACTCATCGCTGCTTTAGAAAAAACCAATCTACCTGCTGTCCGTGGGACGATCAGATTTGATCAAAATCATCAGATCGTTTATGGCTATGATCCAAAAACAAGCGTATTGGGTAATTGGGTACAATGGCAAGATGGCAAGAGGGTGACCATCCATCCCCAAGCAGCATCAATGGGCTCTATCAAGATGCCGCCTTGGTTGAAGAAGACATAAAGAAGATCAATTATCAATTCTCAATGTTCAGTTAGCAATTATCAATGGAAATTATCAAAACCATTGATCGCTGGTCATAGCCCATCCATTGATCATTGACCATTGATCACTGCCCATTGTTCAGTGATTATGAACATCCTCATCTACGGAACTGTAAATAGTGTTATATTTGCCCTCGTTGCTGTAGGCTTTACTCTTGTTTACGGGGTGAGCCGATTACCCAATTTCGCTCACGGTGCCTTGTATGTGTTAGTTGGTTTTCTCACTTGGAGTTTGGTTAATGATTTCAAGCTTTTTTATCCATTGGCCATTCTTATCTCATTAGGTATCTCATCCATATTAGGAGCGTTGATATACCGCCTCGTTCTTATACGGCTAAGGGGAATGGCTACCTCAGAGATTATCGCCTCATTTGCTGTCGGATTAATCATCTTAGAAGGCTTACGGTTGCAGGGAATCGGTGGTTTTAAAGGGTTCATTGGTCCTTTTTATGTTCTACCTTCTTTTATTGATAGCAAGATAAGGATCACAGGAGTGCTCCTCGATGCACAACGACTTATTGTGATTTTGGGAGGATTGGCGGTGGTGGCTTCCATATGGCTTTTCACCCACTATACCAAAACGGGTTTATCTCTTCGAGCGATCGCTCAAGATGAACAGGCAGCCATGATGCTCGGGATCGATTCGGATCGAGCAGCCGTCATCTCCCTCTCCATTGGATCAGCCTTAGCTGGCTTGGCAGCGGTCATCATCCTTCCCTTAGGGAATGTGACGGCGGAGGCAGGGTATAGAATTTTAATTAATGCCCTTGCCGTATGTATCATAGGAGGACTTGGGAGTTGGGCAGGGGCGGTATTGGCTTCCTTTGTGTTGGGTTTTTCGATGATTATCAGTACTTACTTGTTCGGTTCAGTATGGGAATCGGTGGTGTTGGTTGGGGCCATCATTTTAATATTGATTTTTAGGCCTTCGGGTCTTCTTGGAAAACAGAAGGAACTGGAAGAAAGAGTCTAAAGGACCAGAAATCCCAAATGCCAAATCTCGAATCACAAGGTTGGGGGTTCACCCCCACCCGCACCCTCCCCCGTCGAGAGACTGTGTCGTAATCATGAGGGAGGGTAGATTCCGGCGGGACAGGCGGTCAGGCTCCTCAGCTTTAGAATGCGGTCGTTTAAAGTTATGGGTGATCGGCCTTCTTAGAAAGGGGATTCTTTTCATGGGTTTGGAGCCCCGAAGCTGAGCAATGAAAGGTTTCCGCTCTAAAGCTTCGTCACCTGACCGCCTGTCCCGTGTTGCAACGGAAGTAGTTTCTTGTTGATTGCGACACAGTCTCCGAGGGGGAGGGGATACACAGGTGATTGACCTTAATAACTCCCTCTACCCTGGCGGGAGAGGGTTAGGGTTTTCTTTGAATAAGATCGACAAACCAAAAGGCCCTCTCCCCTGGTGGGAGAGGGTTAGGGTGAGGGGGGGCAGATAGAATTTGGGAATTGCAATTTAGGATTTTAGTCGGGGCATAAGATTGGACACAAAAGAAAGGCGTAAAGAGCGGTTAGACAGAGGGATCAAGATTCGGACCGAAGGTTTGTATGCCCTCACTTCTTGGAGGGAGATGTTTTACCTTCTTGTGCCGAGAATCGTTCTCATCTTTGGTCTCCTTCTATCCCCTTTCATTTTAGAGATGTACTGGCAAAGAGTTCTTTGTCAGGCTGGCATCTATGCACTGCTTGCCTTAGGGTTTGATTTCCTTGCTGAATATGTCGGTCTGGTTTGTTTGGGCGGAGCTTTCTTTGTGGGTTCTGGTGCCTATATCTCAGGTCTCTTAAATGCGAAGATGGGTTGGGCACCCTTTCTAACCATTCCGATCGCCACGGTCGCTGGTGCTGTGGTTAGCACCTTAGTGTTTTTACCCTGTCTCCGTTTAAGGGGCATTTACTTTGCCATCATCAGCTTCATGTTTCCATTGCTGACCGTTTATATTATTATTGCCCTGAATATCTTCGGCGGTACCGAAGGGATCACCGCCCTGGCCACCTTTCCCAACATCTGGGTTGACCAGTATCTCATATTAGGAGCAGTGATCATTGCTCTCTTTGTACTGAGAAGATTGGTGACTGAAGACATCGGGTTGATTTTGCGTTCCATCAAAGACAATGATCAGGCTGTCAAGGCTTCTGGCATCAGCATCACCTCCTATAAGACCAAAGCGGTTTTCATCGCAGCCTTGATTGGGTGCTTCGGCGGTGCCTATCTCAGCCACCTCTATGGATGGGTAGGAATTTCACAGTTTGCATTGGATTATTCAATACTTCCCATCGCGGCCACGGTCATGGGTGGGATGGGCACTCTTGTGGGTCCCGTGATAGGAGCTTTTATTTTAACCCCCCTATCTGAGGCATTGCGTGGCTTTGGCCAGATGAGGGTGGTTGTTTATTGCCTTATTTTGATTGGCTTCATTGTCTATAAACCTGAAGGGTTGATGAACGTCCTTCAACGAAAATACCATCAATTCGAGCACTGGGAAGAAGTCTAACCCCCTCACCCTCCCCTCTCCCCCTGGGGGAGAGGGATGGGGTGAGGGGTAGATAGGTATAATGAAGTAGATATGAGCACGGAAATTATCTTGCAAATAAAGAAGATCAGCAAATCATTTGGCGGGGTCATGGCCGTCAAAGATATGAGCTTTGAAATAGCGAGAGGCGAAATCCTCGGTGTGATCGGACCCAATGGCTCAGGAAAGACTACTCTGGTCAACCTGATCACAGGTTTTGTAAAGCCTGATTCAGGCGAGGTTTTTTTCAAAAATAGAAAGATCACGGGCATGCAGCCCCATAAAATTGCTGACCGCGGCGTAACCCGGACGTTTCAGGTCATGAGGCCCTATCACAGTTTGCCCGCTTTCAAAAATCTGATTGTGCCTTTGAATTCACCGCGGATTCGTCGAACCCGGGGAGGTAAACTTGGGGACAAGGATGGAGTGGCGATTGATATTTTGGAAGAGATTGGCTTTGAGCGGGATGCCTATGTTCCCTATAAAATCGCCTCTTCTCTTCCCCTCGGATATCTGAAACGTCTTGAACTTGCCCGGTGCCTGGCATTGAAGCCTGAAGTGGTGATTTGCGATGAAATTTTTTCAGGGCTCAGTATGAGTGAAATTTCAACGATGGTCCCGTTGATCGAGAAGCTTCAGATGGAGGGGATTACCATTATGATGATCGAGCATCGGTTGAGGGAACTCTTCAGGTTGGTCAATCGAGTGATGGTCATGAATTTTGGGGAGAAGCTCGCCGAAGGGCGCCCTGAAGAGGTCATGGGGAACAAAGAGGTTAGAGAAGCTTACCTGGGAACGGAGGCTGTGCCATGTTAGAGATCAAAAACCTCATGGTATTTTATGAGAATGCCATCGCCATCAATAATATCAATATAAAATGCCAAGGTGGAAAAGTGACAGGCATCTTCGGTGCCAACAGCGCAGGCAAGTCCACGCTGATGTATACGATCTCAGGGATCATATTAGATATAAAGAAAAAGGAAGAAATGAAAGGCGGAGAGAGGATCACTGTCCTGGGCAATATTACTTTTGAGGGAATGGATATCACTTATATGAAGCCCAGCGAAAGAGCTAAAAAAGGAATCGTCCTTTGTCCTGAAAGGCGAAGGATCTTCGCTGAAAGCAGCACATTGGAGAATCTGAAAATAGGAGGCTATTTAGCTACAAAGGCTCAGGCTAAGAAGACCTTGGAATATGTCTTTACCATTTTTCCGCCCTTAAAAAACCTGAAGAGCAGAGAGGGAGGTTTTCTCAGCGGAGGAGAGCAACAGATGCTGGCCATTGGAAGGGCCTTGATGGCACAGCCGAAACTGCTTCTCCTCGATGAGCCGTTACTCGGGCTGAGCCCGATGATGGAGGGCATGCTTGCCCGATCCATCCATGATATTAATCTACAGACAGGAATTACCATCCTCATCTCAGAACAGTATGCCCGTCCCATTTTGCCGATCATCCACCATGGGTATGTCCTTGAAAACGGCGGAGCGGTTTTGGAAGGAAATTCCCAGGAACTGATGGAAAACCCGGATGTGAAGTCCGCTTACTTCGGGTTGTAGGTTTTTTAGGTGATCTATCTTTGGTGAACTCGTAAGAAGTTATATTCCGTATGTCGTTCATGTTTCGACAAGCTCAGCACGAACGGAATATCAATAGGTTACACCGTTCACCCTGAGCCTGTCGAAGGGTGATGTTGACTTTTTACGAGACCATCATCTTTACGAGGTATATTTTCCTTATACGGGACAATTCTTCCTCCTTCAGTTTTTTACCACCACATCCGTAAGGGTTCTCCAAGAGACAAAAAATAAGCCTTCTATCCCCTTTTATTTCTCCAACTCCAAATCGTCTCGAATCAGATATATTTTAGAGTATTAGACGTAACTATATTAATCCATTCTTGTCCAAAATAGAATTTTCACCGCAGAGACGCCGAGGACGCAGAGAAGTGATTTTTTTATTTGGCGGTGAGAGGCCGCCAAATAAAAAGCTCTCTTTTGTGTCAGAACAAGTATTTTTTGCAGTCCCATAGCTATGGAACGCAACCTGGAATCTATTCCCAAAGGCCTGCCTGCCGAAGCCTCGGCGCAGGCAGGGTGAGAGTTTATGATCCAATCGCTGTCTCCCGATTGGATCATAAGAACATCCCCTCAGCGTTCTCTGCGCCTGGTAAACCTGGATTTGAAAGAAGCGCATAGAAATCCAAATAGCCAACGATATCAACCCAACTGTGCACAAACCCTATCTAATTTGGACAGCAATGATATTAATCGGTGGTCTCATCCGCCTATGCAAGAGACCACGCCTGCGTGCTGTAACGCACTCGGGCGTGCAACCACGGCCTTGCCCGTGAGGCTCCATCTATCCCGTGAACAAGAGTGGATTAAATTGCGTATCATCATCATACACGTCACTCCCCTCGCTCCGTTTAAGGAAGTTCACCGCCACGTAGGTCAGAGGGGTCACAGCGGCCTCATAAGCCGATTTTGCCAGCCACTGAGTTACTATTGCTGAAGCCAACTCCGGCATGGGTATCTCTCCAATAAAGGCAATCGTTATGAACACCAGGGAGTCTAACCCCTCGCCTACCAACGTTGAACCGATGGTGCGGGACCAAAGCCACCGCCCTTTGGTAGCGATTTTCATTTTAGCCAGGACAAAGGCGTTGGTAAATTCTCCTAACAGATAGGCCAAGAATGAAGCCAGCAACAGTCGGGGAGTATAGCCAAGGATACGTTCATAGGCTGCCTGCCCACTCCAGAAGAATGCAGGGGGCAAAATTTGCCCGACCCAGATCGTAACCACAGCAATCAGGTTGCACAGGAAGCCTAACCAAATGACCCGTCGTGCCTGGCGGTAACCGTAGACCTCGGTCAGAATGTCACCGAAGATATAGCTAATAGGGAAGATGATGATACCGGCCGGCAACACAAAGCCCCACACATTTACCAATTTTACCGCCGTGATGTTAGCCGTGATCAAGCAGGTGATGAAGATGGCAACAGAGATGACAAACCATGGAGAATATTTCTGTTGATCAGCCACCGTGCGCTGTTTGTGCGACATCTTTCATTAGCCTCCCAGCCTTGTAGTCGGGAATGAATGTAGCGGTTTAAATCTCTTCCGGTTTCTTTGGGTTGATGTCGACCTCTTCCCTATCTTTGACACCCTTTTTGAAGTTTCGAATCCCTTTTCCAATGCCTTCACCGATCTGGGGAAGCTTATTGGCACCAAAAATAAT
>Ga0315274_10005604_pt1 | contig 18354 bp, 6 predicted proteins | sample YL17G02_20_MG_FD_203700 | JGI IMG/M metagenome (GOLD analysis project Ga0315274, IMG submission 203700) | Sediment microbial communities from Yellowstone Lake, YNP, Wyoming, USA - YL17G02_20 | ecosystem: Environmental > Aquatic > Freshwater > Lake > Sediment | place: USA: Wyoming | collected...
CCTCTCTTTTCAAAAAAAAATATCCCTCCTTTCTCGTCTCTCTACTCTTTCCCCTTGTCTCCTCCTGCTTGTTGCTCGTTCTTCCTCGACGCCATCGCCTTCACGGCCTCTGCGATCTGCTTGGTCTGCAGCGAAGCGGCCAGGGCCGCGAAGAGCTCCCTCGGTGCTGACGACGAGGCGCTGTTGTTCCCAGAAGTGGGAGAAGAAGACGGAGCCTTGGCGGCGTTGGCCGCGGCGGCCAGCATCGCCGCCGCCGCGTCGACAGGAGGCGTGAAACCGACGACGCTGCTCTCGCCCTCGAGCCCGGGGGGCGGCGCGGGCCCGGACGTCGCGATGCACGTGAACACGTCCCCGTCCCCGAGCGCGAGCCGCGCGTACGCGTCGTGGACGTCGTCGACCGTGGCGGCCTCGTAGGCCCTCCGCAGGTCGCGGACGGCCTCGGGCACCTTGAGCGGGACGCCGTCGCACTGCAGGTGCGTCAGCAGTCCGAGGCGGTGCCCGTTGTCCTTGAGGTCGGTCTCGTGGCGCGCCAGCAGGGTCCTGCGCGCGCGCAAAAGCTCCCGCGGCGTCACGCGCGCGTCGGCGAGCGACCGCAGCACCCGCAGGCTCGCGTCAGCGGCCTCGGCGATCCGCTGCGGCGTCGACGTCACCTTCACGCAGTACCACCCCGCCCGCAGCCGGTCGAAGAGGCTCAGCTCGAAGCTGACATCGTAGGTCAGGCCCAGGGCGTCGCGCACCGTCGTGAACAGCCTGGAGTTGACGACCTCGGCGAGCAGCGAGAGCGAGACGTCGGCGTAGAGCGGGTGGGCGCGCCTGGCCGCGCGGGCCGCGGCGACGGCGTCGGCGGTGGCCGAGGGGGGCAGCACGGGCGGCGGCGCGATGGGCCGGGCGGGCGGGCCCGTGGGCGGCGCCTCGCCGAACGCGCCCCAGCGGCAGGGGGCCGCGCCCGCGATGTAGGCGATCGCGCGCTCGTCCGAGTCGGGGAGGTGCCAGACCTGGCGGCGCAGCGAGGCCGGGGCGTTCTGGACGACGGCGACGGGCCGGTCGAGGGGAGGGGCCGGCGCCTCCCTCCCGCCCTCCCTCTTCGCTCCCCGCCCGTCGGACGACGCCGGCAGCGTGCCGAGGTACTTGAGCACCAGGTCGTCGATGTCCACGACCGTGTCCTCGTCCGCCTCCTCCCCCCCCTCCGCCACGCTCCCGGGCGTGCTAAAGTCTCCCACGATGTTGATCTCGACGTCTTCGGGCCGCAGCTGCGCCCCCACGGCCTCCCGCATGCCCTCGAGCGTCAGCGCCGAGACCTCCTCGGGCCGCGCGTCGACAAAGCGGCGGTCGCCGCCGAGCATCGCCGACACGACGCGGTCCGAGGCCGCGCGCTCGAGGCTCTTGTCGAGCGAGCGCGCGTGCGATAGGTAGACCTGCCTGGCGCGCTCGGCCGCGCCCTCGTCCCACGCGGGCTCGGCCAGGAGCAGGTGCACCATCTCCAGCACGGCCCGCAGCCCGCCGCCGCCGACGGCGAAGTGCGCGTCCATGAACACAAACTCCTCGTCGCACTCGAGCTGGCTCGTGATGAGCCTGCTGATGCAGAAGAGCTCGACCTGGTCGCGGCGCCAGCGCCCGACGGTGCCGACCTCGGACAGCGCGCGCGTCCCGACGGCGACGGCCCCCGCGCCCGAGGGGCCCGCTCCCTCGCGCTCCCTCGCGCGGCCCCCCGGGGCCACCAGCCTGAGCATCGCCGCGCGGGGCTCGTTGTCGGTCGAGCAGTAGTTGACGCGCACGCCGTTGGACAGGCGGCGCTGCACGATCCCGGTCTCCGGGTCCGCCGCGGGGAAGGCGCCCTCGGCCTCGCGGCCGGGCACGGGCACGAAGTGCGGCCTCCGCGAGGCCAGGAGCTCGGCGACGCGCTCCGGGGGGACGAGCGCGTCCGGGACGTCGATGTCCTCGGGGGCCTCGACCTCAAGGCTGGGCTCGGCCAGCGCCGCCTCGATCTCCTCGGCCGTCAGCTCGAAGCGCACCAGCCCCTCGGGCGCCTCCCCGGCGGCGTCCGCGTCGGAATCCTCGCCGCTGCCCAGCGCGGCCGCCACGGCGGCGGCGTCGGCGACGGGGGGCGCCTTGTCGAAGTGCATGTCGGTCGTCATGCTGGCGCCGCGCTGCATCGGCAGCCCGCCGCCGGCCGAGAGCCCGCTCGGGTCGGCGAACGCGGGCACGCACGCGACGACGGCAGTGGCGCGCGTCGGCCCGGGCGGGGTCGCCCACGCCTCGGGCAGCGAGGCGGCCGCGGCCAGCGCGTCGGCCTCGGCGCCAAAGTGCGACGCGAAGGCCAGCAGCGAGGCCGCGGCGGCGTTGACGTCCTCCAGCGTGACCGAGTCCGCGACGCGCAGCGTCGCGGCGTGCGCCTGCGACTGGTGCTGCACGACGTGCCCGAGCGCGAGCGACTCCATCACGAAGTTGAGGTTGGAGTCGGACGAGAACGACGCGGCCTGCTGCGCGGCCTGCTCCGAGTCCCGCAGGAGCGCGACGCGGTACCGCTCGAGCTCCCCCGGGGTGACGCCGTACCGCTGCAGCCGCCGCACCTCCTGCACGGCGACCTGCACCGCGCCGCGCCAGTCGGCCGGCTCGGCCGAGATCGTCAGCGTCGAAACCGCGCACCCCTCCCGCGCGCTGTCGGAGATGTCGAGCGCGATGTCTACAAACGGCGGATCGGCCGCGACGTACCTCCGCCCAACGCGGAACTGCCACACCGACAGCAGCAGGCGCACGACGAGAGCGTGCTTGACGCCCTCGAGCGTGTCGACGGGCTGCACGGGCAACTTGCAGAAGACGGAGAGCATAAACTGCTGGAGCAGGCGGTGGCGGAAGATCTTGACGGGCGCGTTGGTGGTGCCGGGGACCGGCTCGTTGGTCGGGGTGTTGTTGATGCGGGTTGAAGACGACGACGACGGCGAAGGCGAGGGAGCTGCGTCGCCGTCGCTGTCGCTGCTTCCTGTGCTCGCTTCCCCGACGGGGCGAGGAGAGGAAGAAGAAGAGGGGGCGGCGTCAGAGTCTGCGGCCTCGGCGACCTCCTTCGGCAGCGGGCCCAGGCCGAAGACGTGGTCGACGGGCGGCCTGACCTCGTGCCGGCGTTTGAGCTCGCCCTTGGCGGCCGCGACGAGCTGCGCCGCCGTCGGCTGGCGCCCGCTCCCGTTCCCACCCGAAGCAGCGCCAGCAGCGGAGGTCGCGTCATCGCCCTCGTCGCCTCGAAGCTGCCTCCCGGCGGGAACGCGCCCGAACGCGGCCTCGACGGCCTTGGCCGCGCCCTCGGTCGTCACCCCCTCGCCGAAGTCGCCCACGAGGTAGAGCGTCGCGTTGGCTGGAAAGTACCACGTGCTCCAGAACTCGAGCAGATCGGCGCGCTGCCAGCCGCGTACCTGCTCAGGGAGCCCGATGGGAAAGCGCTCCCCGAGCGCGTTCTCAGCGTGCAGCCACCGCAGCAGCTGGCAGTCGACGCGGTACTCTATCGTGTTCATCATCTGCGCCTCGGCGAGCACCGCCGCGCGCTCCTTCTCGAGCCGCGCGGGGAGCAGCTCCGGGTCGAACGCAATCTCGGCCAGGGCCTCGAGCACCTGCGGGAGCATGGGCGGGGAGCCCGGAAGGGCCCCGTTGGCGAGCGGGGCGTGGACGTGGAAGACCGTGTGGTGGAAGTCGGTGTAGGCGTTGGACCTAGCGCCGGTGCCCAGGAGGCCCTCGCGGCGGCGCGAGCCGAGGAAGGTGACGTGCTCGACGACGTGCGCGAGGCCCTGCTGGTCGGGACGCTCGTCGACGGACCCCGCGTGGATCTCGAGGTGGGCCTCGAAGCGTCCGGGCGGGGTCTCGTTGGGGAGCACGACGAAGCGGAGGCCGTTGGGGAGCTCGCCCGTCAGAAGGTCCGGGTGCGGCTCGAGCGGCGTCGAGAGGTCAGGAGGAGAGGAAGAGGGTTTGCGGCGCCTGTCACCGCCCTCTTTGGCCTGGGAGGTCGTCGCGGGCTCGTTGTTGATCTGTTTGAAGAGTCGGGGGGGGGAGAGCGAGAGGATCGGCAAGGAAGCGGGGGGGGGGGTTAGAGAGAGGGAAGAAGAAGAGGCCAAAGAAGGGAAGCAAGAAGGAAAAAAAGCGCCAGCCGATTCCGAGTCCCGGAAATCAAAATCAATTCAACTCACCAGCGTCGCCGAGACCACGAGCCTCCCTCCGCGGAACCTCCTGGCCAAGAGAGTGACGCCGCTCGCATGCTTCTGCGAGGGCAGGACGGCAGGAGAGGGCCTGTTGAGTTTTTAATTGGAGTGGAAGGAATGCGTGAGCGTTGTCAAAGAAGAAAGAAAAAACAACAGCAAACAGAGGGAGAGGAGGCGTCGACCGAGAGGCGGAGGAAGCGATTGGGTTGTCGTCTCTCTCTAGCTCATGCGTGGTCCTCTTGCTCTTTTGTTCGCGCGGGAAGGTAGCGTCGCAGAACGATCCAGACATGACGCGAAATCTCGAGAACGAGATCAAGCCGCGGCGTGGAGCAGCAGCAAAGCGAGGAAAAATACATTGACGCCTTTGTCGCCACCGACGACGACGGCTTGGCCAGCGCTCAACATCTTTCGTCTCTTTCTTCTCTTCTCAGCTCTACCCCTACCTCAGGAGGAGGCCGTTCCTGACGCCGCTGCTTGAGGCGCGCGCGCGAGTCATCGCGGAGGCCGACGAAGAAAGGGAGACTGCAGAAGCGACGGAGGAAGACGAGGCAGCCGCGGCGCGAGGAGCATTGCGCTGCCGGCCAGCACGCAGCAGTGGCTGCGTCGACTGCAGAGATGGCGAAGCGACTGCCATCGGCGACGCTGCTCCTGGCCTCCTGGACATCGGTACCGGCATCACGCCACCAACACGTGCCGCGAGTGGCATTGGGGCCATTGGGAAGAGAAAAAACCAGTAAGAAACGAAAGGAACACGCTCGTTCGTTTATCTTCTTTCCCTTCGTTTTTTTGTGAGGGAGAGACCTTTTTTTCCCCCTCGGAAAGAAAAACCAAGAAAACCGCATTTCACACACTCTTCTCGCGCGTGCGCTCCCCTTCCCTGCACGGATCTCGACCGTGTTCTCTCTCTCTCTCTCTCTCTCTCTCTCTCTCTCTCTCTCTCTCTCTCTCTCTCTCTCTCTCTCTCTCTCTCTCTCTCTCTCTCTCTCTCTCTCTCTCTCTCTTTCTCCAGCTCTCTCGCTCGCTCAGTCGCAATCTCTTTCTCTCGCTCTCTCTCGCTGTCTCCATTCTTGAAAAAAATAGTAGAAACCGAAATTCAAGGGCCTCAGGGGTTCTTCGCTCGCCGCACGTCGTCGCGCGCGCCGTCGCCGTTCCCTCTTCTTCACCTTCTCCCTCTCTCTCTTCTCTTCCCTTGCCATTCTTCCTCTCAAAAAAAGGAACGTATTCACGCCATCACGATGTTCTTGGCCCTCTTCGCGGCCCTCTTCGCGGCCACCTCGACGATGTTGGGCGTCTTCTTCGGGTCCTCGGGCTTGGCCTTGAGCTCGTCGGCGTGCTTGGGGATGAAGCCCGTGTCGACGTTGCCAGCCACGAAGTCGGGCACGTCGAGGATCAGCAGGTGGTAGGCCGTGGTCGTGGGCACCCCGGAGATCACAGTCTCCCTGAGCGCGCGCTTCATGCGCGTGATAGCCTGCGTGCGGTCCTCGCCCCAGACGATCAGCTTGCCGAGCAGCGAGTCGTAGTTCGGCGGCACGAGGTAGTCCGGGTACAGGTGCGAGTCCATGCGGACGTGGGGCCCCCCGGGGGGCAGGTAGCCGATGACGCGGCCGGGCCCGGGGCGGAAGTTCTTGAAGGGGTCTTCGGCGTTGATGCGGCACTCGATCGCGTGGCCCTTGATCTGGATGTCTTCCTGCTTGTAGCGGAGCGGGAAGCCCTGCGCGGCGCGGATCTGCTCCTGGATGAGGTCGACGCCGGTGATCATTTCGGTGACGGGGTGCTCGACCTGGGAGTCGTAGTTTCGGTTTGAGGAGGGAGCGAAAGAGAGAAAGAGAGAAAGAAAAAGGTCAGAGGCGAGCGAAAGAAAAAAAAACGACATTAGACAAAAAACTATCTTTGTCTCTCTGTCTCTCTCTCTCTTCCCCTCTTACCTGGATGCGCGTGTTCATCTCCATGAAGTAGAACCCCGTCTTCTCCCACAGGAACTCGATAGTGCCCACGCCGATGTAGCCGATAGACTTGGCCGCGGCAGTCGCGGCGTCGCCCATCGCCTTGCGCACCTCGGGCGTCAGCGCGGGGGACGGCGCCTCCTCGAGCAGCTTCTGGTTGCGCCGCTGGATCGAGCAGTCGCGCTCGCCCAGGTGGATCACGTTGCCGTGCTTGTCGGCCAGCACCTGGAACTCGATGTGGCGCGGGTTCTGCACGTAGCGCTCGAGGTAGACCGCGCCGTTGCCGAACGCCGCCTCGGCCTCCTGCTGCGCCTGCTGCAGCAGCGGCACAAACTCGCCCTCTGTCATCGCGAGGCGCATGCCGCGGCCGCCGCCGCCGGCGGTCGCCTTGATCATCACGGGGAAGCCGACCTCCTTCGCGACCCTCACGGCCTCCTCCTCGGAGTTAACCAGGCCGTCCGAGCCCGGAACCGTCGGGACTCCCGCGGCCTTCATCGTGTCGCGCGCCGTCGACTTGTCGCCCATCGTGCGGATGTGCTCCGAGCGCGGCCCGATGAACTCGATCCCGTGGTCGGCGCAGATATCGACGAACGTGGCGTTCTCGGAGAGGAAGCCGTACCCGGGGTGGATGGCGTCGGCTCCTCGAGAGATGGCCGCGGCGATGATGTTGGGCATCGAGAGGTACGACTCGCTCGACGGCGGGGCGCCGATGCAGACGGCCTCGTCGGCAAGCTGCACGTGGAGGCAGTCCTCGTCGGCGGTGGAGTAGACGGCGACGGTGGCGAGGCCGAGCTCCTTGCAGGCGCGGATGACGCGGACGGCGATCTCGCCGCGGTTGGCGATGAGGACCTGAGAGAAGTTGAGAGAGAAGAGGTATTGAGAGATTGAGAGGTTTGGGGGTTTTGGATGTTGAGGTCGAGAGAGGAAGAAGAAAAGAAAAGAAAGAAAGAAAAAGCCGCTCTCGATCCAGAGCGGCGATGAGAATTTTCGGCATCGAGTCCACAAAAACGACGTTTGTTTCAGCTTCTCTCCGACGCAGAGCCTCACAAATACCCGATCGTAACCCTCAAGATGAGAATTTGACTAGATAAACTCCTTCACTCACCTTGGTAAACGGCTTCTTCTCGGCAACAGCGGCGACCGAAGCGGCGCGCGAAGCGACGTTGCGGGCCGGAGTCGAGACGGCCTTAATGGCGCGGGTCGACTGCACGGAGCCGAGGGAAAGGCGCTGGACCTGAGCCGAGAGGCTGATCGGGACCTTAGCGGCGCTGGGAGCCGCGGCGCGGCAAGACGCCGGGGCGGAGCGCGCGATCTGTTGTTGTTTTTTTGGTGAAGGGTGATCGAGTTTTTTTTTTCGTCGACCAACGTGAGCGTGAGATAGGCGGACAAACATCAGCTTCTCGTGGAGCACCGCGGGCCTCTCTTTGTACGCCAAAGCTTCCAGTAAGGGGTGCAACAGATGCGAATGCGCGATCCTGTCCTCGAAGAACAAAGTATCGAGGCTCCGAAAAGGGAGAAAAGCAAACGCGCCCGATCAAGAGCAAGGGCGCTCCTCCGAGGAGCGCCTGGGCGCTCGGTCGCCGCTAGTTTTTTTGTGTTTTACTCAATCGATAAACGTCTTCGTCGTCTTCGGGACGGGGCTCGCTCTCCAACCACCGCCGCACCTGGCGACCGACGCGCATGTTCGTAGCAGAAGCCTGCATGGCTGTTTAAGGGGTCGAAAAGGGGCCCTGCGAGGGAAAAGTCGCGAGACGACTCTGAAGAAAAAAAGGGAAAGTGAGAGAAAGTGTGAGGACGAAAAAGCAGCCGCTTGCGGTTCTCCTGTCTCTTCAAAAAAACACGAAGAGCGCCCCTCTCAGGGAGAGACTTGCACTTCCTCTTTTATCTCCTCTTTCTCTTCTCTTCACAGGGGGGAGAGGAGCGAGTCCGGGCTTGCTACAACGCTCGCGCAGCAAAGCAGCGGACTCTCAGCGAAGCGATCAAAGCTCCACTCGAGCCTCCACCGCTGTGCTCGCGTAGACGAGGTAAGGGAAGAACAAGGGCGAGGGAAGGACCAAGCGAGCAAGCAAAAGGCTGGATCTTTGGTCGTCGTCGAGCCCATCAATCCCTGCTTTCCCGCCCGCAATCCGGCTTCGGTTCCCTCTTATCTTATATCTCACGCACCCCCTTGGACCCTTCTTGACGCAATGCACACAGCAAAAGTACAAAAAATGGCAGCGCAGCTCCGCCCACGGGCGCTGCAAGCGACGGCTTTTTCAGTGGCGTCGACGTCGACATCGGCGGCGGCAACTCCGGCGTCGACGATCGCCCCTCTTCATCAACAGAGGCGCACGCGTTTTTCTACCGCAGCGCGGGCATCAATCCCGATCGCCTCCATCTCCGGAGCACGAAGTCGATCGACGCTGAGCCCCCTGAGCCATTGCCAGAGGCAATGTCGCTCGCGACGCGTCCCTCCGACTGCTGCTGTTCCCATGATGTCGACTCACTCGAGCGATGACGACTTTTCGCCGGGCCCCGGCGAGGAGGAACCGAAGCAGAAGAAGTTTAGCCACCGCTGGCAGGTCGTCGGCATGATGGCGCTTGCTTTCGTGCTATGCAACATGGACAAGGTACGGGAGAGAGAAAAAAAGAGGCAACTCGTGTTTCGTTCTTTCTTCTCTCGCTCAATTTCCACAAAAAAAAACTCAACCTCAACCTCCCTCTCTCCTTCTCTCCTTCTCACCTCAGGTCAACATGTCCGTCGCCGTCATCCCGATGGCCCGCGACCTGGGCTGGTCCGCGACCGACCGGGGCCTCGTTTCCTCCGCGTTCTTCTGGGGCTACGCCGCTACGCAGATCCCGGCCGGCTGGGTCTCGACCCGCCTCGGCGGGGCCAAGGTCCTCTTTGCCGGCGTCTGCCTCTGGTCGCTCGGCACGCTGCTGGCCCCGCCGGCGGCCCACGTCAGCCTCCTCGCCCTGTGCGCCAGCCGCGTCATCGTGGGCCTGGGCGAAGGGCTCGCCCCCTCCTCGGCCACCAACGTGCTCGCCCGCATCATCCCGGAGAGGGAGCGCGCACGCGCCGTCACGACGGTGTTCGGCTCGCTCGACGTCGGCAGCGCCGTCGGCCTCATCGTCTGCGGCCCGCTGATCAAGGCGTTCGGCTGGCCGTCGGTTTTCTACCTGTTCGCGCTGCTCGGGCTCGGGTGGTGCGCCTGCTGGCCGCTGGTCAGGCCGGAGAAGCGCGAGGCGAAGGCGGGCGGCGCGGCCCCGGCCCCGCCTGTCGTCGCCGTCGAGGCCGGCGGCACTGGCCGCGCCGACGAGGCGTCGGGCCCTGAGAACGCCGGCGGCGTCATGGCCGGCGCCGGCGCCGTGCCGTGGTCCAAGTTCCTGCGGTGCCGGGCCGTGTGGGCCATCATCGCGGCGCACTTCTGCTACAACTGGGGGTACTACACACTGCTTGCCTGGCTGCCCTCGTACTTCGAGCTGTCCCTGGGCCTCAACGTCGAGTCGTCGTCGCTGCTGACGCTGATTCCCTACCTCGCAATGACCGCGATGACGCCGCTCGTGGGGCCCGTGGCCGACGGGCTGGTCGCAGGGGGGTGGTCGGTGACGTCAGTGCGCAAGCTCTGCCAGGGCGTCTCGTTCGCGGGCCCCGCGCTGTGCATGCTGGCGTGCGCGGTGCTGACGCCGCTCGCGCAGGGAGGCGCCGGCGCGGCCGCGGGGTCGGCGGCGGCCGCGGCGGCCGGGCCGGCGACCAAGGCCATCGTCGCGCTGCTGTCGCTGGCGTTCGCGCTGGGTGCCTGGGCCCGCGCAGGGCTCTACTGCAACCACCAGGACCTGAGCCCGAAGTACGCCGGGGCGCTGCTGGGCCTCTCGAACACCGCGGGCGCGCTGCCGGGCATCCTGGGCGTCACCGCCGTCGGCTTCTTGCTCGACAAGACCTCGAGCTGGGGCGCGTCGCTGTTCTACCCCACGGCCGCGTGCCAGCTCATCGGGTTGGCCGTCTACACTGCCTTCGCGAGCAGCGAGAGGAAGGACTGGGCCTGAGAAGCGAGGATGTTTTTTCAGAGAGTTGGAGAGAGAGAGGGAGCGAGAGAGAAAAATAAAACAAAAATTCAGCGGGGAGAGAGACAAGGGAAGATAAATAAATTTCTGAGTGCAATTCTTTCATTATTTTCCTTTCTTCGTTTTCCAAGAGCACTCGGCCTTTCCCTCTTCTTCGACATGCAGCGCCCTTCCTGGAGCTACGGCGGTGAACGCGGAGACGGAAGCGCCAACCCTTCGATGCAGCAGCAACAGCAGCAGCAGCAGCAGAAGTGGTGGTGAGTGTGTGAGGGAGAGAGCAAACAAGCGAGAAGGCTTCGTTTTCTGCGTTCCGTCCTTCATCTATCTCTCCTTCTCCTTCTCCCTTTCCAAATCATCACAGGAACAACGCTTTTTCCCCTCAGCAGAGCTTCCAGCGCGCCTACGACCCCTACGAGGTCGTCCAAGACGAAAACGAGGCGGGCTATTTCGCATCAGGAGGGAGTTTCGCCCAAGCGACGTCGGCGGCGAGCGGCGGCGGCGCTCTCGGCACTCCCAACTGCCGCAGCAACGCCCTCCCTGCCGCCTCGTTCGACCCCCCGCCACCGCCCGAGCGCGGCATCGTCGCGACCTCTGAGCTCCCCGCGCAGCTCCGCACGGCCTTCCCCTTCCGCTACTTCAACCTGGTGCAGTCGGAGTGCTTCGATGCCGCCTTCACCTCCTCGAGCCCGCTCGTCGTCGTCGCGCCGACTGGCGCCGGCAAGACCGGCGTGCTCGACCTGGCCCTGGCGAGGCTGCTGCTCGAGTCCGCGGGCGGGTTCGGGAGCACCGGATTGGGAGGGGGGACGACCCACGCCAAGGCGCTGTACATCGCCCCCTCGCGTGCCCTCGTGCAGGAGCGCGTCGCGGACTGGAGGCGCCGCTTCGGCGCGCTGGGCGCCGCCTGCGCCGAGCTGACGGGCGACGGCGGCGGCGGGGAGGGCGACGGCGACTTTGGTGCTGCTGCTTCTGCCTCCGCCGCCGCCCTCCTTGACGCGGCGACCATCATCTGCGCCACTCCGGAGAAGCTCGACGCGACCACGCGCCACCGCGGGACCCGCGCCGGAGGAGGCGGCGGCGGAGGCGCCGCGGGAGCAGGGGGCTTCAGCCGCTCGGCGGCCTTCATCGGCGACGTCGGGCTCGTCCTGCTCGACGAGGTGCACCTGCTGAGCGAGGCCCCCCGCGGCGCGACGCTCGAGGCCGTCGTCGCCCGCCTGCGCGTCCTGGGAACCTCGCCGGAGCTCTCCGGCCGCCCGCTGGCGAGGGTGCGCTTCGTGGCCGTGAGCGCGACGATGCCCAACCCGGGCGACGTTGGGGCCTGGCTCGGCGGGCGCGGCTCCCCTGCGGCCGTGCGCACCTTTGGGGACGAGGTCCGGCCCGTCCCTCTCAGGACGCTCGTCGCGGCCTACCCGGACACCAGGACCGACTTCCTCTTCGAGAGGTCGCTCAACAGGCCGCTTCTGGACGTCCTGAGCGAGCACGGCGCGGGCAGGCCCGCACTGGTCTTTTGCGCCTCCCGCAACGGGGCCTCGGACGCGGCCAAGTTCGTCGCCGCTGCCTGGAAGATCGCGGGCAGGATCGGCACCGGGGCTGGCCCGTCGTCGTCGGCCTCCTCTTCTGCCGCTCCTTTCGACCGCCGCACACTCGACTCCCTGGCCTCCTCCCTGTCCTCCAGGCCGCTCGCCGACTGCGTGCGCTGCGGCGTCGGCTTCCACCACGCCGGGCTCGAGCCGCGCGACCGGAGCCTCCTCGAGGCGGCCTTTGCCTCTCGGCAGCTGCCTTGCCTGTGCACGACGTCGACGCTGGCCGTCGGCGTCAACCTCCCGGCGTACCTGGTGGTGATCAAGGGCACGAGGAGGTGGTGCTCGGCCGGGGAGGCCGCGACTTCCTGTGGAGGGGCCGGGGGCGCCGCCGGCGGAGGGGGCCGAGGGGGCGGAGGGGGCGGCGGAGGAGCAGGACGAGGAGTGAGCTCGACGGCGCCGACGGCCAACGGCAAATCCGTTCCCGCCAGAACGACGCCCGCTTCCTCCGGCTTCGTGGAGTACGACGCGACGACGATCCTCCAGATGGTCGGCCGCGCAGGGCGCCCGCAGTTCGACACGACGGGCGTCGCCGTCGTCATGACGCAGTCCTCGGCCGCGGCGCGCTTCCTCGAGCTGGTGCGCGGCTCCAGGCCGCTCGACTCGCAGCTTGAGGAGCGCCTGCCCGAGCACCTCAACGCCGAGATCGTGCTGAGGACCGTCCCGGACGTCCCGGCCGCGGTCCGCTGGCTGAAGCTGACGTTCCTTTGGGCGCGCGTGAGGTCCGACCCGGCCTCGCGCGGGTTCCCCAGGGCGCTTGCTGCCGGCTGCGGTGACGGTTCGCCGTCGCCCTCGGCGGCGGCGGCGGCGGCCTCTTCTTCCTCCTCTTCCTCGACGCTCGAGCGCCTCGCCACGCAGCGCTACATCTCCTCCACCGTCAACGCCCTCGTCTCCGGAGGCTTCGCCACGGCGGACCCGGACGACGGCTACGCCCTTTCCCCGACGCTCGCGGGCCAGCTCGCGGCGAGGCACTACGTCCGCCTGCCCACGCTGGCCGCCGCGAGGGCCGCGCCGAGCCACGCGAGCCTGCCCGACCTGCTCGAGCGCCTCTGCGGCGCCGCCGAGTTCTCCGGGGTCGCGCTGCGCCGCTCCGAGAAAAGGCAGCTGGCCGAGATGAACAAGAGGGCCGCGGCGGAGGGCAGGCCGTTCGTCGTCGCGCCGCAGAGCTTGGCTGCCGCTGCCGCGGCCGCAGCCGGGAACCCCAAGCCGAAAAAGACGATCTCGACACCGCAGGAGAAGCTGCTCGTGCTTGTCTCTGACGCTCTGGGGGAGCAGCCCACTGAGGCGCTCGACTACTCGATGCGCGCGGAGCTTGACGGTGTGCTGAAGACGGGGAAGAGGATCGCGGCCTGCGTCGCGGCGCTGTTTGCCGCCGAGGCGGCGAGCGGCTCCGGAGGGGGAAACGGCGGCGGGGACGGCGGCGCCCCGGCTTCTTCTGCCCTCAGCAACGTTCCTCGCCTCGCGGCCACGGCCAACGCCCACCGCCTCGCCCGCTCCCTCCGAGCAGGCTGCTGGGACGGCACGGGGGCCGAGGCTCGCCAGCTCCCCGGAGTCGGCAGGACCCTCGGCGCGAGGCTGGCGGCGGCGGGCCTCGGCACGATGCGCGCGCTGCTGCGGGCCGACGGCCGCGACGTCGAGCGCGCGACGGGGAGGCCCTTCCCGTTCGGGCACCAGCTGGTGGCTGAGGCCGCGGCGATGGCTCACCCGAGCGGGGTTTCGGTCGCGTTCTCGAGGCCCGAGCTGAGGCGCGGCGGAGGGGAAGGTGGAGGTGGAGAGGGAGCGGGAGCGGGGACGAGTTTCGCTCGCTGGGAGTTTTCGGTAACGCTGACGCGCGGCGACGACGGCGACGACGACGGCGGCGGCGGAGGGGAGAAAGAAAACGAGAGCGCTCTCCCGCCGCGCACCAACATTTTTTCTTCTTCTTCGAGCTTCTACGCCAAGCTCGTCGTGGGCACCCCGGAGAACGACTCCTTGCTCCTCTGCGAGACGGTCTCTCTGGGGACGTTCAGGTCCCCCTACTCGGTCCGCCTCTCGGCCCCGGCCGGAGGCGGAGGCAGCCGCGCTCTCTCGGCCGAAGCCGCGAGGCCCCCGGCGGTCGTCGCGGCGGTGCTCCACGACCGCGTCGTCGGCCTCGACGTCGTCGCTGCTGCACCCCATACTTCCGCGTCTGCTTCCTCTGCTCGCGCGAACAATAAGCCCGCTGCTGCGCCTCCGAAGTCTCGCCCCGCTCCTCCTCCTTCTGAAGTGCCTCCGGCGAAGAAGGCGGCGACGTCGGCGGCAGCAGCGGCAAACACAGTCGCGGGGAGGCAGACGAACCTTTTCGAGTCCTTCAAGGTCGTCCCTGTCGCCGCCGCCGCCGCGGGGCAGCAGCTGCTGCGTTGGGAGTCTCCTAAAGAGGGCGCGTGCGTGCCCGAGGGAGGCGGGGAGGAGGAGGGTTCTGCGGCTGCGGCGGGGAAGCAGAAAGAGAAAGGGAAGGAAAAGGCGGCAGAGATCGCTCCTGCTGCTCCGGCGCCCGACGACGACGACGACGAGTTTGCCGACGTTTTTGGTTTCCTCTGAGCTCGACTGTGTTTTTTCGCTTTCTTCTTATTCTTGTCATTCGTATTCAAAACAGAGAGAGGGAGCATGGGACGTGATTCAAAAAAAGGAAAAGAGTAACTACAAAAAGACGGGAAAGTAAAACAGTGTGATTTTAATTTATTTTCTTCTCGATCAGTGCACATCGGCCGGTGCGAGCGCCGCTTGCGGAGGAGGAGGAGGAGGACGAGGAGGAGGAGGAGGAAGAGGAGGCAGAGCCGTTTCCGGCTTGGCGTCTTCCAGCGCCGGCGCGCGGGGCTCGATGACCGCATCCGGAGCAGCAGCAGCAGCTGCTGCGGCCTCGACCGGCACGGCCGGAGCAGGAGCGGCTGCCCTGGCCGCCGGTCCGCCATCTCTTCCCCCGCCTGCTCCTCCACCGCCTCCGCTCCCGACCACCCCCAGCGCCCGCTCGATCAGCGCGGCCTTGTTCCCTCCGACCGTCTTCCCGGCGCTCTTCAGGAAGGCCTTGAGCTCGTCGTTGGTCAGCTTCGTCGCCTGCTCCCCCGCGGCCAAGGCGGCGCGGACCTTGGCGACGGCCGCGGCGACGGCGGCGGGGTCCTCGACGGCGGCGACCCTTTTGGGCGCCATGGACTTTTTCGCCGGAGCGTCCGAGGTCTCTCCGCCGTCATTTGCGACCACAGCAGCAGCAGCAGGGGCCTTGCGCTTCGAAGCTCCAGCAGGTGCCTTCCCACCAGCGCCGCCGCCCTTCTTCGTGCTCATCCCTCCAGCAAATATCCCCCCCCAAAACCCTCCCACACGCACCCCGACGAGCGTCACTCCCTTGCGCCTGAACGCGGCGAGGTTCGAGGGGACGGGCAGGCGCATGGGGCCCAGCTTCTTCTTCGCCGGCTTCGAAGTCTGTGTCGATGCCGTCGGCGCCGTCGGTGCTGCAGCAGCCGCTTTCATGGGCCGCTGCTGGAACTCGCGGCGCTGCCTCGTTTCTGCCGCTGCAGCCGCGGCGGCCTTTACAGCTGCGGCGAGCGCAAATCGTAGGGCCAGGCTGGGCTCGACAGCGCGGCGGCGCGGCTTCCTCTTCCCGGTCGCCGTGGTCTCGGAGGAGGGCGCACCTGTGTCGCCGGCGGCGGCGGAGAGGAGCGTTGAGGGGTCGACCGCCTCCGCGGGGACGTCGAAGGGGAGAGGAGAGACCTTGTATTCGCCGAGGTCGACGGGAAAGGCCGCAGGCAAAGGAGCAGCAGCGGGAGTAGAAGCAGAGCTCGCGGCGACGGCCGCCGACGACGAAGTAGAAGACGAAGCCCAGGAGAACGATGCGGCGAAGGTGCTCCCCGCGGCGGCGGCGCCCTGTGCGGCAGACGCGGCACCAAAAGAAGGCCGGCCAAGGAGCGGCGCGGAGGGCCGAGGAGCCAGCCTCGCCGTCCCTTCGACAGCGAGAGGCTGCCCTCCCCACAGCTCGGAGAAGGCTGGGGAAATCAGCGCGCTCAGGAACGCGCCCAGCAAGGAGGTGCCGCCGCCGCCGCCGCCGCCGCCGCCGCCGCCCGCGCGGCCCGCCGCCGCCAGCGGGAGCGAGCTCAGTGCCGGCGCCGCCAGGAGCGCCGCCGGGGGGACAAGCTTCCCTTCCCTTTTTCCCTTGTGGGACGTCGCAAAGCTGAGCTCCTCTTCGTCCCCGCAGTCGTCCTCGACCTCGATGCGCGGGATAGCGCGCAGCCAGAAGCGCGAGGAGGCGAACGAGGAAAAACAGGCAGGAGTCGAGTGTCCTCCATTTCCGTTTTTGTTTCTGCCGCCGCTGCCGATGGCTTCCGCCCACGCCGAGACCAGAACGCCGTCACCCTCCATCCTGGGCACCGCATCGACCAGAAGCACCTCTTCGAGCGTCGGCATTACGTACGCGACCTGGCCTCGCACGGAAGCGGAAATCCTGGAGAGGTCGATCTCGTTGTCGCCGTTGTCGCCGCCGCTGCCGCCGTCGTAGCCGCCGCCAGCGAAAGAGGCACGGCGGAAGCGCGAGACCGAGACGCTGCAGCGCATGAGCATGGCGTCGGGAGCCGCTGCCGAGGCGCCGTCGTCGAGCACGCGGGCAATGACGCAGTCTCCAGGAGAAGAGGCAGAAGAAGAAGAAGAAGAAGAGGAGCAGGAAGCGATCGGGTCTAGCGAGAGGAAGGTGCTCCGGTTGAGAGCGTGCCAGCCCGCCGCGGCCGCCGCCTGCGCAAAGGCCGCCGAGGAGAAGAGCGAGAGCTCGAAGCTCGAGAGGGGAGCGGTGCAGATCGAATCCTTGACAGCTCCGACGGTGACCTCGGCCAGGGCCTTGCCCTGTGACAGCAGTGTCTTGTAGACGCGGGCCGCTTTCGCCTGTTGAAGAGAAAGGAGAAGGGGCGAGAAGGAGGTTGAGAAGAAGAGAGAGCAGTTGGAGAGAGAGAGAGAAAAAAAAACTCGCTCGCTCCGTGGCCTCTTTCTCCTTCTCTTCTCTCTCCTTTTCGTTCTTGACACCTTGTGAACAAACACCAGCAGCTCTGTGTAGCCCACCGGGACGGCCACGGCGACGCGAGAGAAAAGCGGCGAGGCGTTGAGCTCGGAAGCAGCGACTGCCGCCGCCGATTTCAGCGGAGGGAGCAGCGTCGGCGCCTCGTTCCCTTCGAGCGCGGCCTTGGCGAGCTCCGCCGCCTCGCTCGCGCGCGTTTCCGCCGCCTTGGCGGCCTCGGGCGTGACCGACGCGGCGATGCGGAGGATCCCCGGGAAGAGAGAGCCGCCCGGGGAGCGGAGGAGGAAGAGACTCATTTTGTTTGTTTTCTTTTTAAGTGAAAAATGATATCACTCTTCTCTTTCTTTTTCTCTTCTCTCTCTCCGCAATGCCTCCCCGACAGAAATACAACAGCAACGCCCAGCAGCAGAGGGAGGCTGTCGCGTCTGAGTTCTCTCCGAGTCCTCCTCCTCTCCTCGAGAAAGACGCGCCAGCTGCTGCTGCTGCTGCTGCTGCTGACGCTGCTGCTCCTTCGCCTTCTCCCTCTCCTCCTGCTCCTCCTGCCGCCGCCGCCCCTGTCGTCGACGGCGCTGCCCGCAACTTCATCACCTCCCCGGGCTACCGCTTCCTCGCCAACTTCCAGGACCTCTTCAACAGCGTTGGCGTCCGCGTCGTGCCCGCCTTTCAGGACTTCGAGGCGGAGCTGAGCGTACGAAAGGGGGGGGGGGGTGAACGTGTTTCTTTCTTGTTCTCCATTTTTTTGGTTTTCCTCCTATTTCCCTCGCTCACTCACCTCTCTCTTTCTCTATTCCCTCTCCACCCAAACAAAACGACCGCCAGTCGGAGCTCTCGTCCCTCGCTGAGCTCACAGGAGAGCTCCGCGCCGCGCGCGCCGCATCCGAGGCGAAGCTCAGGCTCGGGAGGCGCTGGCTGAAGGATCTGAAGAGCGTCATCCTCGAGGAGATCGACGGCGACGACGGCGACGTCGACGGGGGCGGCGAGGGCGACGGGGGAGGGAGCGGCCACCCTTTCGGGGACGCGGACACCGTCGCCGGGCGCAGCTCGGGCGTCTTCTCGGACCCTGCGCTGAGCCTCTAAGAAACACGAATGAAGAGAGAAATAAACCTTTTGATTCGCACTTGTTAAAAAAGAAAAAAGAAACTCTCATTTCCACTATTTTTTGTTCTTCTTCTTTGTTCGCCTCCTCTCTTTGTCTCCTCGTTCCTCGACCTCCACCACCACGCCGGCCTCCAGCAGCGCCCCCAGAGCCTCCCGCACCGCGGAAGCGGTCTCGCCATCATCATCATCATCATCATCAAATCCGGGCAAATCGGAGACGCGAACGGCGTCGACCCCGGGGCGGGCGGAGTGGACCCCGAGCAGCAGCTCGAGCGCCGGCGCGGCCTCGAGGGCGAGCTCTATGCGGCCGCCTGCAGAGTGAGCAGCAGGCTCACCGTCTCCGGCTCCGGCGGCGTGCGCCTCGCTCTCGTTTGCCAGGCAGTGGTAGACGACGGCGCTGTCTCCCTCAACGCAGAGCCTCGCTGCCGTGCCGCCGCAGGCGGGGCGGACGAGCGACGGGAGACTTCCCTTCCGCTTCTGCTTCTGCTTCTGCTGCCTCT
>Ga0315274_10005605_pt1 | contig 18353 bp, 20 predicted proteins | sample YL17G02_20_MG_FD_203700 | JGI IMG/M metagenome (GOLD analysis project Ga0315274, IMG submission 203700) | Sediment microbial communities from Yellowstone Lake, YNP, Wyoming, USA - YL17G02_20 | ecosystem: Environmental > Aquatic > Freshwater > Lake > Sediment | place: USA: Wyoming | collected...
AAGCTCCTTGAGCACGAACTGCTTGTTCTTCTCGGCATAGAGAATAACTTCTGCAAGGATGTCGCTGGCATGATCATAGACATCCACAAAGCGGACTATCCGGAACTGGAGAAGAACAAGCAGTTCGTGCTCAAGGAGCTTGACAAGGAAGAGATACGTTTCAAGGAGACGTTGGACACCGGCATACGATACTTCAACAAGATAGCTGACGAGAAGAAGGCGGTCTCCGGCAAGGACGCCTTCCTGCTGTTCCAATCGCACGGCTTCCCTGTGGAGATGACCAAGGAGCTGATGCAGGAGAAAGGCATCAAGCTAGGCGCGGGCTTCGATAAGGAATACGAAGGGGAATTCCAGAGGCATCAGGAGCTCTCAAGGCTGGCGACAGAGAAGAAGTTCAGCAGCGGCCTCGCAGACACCCGTGCTGAGACAATCAAGCTCCACACCGCCACCCATCTGCTGCACGCAGCGCTGAAGAAGGTACTGGGAGACAAGGTAAACCAGAAAGGGAGCAACATCACAGCGGAACGCCTGAGGTTCGACTTCTCTTACGACCAGAAACTCACTCCTGAACAGGTCAAGCAGGTGGAAGACCTGGTCAACGACGCCATAAAGAGGAAATTGACTGTCATCAAGGGAGAAATGACGCTAGATAAAGCGAAGGCAGAAGGCGCTATTGCGCTGTTCGCAGGCAAATACGACGAGAAGGTGTCCGTCTATTCCGCAGGCGATTTCTCGAAGGAAGTGTGCACAGGACCGCACGTGGGCAACACCAGCGAACTGGGGCACTTCAGGATACTGAAGGAGGAATCGGTTGCCGCGGGAGTGAGAAGGATAAAGGCGATCGTCGCTCCGGAGCCGGAACCGAAATACATGAGCCACTGAACCTCGTGAGCGTGCGTCCTGAGGGGATTAAGGATTTAAAATATGTCTGACGTTAGTATTCCATCTTCGAGGGAGGGCCCTATAGTCGAATGGTTAAGACGCCACTCTCACACAGTGGAGATTGGGAGTTCGATCCTCCCTGGGGCCACTCATTGCTGAACCGAAAAAAATGGAGAATGAATGACATGCCGATATACCATCCAGGAAAGATCATCGCGGTGTACAGCCCGACATCCAAGGACATAGCGGGCGCTGACAGCAGCACGCAGGCGCTCGTCGAGATGTGGGATGAGAATGTCTTCATATGCGATGTCGATAAGTCCATCGCCCTCAAGCTGAAGGAAGGGGACATCGTGCTCATCGATTACAATCCCGTGTCTCCGAAGCTCATGATACCGAAGCAGTCGGTGATCAAGATACTGCGCGGCGCCATCGCCAAGAGGACGATGGAGAAGTACGCCGAGATCCACAGGAAGAGGAAGGCGCAGGAGACATCGCCGAGGATGCCCCCGCAGGCGCCTCCGTCGCAGCTGTACGGCTGAGACAGGATGGAAGCGGGAGGATAACGCTGACAAAACGGGCTCCGATCGTCTAGCCCGGTCAAGGACGTAGCCCTCTCAGAAATTTCCTCGTAAGAGGAGGTTCGGAGAAAGGCTAAAACCCGGGTTCAAATCCCGGCCGGAGCATTCATGCCCCTCAGCGGACGCGAGGCCAGGCAAGAGCTAAAAATACCCATTCCCTAGTAGATGCGAGCAGGGGTAGCGAAGTGGTTAAACCAGCATAGGGGCCAGACGCGGCAGACTCAAGATCTGCTCCCTTAGTGGGTTCGAGAGTTCGAATCTCTCCCCCTGCATTCCTTCTTTTCTCATCTTTCCTCAGCCGCGCACGATGCGCTTCCACGCTTCTGATGCCAGCAACGGAATCATCGACAGACCTAGCGATAGGAGTATGTCGTTCTGGGCGAGTGGCGTGATGCTGAATACTGTATCTGCGAGAGAGGAGCTGCCAAGGATTATCCAGCCGACGAATGTGATCAGCATCGCAACCAGGAGGCTGCCGTTCGAAGCGAGCTTCGACAACGATGCCCCCTCCTTGCCAGCCAGCTCACCGACCACGAGGAAGACCTCTCCGAACACCAGCAACGTGAATGCGAGGCCCCTCGCGTGCGGCTCTCCCTTGGCGAGGCCGGAGGAATACGCGAGTAGGCAGAGAATGAACAGCAATGTACCTTCGAAGACCAGGCGCAGCACGGATTTCCGCTCTATGAACGGCGCGTTGCGTGGGCGCGGCGGCCTGCGCATGACATCCTCTTCCGGAGGCTCACGCTGGAATACTATGGAGATGACAGGATGCAGGAACAGCTCGAGGAATACGATGTGTATCGGCATGAGCAAAAGCGGCATGCCCAGCAATGGGATCACGAACGCTGAGAGGAATATCGGCACATGGAACGCGACGAGATAATTGAATGCCTTCTTCAGGTTGTCGTAGATGACCCTCCCTTGCCGTATCGCCTTAACTATGGTGACGAAGTTGTCGTCGAGAAGGACGATGGCGGCGGCTTCCCTCGCGACCTCGGTGCCCCTCTGCCCCATCGCGACGCCGATGTCCGCGCGCTTCAGCGCCGGGGCGTCATTGATCCCGTCACCTGTGACCGCGACAGTGTTCCCTTGCTCCTGCAGGCTCGATACTATGGCGAGCTTCTGTTCCGGCAGCACGCGCGAGAAGACGTTATGGTCCGCTATCGATCGCGCCATGTCTCCTTGCGGGACGCCGGAGAGCTCGGAACCCTCCATCAGCGCTATGCTCCTGAACCCCACCGCCTGCGCGATCGCCGTCGCGGTGGCCTTGTGGTCTCCTGTGAGCATCACCACCCTGACTCCGGCCGCGTCACAGTCCCTGACTGATTCAGGGACGCCGGAACGCACCGGATCGGAGAATGCGAGAAGCGCCAGGAATTCCATCCCTTCCTCGTCCTTCACTCTACCATGGGCCGCGGCCAGCGGCTTGTGCGCCAGCGCGAGGATGCGCATCCCCTGCTTCGCCATCTTATCGTGCGCCCTCTCGATCTCTTTCCTTTCGGCATCGGTCATCCGGCATTGGCGAAGTATCCCTTCGATCGATCCTTTCGCGAAAAGCCTCATCCTCCCTCCGTACTTCCACACGTTCGAGACGTATCGGTTCCTGCTGTCGAACGGATACTCCACTTCCAGCGTGCGCTTCGACTGCGTCTCTTCAGGATCGCGCGCCCTCCGGACGTACTCGAATATCGACTTCTCCATCGGGTCGGAAGGCTTCCTCTCGCAGGCGAGGGCGGCCGCTTCCAGGACGTCCTTCGCGCGCGAGTGCGACAGGAACTCCTCCGCGGAATACATCTCCCCATCGCGATATAGGTTGGTGAGCGCCATTCTCCCGGTAGTGAGGGTGCCTGTCTTGTCGGAGCAGATCACGCTCACGCTCCCGAGCGTCTCGACTGCGGCCATGCGCTTGACCAGGGCGTTGACATAGGCGAGGGACCACGCCCCGAGGCTGAGGAACAGCGCGAACGTGATCGGGAACTCCTCGGGTATCACCGCGATGGCGAGGCTGACTGCGTCCAGGAGCGCGTTCGGCCACTGCTTGCCGGCTATGGTTATCTGCACCGTGAACAGGAAAATGAGCAGGAACGCGGCGATGAACCCGATAGTGGTGATGATCTTGTCTATGTTCTTCTGGAGCGGAGTCTTCGCAGTCTCTATCCTGGCTAGCATCCCTCCGATCCGCCCGTACTGCGTCTCCATGCCTATCCTGAACACCACGCATCTGGCATGGCCGCTCAGCACCGTGGTGCCTGCGAAGACGACATTGCGGTTGCCGAACACCTCCTCCGAGAAGCTGTCCGAGCGCTCCTTTTCCACCAGCATGGACTCGCCCGAGAGCGAGGACTCGTCGACCTTCAGGTGGGAGGACTCCAGGACCACCGCGTCAGCTGGAACCACTTCGCCCTCGTTCACCAGGATGATGTCGCCCCTAGCTATCTCCGAGCTGTCGATCACGAACTCAAGGCCGCCCCGGACCACCCTCGCGCGCGGCGAGGCGATCTGGCGCAGCTTCTCCAGGGCGTTCTCTGTCTGGTATGAGATGACAGCGTCTATGGTCGCGATCGGGATGGCTGCGAGGAGCATGAGCCATGCGTCGAACGAGTCGCCCAGCACGAAGTATACCGCGGCCGCGCCGACGAGCAGCCATAGCATGGGTTCCTTGAAGAAAGCGAGCAGGGAGAGCCAGGCGCTCGGCCTCTTCTTGGGCGCGATATCGTTCCTGCCTTCGCGTTCCAATCGCAGAAGCGCTTCCGCTTGGGGCAGGCCGTTCTTCTCGTCCGTCCCGAGCTCACGCAACAGGCCGCTAACGTCGCGCTTTCCATCGGACACCATATCGCACCAGCGCTACACATCGGATGAGCGATCAGGACTGCTGCCTGATCCTCTGGTAGATGAAGACTATGACTATCACGAAGACGAACACGCCGATCAGCTGCACGGGCTCGATCCTCAGCGTGGGCTTCTGCTCCCCCTCGACCGAATCGCCGCCTCCGAAGCTGTAGCTGCCGTCATAATGCTTAACGTTGTTCTGCCTGTCGGCCGCTGTGACCGTGAAACTAACATTGGCTCCGTTCGCAGGTATAGTCGCCTCGAACGTGTTTGCCGCAGCGGGGAACATCTTCATTTCGATGTATCCTGTCCCAACCGAGTAGCTGAGCATAGGATTGGAAACGAGGCCCGATGCGTACGTGCCGTCATCAGCGACAGCGGCCGAGACAGTCAGGTCGTTCCTTCCTGTCACGGTCGTCCGGACGTCACGGATGGACGGGGCGTTGAGATCGAAGTACACGTCGAGCGTGTCGGATGTTATGCTGACGTTCAGGAATTTCTGCCTGCCTGAGGTGGTGATGTTGAATACTGCGATTTCTTCGGCGAACCGTGGGAACTGCGCCGGCGAGCCTATGGTCGAGAGCTCAGTGCGGTCCCCGAAAGAGACGGTGCCGTTGATCCCTCTTCCGAGATCATCGAAGAGACTGACTTTTAGGTCGTAGACCGGCAACGACACCGTGGTAGAGTTCGAATCTGAAGGATTGATGCTGAGCGTACGCACGACTCCGCCGTAGCCGACGAGGACATCAGAGGCTATCCCTATCGGGAGCGAGAAACGTATTATGCCGCTGCTGTCCGATGTGAATGTGGTGTTGGCGAATGTGGCGGTGGCGCCCGGTAGCACCCTGCCGGACCCGTCAAAGACAGTCATGATGTGCTCCGCGAGAGAGAGCGAGATGAAGTACCTCTTGTCCGAGTTGTTTATGTTGCCTTCCGTGGAATTCATGAACCCGGCGTCGGATGCGGTTATCAGGTAGGACCGCTCGATGCAGGGCGAAGGAAACGTCTCATCCACCGTGTTGACGAACTCAAAATGCACGATTCCGGAGCCATTGGTCCGCTTCTCTATCTGCGCGTGGTTGCTGCATGATGTCGACTGGTACACCACAGTCACGGTGGCGTTGCTCAGCGCCCTGCCGTCCCTGCCTATGACATAGACGTCGATCTTCTCCGACCAGTAGGCGAAGGCCGTGCTTGCGAAAAGCACGAAGAGCAAGGCGATGAGTGCGTTCGTACGCGCCATACGACTATAGTCGCAGAACGTGTTTTAAACCTTGATTCTGGCAGCGCCGGCTGTTGGCCTAGGTTCAGTGCACCAGCCCGCCGCTGATCAGGCCGACCCCGTAACCGATCGCTGCCGCAATAGCGCCGACGATGAGCATCTCCGCCCCGCTGCGTTTCCAATCCATGTCGACGAAGCGGCCCTTGAACGCTCCAGCGAGGAACAGCGCCAGCAGGGTGACAACGATCGAGACGGCCACGCTCTGCGAAGGCGGCAGGAGAATGAATGGGAGTAATGGCACCAAGCCTGCCGCGATCGAAGCGAAGAACATCGCGATGCTGTCCTTGATCGGATCTATCTTGGACGGGAACACATGCAGCTCCTCGTCCATCATGACCTTGAGCCAGGTTTTCCTGTTCGATGTGATCTTCGAGACGATGGAACTGAGCAACCCCCCTCTGAACCCCTTGTCGTAATAGATGTCCCTGATCTCCTTGCGCTCGGCGTCCGGGATATGGTCGATCTCCCAGTTCTCCTTGTTCACTTTCGACTGGTAGTACTCCTTCTCCGCCTTTGAGGATAGGTAGGTGCCTGCGGACATGGAGAACGCTTCCGCGATAACGTAGACTGCGCCCGCGATTATGACCACCCTGCTGTCGTTCGTGGCGCTCGCCATACCGAGGACGAGCCCGAGCGTGGATACGAAACCGTCCTCCGCGCCGAATATGATCTCGCGGATGCTGCTCTCCTTGTTGACCTGCTCGCCCGGGTGGGGTTTCCTTATTCGTGGCACGGCGCTATTTGGCAACGCTTTTTAAAAACGCATCCGAAAGTAGGCTATGGTCAAGAAACTGCTGCTGCTCTCGCTCCTCGTCTCGGCGCCAGCGACCGCGGCGATGCTGTCGTTCGTGTTCAGCTTCTATTCACCGGTCGGCACCGGCAGCATCGGCGGCATGCAGTCGTTCCTTCTCGGAGTCATATTCCTGTCCGTGGTGCCGACGCTCACCATCCTTTACTTCTACAAGAAAGGCATCGTGGACATAGAGCTGTCCGAGCGCAGGCTCAGGACCCCGTTCTATGCGATCGGGCTGATGAGCCAGATCATCGCGGCGGCGGCGTTCTATTCGATACAGGACAGGATCATGTTCGTCACCGCGATGGCGTACGCGATCGTCACTTCACTGATGATGTTCGTCAACCTGAAGTGGAAGATCAGCGCCCACGCGAGCGGCGTGGCCGGCCCCGTGACCGCCCTCTATTCCGTGTTCGGCAGCCAGGTCCTTCCGCTCTATCTCCTGCTGCTGCCTGTGTTCGCGCTGAGGCTGAAGCTGAAGGCGCACAACATATGGCAGCTGATAGGAGGGACCGTGCTCGCTTTGGTGGTCACGCTCACTGTCTACAAGATGATGCTCTGAACAATAGGCATCACATAACAGAAAATCGAAAATCAGACCAGTTCCACGACCTTGTCCCTGCTGGTGGCCCCTGAGACAAGTATCGCTTTCTTCCCGAAATGCTCGGAGAGGAGCTCGAGGACACGCTTGTTCGCCTTGCCTTTCTCCGGCTGGACGGTGACCTTGACGACCACTGGGTCGCCGTCCTTCACTTCCTCCTTCCTCGCACCAGCCGTCACTCTGACATTTATTCTCATGTAATCAGCTTGGGATAATGATGTTCGGATCAGAGCTTCCTATCCTTGGCGAATCTCTCGAATGATCTGTCGTAACTGCGTTCGGCCGCTTTAGAGAAGCAGCATGCTGGCAGTTCCCGGTTCTGCAGATGATGCCTGAGGCACTCGCAGCAGATGCCTTTGCGGGGGCACCCCTCGTAAGTGCACGGGCAGCTCTTGCTGTTCTGGTCCTTCCTGCATCCCATCCACAGTCACCGTATCCGAAAAGCAGACCTCAGCCGGTGATGTAGCTTATGAGAGCCCTCAACACAGCGATCGCTCCGATGATGATGAGCAGGCCCGGGCAGATGAGCGTGGCGTTGATGATTCCTTTGGCGACGGCGAACCAGAGCGCGCCAATCGCCAGGAGGAAGATGCCGAACCACAGCATCCCTGTCCTCTGCTTGTGCTGCCAGTTCTTCTCCCAGCTCTTGCCCCAGTTCTCCCATTTCGTGTAACCGAAATCCTTGGGGACGTTCACTTCTATCTTCGTTGACTTGTTCGACTTGCTTTGTCTCGGCATAACCATCACTGATGGAACATTGAGCGGTCTGGTTTTAAACCTTGGGCTGATGAGAAAGTACGGATCAGCATGACATCACTGCCTAAGTCTTTCGTCGCCCCCACGTTCGAGTACGGCAATGCGCCGTTCAGGCTGATGTGCCAGAAGTACGGAGCGGATGCGACAGTGGTGCCGCTCGTCAACGTCGCCGCGCTGGTGCGCCATGCCGACGTGATAGACGCATGGCCTGAAGAGAGGAATCTCGGCCTCCAGCTGTCCGGACCGAAGCCTGATGAGTTCGCTGAAGCGGTGAGGCTGTCATTGAAGCAATTCCCATTCATCAAGAGGCTAGACCTGAATTCCGGATGCCCTTCCATCGTGACGATGCGGGACGGGAGCGGAAGCGCACTGATGAGGAAGCCCCAGACCATAGCCGCCATAGTCAAGGCGATGAAAAGCGAGACCGATCTCCCGGTGTCCGTGAAGATACGCGTATTCACGGATAAGAAGAAGACGATCGACCTGGCATCGACAATCGAACAGGCCGGCGCTGATTTCATCACGGTGCACGGAAGGACAGCGAGACAGGGATATTCCAGCACGACAGACTGGGAGATGATCCGCACGGTGAATGAGTCGCTCTCAATCCCATTAGTGGGCAATGGCGACATCAAATCCGCGGGAGAGGGGCGTTCGAGGGTAAAGGAAGGGTTCTGCGGCTCTTTCATGATCGGCAGGGCGGCCATGTCCAACCCGCGCGTCTTCAGGGACGAGACGAGCCTGACATATGAGCAGAAACGGAATATGTTCCTCGAGTATGTAGATATCTGCAGGGAGCACGACGCCATCGCGCTGAAGGACCTGAAACTGAAAGCGGTGCAATTCTACAGGGGAGTGAGCGGCGGGGCGGCGATCAGGAACAGGATGATGCACTGCAAGACCGCCGATGAGCTGATCTCGAGAGTAGAATCAGAGAGATGAATCTCAGCTAGATCGAAAAATCAGAAGGGAGGTTCAGGAATAGTGGGTTCTGTAGTGGGGACACTGGGATTTGTCCTGTAGGTTCATTTTCTAATTATTTCTGTCCCTGTGTGTTCTGCAGGCAGTTCTGTTTCCGGTTGCTGTCTGTTATCTTATCGCAGTAGGTGGAATCCCTCGTACGCATCGCGACATTGAAGTAGCAGTCCTCTTTCATGTAGACGGTCTTTATCTTCTCGCACAATGTCGGATCCGAGCCTTTTCCGGCCATGCCTGAGTAGCAGCTGTCTTTTGATGAGAGGTCGGTGATCATATCACAGATCGAAGAGTCGCTAACCCTCTGCGCGTATTGCTGGTAGCATGAGTCCTTGTAAGAGCCGGCCTCCGCGCAAACACCCACATCCTCCTTGACTTCGGCCAGCGTGTTGTAGCACTGCGAGCGCATGCTCGTGCTCACCTTCCTGCACAGGCTCGTGTTTTCATGTTTAGCAGCGATCATCATATAACAGACATCTTCCATCGAGCCCGACTGCACAGAAGGCATGTCCACACAAATGCTGAGTTCCTCTTCGAGTGTTAATGTGCGCACCGCTTGGACTAACGTCACAGGGGGGCATAATGAGATGTTGGCAACGGTGGTCCTCCCATCAGCGCATACATACTGGACCTGGCCCTGTTGAGCTTGCTGCGTCTGCTGAGGATACTGTGTTGTCAACTGAGCACAACCAAACAAGAATAATCCAAACATGCACAATAATGCGACTATCGTTTTCATACACTCCCCATTACGCCTTCATTCCTCACTTTAAAAAACTATCCCCGTCTCTTGGTTTAGGATGGATTCTAGCGCTCTTCCTTCTAAGACTCGGACCCAAGATTCTTGACTGAGAACTGCACTGTAAGTATAGTGGGGACACGGGGATTTGAACCCCGACTTGCAGGTTTCTGCCGCGGCATCCAATTGGCTTTCGCCGGTCTGGAGCCTGCCGCGCTGCCAAGTTACGCGATATCCCCGTAACAAGATGATACGTAATACGCAGGACAGTTTTTATCCCTTCACTTTACGCTTTGCGCTGGGCCGCGATCTCCTTAATTAAGGCGTCCACTACTTTCCTGGCCTCACCTACCTTGACGCGCATCGCCGACGACACAGGATGCCCGCCGCCGGCGTCTATCGCATCCGGCATCTTCGCCTTGAGGACCTTTATCGCGGCGGAGATGTCGAGGCCCGCTGCCAATCCCGCCTTGTTCATCCTCAACGACAGCCCCCTGCCGGCCCAGCTGATGAGCACAGCCGGATCGGCGAGAGGGGCGGTCAGGTTGTCCATCGCGATGTTCGCGATGGATGCCTTGGAGGGATATTCGCCCTTGGACAGCAGCTTCGACGCGTCCACTATGAAGAATGTCACTCCGTTCGCGGTCTTCCTCTTGGTGCAGGACGGCAGCTTTTCTATGACGTTCTGTATGCTCTCCTCCGCCTGGGCGTAGGCGAAGTCCATCTCTTCCTCGTTCTTCACCATCCGCAGGAAGCTATCCAGGTTGTGGTCGTACTTGGACGTGGACAACGCGAACATCAGCGCCTCGGCATGCCTCTGCTCCTTGGCGGTCGGAACGATGAGCGCGCTCCTGTCGCCCGCCATCGCCACCCTCGCCATCCAGTCTATGTCGAGAGGCTTGACGCGCTTCGCCACCTCGGAAGCGAGCAGGCCGCTCGTGTAGTGTATCGCGCGATCCGGCGGAGCTGCCTCGACAGCGGACACCAGCACATCGATCAGCTCCTTGATAGAGGGATCGTGTATCGGATGGTGGTCTATCACGATTATGGAGAATCCCGCCTCCTTCGCGAGCTGGTAGCCTTCCTTGCTCTCTGGATTGGCGCCAAAGTCCACGCAGACAAGCAGCGGAGGCAGGTGCTCGGCCTCGAGAGAGCTGAAGTACCTGATGTCATCCTCGGCATTGAGCCGCTTGTAGTACGGAAACATCGCCTCATCAGCCTTCAGGTTGTAGCTGTCGAGGAGCGACTCGTATATCGCGAGACCGGCGCAGAGGCCGTCCGAATCGGTATCATACCGTATTATGATCGGCCTGCGCATGAAAGCGGCCTCCACTATCATGGCGGCCGCCCTGTCAAACAGCTTCGACATCTTCTTCATCACGGCGTCGTCGATGAGTGGTTTCGGCTTCAGTATGGCGCAGTTGCCCTTGATGAACGCGTCTATCCTCTCCTTCTCTGCCTTCAGGCTCTTGCCGGAGGCCTCCTTCGCGGATCTGGCCTTTACCTCTACAGCATCCTCATCTATCCTGCATTCTATGCCTGAGAACTCGATCACTGTGCCTGGCTTGAACTTGCTCTCTGCGATCACCACATACCTGCCGCTGACCGTAATGGTGGTATGCATGAACTTGTCCTCTACTGCACGGACCGATGTGACGAGACCGAACATGTTATCGGAGTGATTTGACCGCTGGGTTAAAAAAACCCATTAGAGCCAAGAGACCATGGCGGACGGCAAAGGGAGGCTGAAGGCCCCTGTTTTCGACCTGCATATCACGCTCACCAGCGGACAGGTATTCGGCTGGAAGAAGGTGGATGACTGGTACTACGGGGAGATAGCAGGCAAGCCGGTTCGGATAAGGCAGGATAATAACAGTCTCCAGTTCGAAGGCGCATCGCGCAATGAGGTCGCCGACTATTTCGCTCTCGATGAGGACGTCGCCGCGATCTGCAGGAGGATATCGCGGAATGATCCGATCCTCAGCAAGGCGGTGAACGAGTTCCGTGGGCTGCGTATCCTCAGGCAGGACCCATGGATATGCACAGTCAGTTTCGTTTGCAGCGCGTTCTCCAACATCCCGCGGATAGAGAAGAAACTGCAGAACCTGAGGACAAGATACGGCAAGACAGCGTATATCGCTGGCCACCCAGTCCATCTGTTCCCTTCCCCGAGATCGCTCGCTGACGCTCCGCTTTCCCAGCTCCGCGCGTGCGGCCTCGGTTTCAGGGACAAGTACGTGAAAGGCCTCGGCCAGCGCATGAGACGTTTCGATGTCGCTGCGCTCAGGAGGGAGAACTACGAAGAGGCGAAGGAATCGCTGATGGAGAGCGCAGGCATCGGAGAGAAAGTAGCGGACTGCATCTGCCTTTTCTCATTGGACAAGCATGAGGCGTTCCCGATCGATGTCTGGATAGCTCGCGTGATGGCTAATCTATACAGCAAGGAGATCCGCGCCATGTTCCCTAAGACGAAGCTCTCGTACAAGGATGTCCAGTCATTCGCGAGAGCGAAATGGGGAAAGGATGCCGGCTACGCGCAGGCTTTCCTGTACATATACGCCAGGAAGCACAAGCTCGGGAAAGAGAGAAAGGAGTAAGACCTGAGTCTAATCCCTTCCGGGGCGCTTGCCTCTAACGCATGTCATCCTTTTTCATACTCTCAAGCTCATCATGGATGGCCTTAGCGAGCGTTTCCGCGGCGTCTGTTCCGGTCTTCCCAGATAGGAGAGGTCTTATGTCTATGAAATGGACATGCTTGCGCAATTTCGGGTCGCTTTCGATCTTCTGCCTGAACTCTTCGATGCTGAGGCGACTCTCTCCCTTCGGCTGCAAACGATGTAACGAGGCTTTTGCGCCATGGGGCAGCGGCCGTGTCCTGCTCTTCTTCTTTTCCATCGAATCACCTTGATCTGATTGGCACGATCTGCATTACATCTCCTCCAATTTGAAGATTCCACTGTGCTGACGATCCAAGTTCGAGATTAGGTCCTTCAGTTTTTCCATAATCTTGAACAGGTCCTCGGAGTCCTTGGCGGGGATCCTATACTGTGCATCCTTGGCGTCGAGCAAGTCGATCAGAGAGCTGATTGAATTCCTCGCCTCATATATTGTCTGGCCCAGCTCGTCTTTCTGAATTTTTGATAGTGCCTCTTTTGCCAAATTCGCAAAGGAGTGACCATGTCCAGTCAGCTTTGACATCGCGATCGAGCCTAAAAGCGCCTGCATCGCATGGAAGCGCGCATCGGATAGGTGGGGCAAGGTCAGGTCACCGCTGACATTCAGTAGCGCCTTGCATGCGCTCTCAAAGACATATCCTTCCTCTCTCAATCCGCCGATGATGGTCGATATCTGTCTCTGTCTAATCTCGCGAGAGCCATACAGTTCCGGTAGCGCTTCAATCGCTTTGCACCTGACTTTCCAATCTGGATCGTTCTCTGCTATTTCAATCGCTTTTTCAGCAATCTTTTCATTAAGAGGCCTGTTCTCTGAGTTGTGCGAGTTCATCGTATACAATTCGACTAGGGACTTGACACCCAGCGCCCTAACCTCCGGCACTTCGTGCTTCAAGAGATCGTCGCTAATGCGATTGAATTCAGCACGACCCCTCAGTTCCGCTTTCCGCCTTTCTCTGTACTCTGAAGTCAGTACATCGGCCTTCCAGACCCTGTTCCTGACGCCGTCTCTTCGTCTCTCTCCATCATACAACTTTCGCATCATATCAATCACCTCTTATTGTCCTGTTAGTATTTTGATCAACTGGCTCAGACCCTCGATCGAATCTGGCCTCACGATTTCGTTGAGCGCTTCGAGATCTTTCCTCGTGCGTTCCAATTCTCCCCATGTGAGAACGACTGTCCTCTTCTCAGTGGCTGATTGGGTCTCGCGAGGTTCAATCTGGCAGTCCACTGCTCCAGTTTGCCTGCACACCGCCAGGAGCTCCGCTATGCATCGCCTTAACTCTGACATGGCGGCCGTCACGCTCTCATAACGCATGCACTGGTGCTCTCTGTTCCTGACCTTCTTGGCACGTTCGATCACAGAGAGTGCATCCTTTACTTCCGTTCCAGCCAACCTGTCAGACATTCCCGAAAGAGCCCGAATACACGCATAACCAATGTCGCGTTGCGACTGGCTCCAAGACAGCGGAGAGAGCGCAATGCATGTCAATATCGGTAGCGCTCTCGTGTCGCGGATTTTCCCAAGTGCATCGATAGTCTCATTGAGCGCCTGTTCTGATTCAGACATCGGCAATTTACGGTAGCCATATCTCCTACTCAGAAGATACTCAATCTGGCCAGCCAATGCAGGAATAGCCGCCACTGCCTTTCCTTCCATCTCCCCTAATGCATTGGCGAAAATCCCTTTGCAGTATAGATCCTCCGTATTGAGCTCGGCAACCAGCAATGGTACTGTATCCAGCGGCGCGTACTTCCTAACGGCGTTTATGAACTTTGCACGCGCGCTGTGCAGGCGCGGGCCATCTTTGCTCTTCCTTATTTCCTTTATGTTTGAGATATGCATCTTGATAGCAGTGATAGCCATCTCTTCGTTGATTACGCCCGCCCGCGGGGTCGCCACCACACCTACCTCTGCGTTCGCCCCTTTCCTACCTGTTCTTTCCGATCTCTTGTTTTCTGCCATTCAACCACCTCGTTAGGCCCCCGCGAACCTTACCTTCACATGATTGCTTGTCATCAGTTCGAAGCTCGCGCTGTTCCTTCTCGCTACGAACTCCGCGACGTCACGGATGGTCTCCACCAGGTTCCTCGCATGGCCCGCAGGATTGAAAGAAAACGGCAGAGGCACCTCAATGGTCTGTCTAGCGACCCTCGAGCGCCTTATGCCTCTCTCCTGGAGCGCACCCTCAAACTCCTTCACACATCTGTTGATTCCTGCCATTTGATCACCTCTAGACTTTTATACAAGTTCGAGGGATAAATTGATTTGCTCTCCAATATTGGAAAGTATTATAAGGAGCCACGCGATGGATAAGCATGGACCCGACTGTGTTAGAGGAAATGGGCCTCTCGAACGCGGAGGCGAAGATCTACCTAGCGTTGCTCGAAAGGGGACAGTCTAAAACGGGAGCGATAATCGACGCTACGAAGATGCAGAGCAGCACCGTCTACCATGTCATAGGCTCGCTGGTGGAGAAGGGTCTAGTCAGCTATGTCCTGAAAGGCGAGGTCAAGTACTTCCAAGCCGAACGTCCCGAGTCTTTCCTGCTATTCCTAGAAGAGAAGAAGAGGAAGTTCGAGGAGTCGTTGCCGCAGCTGAGGGAGATGGAGAAGCTCGGTGAGAGCAAGCAGACCGCAAAAGTCTACGAGGGCATGAACGGTCTCAGGGCTGCATACAACGATATCTTGCTGTCGCTCAAGAAGGGTGATGAGTATTACTTCATCCAGGTACCGGAGGAGCGGCTTTCGGACGAGAAGATCATCAATCTCCTGAGAAGCCACCATATTCGGAGGGCGAAAAGAGGAATTAGAGTAAAGGGACTAGCGCCGAGATCGGCCAAGCGGACAATGTCCGAACGAATATTCAAGGACGCCCCCCTTCATACAATACGATATTCGGAAGAGGCGGTTCCGAAAGCCCTTGTGATCTACGACAACAAAGTGATAACCCTAGATTTCGGAGATATCCCGGTCGCCTTCGTGATGGAAAGCAAGGCAGTGGCGGACTCATACAAGAGATTTTTTGAGGAAAAGTGGAAGGCTGCAAAGGGCTGATTTTTACTTAAATTGTTAAGGCAAAGCAGTTACAGAAGTGGATATCACTTCACGTACTTCGCGAGCCAGCTGAGGATGAGCTTGGGCAGCTTCTTGTCTGACAGCATCTCCGTGCCGTGTCCCGCCCCCTTCAGCTCCTCGAACTTCGTGTCCTCCGCTGCGGAGTAGCTCTCCAGCTTCTCGGAGCTCTCGAATGAGTACGCGTCCTCCTCGCTCGCCACGATGAGGAACGGTCGTGTCATCTGCTTCGCCGCGTCCACGGGCTTCACTCCCCTGAAGTCGATCCCCGGCGAGAGGAGGACCACAGTCTTCACTTCGGAATCCATCGCTGCGTACTTGAGCGCGAGGTTGGCACCTATGCTCGCGCCGATTATCGCCACCTTCTTCGAACCGTGCGCGGAGAGGTAGTCCTTCGCTGCGCGGATGTCGTTCGTGATGTCATTGAAGTTCTTTGATGTGAACGACTGCCAGTTGAGCTGGCTCCTGCCATGCCCTCTCGGATCGATCGCTATCGTCTTGTATCCTTTCTCACGGAGCATCGGCGCGAATGACGCCCATGTCTCCTTGGTCCTTCCCAGCATCGGGATCAATATCACTCCGGTCTCGGTCTTCAGGTCATCGTAGAAGTCGCACTTGATGTGCACTCCGTCCGAGGTCACCAGGTCAATCTCCATTTTGTCTGCCATCTATAGTCACCATAACATTTCATCTGCTTCCGAGCAGCTTCTCCATGCGGTCGAGCGCCTCTGCGATCAACTTCATGTCGGTCGCGTAGCTGAGGCGTATGAATCCCTCTCCCATGCTGCCGAATTCGCTGCCTGGGATGGTGATCACTTTCGCCTCCTTCATGAGCCAGAGGGAGAACTTCTCGGAATCCATCTTGCCGAGCGAATTTATGCGCGGGAACACGTAGAACGCCCCCTCCGGCTTCACTTTCACTTCCAGGCAGCTGATCTCGTCGAGGCGCTTAAGCATGAAGTCCCTGCGCTTCTCGTACTCCTTCGCCATGTCCTGCACGCACTTCTGCGGGCCGGTGACCGCAGCCAATGCGGCCCTTTGTGATACGGACGGCGCAGCTATGGCTGTATAGAGGTGATCCTTAGACATGGTTTCCATGAACTCGGCAGGCCCCACCGCGTATCCGACGCGCCAGCCAGCCATCGCGTATGATTTGGAGAACGAAAAATTGGTGACGACGTAGTCCTCCATGCCGTTGAATGAGCCGATGGAGACGTGCTTCTTACCATTGAAAACGAAGTCCTCGTACGCCTCGTCGCTGATGATCATGAGATTGTTGTCCACAGCGATGTCCGCTATCTCCTCAAGCACGCTGCGCGTCAGGACGGTGCCTGTCGGATTTGACGGGGTATTCAGGACGATGCCCACGGTCTTCGGCTTTATGAGCTTCCTCATCGCGTCAGTATCGATCTGGAAGCCGCTGGAGTCGCTGAGCGGGTAAGGTACAGGCTCGGCATCGACCATCTCGAGCATCGGACCGTAAGCTATGAACCCAGGATCAGGTATGAGGACTGCCTCTGTCGGATCGACAGCGGAGATCATGGATAGGAGGAGGGATTCCGTGGACCCGCATGTGACGCAGATCCGCTTCTGAGGGTCGTCCACATCTATGCCGTTGGCCCTCTTCAGCTTCTTCGCGAGCGCCTCCAGCAGGTCAGGATAGCCCGATGTCGGTGGATAATGGGTGTATCCCTCGTCGATCGCCTTCTTCGCCGCCTTCGCTATGTGCTGCGGTGTCGCGAAGTCGGGCTCGCCTGGGCCTAGCGATATCACGCCCTTGCCCATGAAGCCCACGAGCTTGGAGAATATGGAATGCGGAAGCTCGGACACCCGTTCGGATACAATGTGGCTCTTGTGCTTTTCCGCCATACGCATGATTTGGTGCAAACCTTTTTATTCAGCTTCCCGAAGGCCGATTGGTGATAGGATGTCGGTGCTGAAGGTTGTTGAGCTGATAGGGACTTCGAACAAGTCTTTCGACGATGCGATCGCGCAGGTAGCGAAGCGCGCCAGCAAGACTGTCCGCGGGATACAGGGGGTGCACGTGGTGGACCAGAAGGTGCACTGCGAGGACGGAAAGATGAAGGAGTACAGGGCGGTCTGCAAAGTGGCGTTCCTGGTGGAATAGAGGAACGTCAGTATCCTGGGCCGTCCGCATCGTCCCTGCGGATCGGCACCCTGTTTCCGTAGATGAGCTCCAGCTTCGTCTTGTCTGTCTTCTCCCCTGGGAAGTATTTCGCTACCGAAGAGAAGTCGGGGCCGAACACCTTCTGGGGGGACGAGACCTCTATGGCGTTGACTGTCTTCCCGTTCCCCTTCGCTGTGCTGAACCTCAGCTCCACCTGCGGCCCCAGGTTCGGCGCTATGTCGACGTTTATCTCGTTGTCGATGAAAGGGGTGTAATGGGGGACGGAATAGTTCTGGAACACGAGGATGTGGTTCTGGCTCTGTATCCTGAACCTCCCCTTGATCTCGTTCGGGCTGATTCTCATCTTCGATGCGATCGCCTTGAGCGTCTTGACGGGTTCTAGAGAGTCGAATTGAAGCGGATCCTCCGACTTGAGGATCTCCTCCCTCTGCTCCTTGGTCAGCTTCGCGTAATCGTCGATCGTCCGCACTATCCCCTTGTGATCAACGCTCCTTCCCGAACGGAGCGAGACGTCGATGGCTGGCTCCGATCCCGGGTGCCGGCGCCTCACGCTCATCCTGAAGAGTATGCCTGCCTTCGATAGCTTTCCGGAATCAGTGTCGAAATAGATGTCGGTGGTGTCCAGCTGCTCGTAGTTCTGGCCGTTGTCGAACGGGACCAGGCGGAACATAGGGTCGAGCACGCCCGACCAGTACTTTGGCGGGTGGGTCACGAACCACCTCATGCTCGAATGGAACGTCGCATCCTCTGGCAGTATCCTGATGTGCGGAACCTCCTTGATGAATTCGAAGGAGAGGACGCGGTGGTACTCCCTTATCGCGGCCTCCTTCTCGTCTCCCTTCAGGCCGCCGATGATCTTGTCGAAATCCTCCGGCGATATCTTCCGGAGGTGGCCGGAGTTCATCTCCATCCACAGATGGGACAGCTCGTCCACCTCCAGGCCGTACATCTGGGCCGCGAAACGGATGCCGCGGAGTATTGTCCTGGCGCGGTTGTTTATGACCGGAGTGCGGTTA
>Ga0315274_10005606_pt1 | contig 18352 bp, 8 predicted proteins | sample YL17G02_20_MG_FD_203700 | JGI IMG/M metagenome (GOLD analysis project Ga0315274, IMG submission 203700) | Sediment microbial communities from Yellowstone Lake, YNP, Wyoming, USA - YL17G02_20 | ecosystem: Environmental > Aquatic > Freshwater > Lake > Sediment | place: USA: Wyoming | collected...
TGGTGCCTGGACGTGGCGCAGCAGCGGGTGGATGCCATCGTGGGGGGCAAGCATCGCGGCAGTTACGACAAGGCCGCCCTGCTGACCGTGGCGTGTGCGGAGGTGTTGCGGTTGCGGGGAGACAAGGCGGCGGCCGACACATTGGTGAACGAGGTGCGCAATCGTTTCCCCCGCCACCGGGCGTTCCAGTCTGAACTGGAGACCGCGCTCCAGCGGATGGAGCGCGGCCTGTAGCGGAGGTCGTCATTCGGGTGGCCTGATCCCCAATACCACACTCTATTCCAGCCCGATGGATACCTCCGCGTATTCTGGATCCATCTTGTGCAGCTCGTCCCGCACCCGCTGGCGTAAGGCCACGGCCGGACGGACGCAGCAGTCACGGAATTCGGCTTCGCTTGGGTTCAGGTCGGGGAAGAGCAACTTGAGGAACCCGGTGGCCAGGCGCGCAATCGCCTTGCGGTCACGCAGGTCGTCGCAACCGGCCAGGCGCATATGCTGTGAGACGTACTCGGCATAGTGGGCCTCGCGCCGCAACACGTGCAGAATCTCGGAGATCAAGTCGCCCTTGAACCCCAGGCTGGTCGAAGGCGTGTCCTTGGTCACCCGCTCCATCTCCCAGCCGGCGATCAGCCCGTGGATGCGGTCGAGGAAGGCCGTCTCTTGCAGGAAGTTGGGAATCTCCCGAAATAGCCCCACGTCGGTGTAGACCGGCCGCCGCGCTTCGTCCAGCGTGAGATTGCCCAACATGACGAAACTGGCCTCGGCCGTGCCCATCGTCTTGCCCCGGCTGTAGCGTCCCGACTCCAGGTAGACCTTCAGCCCGGCGATCAACTCCCCGGCACTGTCGCCGTGGATGCTCTGCACCTCGTCTAGCACGATGGCGTCGTAGCGGGTGATCAGGCCCGGCGTATGTGAGGCCAGGTTATGAAGCAGCGCTGCCGGCGTGATCTTTCCCCCGCCGATGACCCGCGCGTAGCGAGAGAGGTTGTCGTACACGAATGATTTGCCGGTGCCCTTGGGCGCCAGTTCGACCAGGTTCACCCGCGGCTCGGCCAGCGGAACGATGCGGGTGATGAGGATCATCTTCTGTGGCCCGGTCAGCGCTCGCGGATTGAAGCCGATGCTGGAGACCATCAAGTCCAGCCATTCATCGAGCGTAAAGTGGCGGCGGCAGGCTTTGAAGTAGTCCAGGTCCACGCTGCTGACCTGGAAGGGACGAAACTCGCGCATCCAGACCCGGCCTTGCTCCCGTGTGCTCTCCGGCGGCACGTAGAACAGGTCGCCGATGCCCCATACCCCGCTGGTGACCAGCAGTTCGTTGTGGTCCACGATGGGACCGCTGACCTGGGCGTCGTTGACGTCGAGCAGCGGAATGCGCAACAGCCGTTCGCCCGTTTTCAGGTTGATGGACACGCTATAGTCGTCCAGCAGGCGCACAGTCTCCATCTTCAGCAGGCGATTCTTGATTTCGTCCTTCTGCCCCTTGGTGGGCAGGTACTTGCCCAGGAAGGCGGCGATGCGCTCCCGGCTGGCCTCGGTCAACGCGCCTTCTTCGGCGTAGGCCGAAAGGATCCACTCGCCGACGTAGGTGGGGATGGCCCGCGCACCAAAGCCAGCCTCGTGGATCAGGTGCTTGTTGATGATGACTTCACCGTAATAGTCCAGTGCTTTCTGCTCGAACGTTTCCATCATAATTCGTCCACGTCAAAGGTCGTCGTCATGATCCGCTTCATCTTGATAGGCAGTTCTTCTGTCTGGCTGTGTGGCTGGTCCAGGAACCGATAGGTAACCCGTACCTGCAGCGTTGTCAGGTTTTCCCCGCTGCGACGGATGCGGGCCTCGATCTGCACCTCGGCCTGGCTCAGCGCATCCAGGTCGCCCACCACGACCGGGGCCGCTTCGATGTTGGAGTTGAGCACCTCGACGTGCACCTCCTGGCAGGCATACCGGTTGGGGTTGACCAGTTCCAACCGGACGAGCGATTTGACGCCATAGCGAAACTCGTCCGCCAGCAGGCGCACTGTCAGCGGCTTGGGCGCAACGGCCGCCGGAGTGAAGACGGTGAGGGGCACAATCGTCTCCTCCGGTGAGAGGCCGCCGTGGACGTAGATCCCTTCACCCGCTTCGGCAAAGCGATACGTGCTGCGGGCCGCCAGGTAGTTGGCCGGCAGGTCGAAGCGTTCTCGCTCGAAGACGTAACACTCGAAGCGCACGTTGTCCGGCAGCGCCGCCAGCTCCTCGTCGCTGATGGTCACGTAGCGGTGGTGCCTGTCGTCCACCCTGGCGGCGTAGAAATGGCGGTCAATCGGGTTGGGTGCCTTGGCCGGGATGCGGGTTGAGCCGTGATCGGAGACGACGATCACGACCAAATCGCGTTCGGCGCCGATCCGCTCGGCGAAGGCCCGCACGTCCGCGGCCAGCGCCCGCAGCCGCTGGCGGACGGCGACGCCCGTGGGCACCCCGGTTTGCCGTTCGTCGTCGTGCAGGGCCTGGTCTACCGGCGTATAGTTCAGGAAGTAGACGTCGTGCTCCCGCCGCTTGACCGAGCGCAGCGCGCCAATGCCGGATAGATAGCGCACCCGCCGCCCGCCCAGCGCCGGCTCCCAGGCCGCCAGCGCCGGTTTCTCGTAGGCGGTGCCGCGGAAAGGCTCCGGCTGGCCGGTGAACAGGCACTTTTTGCTGACTTCGGTGCAGGAGGGCAGCATCGCCAGGTGGGGGGTGGACTGCCCGGCGAAGAAACCCTGCGCCTGGAGGTAGCGCGCCAGGTCGGGATGGAACTTGTCGTTGAGGTTGTCCGCCACGACGATCAGTATCGGGGCTGGACCGGCCAGCCGGTCGCGCAGGGTTAATAGCCCCTGGTAGACCATGCGAGGGTAAGTCAGCCGCAACGCCGGGTAGTTAGCGTAAAGCCATTCGGCGTAGGCGTCGGCCTGGGCGGCGATTTCCTCGTCGTACTGGCCGATCTCTTCCAGCCAGAAGCGGTAGGGCAGGTAGTGCTCGACCGCCCAGTCTAGCCAGTCGTCGGCTGTCCAGTTGCCATCGAGGTCGGGGTGGGGAGGGCGCGGCGGCGTGACCAGCAATGCCAGGTCGGCCAGTTCCTGCTCCAGGTGGTCGTGGATGGGGGCAAACCTCTGCTGCACCTGGCGGATCAGACTGGTGTCTACAGCGACCTCTCCAGACTTGAGGAGCGCCTGGAGCGCCTCAAACTCGGCCACCAGGTAACCGCTGGTCTGCTCGAGGATGGCGGACAGCGCCTGCGATGGTGGTAAGGTGTGCGCCAGTGTGTTCAGGTGAACGCGGACCTGGTCTATCCCATCGGCAATATCTGCTTCCCGTACCGGCAACCCGCCGAGGTCCAGGTTCAGTGCAGCCAGGGGATTGTATTTGGGGCCGAGGATGCGCTGGCCAACTTGAGGTGGGTAGCCAGCGAGGACTTTCACCAGCGCCAGCTTGCGGGCCAGTGCGACTGGGTCGCGCTGCAACCCTTCGACCAACAACTGTTCGCCCGGAGACGTTGCCGCCTCGGTCCAGGCCTGCAGCCGCCGGGCCAATACTTCTTTGACCAGCGGTCGCCGATCCGCGCTGGCCCAGCGCTCCGGGTCGTAACTGGTGAGCAGGTCGGCCAGGTAGGGCATGGGCAACCGGTCGTAGGCCAGGAAGGGGCTGTAGAAGGCTTCGAGAACGACGTCCTCGAAGCGCTGGCCGGGTTGGGCCTGCAGCGGTACGTCCAGCAGGCCGGAGCGGGCGATGGCCTCGTCGCTGACCCAGGCAGAGACTTCGACGCCCCACAACTCGGCCAGCCGGCCCCGGCAGGTGATCTCTTGCACCTGGATGCGCTCCGGCCCGTACTTTTCCTGCGCTGCCCGCAGCCAGGCCGCACAGGTGGAGTGGCGGACGACGACCGTCAGCGGCCGCCCGGCGTGGAGGGCCTCGGCCATCCGGGCGTAGGCAGGGACGTAGTCGGCGATGGCCTCGACCAGGATGTGGTCGGGGCCCGGTTTGAGGAGACAGGCGTAGTCAACGCAAAGGCAAACGACATCCATGGCTTCTGTTCGGCGGCTCATTGCACACAAGGCGACTCAATCCCCGTCTTACTGCGGAAGTTGCAGGCTCTGCAAAGTACGCTGGGCAACGTCGGCACTGAGACCCCACAGGAACAACCCTAGATAATCGTACAACCCGGCTGCGCCAAAGGTTGCCCCGGCGTTGACGTACAACACCTGCAGACCCAACAGCGCCAGTGCGACCAGCAAGACGAGCCACAGCAAGGGACGTATCAGCCAGTAGCGTACATCGGCGCTGATCAGTCGCGCACCGGAGAGCGCCGCCATCAGTTGTGCCAGCCAGCCCCAATGAGCACCACCAGGCTGCCTGGGACGAGGTGTGAGCTCAACCGCAGTCAGTTCAGTACCGCTATCGCGCAGCGTGCCCAGCAGTTTTCCAAAGGGGTCGGCCATGGCACCCATGGTGCCATCTTCCTGCGCCTGCCGCAAGCGCGTTTCAACCTCTCTGCGTAGCCGCTCGGCTTCCTCGACCCGGTCATTCAGCAACGCCTGGCGGGCGGATTGAACCCTGGGCTTCAATTCCTCGCTGAGAGCGTCCAGGCTTGACTTGTCCAGTTGACGTTCCAACGATTCGAGAGTAGTGAGAAAACCGATATGTGCTTCCAGTTTGGACAACGCCTGCACGAGTGTTTCCTCTGTCTCTCCACCTGCTTCGAGCTTATGCCTGGTGGTGCGGAGTTGTTGGGATAGATACGCAGCCGCATCGGTGTCCCTTATGCCGTTAGCATCAGCCTGCAACCGGTAAAGGCGTGGCAGAAACTTGACCTGCTGTTTCGCTGCCGGGGTTTCCATTCCTCTCACAAGCCGCCCGACGATAATCCCGACGAGAATAATCAATGAAGGCCATAGCGGGCCATTGCGCACGTCAAGATCAACGTTCACGATCACGGGGTCATCGCGGCCCTCCAGCCTGAAGCGAAAGATGCCCCGGTAGCGGTCTGGCGAGAGGCGGTTGCGGTGGATCGTCAGGGCAATGGACTCGACCTGACCGGCAGGCAGTGTGTAAGGTACCGTCGCGGTCACATCATTGGCCCTGAGGGTGCTACCGGTCCTTTCACCGCGCATCACGACATCCACATCTGTGACCTCAACGGGAACTACTATCTGGTTGTCAAGTTGCACAACCCAGTCGTCGCGCACGACATTGTCAGGCAGCAGCCAAGTGGCGACGGCACACTCGATGGGTGTAGTGCACCGCACAACCTGAAAGGTCAGATTGTCAGCAACTGGCTTGACGTCCGGTCTGGCCTCGATATGCAGTTCCAGCGGAACGATCAGTGCATCGGCCTCGGTCTGATCCGGCAGGAGGAACTTGAGCTCGCCAGTGTAGTCGCCAGGGCGGGTGACGTTACTGACGGTCACACGCACGTCGCGTGGATGACCATCGCTGAGGCTAATCCCTGCCGGGATGGTGACGTTGCTGCGATCAATGACCATACCAGCATCGTTCGTGTGGTGCAGATCGGCAGGCAGCAATTGCAACTCGTCGGCATCACCGCCGGTGATGGTGAGCCGCACGTTGCCGCTGAAGGCAGTCGTGCGTCCGTCGAGAGTGCCGTGGATCACCAGAGGTGTATCGCTGGCATCAATGTGGATAACAGGCCCTTCGGCCATCACCAGGTCGGGTGAGCACAGACACAGCGCCGACAATCCTATGATTCCAATGAAGCACAGAAATAGTCTTCGCATCACTATCTCCTATTTTGTGCGATTATGGGTTGGGCCAACTTTACATCGGCCGATGCAAACAGGCTGTAGGTCAAGCCACGGGGATCCAGGTGCTTGCGCAGTAGCATCTGGCGAGCCTCAAAAAGCGCCTGCCCGGCGGAGACCTGGCCAAAGAAGGACCGGAAGAAGGCAATGACAAACGCATCAGCCAGCTTCTCTTTAACCCCGCACTGGGTGCCAATCACACCTGCCGCACCCGCGTTACAGAAGAACCTGACCATATTCTCAAAGCTGTCCGGCGCATAGTCAGCGGATTCACAGGCGTTCAACACCACCAGGGGCCGGCGACGATAGAGGTCCACTTCCCACGCGTCCAGGTCTATAAGCTGGATCTGGTCACCGGTGCCAACCTCCAGGTAGGGTGAGCCCCACCTGTCTCTTCCACCGTGCGCATAGAAGTACACGATGTCAGCAGGGTGGTTCGTGTCAACAAGCGCCGCCTTGACGCCATCCAGGCTGTCAGCCCGGACCAGTTCGAGTTGCGCCTCGGGTGCCAGGGCGCGCAGTGACTCCAGGTGAGCATCTACCTGATTAAGACAGAGAGACACGTTGGCGTTTAACCGTAAAGGTATGACGTTGCCGATCTGTAAGGGCAGCGTAGTGCCACGCAATGGCTCGTGTGGATCCACGCGGCAGGGCAACTGCTCGATGATGTAGCGATACCCCCAGAAGCCAAGCGGACAAACGACCGTGGGGTCCCCGCACGATGGGCAATCCTCGAAGGCCGGGCCATGCTCCAGGAAAGTAGAGCAGAGCGTGATACGGTCCTCGCGGTAGGCTTCAATCTTACGCTCGTAGAGCAATTCCCAGGGCACACCCAGTTGGCTGGACAAAGGTGCAACCTGGATGGCCATTCCCGGCTGCAAGTTTACATCCAGGCGTTGCCCCTCGTCCACCACATTGTCCTGGTTGGCCAAACCCGGCAGCAGCGCCAGATAGAACTTGCGTCCTACAGCGGCTAACTGCCCCAGGTGCCTGGCCAGCACTGCCTCTGTGCTGCCGACGGTGCCTGTGTAGGCGTCCATTGTCCCGGCTAACTGTCCACGCACCGCCGCTAATACTTGCGTCAGATTGGCATCGGTGAGCGTTGATTGCTGAAAGCCCAGATCGGTGCCCGTATTGTCGTAAAAGCGCAGCCCAATGCGGTTAAGGTCCAGGTCGCGTTCTGCCACGATCGTTAACCCGCGCGGGTTTTCACACAACACTTCCAGCGTAGGTGGCTCCAGCATGGCCGTACGGGTGAAGGTAACGTAGCCATCTTGCACGGGCCAGGCTGATGCCGGCAACTCGATTCCGGCGTGAGTGACCACCTCGACCTCGATGCGGCGTGACTGGAGCAGGTGTCCGTGGAAAAGCAGATCAACGTTAATGGCCTGGCGACCGGTGCGTGTAAAGTGAAGGTCGAAAAAGACGATGGGGCTATCACCCTCACGTGGAAGATCGAGGAGGGCGTGCTCTGGTATGGCCTCTACATCCAGCGAGCGCACCGCCACATCCAGTGTTAACCTGCTCTCCTGCTCGAAGTAAGGCTCAAGCAGGTGTTGTGGAACAGGCTTGCCTGGATACCCGGGACCCCAGAAGTCCCCGACGTTGACACCCAGCCGGTAGGGGCTGCTCTGGAGTGCTAACGGTTGGTCGGTAGGGAGCAGTGCATCAGCAGCAAAGAAGCCTGCATTCAGATAGCGTGGCGACGGCAATCCCTTGGCCACTACGTCTGGCGCCAGTGCGTCAGCCAGCTCAATCGCCGCATGGCACAGTTGCAGCCCCTTGGTCACATCTCGGGCCACTGTCTGCAGCAGTATTCTAGATACAGCCTGATCCTGTGCTTCATCCTTCGGTGGGCCTGGACTCACATAGTACTCAGTCGTCAACTCCTTTGACTCGAGGCGATCTCTATCTCTCGGGACCATAGCCTGGCTGCAGTGCAGGATCTCTTCAAAGACTCCTGCCGCCGGCGAGTGGCGGCCCAGATGGATCAATTTATTGACCCACAGTGGTTGTAGTCTCTCCTCGGCCTCGATCAACCCATGCAGGATCTCGAGTGCCTGGGCCCGGAACTTGGGCCAATCGTCGCCTAGTAAACCAGCGATTCGGTCAAGTTCCTTCAGAATCTCTTCGACAATCCATGCAGAGCAATCTTGCGCGTCCATACGCTTACCTTTACCTCGCTTGGAAGGCTTATACCCCTGTATAAGTAAAAGCCGCCCAGTACACAGCGTGTTCAAACGGCCGGTCGTCGGGTTCCATGCTCGCAAAGTGCCGATACAGGTCAGTGATTTGCTTCGGCCTCCAAGGTGAGAAAAGTCTGTCCAATATCGCATCGTTCTGCGTATTAAAATAGTTCGCCAGCTCCCCCGCCGTGACGTCTCGCAGCCAGATCTGAGCCTGGCGCAAGGCTTCAGGCAACTCCATCGGCTCGCCGCCGTCACCCAGCCATTTTCTGTAAAAACGTCCCATCAACAACGCCGTGCTCGCGTCATGTACCGGCCACAAGGTACCCACCACCCCTGGTACACCCGCCACCTGGAAGCCGGCTGGCAGCCCAATGGCCTCGTCAGGTACATCCCGAAAGTCGGTGATCGCCGTTTGGCAGGCCGACAGCACAGCCAGGCGCGCGTTTTCCAGATTTACCTTGTCCTTGTCCAGCAGTTCGGTCAGGCTGAGCAGGCCGTCACCAAGACGCAGGCCAGAAATCAAGGGTTCATCCAGGTTAAACTGGCCGTGGCATGCAAAGTGACAGACGCCCGCTGCGGGCAATGCCGTCTTCGTCGCTCCCAAGGTAGCACCTTTCTCATAGAGTGGTCGGGAAGAACCAGGCCACATGTGAGCAATCTCCCGCAGTTCGCTTTCGGCAAAGGGCAGTGAGCTGCCATTGGGCAGTGGATTTCCCACACCCACGAGCGTGAGTTGAGCCGTCGGGGCATCAAGTACATCGGTGCTTTTCACCTGTCCTAGGACCTGAGCCGATGGGGCAAAGCTGCAGGTCAGATCGTCCAGCACAACGGCGTGAAGCGGCAGCAAGGATAACTGGCCAGTGGGAACCAGGCTGGCGGCAGTATAACCCAGCGCATGCAATCGCCTGACCAGAGGAGCCATGAGACGCTCTCTGATGACCGGCAGGGCTGCGTCCAATTCCGCCTCGATCCTTCTAGCCAGCAACTGCCCCGACAGCAGCCCGCCTGTGAGATTGCCATCCTCGTCTTGCCTGGCAAGCAGTTCACTGAGTTCGGCACTTTGGAAGTCTTTCAGCCAGACTATGTGCTGTTCGTCTAGTTCCTCCACGCATTCCTGGCCACCGGCAGGGCGTTTATGCGGCACGACAATCGCGGTGCTGCCGCGCTCCGTGGTAAGCAGATAGACCAATGGCCTGTCAGGGTGGACAATGGCCCGTACGGCACTGATATCCAGCCCGACTGGCATGAAGTTGGGTGCAGCGACACGGATGCGCTCGACGACCTGTGCTAGTCTGGCGTGGGCAGCGCTCAGGTCGGCTGAGATCTCTAGAAAGTTACGGCTTGCTTCATCATCGGCCAGACGGCCTTCGGCTTCGAGTTCACGCACGCGCATGCGAGCCTGCTCAAAGGCTTCCCGGTCTACTGAATCTATACCTGCGAGGGCGGCCCGATCACGTGCCAGGATGTCCCCCACGATGCGCGCACGGCCACGCTCCAATACTTCAACTGCCTGGGATGGGCAACCGAGTTTGAGCAGGCAAAAGGCGGCCTTCGTCGCCAATCCGGTGCCTTCGGCCAACTCAGCCCGACGGCCGGCTTCGGTGCTGCTTACCTGATAGAGCGTCTCGTTGGCCTTCAAAGCGATTTGAAAAGCCTCCCACGCTTCAGCCCATCTCCTGAAGCGAAAGGCCAGGTTCCCCCAATTGGTCGCCGTCTGTCGCGTTTGGGGTGGAAAGGTCTCTGGCTTGCGCACCTCAAGCGCCTGACGAAAGCACCTGGTCGCTTTGCGGTAATCCAAGTCGAAGCGACAGGTGCTACGGCCAGCATAGACTGTCCCCAGGTTATTCATTGCCTCGGACCATCGCAATGGATCAGCCTCCCGGCCGTGCCGGTCGAGAATGGCCTCGAAGCAACAGATGGCCTGGCGATCATTCTCCGCCCGTACACCAGAGACACGGTCACAGTACAGGTTTCCCAGCGTCAGTTGTGCCAGTGTCCATTGATGTGGGTGGTCTCTTGGGGTATAGATGGCCAGTGCCTGTTCCGCATACTCAATCGCTTTCTTCAGGTTCTCGTCACGATCCCCATGTTGGCGGTGGGCATAGATGGTGGCCAGCTCCACCGCTGTCCGCGCCCAATCTGGGGTTCGACGGTCAAAACGCGTCAGCGCCTGCTCCGCCAGCCGCTTGGCTTGCTCGTAGTTATCGGCGGGGTGGTCACGCAGCCGCAGCCGGTGCGCGACAGCCAAACTATGTTCGATGTACCCCAAACGCCGGTCGGGGGCCTGTCGTCCGGCCAGGTGATAAGCCTCTTCGTAACACGCGATACCTTGTTCAATATTGTGGAGACGCTCGCCCCGAATCCGGCTGAGATAAGCCTTGCCCATAAGCATAGATATATCAAGCTGTTCAGGAGCTTCTCTATCAAAAGCCTCATGTGCCTTTTGAAGCCAGCATAGTGCCGTCTCAATGTCCTGGCTTCGATCGCCGTGACGCCGTTGTAGATAGAGGCGTCCTAAATCGTCCTGGACTTGTGCCAGAAACGCCCTGTCGAACAATGAACCTTCGTCCTGCCAGGCTGCCTCGGCCACCTCAAAATAGGCTAGCGCCTGGTCGAGTGCCTCAGTTGAGCCCTCGTCAGCTTTGATTCGGTAACCCCATCCCAGATGGTAGCAGATCAAACCACAGAAATCTGGTTCGTGTTTCGGATCCACGTTGGCGGATGCAACATTGGCCCACTGGATACGTTCATCGGCAGAAGTGTTTCCGGGAAGCGCCAGAAGCTGGTTCAGTGGACCCTGGTTGTACAGAGGCCAGCCAGGCTGCGCTGCCAGCGCCTTGTCTATCTCGCCCCATGACCGGCAACGGCGCAACAGGCCACGGCAGGCCATGAGGCTGGTCATACTCCACAGATCGGCCTCGCGCCGCTTTGCGGCAATCATCCGGGTTAGCCCGTGATCCACTTCCTCCGAAGTCAACCATGGAGAATCCCGGAGGAGGCGTATTGCCTCCTCCGGGCCAGTTGCGCTCAACAACCGATGGATGGCCTGACCGAGCTGGGCATCACTATTCAGGGGAGCCATGCCAGATCCATCTGTCCAAGGTACTGGTCATCCATGTCAGGATTCTGGTGAGGGTCGGGGTTCTCAGGGGTAGGCGTAACGTTGGCCACTACCCAGTCATCCACCAAATCCCTGATGAACCAATAGGCCTCTTCCGCTGAGACACGGCCGTTTTGATTGGCGTCGTGGAGGCTATCCTGCAATCCTTGCAGGAAGAAGTATGTAAACACGCCATGCCCTAACATGTTGGATTCCCACGTGCCCTGATCGCCTGTACCGGCTGTTATGATCACCCGTCCCGGCCCGGCGAGTTCAGCCAGGGCGGCCTGGTCGCTATGGACAGAATTCGCCACAGGTCTGGGCTTTATTGGGTGCACAAGCCCACGTTGTAGTAGGTCGTTGGAGGCTTGTAGCGTTGTGTCCATCATGCTACCACTGAAACACGAGTCGAGGATGACGACGATGTGTTCAGACTCCAGGTTCCCCAACAACCCCTCCAGGTCGTCGTCGGTCAGAACGTTTGTGAAGCCGACCGTGGTGGTTATCGTGTCATACATGGCGATGAACTCGTCATGGCCATCGGCCTCATCTCCGTGCTCATCCGGTGTTTGCCCGCCGTGACCGCTGAAGTAGAAGATGACAGTCGTATCCTCATCTTCCATGGTGTCCAGTTGTCCAAACGCCGCGATAACATTGGCCCGAGTGGCCAGGGGGTAAGCCAGCATGCTGGCTTCTCCAAATGCTGTCGTGGGAGTCTCCTCAGAGCCGCCGCCGTACCGGAGGACGTTGTTGGGAGGAGTACCAAACTTGGCCAAAATCAGCCTATGGAAGGCTTCTACATCTTTCGGGGGGTTGGGCAAGTCGAATCCCCAACCGTCCGGCAGATTGCCAGAAGAGACGGGCGCTGGATCGAGGTACTGGTAGTCTCCTATTCCAACGATCAGCGCGACCGTCTTGGGTGGACTGATGCCTCCGCCGCCTGTGACAAGGGGCAGGTAAATGTTGGAGAGGTAGTCTGCAACCTCAAGTGTGAAGGTAACAGTCAGTGGACTACCTGCCACGTTTGGTGTGTTGCTGCTGATACGAACCTGTTCAGTGTAGGTTCCCGGCGCCAGGCCCGCTGCATTGACTGTCAGGCTCATATTGTCCGGTGTAGTAGGCATAGCGCTACCACTCGATTTGCCCAACACAAGCCAGGACGCATCGCCTGTCTTGCTGGCAGTCCACTCAAGCGAGCCCCTGGTGACATTGGATATGTGGAGTGAGGGCACAGGGGGTGACTGTGTGCCGCTCGCCCGGACCGATAGGAGGCCGGGCTGCACGTCTAATACCGGTGGCACCGGGGGCAAATAGCGTACGTGCAGCTCTGGGCTATGGTCGGTTTCGCGCGAGGTAAAGACGCGATAGATTCCGGGCGTATCCTCTGGCCCGATAGCGACCACGCCATAGTTGGGCTGGTTCCCTTCAGCCCAGGCACGTACCTGGTTGCTCAGGTCCAGGTTTAGCCAGCCCACGAAGTCGTAGGTCGTCGTGACACCGCCAAGGGTCTCGGCGTAACCAGGGCGGTTGTTCCAGGTCACACTGGCCTCGCTCCAGTTCCCTGTGACACGGTAAAAGGTCACGTTGCGCGTTTGACCTATGTAGTCAGCACCTCCAGCATGATATAGGCGCAGCGTTGCCGATACAATCGAGGTGCCCGCCGGCAGGCTGGACAAATCAAAGCGCATGTAGGAGCGGACACGCCCATTCGCCCCGTATGGAAAACCCTGGTAGTGACCGGCACCCAGATAAAAGTTGCTGGGATCGGGAGCGTTCGGCGCGCCTTCTTGTACAGCGGCATCACCTGATGGATAAAATACGGACGTGGCCGTTGTGCTGTTCGATTGCACGATGGACGAGTCACGAGCGTCAACGGCCGGCTGCACAGGTACGAATTGTCGGGCCAGTGGGGGCAGTGGGGCAGCCACAGTCAGCCACGGCGAAGACAGCAACAAGAGAGTGACAAGAGAGAAAGTGAACAACGATCGAAAGAACAATCTGCGTCGCATGAGAGACCTCCTTTCCTGGTCTTACAATGGGGACCTGGCACCTCTGCAGTGCACAAGCGGCCGCTCCTCAAGTACTCTAGCAGATATGGTGATCAGTTTCACGCAACTTATAGATGACTCTCCTGAAAAAAGGCCATTTTCACCACCAAGACACAAAGACACAAAGGATTTTCAAGGTTTTGCACAAGAAAACTCGGATTCTACTTCACTTTGGCGAATAATCTGAAGCTTGTCCTTCAAGTTTTCTTCGTGCCTTGGTGTCTTTGGTTTTTTCAGTGGAGTCATAGATGCATCTTACGCTGGGTGCAGGATCAAATCTCGCTCGTCCCCAGCTCTTCCACCAGCCCCTCCAACAACTCCCGTGCACCCTCCTCATCCACCAACCCCCGCGCGATCGCGCTCTCCAGTAGACTGCGGATGGTCACCACCAGCGACTCGCGGTCCTCGGGGAAGACAAACTTGAACTCCCGCACCAGGAGCGCCTGCTGGGTCACCGGCTGCACCTCGTACTTGGCATCCTCGTTCACGAAGGACAGCGTAAGCACCTGCCCGTAGACACCATCCGCTCTCTGACTGACCAGTTTGACGTTCGGGCTGCGCTTTACACTCAGTTCGTAGCGGCCTTCCACGCCCTCCCGCTGGACGCCCGCCTGGCGCGGGTCGGCCCCCGTGTCGGTCAGGTAGACGACTACGCCCGGCTCCGGCACCTCCACGGCCAGCCTGGCCCAATTCCGATACACAATCTGCGCACCGTCGGGGGTTGATTGTGTCTTGACGCCAATGCCTCGCACCTCCCATCTGGGTGTCGGAACTCGGACGCGATTGGCCTCGACATGCGCCAGGCCATCCGTGAACATGCGCACGTACTCGGCACTGCGGTCGCGGTGCCAGTCGTCCACCCGCCCCAGGCCGAAGCCCGCATGGGTCGGTACCCCCTCGAAGAAGGTGGTCTCGATATTGGTGATGGCTTTCAGGTGCTGGATGATGGCTTGCGACTGGTTGCTGTGCCAATCGGAGTAGGGGTCCTGTTGCCCGGCGTCCAGTCCCTTGTACCAGGCTTCGACCGCTGCCTGGTAATCGCCGTACAGGTCACTCTGGGGCGAGAAGGGGGCCATCAATTGGACCAGCAGCGCGGTTTTCACCCGCTGCGGGCTGCCTTCGATGACCGCCTTGTCGGCCTGGAGCCCGGCCAGGATTTCGGCCTGGCTGCGGTCGGTGAGTGCGTCTTGTGCGTCGTAGCCGTAGATGGTCTGCAGGTCCTCGAGCACGAAGGCGTAGGGGTTGTGCGTCTCGATCCCGCCCAACAATTCCACCAGCGCGCGCGCCGTGGGGTACGCTTCCGGTGGGTAGAGGTCCACTGCGCGGGCCAGGTTCGGCCGCCCCGTCCACCACTCGCGCACGGCGGCGAAGGCCTCACTGACGGTGTGTGGCTGCCCCACCGCGCCCGGCTCCCCGGCGAAGAGGTTGTACAGCCCATTGATGAGCGCGCGGGCGGGCACGCTGATCGCCTGGCGCTCGAAGGCCGCGTTGGGGTGGTGTCCCTCGACCAGCGCGTAGATCCGGTCGGCATCCTGGACGGTCACCCAGCCGACCGCGCCGGGCTGCAGTTGCAGGCGCAGTTCGTCGCCGAAGGCACGCACGACGAACGCCAGGTAGAGCGCGAGCGCCACCGGCCCCTGCCCATAGGGGTCACGGGCACACGCCTCGACCAGTTCGCGCACCGCCACCTTCTCTCCCTGCCCCAACCCTCGCAGCCGCTCCAGCAGCGCCGCCAGCGCGGGCAGTTTGGCGCGGAACTTGTCGGGGTTGGTCTCGGCCTGGTAGGCGGCGACGGAGCCGTGATAAGGTCCCAGTTGTGCCAGCGCCCCGTGGTCGGCCAGGCACCGCTTCAGGAAGCGCATCTCGCCACGGTTGGCGGCCGCGTTGCGGTCAATCTCCACCGGGCGGTGGGCGCGCAATAGCGCTTCCAGCGCGTCGCTCAGCGCCACGTCCTTGCCCGGTCCAAACCTGGCGATGTGGACGCGGTTGAGGTGATCGTGGGGGAATCCGTTGCGCCGGTCGAACAACGCTCCCATCAACTCGTCGGCCGGCTCGTACTCGTTCTTGGGCTGGGATACCAGCACCCGGCCCCCGGCCGTGTACCAGGTCAGCGTCTTGCCTTCCAGGTACTGCCTGCACACCCTGAGCAAGTCCCCCTTGTACCCCTTGTGCTCGTCGCCGATCAGGTCCTGCAGGCGCGCGCGGTCTTGCAGCGACATGGCGCTCAGGTCTTCGGTCTCCTGAATGTGCTGCGCCGCGCGCAAATTCAGCACCGCTTCGCGGATGGGGAGCGGCTGGCGCGGAATGCCCACGATGACGTAAGCGCTCGCGTTTCGCTCGGCCAGGCGGCGGGCGCGCTGGACCTCCTCGTCGGTCTCACACAGCACGTAGACGGCCACGCCCTCGTAGCGCTCCTTCCAGGCCGTCACCGCCCGCATGCGCCGTTCCTGGTGGGTGAACAAGTCCACCGGCTCACCCTCGGAAATAACCTGCGCCTCCAGGTCGCCGGGGCGGACGAAGGCCCGCAACAGCCGCTTGTCCTCGTCGTAGGCCCCGTTGTAATTCCTGGCCTCCAGCCACTGCCCCTCTTTCCCCAGTGGCACCCGTTCGACCACCTCGCGGGCCAGGTCGGCCGGCTGTTTGTCTGGGTCGGCCTTGTACTCCTCGATCATGGCCTCGAAATCGGCCGCCTCACTGCGGCGGAACTCGTAGACGCCGGCCGCGGAGCGGAAGAGGACCTTGTCCTTGACCAGCGCAGCCAGCCGGTTGTCCAGCCGGGCGCGCTCCTCGTCGCTCTCCAGGTAGAGGCCAAAGGCCAGGTTGTCGGCGCTGTTGGCGACGATGGCGATCTCGTACACCAGCAGCAGGTCGAGGATGCGCTGGACGAGCGGGTCCACCATCTTGTCCAGCCGGGCGGCGGCCTCCTTCTGCACCTCCCGCAGCGAGGCACGGTAGTTGCGGATGTGCTGGCGGACGGCTTCGCGGGCGTCGGTGTTGTCGGGCTTGAGCTCGTTCTGGAAGTAGGTCGTCAGCCGGTCGGCCGTGTAGAGGTTCAGGCGGCCGCCGGTGACGACGCCGGTCTCGGCGACGTACCAGGGGTAGGAACCGTCGCCGGGGCTGAACGCGCCAGAGAAGAAGGTGAAGACCGAGCGGGCGTTGGAGCCGACCTCCTTGGAGAGTTGGATGACGCAGTAGGTGGCCGCCGGATGCATTGGATAGATGTTCTCGACGATGCGCTCGCGCAGGTCCGGCCCCTTGAGATGCTGGAAGAGGCCCACGTGGCTGCAGGTTCGCGCCAGGCGGTTGAACAGACCTTCCCGGCTGGCCACCTCGGCCTGCCAGGCCGGGTGGGCCTTGTTCGGGACGACGACGGCGGCGATGATGTCCTCTAACCCCTCGGACTGCAAGGGCACCTCCGTCACGCGGTCGGCGGCGACGCGAAAGTCCACCGCCGACAGCCCCCCGCCGCTGTAGGCCGGGAAAGGCTTGTGCGCGGTGCCGACGAACATCAGGCGCGACCCCGCCACCTCCCGCGTGCACATCTCGGCGAAGCGTTGGAAGGTGCTCACGCGCACGGCCCCCTTGTCCAGCAGGTCGCCGAACTCGTCGGCGATGAGCGCCAGCCCCCTGTAACGGGCCTTGAAGGCGCCGTTCTCCAGAAAGTCGGTCAGGATCTGCACCAGGTTGTCCTTGCTGTAGGTAAAGTCGTTGCCGACGACGGCGCGGTACAGTTCTCTAAAGATCGTCCGCGCTTCCTGGCGATAGTCGGCCAGGTCGGCCTTCAGCCCCTCCAGCGACCATTCGGGGTACACCCGGTGCAGCTCGTCCTGGAAGGCGCGGAAGACGGCACTCGTCGCCGCGCCGGCCTGCGCCTGCGCCTCCCAGCGTTCGACCTGGCGCACCGCCTCGTGGTACTCGGTGTCCAGCCAGACCTCGGCAATGCCCTCGCGTTCGCAGGCCCGTCCAACGGCGCGCAGCACCATGCTGTCGAAATCGTCGCCGGTGCCGTACTCGCCCAGCGCGACCAGGTAGCGGCCCTCGCCGCGCAGGTTGCGCATCTTCTCCGCCCCGGTCGCGTCCCGCCGCGCCCAATTCTCGAAGAAAGTGACCATCTCCCGATCGCCCGGCTTGAGCGAGAGGTAGTTGGCCAGCATCAGGCACAGGTGCGATTTGCCGGTGCCATAACTGCCGGTGAGGAGGTAGACGCGGCCGTCCTTGGGGTAGAGCGCGCGCGTAATCTGCTCGAATGCCTGCCGGTGGGAGGCGATCGGCATATAATGCTCCATGCGCGCCCGGTTCTCCGTCGGGTCGTTGAACGTCTGCACCAGGTTCACGTAGCGCGCGTAGCCGGATTTGATGTCAACGAGTTCTTTGATTTTGGGCATAACACTTCTCCGTGGCAAATCGGCAAATCAGCAAATCAGCAAATCGCAAATCAGCAAGTCGGCAAATCGGCAAATCTCCAACCTCCAACTTCCAACCTCCAATCTCCATTCTCCATTCTCCATTCTCTACTCGCACATCAGAGCGCGTAAAACGCATCTATCGGCAGGATGCGGGGTTGGCCCCGCGTGTTGGTCAATTTGTGGCGGATGATCAGCGGGTCGGTCTGGATGAGAAAGGCGAAGGTCTTGTCGGTGACGGTGGGCGACTGGAGGCGACGGTCCACCATGGCCACGAACTCCCGCTTGTGACTGGCCGTCCAGGTGTTGAGCAGGAAATCCGGGTTGTCCACGACGACCAGCGACTCGGGCACGTCCAATGCCAGGAGCATGTGCTCCAGGTCGCGCGGGCGGTAGCGATCCATGCGGGCGCACAGGTCAGGCTCGGCGACGAAACGCGCCTGCAGGTCCAGGACGTGCGCACCCAGCACTTCGTGCATGCATCGCGCCAGGCGAGTCTTGCCACTCATGGCCGGGCCGTGGACGATGAAGGCCCGGTAGCGCTCGGTGGCCTGCGTAGCGATATAGTCGGGCAGGCTGAGAAGAGTCACGTTGGGTTGCTCCTTGGCCGTGAAACGTGAAACGTGAAACGTGATGCGTGAAACGTGAAACGTGATGCGTGTTGCAGGTTTGTAGTGGCGACTTTAGTCGCTCTTTATGCTTTCATAGTACTTTGACAATGGCACATTACGGTGGTGCATTTGCGTTGGGTTGAAGTGCAGGTTTCTGGCGCTTCAGCCGACTTGCACGTGAGCGAGTACGGTTGATGAAGTGCTCCACAACTCGCGCGATGGCT
>Ga0315274_10005607_pt1 | contig 18351 bp, 10 predicted proteins | sample YL17G02_20_MG_FD_203700 | JGI IMG/M metagenome (GOLD analysis project Ga0315274, IMG submission 203700) | Sediment microbial communities from Yellowstone Lake, YNP, Wyoming, USA - YL17G02_20 | ecosystem: Environmental > Aquatic > Freshwater > Lake > Sediment | place: USA: Wyoming | collected...
ACCGAATCCGCTGAACAGCCTGTTCCATGATCTACGGCCTCCTTGCGTGAGTTAACTCGTAGCGCAAACATAAGTTAACGCATCAAGGAGTCGTAAAAAAGGGCCGGTACGAATAATTCGGGCTAACAACCGCGTCACTGACGCGACGACGGGCGACGCAGTCCGTTGGTCCTCTAACCTCGCTACTCAATCAGTTAGGCGTCACATGATGAGAAGTCAAGGCCGACCCGTTCGGTGCGAGAAGGGATTCTCGCACCAGGAAGGTGTGGCACGGGCTTCCAGCCCGTGAAGACACCGGCAAGATGCCGGTGCCACACATTTTTGGCATAGACTCTTACGCATACAATGACCGCCGATGGCCGGGCGGCGGCGGGCAACACGACGGATGGGGCTGGCGATCGGCAGTGCGGCCACGATCGTCGGGGGGATCGTATATGCGCTCGGTTGGCTGGACCGCCTGGACGGATACAACCTCGACCTTCACTTCCGCCATTTCAATCGCATTGAGGCCGACCCTCGGATTGTCCTGATCGACATTGACGACTCGTCGTTGCAGACGATGCCCGACTGGCCTTGGCCGAGACGCGTCTATGCCGATCTGGTCCGCATGTTGCACGAGCTCGGCCCGAAGGCGATCGTCTTGGACCTCGTCTTTGACAAACCATCGCCCCCGCGAACGGAACACGCGGGACTGGGACGGGACTACGACATCGACACGTCGCTCACCGAAACCGGCGACCGCGCTTTCGACGAGATCATCTATGACGACGACGAACTGCGTGATGCGATCGTGGCCGCGGGGAACGTGTACTTGGCGATGTTCGCCCGGTCCTTGGCGGCTCAGGACAGGCTTGGGCCGCCGGGTCGCCGGACGGACGCCGCTTCCGATGAGACGGCCGCACGTCAGGCGGCGAGGCGCTTTCTCCTTGTACGGCCCGACGGCGCCTGGCCGGAGTTCTTCCGAACGGTGCTTCCGGACGAACCGTTCGACGCCTTCACGCCCCAGCGAGAAACGTTGTTGCTCGCGTTTCGACGGGAGAATGCGCTACACACCATCCGCTCGAAGCTGCCGGGGCCGGATTCGGACCCGCCGGATCGAGTGCCCTCGGTCTATGACGCGACGCCGCCCATCGAAAAGCTGGCGAGAGCGGCTGCGGGGGTGGGAATCGTCTCGTTCAACCGGGAAGAGTTACAGAACATCATCCGTGCGTTGCCGCTCCTTGCGGTATACGAAGACCGGTTGCTTCCGCAACTGGGGATACGCGTGGCGATGGACGTGGCGGGTATCCCGCTCTCGTCGATTTCGCACACGTACTCGGCGTGGCTGATAGGGAATGCCTCGGGTCAACGCCGGATCCCGACGGATTCGAACCGCGCGTCGTTGGTCAACTGGTATCGTCCGCCGCGAGGAGGGGGCTGGCGAGACGCGTTCCGCCACCTTCCGGCGGCGAGGGTGTTGGAAGTCGTCCAGAACCGCCGGGCAATCGAGGACAATGCTCGACGACTGGCGATCGCCCGCGCGGAGTTGGTCCAGACCCGTCATGCCGACACGCCGGCCGCGTACCAGGACTACGTGAAACTGGTCAACGAGCGACTGGCGCTCTCCCGTGCAATTACCCCGGACGCACGCCGGCTGACTGAACTCAACGAGTCCGTTCAAGAGACCGAGGACGAGGCCGCAGGTTGGGTGCGACGCGCGTGGAGCTTGTGGCAGGGCGAGACGCCGCGAAGCGAGGAAGAAACGGCGGAGCGCGACCATATCAAGCGTCTGTTCGACCGTTTCGGCGAGGGACGGTACGCGGCCACGTTGGACCGCGCGAACGTAAAATTGAAGGAGCGCGACGAAGAGGTGCTCAACGAGCTTCGACCCATCGTGGCAGGAAAGATTTGCCTCGTCGGGTACACCGCGACGGCGCTTGCAGACGTGGTGGCCACGCCGGTCGATCCAGCCATGCCCGGTGTGATGGTGCACGCGAATGTTATCAATATGTTCTTGCAAAATCGGTTCGCGGCTGCGGCCCCGCTTGCCGTCAACCTCGTTCTGCTATTTGCAGCCGGGATCGCTGCGGCGTTCCTCACCACCACATGTCGTCCGCGGGCCAGCGTTCCGTTAGTCCTCGCGCTGGGCGTCGGGCTTCTGGCCTTGGGGGCGACGCTGTTCGCCACGATGACGTATCACGTCGCGTCGATCGTCGCGGTCGGAGTGACGGCGCTGTCCTGGGCGTCGGTGACGGCCTATCGCCAAGCGACGGAGGAGCGCGCTCGGCGGGCCTTCCAGCGGGCGCTGGCCCAGTACACCTCGCCAGCCGTGGCGACGCGCATCGCGGAACGCACGCGAGCCGACGATCTGGCCCCGCAACAAGCGTTCGTGACCTGTTTTTTCAGCGATCTCGCGGACTTCACGCGGCTCAGCGAACGTCTCGGGCCTCAGCGGACGCGGGGCCTCCTCGAACCGTACCTCCGCGGCGTCAGTGCGGCCCTGCTCGATCACGGCGCCATCGTCAACAAGTTCATGGGCGACGGCGTCTTCGCCTTCTTCAACGCCCCGATCCTGCCGTGTCCCGACCACGCCGCGGCCGCCTGCGACAGCGCCCTCGCCGCACAAGCGGCGATCGCTCGATGGAACGATGAATGTCGTCGAAGCGGCGAACTCGGCTTGCTGACGGTGCGAATCGGGCTGTCCACGGGCGAGGCCTTCGTCGGCGACTACGGCAGCGACATGAAGCTCGACTACACCTGCATCGGCGATACCGTCAATCTCGGCTCGCGTCTGGAACGGGCGAACAAGGCCTTCGGAACCGCGATCCTCGTGGACGATGCCACACGACGGCTGGCGGGCGACGGATTCGCCTTCCGCTCGCTCGGGCGGATCGAGGTCGCCGGCAAGGCCGCCCCGGTCTGCGTCCACGAGTTGGTGGGCCGCGTGGATTCCGTGGACGAGTCGGCGCGAAAGCTGTCACCCTGAGCGCAGCGGCTGTCACCCTGAGCGCAGCGAAGGGTCTATAGGCAGAGAAGATTCTTCGCTTCGCTCAGACTTGTCCTGAGCCCCGAAGGAATGACAAAACAATTCGCTCAGAATGACAAAACAATTCGCTCAGAATGACAAAGCAAGGGACAGATGGGATTCGTGCCTGACCGCCCTCGCCGAGTGCCGCAGACTCAGGCCGAGCGACCGGGCCGTGGGCGGCTACGAGCGAGCGGTGGCCGCTCGTCGTGGTCATCCCACGTCTGCAGAATGGAGCGGAGCTATCGCGGTCGAGCTGGGTTGGGGATAGGTGGTCCACGTCGAACGAGACCAATAGCATCCGTTGCCCGGCTGACCTGGCGTGCACTTCCTCATCGCCTTCAACTTGCCGCGCCCCCGCAGAAAATCAGATTTCGCGACTCGGGAATCGCACCAGCAAATCCATTTCCTTCCCGAAACTCGGGCGTTTCGCCCCGGGACGGATGTTCAACACCTCGATTTTTTCGCTCTTGTACAAGCCCTGCATAGCATTGGCGTGCTTGTAACAGTTAGTTTCGGTCAGCACGAATTCCTTTATCTCACCATTCGTAAGGGTTCTCCCGGCAAGCCGTTCCAAGAGACTTGATGCCAGCCAGTCATCTGAAAAAAGGCGAAGAAGTTTCAATTGTGAGGGGTCGCTTCGGTCTGAAAAGCGGAACGTCCCGGCCTCGTCGACTCGCCACATTGCCCTTTTCATCTCCTCCAGTCCGCGAAGGTTGTTCGTCGCGAAGAAAAGCCAGTAGATCGGTTTGTCGTAGGAGTCGGCCACTGCAAAGTCCCAAACGTACCGCGCGCCCCCTCGTTCTCGTAGCTTGTCCTTGTAGGCTTGGAGTAGGTATCTTTCTCGCTCTGTGCCTTGAAGTCGGCGAGCATGCATCCAATCGTCGTCTCCAAACGCAATAGTACGCGCCGTATCCTTCTCATCGTCCGACAGAAAGCGAGTCAAGTAGTTGTAGTTCAAGTACGAAAACACCTCGCACTGGGGATTCTTCATTATGCGGGCAATTAGGGTCATTGGGACATCCGAGTACCCGGTTTGATCCAGGAAAACAAGCGCTGGGCCGAAGTCTCGTTGGTCTCTGGCGGCGTGATCGAGGAGCTCGTCCAAGATGTCGTTGCAGTCACCGCACCGTGGTGGGTCAACAACCACGTTCCGAAGGCTCTCCGTGCTCGAAACAAGCCCCTTGATCGTTGAGTCAAGTACAGCGAACCGGTCTGGATCCTTTTCAATGAAAAAGAGACGAATCGGAACCGGAAACTCGGTTGGATGCTGGATCGCAGCCTTGATCGCGAGGATCGGACTCCCGTCCTCTCCCCCACTATATCTGCCAGGGCCGGCAAAGGCGTCAATGAAGCATATCTCTTTGCGGGAACCGGCCTTGGCCGCTTGACGCGCCATGATGGGCATCCAAGCATCAAGATAGTTCTTGAGAATTGCGTGTTTTGCGCGGGTATGCGGCTCAACGGGCCAAATAGTCGGTAACGAGTCGGGCATGTTGCTTTCTCTTTGGGGATGGGGGATGTATGCAACCTGGCATTTGGTTCCATATCCTCCCATCCAAATTCCGTCCAGTTCGGTGCTTATTCACTCCTCCCCATTGCTTGAAGAAGAAAGGTACACCGAGCGCCAGGCAGCGGTCGCGAACCTGTCGAACCCATTCAACTCTCATTGGTCTCGCGCCGGGTCCGGACTCCCCACCGACGATGACCCAGTGGATTCCGTGTAGCGGGAGCCGAGGGATCGCGCCAATCAGAGGCTCGACGGAAAGAAACCGAATATGGGAAGGAACCTGTCGCAGTGCCGCAATCCGGTACGTTACGACGCAGTTCTCGATGCTCGTGCCCATCCAGATGTTCGGCGTCCAATCCACATGGCGTGCCACCGCGCCAGCGCGCTCCGGACGCTTGGTCAACACCTGGAACGTGTGGTGCGGACATTCGTTCATTGCTTGGAACACGCGCTGAATAAAATAGACGGGGACATCCTCGTGAAACAAGTCGCTCATTGAGTTGAGGAATATGAACCTGGGCGTCTGCCAAGTTCGCGGAATGTCGACCGCCAGATCATCGAGGTATACGTCGCCGTTCCAGCGTCCACGAGCGTTGATTACGTGTAGGTAGTGCTCCTTGCGCCCTGGATTCCTGCCCGCTGTTAGGTCGCCGGCTGCCATGGCTGCAAGCCGGCGAGACATTCGCTCGGCATAGCAATTCGTGCATCCGGCAGATACCTTCCGGCACCCTACGACTGGGTTCCACGTGGCTTGGGTCCACTCGATCGTTGATCCGTTTGCCATCGGCGTTAAGCACCACGTCGCAGCGGTTCTGAACAAACACCGAACACGGTTACATCATATCGGCTAACCTGGGGGCAATCAAGGACAAAAAACCCCGTAGAGTGCATCTTGATACACCCTGCCCGCCTTAACACGGCGGCGGGGCGGGGCAAGGGGGGTTCAAACGCCACAAAGTCAAAAGGTCAAAAAGTCGGAGGCCCGGCCGGCGGGGACCGACGCTCGGTCAGTTCCCCGCCTGTTTGCGCATGGTCATGTCGAAGTCGCGGACCAGGCCGACGTACCAGCGCCAGACGACGAAGGCGTAGGAGAGGATGGCGATCAGGCAGCCGAGCAGAGCGGCCACGCGGACGGCCGGCGCTCCCGCGGCGAAGTCCTTGGGGCTACTGAACAAAGCGGCCGGATTGATGAGGTAGTTGATCGAAGTATAGGGCGTGAAGGGGGCGAGGAAGGCCCCGAACTCGCCGCGTGAGGCGTCGACCATGGCCAGACCGATCATCGACGCCAGACCGCCCAGGACGATGACCAGCCCCACGCTGGACATGACGGCGGAGACGTTGGTCTTGCTGGTCAGCGAGAAACGTAGACCGATCACGCAGGCCAGCGCGGTGTACACGACGAGCAGCGCCCCTAACTCCACCGCCGTCTCGATCCACACCACCGGCGGCGTTTCCTTGCGGGAGAGTCCGATCAACGCGAACAACAGCAGCATGAGCACCGGTCCGGCGAGCAGCGGGGCGGCGAAGCTGACCAGTCCGCGGAGTTTTCCCCAGAGAATGTACTTGCTGGTGAGCGGCGTGGTGAGAAGGAGGTCCATCGTTTTGGATTCCTTCTCCTTGGTCATCGAGGTGGCCGCCGTGTTGGTGGCGATGAGCAAGGCCACGGCGACTTGGATAGCGGTCAGCGCCGCGAGCCGCGTGGCCACCTCCCCGGAGGTCAGCCCGCCCCGGAGGTAAATGAACAGGATGACCAGCGATCCGACCAGTCCGCCGACGATAATCGCCCAGCGGACCAGCGCTCCGGACGAGGCCCGGGCCGTCGCCTCCCGCCAGGCCACGGGGTTGGCCCAGACCGAACGCGGCGGCCGCGTCCGCTCGCCTTGCGGATGTCGGCGGAATCGATCGAGGAAGGTTCCAACGAAGGTCGTTTCACCGATCTTCGCACCGCGGCGGACGAAGAACATGCTCAATACGATCAGCAGCACGGCCAATGCCGTCGTCCACAGGACATAGGTCGCCGACGGGGAAGCGAGGGCGTGGCGGCCGATGGCGCCGTAGCCGGTCAACTGACCCGGCGACGGGGCCTGGACGCGGTTCAGGGCCACGTCCAACGCCAGGAACGGATGCAGCGGCGTCAGCCAACTCATCTTGAGTCCGCCGATGTTCGCGGGGGCCGCCTCCACCCACGTTTGGTTCCAACGTCCCAACAGATACACAGCCAACAGATACAAGGCGATGAGCAGGTAGAAGGAGAAGATCGTCCGTCGCGTCCCCACGCCGATCATGGCCACGAAGATCGCCAACGCCCCGGTCAGGATCGCCGTCGACCCGCAGAGGGCGAAGCTCTCCACGATCTGCCGCGTCGTCACCCCGCCGTACACCATGGTCATCAGGAAGATCGGCAGGCCGGAGAGGAGAAGCATGATAACGAAGAACAGCCGGCTCATCAGCGATCCGAGGACGATCTGAGCGCTACTCAGCGGAGTGGAGAGCAGAATGTTGAAGGTCTGGGCGTCGCGTTCCTGGGTAATGGCCGATGCGGTGAATACGGGCGCCAAAAAGCACATCAACATCAGTTGCACGGTGGAGGCCCATTTGAAGGTCTGCGAAGCCCCCTTGGCGAGCTCCGCCAGGGAGCCGCTTTGCCAAGTCATCACCAGGGAGCCGAGCACGACGAACAGCAGTGTGCCGAGGTAGGAGACGCGGAGCCACAGGTGCCGAGGCCGACGCGATCCCCCGTGCACCACGCGCACGAGAATCGGGTTGGCGGGCAACAAGTGCCAAAACGACAACCACAACTTGGCGAGTAAAACGTTCATCACCGCAATTACGAATTACAAATTACGAAACCATGGGGTTCTGCGCGCACCGTCTGACCGGTCACGCTCGCTCCTTATCGGAGTTGACAATGATCGCGGTCAGAATTCTCACCAATTGGTCCGCTTCGTCGATGATCGGCACGAGGCGATCGCGCGCAATAAACTCGCTATTGGCGATACGATTCAGAAAATACTTAGCTTCTCTGCACTCCTTCCGGGCGACCCTCATCTTGTGCAGGAAATCGGCCCGGCTCTCTCCGCCCTGTGCCTCTTCGACATTCGCGCCGACACTCATACCGGCCCGTACCAACTGTTTCCCGATTTCCCACCCAGCGGCGTTGTTTGGCAGAGCGAACGAAAGTTTAATGATCCGATCCGCAAACGCAGCGGTCCGCTCCACGATGTCACGGTTTCCATCGCGTCGTTGCTCATCATGGTTGAGGGTGGTCATAAGCTCGGTTGATAGCTCGTCTGCGCCTGCTGCGACTCTCTATTGCAACTTCCCGGTCTCCTATTTTCGTAATTGGTAATTCGTAATTCGTAATTCCTCACTGCACAATCCCTTTCGTCAGTCGCATAAACGCCGTTTCGAGGTTGACTTCCTCCTCTTTGATCTCATGGATTTTGAAGTTGTTGTCGAGCAGGGCGCGGGCGACGCCGCTGAAGTCGTGGGTCTGCTTCTCCAATTCCACGACCAGGTGTCCGTCGAGCAGATCGACGCTCTTGATTCCCGGCGTGCGTTCCAGAAGCAGTGCGGCCAGGTCTTGTTGCTCGGTGACACGCACGTGCAGCTTCGTCCCCGTCTTCACTCGCCGGATAATCTCCTCGATCGAACCGTGGAACAGCAGCTCGCCCCGTTCGATAATCCCGATCGTGGTGCACAGTTCCGCGAGTTCGTGGAGGATGTGCGAGCTGATGATGATGGTTTTGCCCATCCGCCGCAGCTCCTTGAGCAACTCGCGCATTTCGATCCGCGCCCGGGGGTCGAGTCCGCTGGCCGGCTCGTCGAGCAACAGCACCTTGGGATCGTGCAACAACACCCGGGCGACGCTCAGCCGCTGCTGCATCCCGCGGGAGAGCGAATCGACCATCGCGTCGCGCTTGAAGACCAGGTCGGTGAGTTCGAGCACGTCATTGACCACGCGGGTGCGTTGCTTGCCGGTGATCCCGTACGCGCTGGCGAAGAACTCCAGGTACTCCTGGACCACGATCTCTTCATAGGCGCCGAAAAAATCGGGGACATACCCGATCAGCGGTCGAATCTTCCGTGATTCATACCCGACCACGTGCCCGCAAATTCGCGCCTCGCCCCAGGTCGGCTGCAGGAGCGTCGCCAAAATCTTGATCGTCGTGGTCTTTCCCGCCCCGTTGGGGCCGATGTAGCCGAAGCATTCCCCTTCCTCGATGTTGAGGTGGAGGTTGTTGAGCGCCACCAGCTTGCCGTATCGCTTGGTGAGATTGATCGTTTGGACGATCACAGTTTATGCCTCCGCCATGGAGGCCGCTGCCGACACGGCAGCGGCACACCGCTACGGACGCCCTCCGCGCGGCAGTTTCTCGTCATACACGGGCTCCTCCGGTTTCCGCGGTTCGGCCGACTCATCCACCATGTCGAGCCGGGTCAGGGGGAGGCGGATACGGTACATCGACCACGAAGCCGACGCCTCCGGCGGGATCGGTTTGAACGCCCGGTCGCCGGTACGGGCGAATAAACGGATAGGACCGGGGTCGGAGGTGAAACCGATCAGGACCACGCTTCCCGGCTCGTCGGGTCGGTCCTCCGTCGCCACGCGCCCGGCCTGAAGCTGCTCGCGAAGATCGAGCTGACGAAGCCGATCCCGCGACCACGTCTGCATGCCGCCGAGTAGGTCGCCCATCCGAGTGGAAATGGTTTTGGGATCGAACTCTCCGATCGTCGATAGGAGCAGGAGGGCCTTTTGCTCCTGTCCCATCGCCGCAGCGCCCTCGCCGTCCGACTTGTAGCCCATGGTTGCCAGCAAACCGCGGAACGGCTTACTCCACTCTTCTTGCCGTTTGGCCAGTTTGGATCCGAGCATCAAATCCCTCAGCGCCTCCCCCGTCGCCGAGCGGTAGCATCGCTCGGCCAGAGGAACCTTCGTGCCATCGGATGGCACATCGCCGATGAAATACGCGTACATAGATTGGTCGCGAGTTCCGGCGATGTCGCCGAGGTTCAGGACCGGGTGCAAGAGGTAACAGTCCCGCAGGTGGACGCCGAGTTGATTGACCACAAAACTGTCTTCTGCGATCCGCCCGCCTCGAACCTGGATTTGTCCGGTCAGTTTGCCGGCCAGCGGGCCTTCCCAGCGCCCTTCGAACCGCTTCAGCGTCGCCCGGATGCGAACGCCATCGATCACCGCACTGCCGGGGACGACGCGGTATTCCTCCGGATCGGCGAAGCTGCTGACGCCCTCGAGGGGATCCGTTCCCTCGGGGATGGCCCGCAAGAAGCACGACGTTTCCGTCGGTTCGCCGGCGCCGATCCAGTCCGGGGCCAGCCACAGGTCCACTTCCCCGTCGATGCTCGTCTTGAGCCCGAAGAACGCGGTCCCGAATCCCCGCGTTTGCCCCCCGTCCGCGTCGATGATCGCGATCTGATGGAGCCGATCGCCGAACCCGCGCATGGATCCCACGACGACGACGCTCAAGGCACTGGCCGCGAAACCCACCATCGCGAACGCCGTCCAGCAATGGTGGACCAGCGCCTTCGCGCGGAGGAATCGCCAGGTGCCGAAAGTCGCCGCAAGAACATAGAGGACCGAAAACGCACCCGCCGTCAGAAGGTACACACTTCCCGAGGTGGAAAAGGCGATGGCGCTCACCACCCGCCCGAACAAGGACACCGGCGTGGCACGGGCGTCGTCGGACTTGCTCAGGGGCGTCAGGTGGAACGTTGTGGCGAAGAACTTGGCCACCCCGCCGGGGGCGCTGAACAGATCCCGTAACGTAACTCCCACGAAAACGACGTGTCCTCGCCCCAGACGCCTTCGCGCGACAAGGTCCGAGGGGATTCCGTTTTCTCGGGCGACGACGATCGAATCCGCTCGGCGAGTGCAGCGGACCACGGGGATCGGCGACGGAAACGGGTCGCCTTCCCACCCGGAGACGGTCCGGCGGACCTCCTCGGTGCCGGCCGGCGGGTCTACCAGCGTCCGCCGCACGTCGGGAAGACGTTCCACGGCGACCAGCGGACCGATGTCCACGGGCAACACGGGCTCGATCAGCTTGGTGAGACGGAGCGACCCGGCGGTCTGCGAGGCCGCCATCAACAGCGTACCCCCCTGTCGAACCCATTCCAGCAAGGCCTCCAGTTGACGTTGGGTCAACTCCTCGGGGCGGGCGTCGTCCCACACGATGTAGTCCACGCCTTCCAACCCGATCCATAGCTCGGGAAGGTCCGTCGGACTCATGTGAGCGATCTGCACATCGCGGGTGAAGAGGCTCCGCTTGTCGGAGCTCAGCAGTTCCGACACGCGTCCGACCGTGCTGGAGGAGATCGAGAGGACGAGTAGGTCGTCCGCGGCGATCACGGTCGGCGGTTCCGCCGGCTCCGCACGGTAGGACAGTTCGCCCTGGGTGACGACTTTGACGGCCTCGCCCTCCGCGTTTCGCACTTCGACGTAAGACCGCCCCTGGCCGCGTAGGGGATTCGCGGGGACGTAGAGGTAGACCCGCTGCGTGCCGCCGGTCTCGCTGCGGATATGCACTTCCACGCTGTCGAAACACTCGTCGCCGTCGTCATCCGCCTGAGCGGCGCGGACGCTGCCGTCGAAGCTCGGCTGTTCCGCCAGTGCAAGGTCCACGATGATCGGGACCCACACGCCACTGCGGATCACATCGCCGCCTTGTATTCGGGGAAACCCAACGTGCGCGACGCGGACTTCGACCCGCCCTTGCGCGGCGTTGGCCATCGCCAAGACCACGACCAGCGTACGGATCGGCGCGTAACCCGGTTTGGCTCCTTTACGACGGTGTACGATTCGACAATCAGAGCCGGGAGCGGAAGCGACCGGACAATCCGAGCCGGGAGCGGAAGCGACCGGACTCGATTCCCGCCCTACCGCTTGGGCCCCTGAAGTTCGGTTAAGAGTGCATCCTAGGACCCCTCTCCCCCGTTGAGGGAGAGGGTAGGGTGAGGGGGTTGCAGGATGCACTCTAAGAAACCGGGAGGGGTGTTTCACGGCGAAGCAGTGTCTCACGTCGCTCATGGGCTTGACTGGCGAAAGATTGGTCTCGTCGAACTCCGGGCACTCCCGGCGCGCCGGGATTGACCGTGCTCCCGTCCGCGGCGATCCCGGCGCGCCGGGACTTCCGTTCGGGTGCCACGCTATCGTATCCCCCTGATCGGCCCGCGACAACTGCCGACGGATCAGAGCCTGGAGCGGAAGCGACACGCCCCATCCGAACCCGGAGCGCGACCAGCAGGGAGCGGACCGTCAGAGCCGCGCGGCGGAAGCCCGCGGACACCGCCAGCCGCGGGCCGGAGCGAGCGCGTACCCTCGCCCGGAGTCGTCATGGGGCGGTGCCGCACCCAGATCGATGAAAAGTGGCGGGTATTTTCAGGACAGGGCGCACGATCTTTGCCAGGGACTTCAAGTCCCTGGAACCCAGACTCTTCCAAAACTTCCCCCCTCTCCCTCCCAGGGAGAGGGCCGGGGTGAGGGTGATGTAGCGCCACTCCTCGTGGGTGGCGCAAATCAGAGCGTGAAGCAGAAGCGACACGACCCATCCGAACCCCAAGCGCAAGCGCGGGGCCAATCCGAGCGTGCAGCGCAAGCGACACGACGCTTGACCCCGAAGGGGTCCGCGATGGTAGCCGCGGGTCAAGTCCGCCCACGGCCGACGCGACCCCCGGAAAGCGTCCCCCCCCACAACCTCCCCCCTTACAAAGGGGGGACCGAGGGGGGTCCAATCGCCAATCCCCCCCTTCGTCCCTTCGTGCCTCTCCCGTTTCGCCTTTTCTGCGTTTTTGCGTTTCTGCGTTTCCCCCCTTGCACCGGGTTCCGATCCGCGGTATACTGCCTGCCCGTTACGTGATCGCTTCTTTTTGCGAGGGAACCAAACATGTCACGCAAGAGTGTGGGCTTGGCCCTGGTCTTGGCTGGGGGATTGTCGGCATGGGCGCCACCTGCGGACTTCGCCCAAACCGCCCACGACGTAGCGCCACCCCTCGTGGGTGACGCGCCCTCTACACTGTCGGAGTCCGACCCAATCCGAGCCGCAGGCGGGTACGACACTCAGTCCGCCTCGGTGACTGTAATCTTCGACACAAACGGTGTGGTAAAGCGCGTCGGCCAGAGCCGCACCGAGGGCGGCGGCTGGGGAATTCAGGATCTCGGCACATGACAAAAGGCCCCATCCGAAGGCGATTCAGAGACCACCCGGTGCCGCCCAGGCGCGCCGCCGTACGTTCGGTTTTCTTGCTGATTCCTCAATCCGGGTTGACCATTGCAGGAGGTGTATCATGAAGCTACGCGTGTTCTGGTTTTTGGCTCCACTCTTAGGTTTCTGCGCTCCGCTCTCGGCGCAAGTCGCCGACCTTTACCTCGATGTACCGTTAACCGGTTCTGTCGGTGATGGCCAGTCAACGTTCTATCGCCTGAACGCGGCGGCCCCACTCCATCTTGTGCTCACGCTGCAGAACGACCACGGCTGGTCGCGGCACGCACTCTACATCCAGCGGGATGTGCTGCCCACCACGGACAGTTATCTGGCTAGCAGCCAGGAGGGTCGTCCCGAGCAGATAATCGAGATTCCCAACCTCGAGCCAGGGTCTTACTACGTCATGGTCCGTGGCACCGATACCTTCTTCTCGGGTGGATACTCGATCCTGGCGCGGACGGCGGAGCAGCTCCCATCCCTGGTACTCGACGAGGCGCTGGCAGACGGCGTCGGTGACGCGCAATCACGCTTCTATCGTCTCGAGATGCCGACTTCTGGGCATCTCGTGCTCACGCTGCAGAACGACCACGGCTGGTCGCGGCACGCACTCTACATTCAGCGGGATGTGCTGCCCACCACGGACAGTTATCTGGCCGGCAGCCAGGAGGGTCGCCCCGAGCAGATAATCGAGATTCCCAACCTCGAGCCAGGGTCTTACTACGTCATGGTCCGTGGCATCGATACCTTCTTCTCGGGTGGATACTCGATCCTGGCGCGGACGGCGGAGCAGCTCCCATCCCTGGTACTCGACGAGGCGCTGGCAGACGGCGTCGGTGACGCGCAATCACGCTTCTATCGTCTCGAGATGCCGACTTCTGGGCATCTTGTGCTCACGCTGCAGAACGACCACGGATGGTCGCGCCACGCCTTGTACATCCAACGGGATGTCCTCCCAACTACAGACTACTACCTTGGGAGCAGCGCAGGTGACGCTCCCGAACAACTCATCGAGATTCCCGGGCTCGAAGCGGGACCCTATTACGTGCTGGTCCGTGGCGTTGATACCTTTTTTTCGGGCGGATACTCGATCCTGGCCACGGATCTGGATCACCCTCAACCTGAGCCGGATAGCACCCTTTGGGTCTCGACATACCGAGGTGCGACGGGGGCACATGTCACCGTCCGAGCCTGGGCCGTCGGGTTGGCGGAAAATGCACGGGTCGTACTCGCTCGAGACGACGGCACGACGATCGAGGCCGAGGTGACTCCCGAGCTCGAAGGCTATCTAGCCGCCCGATTCAACCTCACCGGGGCTGCGCTGGGTGAATATGATCTGGTCGCCATTAACCCGGACGGGCGCGAGTTTGCGGCTCTAAGACCGTTCGTCATCGAGTCAGAGCCGGTGGTAGAACTCTGGGCGGACATCGTCGGGCGCGACAGAATCCGCGTGGGGCGAACATCTACATTCGTCGTTCGGTACGGCAATCTCGGCAACGTCGATGTGCGCCACGCTTACGTCGTACTGGCGCTTCCGCCGCACGTGCCGTTCGACATCGATGTACCGTGGGCCTGGACCCCTTCTTCGCCGCCCCCCATTCCCCCGTCCGGCGACGATGCAGTGGCGTTCATTTTCCTGGATCTGCCACCCTTGGCTGCGGGTGCCAACGGGTGGGTCAGCGTGAACGTCGCTCCTGATACGAGGGGACCTTTCACGGTCCGTGCGCGGATAACGATCGACCCCAGTCCCTACTTTCAGTCGATGCTTTCGCTCGCCGATCTAATTCCCCTGGATACGCCGCCGCCGGGCGAAACCGCGTCGGCAGAACAGTCCCGCGAGTGTCGAGCTGCGGAGGAGGACAAGTATTCCGCCGGCGAAATCCTGTTTTGGGCGGAACAGGATGACAATCCATTGGACTTATGGTACGGGGGAAAGAACAATACTTATGGTTACCATATCGCCAAGTCGATCGGCGGTGGCTGGTTTATCGATATCCTTGACGACGGAATCCAGATTCGCTGTCTCGATGACGACTGGCGAAATCACCAGGGAAAGTTCCGTCATTTCACGCCCCCTAACGACTCTGAAGGTCACCGCGACAGAGTCGACAAGTGGGCCGATACTTTGTGGGAGTTGTTCGGAAAGGACCAAGACAAAAACAAATACGTCACGGACTTCTGCGCCCACAAGGACACCTTCGATGACGGCGTACTCAAGACCAACTGCGAGGGTGTATTCCACCTTCTCAACCCCGAGTATGGTGATCCACGCAAACGGGGGAACGAGCCGTATTGGAAGGGACAGCCTCCATTGGTCCTGGCCGGTCAGATTTATGACTTTCTTTGGGACTATTCCGGGAGGGAAGGAGAGGCGTGGGACAAGTTCTACAGTTCTAAGAAGCAGCCTACCAAGCGAAAGGGCTCTGGGCGCATGTCGGGCAATGGCGATCAGACTGGCGATCAGACCGGCTATTGGGATTGCCCGAAGGCAGGGAGTGACCTGGAGCGAGCAAGGCAAAAGGTAATCGATGCCGTGCAGGCTATCGATCCGAACGAGATGGCCGGCCCGGCGGGATTCGGCACCGGCGGGTTCATCCCGGTCGGCGAGGAAATAATGTACGTGATCTACTTCGAGAACGTCGAGTCTGCGACCGCGCCGGCCCAGGAGGTCGTAATTACGGATCAGTTGGACCTGGTGACGCTCGACGGGGATGCACTGGAACTAGGTCAGATTGCTTTCGGTGATACGGTCATTGATGTTCCGCCACGCCTGACAACGTACAGCACAACGATTGACCTCAGGCCCGATCAGAACTTAACGCTGAGAGTAGAGGCCGAGCTGGATCAGTCGAGCGGCCAGCTTACCTGGACGTTCACCTCCGTCGACCCCGAGACGGGCGAGCTGCCCGAAGATCCGCTGGCGGGCTTCTTGCCGCCCAATCGTGAGCCGCCAGAAGGGGAAGGCTACGTGATGTTTACGATCAGACAGAAGCCCGATCTGGCGAGCGGCACGCAGATCCGCAACAAAGCCACCATTGTCTTCGACGTGAACCCGCCCATCGAAACGCGCGAGGTCCTGAATACCATCGACGCCGGAGCGCCGAGCAGCGCGGTCCAAACACTCGAGGAGACGCAGGCCAACGCTGAGTTCGAGGTCAGTTGGAGCGGAGAAGACGACGCAGGCGGCTCGGGGATTCGCGACTATACGATCTACGTCGCCACCGACGACAGCCCGTACACTGTCTGGCTGGCCAACACGGCCGAGACGTCCGCGACCTTCACGGGCGAGCACAGACACACCTACAGGTTCTACAGCCGCGCGACCGACAACGTCGGGCACGTGGAGCCGGCTCCCGCAGACGCCGACGCGAGAACAGCGGTCGTGCTCGAAGCCGTCAGACCCGAGCCTCCGCCTGAGCCGGAGCCACCGCAAGAACCCGGACCCACACCTGAGCCCGAGCCCCCGCCTGGGCAAGCGATCCCACCGGAGTTGCCATCGACGCCTATGTGTGGAGCATGCGGGAGCGGGGCATCCGTGGCCATGATCATGAGTTTCTGTGTTTTGGGGTTTCTGCGCTTGCAACGCCGTCGGGAAGCTTGAGTGCGCTGCCACAGCGTGCCGCGCACCAGCGGACGATGGTTAGTGCGCCAAAGGGGACGTTCTACTTCTTGAGGACGGCGTCCGCGGATCAATCGGCCGGGGAGGTGTCGGCCTGGGCGTGGGAGTTATGAAGAGCAAGGCACGAAGGGACGGAGGCACGAAGGCACAGAGGCACGGAGGCACGAAGCGGATAGAATCCCACCCAATCGACAATCGGCAATCGGCAACGGACGGTCCGGTCGCTGGCGGCTCTAATAGACCCCGCGCTTGCGCTTGGGGTTCGGATTGACCTTCGACATTCCGCATTCACAATTCCCCATTCCGCGTGATCGCTCGATCACGCGGTCCCCGCCGATCACCCCGCAAGTTCTATCTGTTGAGCCGCTGCGCCTTCCGCGTCCGCTCCGCGCGCCGGCATCGCGGGTTTTGTTTCACGTGGAACAACGTTGCTGCCACAACATGGGACTGCTCGTCATTCGACAATCGACATTCGGCAATCGGCAATGGGCAATCGCCCCGTGGAGTGCCACCATCGTGTCGCTTCCGCTCTACGCTCGGATTGTCCGCGGGCTTGCGCCTGCGGCTCTGGTCCCTCCGTGCCTTCGTGCCTCCGTGCCTACGTGGCTTCGTGGCTTCGCCCCTACGCGCCTACCTGCCTTCGTAACTCGTAACTCGTAACTGCCGTTCGGCGCTCGCTCCGCGATCGTCTCCCCCTGTTCCGCACCCCACAGGCCCCCTCCATGCACGCTCCGTGATCCAGCCCCTGTCGCGTCGGCCTGCGAGTTACTACCGTACCCCCGATGTGGAACGTCTATGCCCTGCTTGCGGCGACGACACTGATCGCCGGTTTGACGCCGATCGCCGCCCGGATGGCGACGGCCGAGCTGCCCCCGCTGACGCTGGCGTTTTGCCGGTTCGGATCGGCGGGGGTGCTGCTGCTGTTGACCGGCCGGGCGATGGGACTGCGGTGGTCGATTACGCCCTCCCAACGGCGCGTGCTCATCGTCCTCGGGGCGCTTTGTGTGCCGATTAACCAGACCGGCTTTCTGTTTGGGATCAAGCTGGCCAACGCCTCCCACGCCGCGATCGCCTACGCCCTCGTGCCGTTGCTCGTGTTCTGGATTTCTCTCCTGTTGCGTCGCACTACGTTAAGCCTGCGAATGGTATTGGCGTCGTTGTTCGCCTTTGCGGGCGCGACGGTGGTCGACCTGTCCACCGGACAGCCCGTCGTTCAACCCGAGCGATTGGGGTTCAGTCTGATCCTCGGGGACGGCCTGCTCCTCTCGGCGGCGGTGAGTTGGTCGGTCTTCGCGGTCCTCAGTCAGCCGCTGGTCAGGGAGCTAGGGGCCGTCCAAACCCTGACGGCTGTGTTCGTGATCGGAACCGTCTGGCAAATCCCTTTGGTCGCCGCGGACGGTCTGTGGTTCGATCTATCGACGTTCGATCTCGCTCGCGTGACTTGGCGGGGGTGGACGGGCTTCGGCTTCATCACCCTCGTCACCGCCTACACGAACTACCTTCTGTGGTATCTCGTCACGGCCCGATACGACGTCACCCGCTCGTCGGTGGTGACCAACGCCCACTTCCTCATCACCGTCCTCGTGGAGGCGGCTTGGTTTCAACAGCGCCTCAGCGGATGGGTGGCCGTCGGGTCGGCGCTGCTGATCGTCGGGATCGTTCTCGCCACCTCCAAGCCGGACGCGGGACGCGAGGTGAAGACAAGGGGGCCGAGTGAATGACCGTTTCTGACCCGCAGGCGTTGGGCTGCGCCACGGGTCGCGCGACCTGGACGTCGCCGCTCGCCGGGCCGCGCCGCGAGGTTCAAGCCCGTTCCGACCGCTGCGCTGCTGAGGCCGCGTCATGACGCCGGGATACGGATGTCCCGGTTCGCAGAGGCCCCCGTGAGCGCCCATCAGGACCATAAGGCTCGTCAGCCGCGGAGCGGGTAATTGTGCGGTTCGTCGCTATGGGTTCAGGGGATGGTTCGAGTGCGCCGGCGGGCGGCGCGGCGGTATTG
>Ga0315274_10005609_pt1 | contig 18345 bp, 22 predicted proteins | sample YL17G02_20_MG_FD_203700 | JGI IMG/M metagenome (GOLD analysis project Ga0315274, IMG submission 203700) | Sediment microbial communities from Yellowstone Lake, YNP, Wyoming, USA - YL17G02_20 | ecosystem: Environmental > Aquatic > Freshwater > Lake > Sediment | place: USA: Wyoming | collected...
GAAAATTTTGTTATAATTATTCTGACCCATGTAGTAGACGTTTAGAATTTGTTACTGCAACAGAATATACAACGGGCAATGGAGGAGATATATTAGCATATCCGATTAATACCGAAGAAAGTATAGACTTGTATAACAAATATATATCAATAAAAACCGACAATGTTTATTTCGGAGGAAGATTGGGGAGTTATAGGTATGTGAATATGGACAAAATTATAGAAATGGCTTTTGAATTGGTGAATGAATTATGAGTGACATGTTACCGCAAGAAATAGAATTTTTTAGAAAAATAAAAGACGAATGTGAAATAATTTTTGATATTGGTTGTAGAGAAGATATAGACTATATAGAAATAAGTGAAGGAAAAACATTTCACTTGTTTGAACCAAATCCTGCTTTTTACAAAAACTGTAAAGAAAAAGTAGATAAAATTTTTAATAATACTATTTATTTGAATAATTTTGGGATAAGCAATAAAACAGGAATATATGACTATTGGGATGATTACCAATCGTTTTTTAATAGGCATTACAAAATTGATAAACTTACTACTCGTTCTCCTTTTAACTTACTTCTAAAAAAGTTTTCTGAATATTTAGAAGAAAACAAAATAGAAAAAATAGATTTCTTAAAAATAGACACAGAGGGAGGAGAACCTGATATACTTTTGGACTCTCCTGATTTTATAAAAAACAATGTTAAATATATACAATTTGAATACGCAAGCACATGGGTAGATAGAGGGGATAATAAAAACCTTAATAGTATAATTTCTGTTTTTGAAGATAATTTCGATTTTTATTTCTTATTCAATAAAGCACACCCTATCTCAGGGAACCTTTTTTATTCTTTTTTAGTAAAAATAGTTACTCAAGTAGATATAACAGCTATAGAAAATTATTCCCAAGATACTTTTGGTTTTGAGATTATAATGGTAAACAAAAAAGGAACAATAAACTATGACCGCTAATCAATTAAATAAAAATTCAATACGTCAATATTTTAATACGGATACTCCTACAATATTTGAAATAGGTTGTGCCGATGGGAGAGACACAGAAGAGTTTATTAAAACTTTTATAGATTTAGATTTTAAATTATATTGTTTTGAGCCATATGAAATAAATGTAATGGAATTTAGAAATGTTATAAAGGACAACAGGGTTAAGTTATACCAAACAGCCATTGGGGACATTGATGGGGAAGTTGATTTTAATGTATCTCTCAATAATAATTTATATTCTAGTTCATTAAAAGAACCGGGAGATGCCCTTTTTAATACGTGGAGTTGGTTATTTCCAAATAAATTTTCTTTTGGAAAAATAAAGGTAAAATCTATAAAGCTCGATACTTTTGTAAATAAAAATAATATTGATGTAATTGATTTTGTATGGTTAGATTGTCAGGGAGCAGAAGATTTAGTGATAAAAGGTGGGGAAGAAACATTTAATAAAAAAGTTAGATACTTATATACAGAATATAGCAATCAAGAAATATATAAAGGAGAACCTTCATTAGATAAAATTTTAAGTATGTTGTCTACTTATTCTCTTATAGAAAATATGCATAATACAAATGGAGATTTGTTGGGAGGATTTGCATTATTAAAAAACAATATCTTTGTTTAAGGAGAAAAAATGTATTTATATAAAAAAGAAATGTATAATAATACAAAATATAAGTTCCCCGGATTGGAAAATATCGAACAAAATTACAGTCAATGCTTTCAGGATTTATTTGTTTTAGCTGCTCTTAATGGGAAAAGAGATGGTATATTTTTGGAGATAGGAGGATTTCATCCTAGTTTTATTTCAAATACATATCTATTAGAGAAAGAATTTGGTTGGAGTGGTACATCTATTGATATAGATATAAATTTAGCACCAGCATTCAAGCAAATTAGACCAAAAACTTTTTTTATTGGAGAAGATGCGGTTTCTTTAGATTATGAACGTTTACTTCTTACTACAAAAAGAGTTGATTATTTGTCTCTTGATATAGAGCCATCTTCCCAAACACTGGCTTGTTTAAAAGCATTACCACTTAAAAAAACCAGATTTTCTGTAATAACTTATGAAACCGATGTTTATGACCCAACTACATCAAGAGAAATATCAGAACAAATTAGACAGGAATCAAGAGATATTTTAAAAAGTTATGGTTATAAAATGGTTGTTGGAAATATTTCTAATTTAACAGACGATGCACCCTTTGAAGATTGGTATATTGACGAAGAATATGCCCCCGAATTTATTAGAAATAAGTTTGAATATTCTGATAAACCATTAGCGTCTCATAAATATATGTTGAGGGACTTATGATAATAAATGAATTTTATAATACTCAAGGTTTAGGAAATCAATTATGGTGCTATGTTGTTACAAGAGTGATAGCACTAGATAAAGGATATGATTTTGGAATTATGTCCCCCGAAAAGTTCCGGGGTATAGAATTAATGGATTTAGATTATGGACTTCCTGTATCAGGAATGAAATCTGATTCATGGTCTCATATTTTACCAGATGGAATTAATCATTATTATCAAGAGAAATTAATAAGGAATGAACATGGAATTGATGTTTCACCATTAGATAAAGACTTGTTAAATATAGAAGATAATACAAAAATAGATGGTAATTTTCAATCGATGAATTATATAAAACATAGACGAAGAGAAATTATAAAATGGTTAAAAATTAAAAAAAATATATTAAAATATAGTAATAATAATGCCACTATAATACACCTAAGAGGTGGGGATTATGTTGGTTCACCCGCTAATTCGTTGTTACCAGTATCCTATTATACAAATGCAATATCTTATATGAAGCATATAAATCCAGAAATGAAATTCTATGTTGTTACTGATGATTATGATTTAGGGGTTCGATATTTTAAAGATGTTGCTAAAATAGTAGGGAGTACTCCGAGCAAGATTTTCGATAAGCATCGCGCATCTCATCATATAGGAGGAGATATACATATTGATTATTCAATATTAAATAACGCAAAAAATATCATTGTATCAAACTCAACATTCTCTTTTTGGGCAGCTTGGACAAACACCAAACTAGAAAATGTTGTCGCACCTAAGAATTGGTTTACTTTTAATAATCCTAATAATTTTTGGTCAACGGCTGATATGAAAGTTGATGGTTGGACATATTTAGACAGGCACGGAAATATAGAGTAGGAATATAGAATGAGAAAACTGTATGATTGCTTTAACATGTTTAACGAATTAGATATTTTAGAAATAAGGTTAAACGAACTATACAATATTGTAGATTATTTTGTTATTCATGAAAGTACAAAATCTTTTACTGGAAACCCTAAAAGTTTATATTTTAAAGAAAACGAAAAACGCTTCGAGAAATTTAAAGATAAAATTATTTATAAATATATTGATGATACCCCTGAATCTTTTATACATTTAAATGTAAATGAAGCGAAAGATGAGTATCAAAAAATAATATTTGAAAGAATAAATAAGGCAGATTTTTGGGACAAAAGATTTTTCCCTTATGGTAGAGAAGCCTATGAGAAAGAAAGTATAATTTATTCATTGACCGATTTAGATGATGATGATATAGTTATGTTTTCAGATATCGATGAGATACCCAAAGGTGATTTTGTGGAATATTTGAAACAAACTTCTGAACTAGACACGATATATAATTTTGGTTTAAATAATTTTTGGTTTTATATAAATTGTTTGAAAGAAGGCATATGGGGTGGAAATATTCTATTAAGTTTTGGAAAATTTAAAAATACCGGAGTTATTGAACCAAGGAATATAAGAATAGGAGAGGCATATGCTAATGCAGGTTGGCATTTTTCTTTTATGGGAGGGTCAGATGAAGTAAATCTAAAAATAAAAAGTTTTTCTCATCAAGATATAAATGCGCCATATGTATTAGAACATATGGATGAATTTATCGAAGAATGTATCATAAAAGGGCATGACTTTTATATGCATCCCTGCCAATTTAGTATTATTCCTGTAAATTATGATAATCATCCGAAATATTTTGTTGATAATCAAGAAAAATTCTCCAAATATATAAGGAGTATAGCATGAAACTATATGATTGTTTTTGTATGTTCAATGAATTAGATATTATAGAAATAAGACTAAATGAACTTTATAATGTTGTAGATTATTTTATTATACATGAAAGCACAAAATCTCATACTGGAAAACCTAAGAAATTATATTTTGCAGAAAATATGAAACGCTTTGCAAAATTTAAAGATAAAATAATTTACAGATGTATTAATGATACCCCCGATTACTTTGAATATTTAAACCCCAAAGAGGCAAAAGATGAATGGCAAAGAATGGTTTTTGAAAAAATAAACCGAGAAAATTTTTGGGATAAAAATCAATTGCCTTACAGCAGAGATGCATATGAAAAAGAAAGCATAGTTCGTTCAATGTCAGGTTTGAATGATGATGATATTGTAATGTTCTCAGATGCAGACGAAATTCCCCGAGGTGAAGCGGTAGCATATATAAAAGAAAATTTTGAACCAGATTCCATCTATCATCTTCAACAAAAACATTTTTGGTTTTATTTCAACTGTCTCAGAAATGATATATGGAATGGAAATATTTTATTAAGTTTTAACAATTTTAAAAAGAACTCTGTTATAAATTTAAGAAAATGGCGTAAAGGATATATGGTTGCCAATAGTGGTTGGCATTTTTCATTTATGGGAGGTGCAGAGGATGTAAAAGAGAAAATACAAAACTATGGAGAGCAAACCATAAATATTAAAGAGATAACAGATAATACGGAAGCTTTTATTCAAAGTTGTATTAAAAATAACCATGATTTTTACAATAACCCATGCCAATTTACTATTACTCCTGTAAATTATAACACTCACCCAAAATATCTTGTTGATAATTTGGATAAATTTGAAAGGTATATAATATATTAAAATGGAATTCGATATACTATTCCCATTACAAGTAGTAATAAATTTAGATAAGCGACCAGATAGGCTGAAACAATGTATGAAAGAGTTTTCATCGATAGATGCACACCCTATAAGAAAACCGGGAATTTTATTTGACCAGACCGATAACAAATGGTGGAATGGTGCAATTGGTTGTATGTTAAGCCATTATCAAGTCCTAGAAGCCGCTGCCCTTTTAGAAACCAATGTATTTGTTTTTGAAGATGATATATCTTTTATAGACGACCTTGATATGAGCGCTTTATGGAATTTAGAAGACGCTTGCTTTGAGCTTGGTAGATTGGATTGGGATATGTTTTATATTGGTGGAAATATATTGAAGCCGTTTCATCAGGTATCCCCCCATTTGGCTAAACTTAATCATTGCCAAAGCACAGTCGCTTACGGGGTAAATAAAAAATTTGTCCGTGATTTATTAAAGTATATCGACCTTACTCATATTGATAGACCGATTGATATGATTTATGCGGATACTGTTATCCCCAATCATAATTGTTTTATTAGTGTACCAATGTTGGCAATCCAGAGACCTGATTTTAGCAATATTGAACAGCAAAATGTTAATTATGATTATACAATAACTAGATATCAAGAGAATCTTATAAAAAATAATAATTTATAAATAATTTTTAATTTTGTGATGTGCAACAAAAAATTAACCCTTGACAAAAATAAAAAAGTGTGGTATAATAAAGAATTGGCGGATAGCTTGCGCGGCGAAAAGGTATATTCCTAAATACTCTTCCGCCAATTATTAAATTAGGATTTGCTATAGGAGGTAGAGAATGGGAAGGTTTATTGATTTAACCGGAAGAAAATTTGCGAAATTGCTGGTTATTAAAAGAATTAAAAATTATAAGCAACCATCTGGTCAAGAAAAAACAATTTGGTATTGCCTTTGCGATTGTGGAAAAGAAATTAGTGTTTTATCAAATCATTTATTAAACAATAATACACAATCTTGTGGTTGTTACCAAAAAGAAAAAACTAGTAAATTATTTGTAAAAAATTTGACAGGGCAGAGATTCGGCAGATTAATTGCTCAATATGATTTCGGGAGAGACGAAAAAGGAAGAGTTATCTGGCATTGTATTTGTGATTGTGGAAAAGAAAAAGATGTTTTTTCTTCTCGCTTAATCAATGGAACTACACAATCTTGCGGTTGTTACCAAAAGGAAAAAATTTCTGAAACTCATTTGATAGACTTAACTGGAAAATTTTTCGGAAGACTGATGGTGGATTATCAATCGGGAAGAAATAAAAAAGGATATGTTATTTGGCATTGTGTCTGTAGTTGCGGAAACAAAATTTATGCCAACTCTGCTCTATTAATAAACGGAAGTATAAAATCTTGTGGATGTCTTTCCGAATCATTTATCGCATCTGAGTTAAAGAAATTTTTTGTAGACAACAGCGATGCTCAAACAGAGTATAGAATATTGAAAAATCCAAAAACAAAAAGATGGCTCCCATATGATATCTACATTTCTAAAGACAAAAATTCAAAAACAAATGGAATTTATATTGAAATTAACGGGAAACAACATTATGTAATGAATAGTTTTTATAAACTAGCCGCTAAAGAAAATAATACAACTCCGGAAGAAGAATTTAAATATCAACAATACAAAGACCAGCTAAAAATAGATTTCGCTAAAAATAATGGAATTTATATAGAAATAGATTTGAGAGAAATAAAAACTGTTAAAGAAGGAATTAAATATATAAAAGGGAAATTAGAATGCCAAAACCTGATAAATATAGAAATATAAATTATATAAAAAGAGAACCCCTTATCTCTGTTCTTGTACCAACATACAATAGAAAATGGTTATTACCTAGAACCTTGCAATCTGTTCTTACAGAATCCTATAAAAATGTTGAAGTGGTTTTAGTAAATGATGCAGGTGAAGATGTACAAGATGTAGTTGATAAATTTAATGACCCTAGAATTAAATATTTTCAAAATGAAAAGAATTTGGGATTAGCGGGTACAAGAAATGTAGCATTAAAACATTCCAAAGGTGATTATATATGCCTACTTGATGATGACGATATACATTTACCTTACACATTGGAATTTCGAATGTATTTCATGGATAAGTTAGGCGCTGATGTAGTCTATACTAGAGCACTTCAAGATATTTGGGAAAAGAAACCAGAAGGATATGTAAGTGTTCACAAGCAACTTTATTGGGATAGTCCCTTCGATAAGGATTTGATACTTATTCAAAATATTGCCCCTTGCTGTTGCCCGTTGTTTTCTAGAAGTGCATGGGAGAAATCAAATTACTGGTTTGATGAAACAATGACTACGAGTGAAGACCACGACTTTTGGTGTGCCCTGAGCAGGAAATTTGATTTTCATGAACTTAAATTAGTAGATTGTGAATGTAGTTACAGAACAGAAAAAGATGGGCAAATGACAGGTAATTTAAATTTTGCGCCAAATTGGATTAAAATATTCAAGAAATGGAGACATACAGCAATTGATTTAGCAGGAGTTACTAAAAGTCAAAACGATATATTAGAAAGAGTGGGAATAAATCCAAAGGATTATGATTTATGAGGATTGGATTAGAGAGCATAGAAAGGAATATACCATAAAACAATTAGCTAAAATATTTAATGTATCAAAAAGCAGTATTGGTAATATTTGCTTAAATATCTCGTGGAAAAATGAGGAGAATTAATTAATGAATGTACTTTATATTTATGCGGATTAGAAGATAGTCCCTTTAATTGGTAACAATTAAACGATAACTCGGTGAAGACGCAAATGCGTCGTGTGGGGCGAATGCCCTGCTAACGGTGAAACCCCTAACGTAAAGACGAGGGCAATACCGTGCTAAGGCTCTTTTTAAGAGCAAAGTGTAACGAGCAATCTCTAGAGAGAAGTAGCTTTAAGGTGAAATTCCTTATTGTGAAGCGCCGAGATTCCCTATTAGGAATATGATGTGCTCTACACCCCTGATAAATATCGGGAAACCGAGGGTAGAATGGTCGCCTATGGAATGGAATAAACCAAACTATTGTTCCACCATATAGGAATATATGGTTAAAAATCCTGAATATCGGGGGAACGCCTGAGAAGGTCAATCCCGAGACACTTGAAAAAGGGTCGTAACGACTACCAAAGGAAACCCTGACCGGGTTATGGTATAGTCTGAACTGCAACAATAATCTGAAAATAAAATTGCAGAGACAAGCAGAAATGATTTGTCCATGTCAAATGACATAGTAACAAAACGTGTAGTGAATGGAATTGTATTATCCCCGCGAAAGCCATTAACAAAACCGGAAAGCATACCGCAAACGCAATATATATCAACGAATTTGTACAGAACGGAGAAAACTCTCAAAAATTATGTCAGGAAGCCGATATAATTATGGTAGAAAGAAATTATTTCGGTGATACTTTAACAGTAATGCAATATTGGAAATCAAGAAATAAAGCAATTGGTGCTATTTTTGATGATGCTTACGATATTATGCATCCTCAAAATATATCCTATGGTTTCTGGACACATGGGGAAATGAAGTATAAGAAAGGTCCAGATGAACCAGAATTAACAGGCTATATGAAACCTAAACCCATCGAACAATTTAAATGGGGTTTACAAATGGTGAAGGGTGTTCAAGTACCATCCGAAAACCTAGCTAAAGATTGGTCTAAATATAACAATACTTATTTTGTTCATAACTTTTTAGATATTGATAAGTATATGGATGTAGCCCCTCTTTATCCTCATCCTAAAGAAGAAATTTGGATTGGTTGGTGTGGTAGCATGTCTCACTATGCCAGCTTTAATGATAGCGGTGTAGTACAAGGACTTAGGAGAATAGCCAGAAAATATCCACAAGTAAAAATCCTTATTAGTGGAGACCAAAGAGTTTTTGAATTATTAGATGTAAAAGAAGGACAAAAAATATTTCAACCATTTGTACCCAAAGAACAATGGACACCTTTGCTAAAAACATTGGATATTGGTTTATGCCCGTTGGCGGGTGAATATGACAAAAGGCGTAGTTGGATTAAAGCATTAGAATGGATGGCTCTTAAAGTTCCTTGGATTGCTACAAAATATCCAACTTATAACGAGTTTCACGATTTTGGTATCATGACAGAGAACGGGTATAAAAATTGGGAAGATTCTTTAACACAAATGATTGAGGAATATCCTAAATGGAAGGACATAGCCGAAACAACCGGATATGAATTTGCTATGGAACAAAGTTCAGACAAGAATATTGAAAAAGTAACATTGGCGTTATACGAAAAACTTATAGAAGACCCTTACCCATCTGGAGGAATATTTACTGCTGATTTAACATTTCCACAAGAGAAAAATGAATTATAATTACGGAATCTATAAAATTGAAAATCTAGTTAATGAAAAATGTTATATTGGTCAGACCCTAGATTTAAATAAGAGAAAATGGAGACATTTTAATAATTTAGAAAATAATATTGGCGATAATATTCATCTTCAAAACGCATATAATAAATATGGAAAAATCAATTTTAAATTTTCTGTTTTACTATATTGTGAAAAATTTGAATTAACAAAATATGAAAATTTTTTTGATAATTACTATAAAGAATTGAACCTTTCGTATAATATTAGGAAATGTGTAGACACTAATAAAGGAATAATTCTTTCTGAAGAAACCAAAAGGAAAATAAGTAAAGCTACAAAAGGAGAGAATAATCCTTTTTATGGAAAGCGTCATTCTGAAGAAACAAAAAGAAAAATGTCTTTAAATCATGCAGATATGTCCGGAAAAAATAATCCTTTTTTTGGAAAGCATCATTCCGAAGAAACAAGAAAGGAATTATCTGAAACAAATAAAGGAAAATCTATTTCTGAAGAAGCAAGAAAAGCGAGAATCGGAAAACATTTTTCAAATATAACTATAGAAAAAATGAAAATTTCTCGTCTCGGTAAAAAATGTTCAGATGAAACAAAAAGAAAAATATCTCTAAAGGTTCGCTGTTTGTCTGTAGAAAATGTTTTGGAAATAAGAAAAATGATTAATGAAAACATTAGGCAAATAGATATAGCAAAAAAGTTTAATGTTAATCAGGGAACAATCAGTAATATAAAATTAGAAAAATTTTATAAAGAAAAAATATATTATTAGGAGATAAAAAACAATGGACACGACTGTTTTGGTTCCAATCATTATTGCTATAGTTGCCGTAGTACCGGGAATATTTGCATTGGTTAATCAAGCAAGTAAAGGAAAACTAGAAGAAAGATTTGACATGCTGAGAACTGTGCAAGATGCAACTTATAATATTTCTAAACCTTTACAAGCAGAACTAACAAGATTACAGGCAAGAACCATATCTTTAGAAGAAGAAACAACTACTGAAAAATTATATAAAAAAATGTATGAAAAATCTGTTATTATACGTTGCGGACATTGTAAAAGCCCCAATGTAATTACTAATTTAGAGTGTATAAAATGTGGTGCACCAATAGGAGTTAATGATGCGTGACCCCGATAGAATCGATAAAATTTTGTATATGCTTTCTCATCTCTGGCATAAATATCCTGATTTACGTTTAGGACAACTTCTATATGGTTTTGCTAAATTTATAGGAGATATTTTCGAATATGAAGACGATGAAACATATACAGTATTAAAAGAAGTATTCAGAAGGGAGTTTCCAGACGATGCCGAGTTATGATTATAGATGTGAAAATTGTCATATAACATTTTTAGTAACAGCGTCTTATGAAAGCACTTTGACACAACTTGAAGAAGAGATTGCTTGTCCCGATTGCGGGAGTTATAATGTGAAGAAATTGGTTAACAAAGGTGTCGGTGTAATATTTAAAGGCGAAGGCTTTTATAATACAGACAAGGATAAAAAAGATGAAAAATCTGATTGATACATTAAGAGATTTGTTAGTTGGAATGATAGTCTCATTGCCTTTTATAATATCCATCATTATAATGGCACTTTTATTTAAATATTGTCCTTATACTCTGTGGATATTTGTATTTATAGGTCTCATGTTTGCATTTATAGAAGTAGGAAAGGGATTCTGCAAAAAATAAAATTACCCTTGACAAATCCTGAAAAGTATGATATAATTATATTATACTGAATAAGGAGAGAAAAATATGTTTCAAAAAACTGAACTAACTTCATTTCGTAAAGATTTCGCAGAGGCTGTAAAAGGACTTGAAAAGAAATACGGAGTCAAACTAGAACTACATAACATTAGTTACAGCGATATTGAGTTTCATACCAAGTTAAGCGCAACAAAGATTGGAGAAACCGGAGAAAAGAAAGTAAATACTGCTGACTTTTCTTGGCTCAAAGATTATCTTGGTTTCAAAGGTAATCTTGGCGATAGTTATGCTGACCGCAGAGGAATTACTTATACGGTTTATAATCTTGACCCAAAAAAGCCAAAATATGCTGTTCTCGTTAAAGGCAGTGATGGGAAAAATTATAAAGCATCTGTTGATATGGTAAATATGCAATTAGCACGAAAGACAGGATAAATAAAGTAAATTGCCTCTTGACAAAACCATAAAAGTGTGGTATAATATATAGTGTGAAGAACAAATACTTTTTGCCTTTTCTCTTGTTTATGGATATAAACGAAGAAGAAAATCAAAATAGCGGTGGCTGTGGCGGTTGTTCTACAATTGTGATTGTTGTTGCGGTTTTGCTTTTGGCAATGAGTATTTGTTCTTCTATAATAAAATAAGCGGTGAGGTTGGGGGTACAACAAGGTATGGTGGCATAGCCACTTAAGCCCTACCCTAATTAGTCAAAACGTGGACAGCCGCTTTATAAATTGGGGCTATCATATAATGGGATTATGATACGCTTGCACCGTATTCACGACAGTTCGAGTCTGTCTAGCTCCACTAAAAAGTATTCTGACCAGTTACTATAATCGTAATTAGGAATCGCTAGAATACTTTATAAGGCTGGCGCAACAAGACGTTATTTGGTGAGACCGAATTAGGCAAACCTCGACCAGTTGCCTTTCGAAAGAGTTGCCAACTAGCCTTAAATTTTGCTCATTTATATCAGTCGGAAAGATAGCTTGTCCAACATACAAGAGGTCGCTAGTTCGAGTCTAGCAATGAGCACTTATACACCCGTAATATCAACGGTAGATAGTCTCTTTTACATGGAGAAGGTTGCTAGTTCAAGTCTAGCCGGGTGTACTAGGAGAGAAAAATGAGAAAAATAAATAATTCAACATTGTTTTTATATGGGATGACTATAGTCTGTAATGTGTTTTTATTAGGAGTATATATCCCCGATAGCATTTGGAAATATATATTAATATTTCTTTCTGGAATTTGCATTGGAAATATTATACATAGCCTTGTGTGGGGGAAAAAAGAATGAGAAAAAAGTATTTAATAATGATGTATGAAGGACCAATCGATGGTTGGCGTACAGTTAACTATTCTGATTTAATGTCTGCATCTGTATATGACAATGATGACGGGATATACGAACTGGAAGATGCAAAACAGATATATGAACTTGTCGCAAACTATATTGAAAATGAACCATTAATAATGGTAGAGATTTTAGAAGATAACGGAATAGAAGCAGAATATAAATAAATGGAATAGTGGCGTAACGGTATCGCAACGGCTTTGAACCCCGTCCGTCCGAAAGGGCGTATGAGTTCGATTCTCATCTATTCCTCCTATGGAATGGTGGCGTAATGGTAGCGCAATATCTTGGAAAGATATCCATCCGAAAGGGTGTATGAGTTCGAGCCTCATCCGTTCCTCAATGGAAGCACGTAATGGTGTACTAAAGCCTCTCGAAAAGGCTGATGCCCGGTAACTCCGGACGTATGCGTTCAATTCGCATTGCTTCCTCAATATTGAGTCGTGGTGTAATGGTATCACAACACACTGCTAACGTGTCCAACCCTTAAACAAGGTTGTGGGAGTTCGAGCCTCCCCGACTCAGCCTTTGGGAACATAGTGCTTAATCGGGAAAACATCTCTATGGCATGGAGAAGTTGCGAGTTCGAATCTCGCTGTTTCCACTAATGGGCGACTAGTGCTAACGGGAGCACATCTCTTTCGCAAGGAGAAAGTAAGAGTTCGACTCTCTTGCCGTCCACTTAAAATCAGTAAATACAAGAGAGTCTGCTACAAAGTCGCCCCTGACTCCATTTGTAGATATAACGGTCTCTTTATGGGGATTACTGGTTTTATATGCACCTATAGCATAATGGATAGTGCAGATGGCTTCGAACCACTCTATCAAATCCACACCAGAAAGTACAGGTAAATTTCACTAAAAATCCATTGAGACGGAGGTCAGAGCATGGAAAACGGTAATAAAATAAAAAATGATTTATTGGGTATGCCACACGGAACGGCTTCCCATCAACTTCGCAAAAAAATAATGTTCAATATGGCGCAAAGATTAGGGGAAGATATATGCTTTAGATGTGGTAAAAAAATAGAAAATATAGATTATTTTTCTGTAGAGCACAAGATTCCTTGGCAATCAGCAGAAAATCCCAAAGAAACATTTTTCGATTTAACGAATATAACTTTTTCCCACTTGAATTGTAATTGTGGTGCAGGAGAAAAGAAAATACCTCATCCAAACGGAAAAGGGGAAAATCATCCAATGTCTAAATTAACACAGAAAAAAGTTGAAGAAATAAGAGATAGATTAAAAAATAGAACAGAATTTAATGAAATCTCTTTAGACGAATTGGCAAAAGAATATAATATTTCTCAGACTCAAATTAGAAATATTAGAGATAATAAAAAATGGATAATTTATAAAGAATAAATAAATATCTCCCTGTAGCTCAATGGACAAGAGCGATTCCCCTCGAAGGAAAAGGTTGCAAGTTCAAGTCTTGTCGGGGAGTCTATATAGTGTACATTAAAAATTAAGAGGTGAACACATTGGAAGAAATAGAATCTTTAGCTTATAAAGCGTCATTAACTTATGAATTGAAAATTATAGATTCAGAGGCGAAAGCCCATAGTGTAATGAAAATGCATGAAGGTCAGAATATAAGAATAGCGTATTCGGGTGGGAGTGACTCGGACACAATGATGTGGTTTTTTAGAAAATTGGGTTATGATATTCCCGGAGTTTTTTACGATACGGGTTTAGAATATCAGGCGACCAAAAATCATCTGGCTTATATGCAAGAACAGGGCTTTACCATTGAGATAGCTAAACCCAAGCATCTGATTCCGTATGCCTTAAAAAACTATGGGTTTCCTTTCCTTAGCAAAAACGCTAGTGAATTATTACACAGACTACAGAGAAATAATTTTAAATTTAAAGAAGATGGAAATAAAACTTACGAAGAATTGATTATTTTATACCCGAGAGCGAAAGGTGCTTTATCATGGTGGGCAAATTGGAATGGTCCAACCGATAAATTTAATATCAGTCGTAATAGGGGACTAAAAGAATATTTAATTGAGAATGATGGGTTGCCTTTTAAAACATCTGTAAAATGTTGTGACTTTACTAAAAAAGATGTTATGAAGGATTATTCTAAAGAACATGATATTGACCTTGTTATAACAGGTATACGTAAAGCGGAGGGTGGCAGGAGAGCAACAAAAATTGTAAATTGTTACTTGCCTGAAAAATATAGTCCTTATGCAATGTACTTTCCGCTTTTTTGGTGGTCAGACAGTGATAAAAAACGTTTTATTAAAGAAAATAATATTAAACTAAGTGATTGTTATACTGTATATGGGATGAGCAGGACTGGATGTGTGGGCTGTCCGTTCGGACGCAGATTAGACGAAGAATTAGAAATTCTAGAAAAATACGAACCAAAGCTGCACAAAATAGCAACAACTATTTTTGCAAATACATACGAAGCAACAAAACAATATAGAAAATTCGTAAAAGAAGAATTACCTTTACCAAAAAGAAATAAAGATGAAACATAATTCCGGAATATACAAAATAGAAAATCTGATTAATAAAAAATGTTATATTGGTCAAAGTGTTGATTTAAGTAAAAGAAAGAGTTCTCATTTTAAAATGTTGGCTAAGAATAAACATACAAATTCTCATTTACAATATGCTTTCAACAAATATAAAGAAAATGCTTTTGTTTGGAAAATACTTGTTTATTGTGAATCATTTGAATTAACCCGATATGAAACATTTTTTGATAATCATTATAAAAAGTTAGCGCTTTCATATAATACAAGAGAATGCGTCGATAGTAATAAAGGAATAATACTTTCTGAAGAGATAAAGAAAAAGATATCTAAGAATTTTCCTAACACTTCTGGAAAAAATCATCCTTTTTATGGAAAACATCGCTCCGAGGAAACAAAAAGAAAATTATCTGAAAGCAATATTGGGAAACACCATTCAGAAGAAACAAAAAAGAAAATGAGTGAAGCTCGAAGAGGAAAAAATCATCCTAATTTTGGGAAACATCGTTCAGAAGAAACAAAAAGAAAACTTTCTGCAATTAATATTGGGAAACATCATTCTGAAGAAGCAAAAAAGAAAATGAGAGAAGCAAAAAAGAAATATTTGAAAAAAAGGAATAAAAATGAGTAAAAAAATAAAAGCTATAAAAGTATTAGGGATGAAATATAAAGTCTTTAAACTTCCCAAGAAGCATAAAAGATTAAACGATAGAAATGAAAGTTATTATGCGGTTATTGCTAATTCAAAAAATGAGATTTATATAAGAGATGATATATCTAAAGAGCGATTTGATAGTTCAATTCTGCATGAAGTTATTCATTCTGTAGATGTGGAGTTGAGTCTTGGGCTTGAAGAGGAAACCATTATGCGTTTAACTTCCGGGTTGAGAAGCGCCGGGGTTCATATAGATTTAAAGCATTAAAAATTGCCTCTTGACAAAAAAAGAAAAGTATGATATAATATATAAACAATTGAATATTCCTCTGTGGTGAAACGGTCTATCACAAAAAGCTGTTAACTTTTAATTCGTGGTTCGAATCCATGCGGAGGAGCTAGTACGAAGAAATTGCACTTTAATAATTGAATATAACCCATACTTTCGTGGCTCAAAGGTACAGCACTAGTCTCTTAAACTATGAAATGGCAGTTCGAGTCTGCCCGAAAGTACTAAGAAGGATAGGGAGTCGCCAAGCGTCTCCGAAGCCTTCTTTTCATGGGCGTGAAATTGGCAATCGACTAGGATAGTAAGCTAAAAGGTTCTGGCAAAAAATTAACTGCTGAATACACACTTGCTGACGCTCTCTTTGAGGGCAAAACAAACGTTTCGCTGGCTGAACAACTCTTCAGCCTTCCAGTTAACAAAGTTTCCGTTTCTCTTTAAAACAGAAGAGTACTTGTTCCTCTTAAAATAGAACAAGTGGTGTCCCGGATGAGACTGACATCTTGTTTGGTGGGCTAAAGTTTCTACTTCAACTATAAAGTAGATGGTGGAGGATGGCGGGTTTACCTGTCCACCCCAAAAGGGGACTCTCCCTTAAAAAGAGAAAGTCAGATTACCAGACTAAATAAATAGGTGACTCTGCCAGAGAGAAAAAACTTGAACCAAGAATTCTAGGACCGGACTTCGAAGTCCGCACGTCCACAAAAATCATTAGCGGCGAAGTTGGCGCAAGGCTAAACTTGCATGTAAGACAACTGTAGGTGACGACTGAATGTTATCCTTGCCAGCCAACCAACAAGTGAGACTAGGAGGTTCGAGTAGGTGAACCACACCGCTCACAGGAAAAGGGACGCTAACCCGGAAGGTGTAACCGAGAAAAATCTAAAAAATAAGGAGGTATATATGAAACGCAAAGCTCGTAAACAAAGTTGTAATTAATATGCTCCATAAGCATTAATCGTGATGCAGAGGTCTTTTAAACCTCAGAAGTCGGGGCAGTACCGACATGGAGTACTATGGCTATATGGTATAATGGCTATTATACTTATCTGTCTAATAAGTGATAGGGATTCGATTTCCCTTATAGCCGCTATAGAAAGGGATAGGATGACCTCATGAATCATCTGAAAAGCGAATACCCTCCGCTTCCCTTTTCTAATTTTTGAGGGTAGAGGGAAAAATGAGAAAATCTTCGATTATTGAAAAGTTAGGAAGAGAACACCTAGAAGAAGTAATAAATAAAGAAGCGTGTGTTTCTGATGTGCTACGCTCTTATGGGTTATGTGGAAGTGGTTCTGGCTCTAGAACAACTTTAAAAAGATTAGCAAAAGAATGGAATCTAGAATTAAAGTTTAGGCAAGGAAATATTTTTAATAAGCATAGAGAATATTCTTATAAAGTACCATTGGACAAAGTTTTTTGTATAGATTCAAAGGTCTCAAATGGAGTATTAAGACGTGCTGTTTTAAAAAATAATATATTAAATAATACTATATGCTCTATATGTAATAATAAAAATATATGGAATAAAAAACCAATAATATTTATTTTAGACCATATAAACGGTATAAATAATGATAATAGAGTAGAAAATTTAAGATATGTTTGTCCTAATTGTAATAGTCAATTAGAAACAACCGGAAGCAAAAATTCTCACTATCCGAGTAAACAAGTAAAACATTATTGCTTGAATTGTGGAAAAGAAATAACAAGATACGCTAAAAGATGTATAAAATGTTATAATATAAATAAAATAGCAAGTTAGTTTAATGGGAAAAATCCACCTCTCCAAAAGGTCGGGACGGTGATTCGAGTTCACCACTTGCTGCCTTATTGCCGAGCTAGCCAAGGTGGTCAAGGCACTCGTTTGAAGAACGAGCAATATCAGTTCGATTCTGATGGTCGGCACAAATCCTCTTGTAACAGAATTGGCATATGTGGTCGTCTCAAACACGATATTTTGGTGGTTCGAATCCACTCAAGAGGACTAGGAGAAATCATGAAACCTGTTATAGAAACTATTTTAAGACCGGGTAAAATAGATGATTGGAATTATATAGATTCTCTACGTAAAAGAGAAAGCAATGCTTTAGGGTTTATTCCTAGAAATTCTTATACATCTGTTCTATCTAAAACTGCCGATGGTGTTAGAAAAAGATTTGAATATGTAAAAATAAATGTAGTAGAAGATAATGGGGATTTAACTGGTTTTTGTTATGCAACATTTTTTGAAATTGTAGCAAGAATTCAGCAAATTGTAGTACAAGAAGATGCACGTCGTTGGTATAGAGCCAGCATGTTAGAAACTGCTGTACGAGAAGAAGCTATAAAAAGCAATTGTGTGGGAATAAGTTGCCGTGTAGCTTTTGATTTAGAAAGCAATTTCTTTTGGAGAGCGATAGGATATCAACCAATAAGACAAGTTACTTCTACTTGGCTAAATCAAAAAGAAAGCAAGAGCAAAAGACC
>Ga0315274_10005611_pt1 | contig 18342 bp, 23 predicted proteins | sample YL17G02_20_MG_FD_203700 | JGI IMG/M metagenome (GOLD analysis project Ga0315274, IMG submission 203700) | Sediment microbial communities from Yellowstone Lake, YNP, Wyoming, USA - YL17G02_20 | ecosystem: Environmental > Aquatic > Freshwater > Lake > Sediment | place: USA: Wyoming | collected...
AGCTACTAATCTAATGAACGAGACTGGCATAACTGATGTTGGTCGTGCTGGTGTTATAGTCAATGCTGCTAAGCGTAATGAACAGGGATTTGTTGCACAGCCTCTCATAGAGATAGGACCAGAAGTTGTAGCAACTATAACATCAGAGGGGATTGTACCTGGAGGTACACTTCCTGAAGGTCCTGATATTGAGACACCTGATCAGGCAAAGAAGAGTACTCTAGCTGCAACATTTCACTCTAGAGAAGATGCTGAGTTGGCTATGAAGGACTCAGGTCTACAAAAGAAGAAATACGTAGCTAAGCTTGAGTATAAGGATGCAACCACTGTACTATGGAAGGTTAGGAATAGGGAGGTTTCAGTAGTTGCTCCAGCAGAAGTCGTGGAGCCCGCACCTGTTGAGAAAGCAACTGCTGTCCCTCCCTTTGTACAAAAATTGAACACAGCAACATCAACACTAACTGAAACCAAAGCTCCAGTTGCTGAAAAGCAGCGTGTGGCATTTAAGTATATGTGGGACTTTGGTCCTGAGGTTGAGGGTGGTAAACGTTTTAAGCCGATGGTCCATGCACCTGTTGTAGCAGGTGAAACGAAAGGAATGTCAGATGTTGCTTACAATCCTGCAATTCATGAGCTTACGAATCCAGCTGACTATGATGCGGCTTTTGCTAAGACTGGTATCACTCTTGGTAGAGAAGAAGCCCTGGCAAAGATCACTCCGGTTCAAACTGCAGGTGAAGCTGTTGAAGCGCTTAGTGAGGCTGAGCCTTCGTTTGAGCAATCTAAAATACTATCGAAGGAACAAACAGACAAATACATAGCATCAGTCAAAGCATATAGTGGTGGTGACCTCTATAAGATGGTTAGAAACTTAGTCCATCCAAGAGGTGAGGGGATGTCCACTGGAGATGTAGCTAATGTTGATGGACTGGCAGATGAGTTTGCTCAGGCTGGAGTTCCAGCTGCTGCTGTTCATGCTACTATTAAAGCCATAGCCATAGAGAGTGGTGCACTAACAGTAGATGATGTAATAATGGAGCGCTTTGATACATCAGTAGATTTTGATATGAGAGTTGGAAAGGAATATGATCGACTAGTCGATAGTGGTCGTGCTGCTGAACTAGAGAATATGGACTTGAGTGAAGAACAGATTGAAGCAGTTCTTCAGAAGGAAGCTGAAGCAGAAGCAGAACGTGCTATGCAAGAGAAGTATGATGTAGTTGATGAAAAGATAGTTGATACTGAACTAGCAACGCAAGAGACAGCTGAAGTTGAACCAGCCATCATAGATCAATCTATTGAAGAGGAGCTTGGTGATGAACTCGACGAACCAGCAGCTGAACGAGAAGTCGTTTTCACTACGAAACGAGAAGCCATCGTCGAAAGAAATAAGAAGGAAGTACCCTTGGACTGGGAGGTGGAAAAAGTGGGAGAGAGATCATGGGTACTCAAACGAGCAACAACAGCAACAGTCACTGGACCTCTCGAACAGAAAGTTACTAGTCACTCGCTGTTTCAGGATAAGAAAAGTACCGAACGTATTCTGTCGGGACTGATGCCTAGCGGTACTCCGCCTAATAAATACACTGCACCGAGAGCATTTCTCGAAGCTGTTCATGCTATGGTCTCGAAAGCATTTCATGATCAGTCTAACATCAAGCCTGTGTTTCCAGTACTGAACGAGTTGATAGTCGACCTGAATCAGCAAGTAGCTAAGTTCAGTATTGACACTAAACAGGCCAAAGAACTATTGGAGTATGCTGGTAAAATATCTAGCTATGCTACTGTTGTTGGCGAATCACTAGGCTTGCATAAAGGTTTTGCAGTTGAGACTATCGAAGAACAGAGCAAGTACTATGGTAACTTAGTCGACAGAATGCAATCTGATTTTAAACGAGAGTCTGCAGCTGGTGTACCTTGGAATGCACTTACTTGGATTAAAGAAGTGTTGGCTACTAGAGTTGTCAGACCGCAACATCGAGCTATTTTAGAAGAGATTGTTGGAAATAAGACACTAGGTGAACGACTGAGTAATACTACAGTTCTATTTCCAGATAAGAGTCGCTGTGGAGTGTCTAATTATCTAGATGATATAATTACTTACGACAAGGAGTATCTAAAGAAGGGTTTTAGACTGGGTGAGAATACTGTTCATGAGACGATGCATGCTATAACTGATCTAGCTTATAGATTAGATCCTGCGTTTGCAGCTGTCATAGATGATCTATTAAGGCAGGCTCGCAGTGTTGGACTTTCACTTCATGACCAGCAAGTTATAGCTAAACTAATACCAAACGACTTCCATGAAAAGTCTATTGCTAAACTTGGACTTAGTGGAGATCAGTCCAGCTCAGTTTACTATGGACTTAGCGGACCACACGAATTCATGGCACAGTCTATTGGTGATGCTGAGTTCCAGATGTTTCTTGATAGTGGTGCATATGAAGGTGCCCAACTTCCAGAAGCTTCTTTGTTCAAGAAGTTTATTAATGCTATTATTACTTATGTGTTTAGAAAGCAGCCTGGAACGTACTCTACTACTTTGCTTGATGCAGTTATCAAGCAGACTGCAGCTACTATTGAGCCGTTCTGGAAAGATAGACAGACAGCTGAGTTTAAGGAAATTATGGCTGATCTGTTTCCACAAACATCAGTTAGTGCTAGACGCAGTGTTGCACTACGTGGTATGGTAGCTGATAAATCTACCTACAAAACCAAAGATATATTGGATGCTATCAATAGTGGTGAAATTAATCTGCCAAAGAAACAGCCAAGAGATGCTAACTGGTTTTCACAGGTGATGGTATCACCAACAGCTGTTAGTGCTATTATGGCTGACCCACTAGCCAACAAATTAGTCAATACTGCAGTTGATGCTGAAGATGAGTGGCGCTATCAGCGTGGGCTAGCCTTTGAGGAAATAGATCGAATTAGAGAATCATTGTCTGATGAACAGCAGCTAGAAGTTACATCTATCATGCGTAAAATAGAAGCTGGTAAACTAACTGCTAGTGCTGTTCAGACTAGTCCAGCTGTTAATCTAGCTATTAAAACGGCTGTTAAAGATATGACTCAGTTGTTTGATAGCTATAAAACTAGAATGAAAGATATGATGCGTAGAGTTATGGTTAGAGATATGAACCAAACTCAACTTCGCATCTTTGAGGATGTTCTAGTTAATGGCATGGACGCTAGTGATGCCACTAAGAAGTGGAATAAGTACGCTAGGCAAATAAATAAGCAGCGTGCTACTCTACTGAAACAAGGCAGTACTAACCTGCCCAATAGAGAAGCTAGTGCGACATATGCTTCAGTAGCTAATATGTTCAAGCGCTATAGTGAAATTAATACTTGGGGAATCAACGACTATATTACTAAGGCTATGCGTGGCTCTATAGTTATTACTGATGAGAAGCACAGAGTAGTTACTGTGGCTGAGACAACTGAGCAAGCGGTCAGTAGAAGTATAAACGCACTTAGAAATTGGGAGTCACTAGAAACTGGTAGAGAAGCACCGGTGCAGTTATTCATCGAAACTGATTTCCATATGGATAGAGAAGCTCCAACGATGGTGTCTAGTAGACAGTACCATAGATTACGCGGTAATGTAGTTAAAGCTATGGGTACTGAAGCAAAGGCACTGGAAGTTGGTATTAAGAAAGCTGTGGCTGAGAAAGTACTGTATGGCACGTTTAGTATTAAGCCAAGGCATACTTGGACTCCATTTACTGAGAAACGACATGAGATACTAACTGGAGAAGAAAATGTGTTCAGTATACTTCCAATGTATGCTCACATGATGGAGAAGAAGATCGCACTAGATCCATATGCACAACAGCTTCGTAAAAACATAGATACGTTTAATAACAGACCACATATCAAAGCTATTCTCGAGCAGCAACTTGAAGATATGAGGGGTAAGTACTGGCTGCTAGATAGAATAGCTGACAGCTTTATCAAAAAGCTTGGCTTATCACTTGGTGAGACAGAGCAATCTATCGAGAAGTGGCTAGGCCACGAGAATGCAGTTGCTATTCCACCTGCTTGGACCGAGAAGCCATTTGTTGCTAGTCGTACTGCAGCTAACATTCGTAACGTAGTTGCTAATCTAAAGTTAGGCTATCGACAGGTAGCATCTATCATTAACTTAATGAGTGGCCTTGGACACACCTGGGTTAAAACTAGCTTTCGTCATATGCATAATGCTCAGAAAATTCTACGTACTGAAGAAGGTAGAGCTTTCATAAAGCGTTATGCACCTTATCTTGGTGCACATCTAGTCGAAGCTGAGACTGGTAAAATTAAGAGTGCTGCCAAGTGGTGGCATCCTATGGGTACCTTCCAGTTGGCTGAGACACCTAATAGAGAGATGAGCTTTGTAGCATCATATCTATTTGGCAAGGATGCCTTTGATCTAAAGGAAGATGAGGCAGTTGAGTTTGCAAAGCGCGGAGTTCGCTTACAACAGTTCAACTACAACATGGCCAGCTTACCTAAAGTATTGCGTGGACCTGGTGGTAAAACACTGGGTATATTTAAAACCTATTTGATAAAAGAGACTGAGTTCATTAGAAGTTTGAGTGCAGGAGAGTGGGTTAAATATCTATCAATGCAAGTAGCACTAGGTGGGCCTCGTGGTCTAATGATTACACTTAAAAGTATGCCACCTGTGATAGTGTTGATGGGACTAATCAATGGATTGAAAGGTGATGGTGACTGGCTAGACGAATTAGATGAGTGGATAGCCAACAATCTGCCTCGTGCTAGCAGAGGTGTATTTGGCTACTTTGGTATTGACGCTAGTGGCCCTGCCAGCTTTCAGTTTCCAACTCAGTGGACAGACTGGGCTGGTATTGTAGTTAGTGACATAGTGCAGTTTGGTCAGACAGTAGCTAAGCCATTCGTGCAAGGTGAGAAGTATATTAGATGGAATCTGTTGGTTAAAAAGACTGTTCCAGCTTGGAAGCTGTGGAGTGACATGATAGAGTCTCATTATCATGATGGCTGGGTGTGGGATGCAGATAACAATAAAAAGTATCAAGTAGAATCGCCAGAGGATTGGATCAAAGCAGCTGTTGGTGCTAGGCCATTGCGACTTGGCATAGCTGAGACACAGAATAGAATTATTCAGGAACAGCAGATACGAGAGACTGCTCAAGCACATAGTATAGTTGTTCATGCAGTTGGCAACCGTAGACGGTTAGGTGATGATGGAGTAGTGACTGAGATAATTCGTGACTGTATGACTTACAAAGTGTCACCTGATAGTTTGATTACAGCCATTGAGCGATCTGAAATTGATCCAGAGATGAGACGTATACTCAAAACAAAGCTGGCTGACAAACTAGATGTATGGCAGAGACTTAGACGAAGTGGAGCTGCCCAACAATCAGTTCGTTAGAAGTGGTAGTCCACATACTTTGCATACTGGATTTTTGGGGTCATCAACTCTAATAAACTCTCCAGGAGTTCTATGACAAGTACATTTATCATCGGCTGTGTTCAAATTTTGTACGAAGGTTTTCATGTAGTTTGACAGTTGCTCATCGTCCAACAGATAGTAAACGAGGTATATGATTGTTAGACGTTTGGAGCTGGGCTTGTCGCCTTTTAATAGATTAAATAAGAAATCAAGCTCAGCTCTAACCCCATCTACTGTTAGATTAAATTCATTTATATATGATCTAATTATATCAGTCCACTTATTTATGGTTGGCTGATTGATCATATTTAGTTCATTATAGTACTGGCAGTTACCTCCTAATCTATGCTTAGTACAGAATAGTAAGTGGAATCTTCCAACCATCTCTATTGGTATAGTCACATCTCCTCTTAAGTTGTTTTCAATCTCCTCAATAGATAGATCACCAGCCTTCAACGCTTCGACTACTCTATTCAAAGCTTCTCTATACTCCATGTCGATCCTCCTGATCTTTAGTTCCAATATATTGTATTATAGTATCTCCACCTTCGTATAGTATCTCAACAACTTTCATAGTTCTCAGTGTAGCTATTATGCCAAGCATCTCCTGTTTGTCAGTATCGTAGTGAAACTCTTCCAACAAACTTGCCATAGTTATTCTCTTATCTTTTTTGGTAGCAACGTGAATCCATACCTTTGTCAGTATGTCAACTAACTTAGCACGACCAATTCCACTAAATGCTCTACTCATCTTCTTCTCAGCTTCGACCGTAATCTTCTCTGCTCTACTTAGGTCAACATCGTCTATGATCATACTATCAGTGCGTGCTGCACTTAGTATCATAGATAACTTCAGCATATGCATAGGTCTACGTTCTAGATATGGAGCAAACCTTGAGTCCTTAATTGCAGGCTCACTCTCATGTCGCTGTCGCCAGACTATCCAGTCTTCCATAAACTTCTCAGTCACTTTGAATTCACCACTGATCATACTGATTTGCTCTAGATCACTGAATAACTTCTTGCCTATTATAATTTCTTCTTTTGAAAGGTGAGGAACATAGACGATCTTCCACTTTCGTGGCTCATAGATAAGGACCATTCTAGCGGTAAGTCCACTTCCAACGGCATCTCTAGGCAAAGTTGATTGAAGAAGGTCTGGAGTTGTTGCTCCGATGAGATTAACCCAGACGCCAAGTATTTCGTCTGTCCCCATATTCTTTGTGTCATAGGTCCATCTTTTTCTGCAGTCGTACCAATCACATAGATCAGTCATTAACTGCATGTTGTTGTAGCCAAGAAATACAGTTAACTCTTGACTGAATATTGTGATGCTACTGTGCATTTTAAGCTGCCCAGTGACTGCATCTACGCTCGAATTCGAACTTTTATGGAGCGCTCTAATAAGAGCCTCTCTAGTAGTCGCCTCCGCAGATAGTTTAATCCCGAGATCATTGAGGAAATCATAAGCAGGACCCATAGCAGTACCCTTACGACTACCGCTAGGACCCACAAGCACAATGTATAAATTAGGATAAACATCAACCGTCCCCCACTGTAGTCTGCACTTCCGTTGCAGAACTGCTGCTATTGTTGAGATTCCCACCCACCTTCGATAGTTCGGTGAGGCCTCTGAATTGTTCGTGTACTGTAGATAGCTCTCCAGCCAGTCGCTCAGCGCTCTTGCCATGAACTTCAACTCCTTTCCCAGTCTTCTTATGAAGTGAAAGTCCCATAACGACATCAGCTGGAATTACAAACTGACTTCCATGCCAGCTTAGAGGTGTCTCAAGAGACTCAACGATTCTAATTAGAACTTCAGCATGCTCTACCCAGCCTACACTGATAGGCATTTCAAATATTAAGCTGTCATAGATAGTATTCATTAGGTATACATTGTGAAACCACTGTTGATTGTAATAGACAAAAGCTATTCCCTGTTCATTCATCTTGTCTGCAACGGTGCTTTGTGGGATCTGTGCATAAGATTCCTTAAACATTTCATCTCCCCATCTGTCAAGGAACAGTCGCTTACGTCCAAAAAGATTGGTGATTGTTCTATCTTTTCCAAGGGCGGCTCTGATCCAAGCATGATACTGTCTAATACCTGGATAGACTTGGTGAAATCTTTCAACGAAAACTTTTCCCTGTCGCTCTGGTAGCTCGTACTTAAGTGAAAATGTCTTGTACCCAAGATCATAGTTAAGTGAATGATTAGCTTTTTTTCCCCAGAATCTTTGGGAATATTCACCTGTTCCAAGTTCACAGGACCCATCTTCATCACTGACCTCCTCGATAGGTATACCATATATTAGTGCATATGTTTGATTGTGTACATCAACTCCATTGTCAAAAGCTTTCTTTTGTAGTGGCTCAGGTGCAATGTTGGCTACTATTCTATTCTCTGCTTGACTTAAATCAATCATATAGATGACCATGCCGTCATCTGCTATAATGAACTGTCTAACAATCTCAGGCAAGTTCAGTATATTGCCACCCTCTCCAAATATATCTTCACTAGAAGATGGTCTACCTGTCACGGTTCCAACAGGATTCATAGCACTACGTAGTCTACCATCCTTTGATAGTACCATATCGAAGTACGTAGACTTGCGCTTGGTCCATGTTCTAATATTTTTTACTAGCGTTGCTTCTTTAACTCCATTTCTAGACATACGCACCAGTGCGTTAATATCAGTCGTCGGTCTGCCATCTTTTAAATAAGGTGTAATTCCTTTCTTCTCATAAAAATACTTCATTAGTTGATCAGGACTGTTTGGATTAATTGGATAGCCACACATATCCTGAAGTTCAGCCGTCAGCTGTTTAATTATTATCTCAGCTTCCTTAGATATATTCTGCATACCCTCTACATTAACTTTCATTCCCCACTCTTGCATTGCTGTTAGTGCTGGAATGATAGCTTTCTGTCTATTATATGTTTCCTCATTGCCTTGTCGTTTGCAGTCAGCCATTAGCTTTGGGAATATCTCTTTATCAACAGCTGAGTCCTTTGCATTATAGATAAAGAACGCACGCTCGTCACCTATCTTAGCCCACTTCTTTCCTTCATCTTTATAGTATGGCTCACGAGTAAACATAGCTGTCTGGAAGTCTAGACCTTTTGGAAAGTCAGGAAAGGTAATAGCCATAGCCACCATTGTATCATCTATATTATTAGTCTTGATGCCATACTTACGATAGATATAAGCTGTATCAAATATCACGTTCTGTCCAAGCTTAGTTATACGCTTGTTGACTAGTAGCCTCTCGATGGCCAGCCACACTTCTGCTTCTTCATCAGGATTAAAAACATCAACTCCGCCAAAGGCAAAGTTAATCGAGATAGCATCGTGTGGTGACTTGGCAAAGCTAATGCAGCTTATCTCTTCACTGGAGCTAACCTCAATGTCAAATGCTACACTGTCCAGCAGTAAACACTCACTCAAATATTTAATTGAGTCGACGTAGGTGGGACATATTTGCAGATTGCGTTGCGGTAACTCTATTAATGGACTACTGCTTTCTGCTATGGCACGTTTCAAGTCCATTCTTAGATAATGAATATAGATGTATTCACCACGACTGCTACCTTCTCCAGCAATAGAGCTTGGATGTATACTCGGTACCACCTTCATACCTGACCAGAACTTACCTTCCAGTATAGAGCCACGCCTTTTGGTTATAGCTATCTGACCAGTTAAGGCAAACAATGCTGTATTACCGAGTGGTACATAGACATTGGCGTGTGGCTTATGCTCTAACAGTTCTGCTTTCAATAGCTCAACATACTCCCAATACTCTTTACTAGTATAGACTCTACCACGATCTATCTTGAACCAGGGAGTTATGTCATCTTGTGCTGGATGTTCCTTCAGTACATTAGTGATATAGACTTCACTACGAGATAGGCCAACCATGTGCATTACGTCTCGTAGCTTTTCACCAGCTTTTGCTTTCTCATAGAATGGTCTGCCAACTCTAGCTTCATGTATCCCTGCAGCTTCTCCAATCATAACTATCTTGGCAGTTAGTGGACCTTCGCCTGGGCAGCAGAACTTCTTGGGATCTAGCATCTTTAGTCTCCATTATTGCTTTGTTCAAAAATTGAATACAGTTATTTCTTTCTTATATACCAAATTACCTTGTCGTGAGTAAACTCCATTACCTGCTCAATCTTACTTGGATCACAGCCATACTTAGCTATGAACGCAGTTAATATCTCCTCCCTTTGGGTCATTATACTACGCATGGCTCCTTCAGGGAATCTATCAAATAGTGGAATATAGGCACTAGTATCAGTACGACTTGTATTTCCCATACTCTCCCTCATGAACTCTGATAATAAACGAGTCTTTGTAGGCTGCTGTTAATTCATAGCCTATTGGCTTCATACCTAGATTAGTGGCAGCTAACATAGTATTACCGCTACCTAGAAATGGAACTAAAACACGACTGCCTGGTGCAGCAAATATACTCAATATGTCTTGAATCATTTCAATAGGTCGTTCAGTGGGATGAGACTTCTTGCTTGGAGAGACTTGTTGATGAAGGAATACATTCTGCTGGCCAGGTCTGTACATTGTAGCTCCACCTTTTCTAGCATAGAAAAACATCTCGTATGCATTAGCTAAGTATAGACTTGGCATCATTGACTGTGCCATAGCTGCTTTATCCTCAGACTTCTTAACCCACAGACCTGGTAGACTATTGCCAAGAAAGCCGTGCTTGCGTAGTAAGCTACTGATAGACCCAAACCAAGGATCAGGCCCAAACCAGACTATTAACCAACCTGTATCTTTTAGTACCCGCTTGCACTCAATGAGTACACTATCCATAAATGGTAGATACTGCAACTTGTCTATCTCATTGTATCCTTCCATCTGCTGTTCACCAAGCTCACGATGCTTCTTGGCCTCAAGTAAGTTAATAGCATATGGTGGATCAATCTCAATGATGTCTATCCACTCATTAGGTACTTCCTTTACTCCGTCGAAAAAATCTCTAGTAATAAAAGCGTTGCACAACTCCTGCTTTAGTTTGTCTTCCGTTGTTTGAGATCTTTCTTCAGTAAGTCTCTTAGCCAACTCTTCTCTGGTACTGGTTTCGAAGATGACACCAAGAGCTTTTCTGGCTTCATGCTTGTTCTTAAGATTTGCGAGCTCAGGGAACAGCTCGATTGCTTCCGCAAGCTGGATATCTGCCGTGATAGAAGCTGGGCTTCTTCCGAGAAGTTCAGCAGTGTCACGCTGAGACCATCCAGGAGCGTCTGCACTACGCTGAACCTTTTCTCCATGGATTGCAATCTGCAAGTCATTGATCTGTTTGCATAGCTTGACTTCTTCTGCATACTCTAAATCCTTTCTATAGATATTTTCAGAGAGCTCAATCGATTTAATCTGAAGTTCAGTGAGAGCTTCATCGTATATTCTAATTGGGACTTCTTGAGCTCGAGCTTCCCCTGCAGCACGGAATCGTCTCTCTCCAGCAAGTAATCTATATTTGGCCGGTCCATCATATCCTGTAGGCGGGAGAGAGCACGCAAGAGGGTTGATAAGTCCCTCTTTCTTAATTGAGTTTGCGAGTCCATGGATGTCTCCGAACTCTTTTCTGATTCTGTCTGTGACATAGATTTCCTCCAGTTTAACTATTGCTAGCTTCATTACCAGTACCCTCCAATGAACTAATTAACGAGTTAAGATCATCAAGCGACAATCCTTGCAATGACTCATCTAGCTTTGTTGACTTAACTTGTCGCTTAGCAATGGAGCCCTTCGATTTATAGATTCGTCTATTTGTCCTGATCTTCAGTATCAACTCCATTAGTTCGTTTCTTGGAAGATCGGCTAGGTCCTTTGGTCTTAGGCTGTTTAAATCCACTTTCTCTCTCCTTCTCTCTTAACTTAATTAGATCAAGCATACATGCTCTCTTCGATACTATCAGTCCAATAGCAGCATGACCATACTCTTCAAGTACCTCGATCAGTTCATCAACTATTGCACTGAATAGCAACGTGCCACTACCCCACGGTAGTAGTCTGTTGAGCTTCAATCGCTGCTCATCTGTCAGCAGTATCGAAAGCTTAGGTCGGTACTCGTCACTCTTAGACATCACTAGTCTCCTTTTTATCAATCTGTACTCCAAGTGATTTAATCCAACACACATAGCAGACATCTATTCTATACCCATTTGGAAGTTCTGGATAGATCTCTGCTAGCTGCTTAGCGAAGGTGTCCTCTGTTCCCCTTATCTCAATGGAGATCCCAACTATACTGGTTATAGATCCATCTGCGAGAGTCATCTCTCTATTACAGACTGAGCACCGCATTTAGCTCTCCTTTCAAAGGTTATGTCATGTATCATCTTCCTCTATTTTATGTTCCCTGGCATCTTTCATAACTTTGCTGTACGTCAATAGCAGTACATTCTTGACTGCTTCATTGAACTGTTTCTTTACTTCTTCTTTACCCCAACCAGTCTTCTGATCTAGTCTATGGTAGAAGTCTGCCTCAATCTGATTTAACAAAGTCATAACGTCCATGCTTACCTCCTTAAATCGCCCCCGCGCCGGAGCCGATCCCGTTCTATTATCCGCTGGTGGTTTGGCGGCTAACTCCCAGCACAATTAGAGCGTATTCACGCCGACGGGGGCAAAGAGTCATTTCTCACTCCTCATATAATCAAGTGGTAACTCAGTCCAAAAGTATGAACAACGCCTGCATGTGCGTTTTATTCGGTCATATTCTTGATAGTCTGTCCGAATATAATCACATCCACACTTTGGACACCTTGCCTTTTCGTTGTTAACCAATTCCTTCCAGAATTCCGGCGATTCCCTAAAATCAAATGGATGAACTTTCTTGCATTTTCTACATTCAAGCCGGTCCTTGTAAATGATCCAGCTTTGTCCCCCACAGATCTTACAGGTCGCTACTTCTTCCATTGGCTTTCTCCTTTCATTAGTTTTCTCACCTAAAACTTCTCTTTGATATTTTAACGATATAAATCGATAAGCAGACTCTTCCATCAGATCTCTCATCGTTTGTTTGTCTTCAAGAGCAAAAGCAGGCCATATGGAAAGGAAAAAACCAATCATAAATTCGTTGTATTCTTTTAAATAATCAACCTTCTTGTTACTATCTTTTATGTTTTCTATTATATTATTTGGTATATACATTTGGTCTCCTTTCTTCACATCCCCTCCTTAACTTGCCCCTGCCGCCTCTGTGTCAGCAACTACGGGTGGGAAATTTGGATGGTTCAGGCCGCCTTCCCATCACTCTTCCCCAACGTCTTTCAACGCCGATGGGGACAATGGCTATGTACAAAATTTGAACACAGCAATTATCACAGTCCATATTATAGCAGTGAGTAAAAGTCCATACATAATGCCTCTAATTGGATTATGCACTTGGACCTCCTATCTAAGTATAAGTTGTCCTAATATGACTAATGCTACTCCTACTATTCCCAGTGTAATGTCTTTAGTAGAAGTTTTAAGACTGATACCAATTAGTGTGCCTCCTATTAGAGAAAGCATGAAACCTACTATTATATTATGCACTTGGACCTCCTGGTTCTAATAGACCATCCTTTGTTACTTTTACTTCAGCATACTTCTTACCAAATGGACCTATTAGTTCGTAGGTTATTGATATGAATAGATCAGCATATACAACTGATGCTACCTTAGATACTATTGTCACTCCCTTAACTAATATTACATCTGGCATTTTCTAGGCTCTCCCTGTTCCATGACACTTTGGGCAGATGTCAGTCTTTCTAGTTATAAGTTTAACACCAGCACCGATGTTCATTATGCGATAGTCTAGATTTCTCTCTGAAAGCTGCATTACTAACCAGGTAGAAGCAATGTTTACTGCAGTTCTGATCTCAAACTCTGGTTTATATATTTCCATCAGCATACTTTTTTTCCAGTCCTCTCTAAGAATCTTCACTGGTCACCTCCTTATAAAAAGGGCCCTACCTTTTCTCTAGTAGAGCCCTATACTTTTACCGACGGAGAATACCAAACACTATCCCGTCGTCAGAGTTACCTTTTGTCTTTCCATATCCAGTACCACCTACACCGCCCATATTGGTAGTATTGTCCTTTTCACTACCACTGAGCTGACCGTGAGTGTAGCCACCGTTCAGAAAGATTCCCCAACCACTTGTCGAATACTCGACTTTGTGCTTGAGTAGAACTAAGTCGGTTCCGCCAGTACTCATAGCCAACTTTGCAGCATCAGCAATGATGTCAATAGTGGTCTCACCATTAGCTGTGCAAAAGATCCACCCAATAGGTTCAGGCATAACCTTTCTATCATACTGGTAGAGAATATTGACTTGGGCCATTTCCCACTTAACGAGGCTTTTCACTTTCAATAGGCACTTCGCCCCACCACCTAAAATATCCGCCTCTTTTCTGGTGAGTTTGGAAATGCTGGTAAGGTCGTCCAATACCTTCCAGCCAGGGACGAAAGGGCCGAAGAACGCTGGCATAGTAGCATTACCCTGCATTATAAAACCAGGGTCCTGACGGTTGACGCCAGCTGGAACCTTGGTTCCTTCAAATGTCTGTGTGATAGTTGCTACTGGTGCACCTGCTATAGCGGCACTACTGGTTGTTGATGTAACAGTTGTGTCACCTCCAAACGATAGAGCTGGTACAACTAGCAAGGCCAACATGAAGCCAAGTAGTAACCAGAAGTCACGTCTACTAATATCTCTCATAGAGCCCTCCTTGTTGAAAGGCTCTAGTCCATCATTTCTCAAAATCTGGGCATTTCAGTCTATATAGTCCATGTCATTCTGAGTGAAGGACTAGAGCCAAGTTGTTGGTTGTTATTTCTTAACTTTCACCGAGATGCCACTGACGGTACCAACAGTGTTGAAGGTACGGTATGATTCGCTGCCTCCCGACAAGTCAACAGACCCTGCCCCTTTGAGCTTGAAGTCCCCTGTGTACACACTGCCGGCACCTCCAGCAAAGATGCCAATGTACGAACCTCCAGAGGTTCCACCAGTGACTGTAGCATCAGGCTTAGGATCGCCACCTCCAGGTCCACCAGGACCTGCAAAAGCAGGCACCACCATCAGCATCAATGCAACAACGATCAACGCAAAATACTTCATTTTAACCCTCCCTTAGGTTTGTTTGCGCACTTGGCGCTTAGCAAGTTGTTCATGTTTTTCACTGGGACATCCAGCGACTACTACTGTTAGTTCACCTCCTTTCTCTATGACAGTTAAGCCGTGCTCCTCAGCCAGGTTGAGCACGCTTCTTAGTTCAATCTTACGTCTACCTGTCATTAAATTCTTATATCCATATAGTCTACCTTCATCAAAGCAACGCTGAACAGTTGACACTGATATGCCTAATATTTTAGCAGCCTGAAATGTAGTCAACATTCTATCTATATTCATGGCTCAACCTCCTTATTAAATAGGTGGGTAGTATTTACTCTACGCTCTAACCACAAGATACTTGTTGTTTTATTTGCTACCCACCTACATTGTTATTGCTGTGTTCAATTTTTGTACGTAGCCGTTTACACAAACGACTTGATTCTGTTCTGCATCCCGTACTTCTCGTTCTCTTCCTCACCAAGAACTGCCCAACCAGTATTCCCAATGTAGTCTTTGAACTCGACTCGACCAGTTGTGGGAATCTTGAATGCTTCGTAGAACTTCTTAATGGCCCGTTCTCTGTTAATCTTCTGTCTTGCACTGTCCTTTGCTGTTGGAAGCATAAAAACCTGCTGAATGATCTTAGCCAGTGGATCATCAGGTACTTCAAACTGAGCATAGATAAACTTTGTCGTTGGATCCTTTTTTCCTGGTCTCAGTTCGAGCGTCACAAGACGCAGTTCGTGCTCTCCTTCTTCCTTCGTATGCTCATCAGGAATACCAGAGAGATCGCCCAAGTCCAAAAAGCTTTCATACTCTTCTGCCATACTTCTTATCCTCCTTTGCTTTGATAGACCTAGCTGCTAGGCCTTTAGTAATGCCATCTTCAGCTTGGTGATTTTGTGATCTCCACACCAATCTGTATTGTATACTGCTGACCATCCCTCCTGTCCAGCTGGTGAGTGTCGTCTGCATCTGAAGTTGATGTAGTACATACAGGTTTCACAACAGAAAGTTGACATTGCAGCCCAGTTGTCATTCTCTCTTGGATTGACTGTAGATGACATAACTCCCTGGTCCAAGGGTGCTGGCTCATGTTCTATCGAATAGTCACGACCAGCAGATCCATCTGTTATTGGTTCAGTCATGAACATATCAGACTTCTCATCATACAACTTTTTTGCCTTACTCATTTTTCTCACCTCCTTTCGTGCGCTTGACGTACCTAACTAGTGCATCATATACTTCTGGCTCTAGTACTATTATATTGCTCGGGTCAAGTGGAGATCCATTCTCAGTTGTTAGTACTATGCCACCATAGTCATCTCTATCAACATACACACTGTCGCCTATGTATTCTTTCATTTTAGCCATTCCCTCCAACAGTTTGCAATCTCTATAGCAAGATCTCGTTTCTCCTCTACAGTTGGTGCATAGCCCCATCTACGATAGAGACTATCCCCATCCATACACTGTCTACCTGCACCCCAGTCACATACACAGTCATCACATTTTCTATTTGTAGCCTGTACTTCCTCACAAGCAAAACATAGACAAGGTATCTCATCAAGTCTGAGAGTTTTAAATGCTAACTGTTTTGCATATACATCAGTTAGTTTCACAGTTGCTTTTGCATTATCTGCCAGCCAATTCCATACTTTCTCGTGTCCTTCTCTATTTGTCATTTCGTTAGCCATGGTATCTCCTTTTATGTCCTCTCTTATTTACTATGATAGACTAAACCCGTTGATACAGTCCCACCTTAAAAACTCTCCAGTTATATCTCCAAATGCCAATGAGTGTACATGCAGGTAGTAAATTTCAATGTATCCTTTATAAGTAAAACTACCTGGCTCAGCTTTCTGGTCTAAGTAAAAATCATCAACTACTAGCTCTCTGCATGACCAAGCTTTCCATTTTCCACCTTCATAAGTTGTGTAGTAATCTGGAACCAGTGTCAGATTCTTTATTATACTCAGTGGAACTAATAACTCTACTTTATCAGCCATGGTATCTCCTTATCCATATCAGATAGTCCACACTTTTTTAGTATCTTCTTGATATTAGATTCCTCATACATTTCTAACTGTCCTCTATTAGACAGTCTTGAGCTGGCCTTGAATGTGCTGGTTAGTCTAGTCAATAGTGAGTACTGTACTCCATCTTTTGTTGCCTCAGCTTTGGCATAGTACATCTCATCAAATACCAGTGGAATACGAATCTTCGCTTTGCCAGTTATCCATGGACCTACAAATATCTTTCCAGTAGTGTCATCCTTATCAGCTTCAGGATGGGCTGTTACTATTAGATCACATGGCAAACTGAACATACCAGCTAATGCATTCTCTAAGTATAACATTTGAAGTACGTAGTCATTATCTGATCCAGCGCCAGTACTTGGGACTCCACCAGCTCTTCCTCTTTCTTTCAGTACTTGATTCATTGCTACTATACTTAGCGTAGTGAAGCTGTCTATACCATAAGTGGCAAATACATCAAAAAAGCCTTCTCTCTTTCGTCTATGAAACTCAATGTCCCAGTTCTTGAATGCAGTTGGATGCTTTGGGTCATCAACTTCCCAACTATTGTCTACAATTATAGTTCCTTTCTCAATCTCATCTCGTAGTACGCTACTTCCACCAGTGTCAAAGCTGTCGATGAACACTGGTTTGCGACACGTTTTGAATAAAGTAGATTTACCACTGCCTTTGTCACCATAGATAATGGCATTGAAGTTCTTATTACCACTCTTGGTCTTATACATTTCCTTCAGTTTATTTACTTCAGCGATGATGTCTAGTGGCATGATTTCTCCTGTGTACAAAATTTGAACGCAGCAATTAAAAGTTTATTACATTCTTTACTTCTGTTAACATAGCGCGGGGATCCCAAAACTCCACTTTAAATCCAACTGGCAACTCATGAATTCGTCTCAGTGGATTAGGCCAGCTTAGACAAAAATCAGAATATGTACATCCACTGTACGACGTGCAGGCTGTGCCTCTTGGCCAGAAGCAACGCATAGCTTCATCTTCTGGATCTTGCTTCAACAACAGATCTATGTCCTTCATAATCTCATCATAGAAATGCTCAGCTAGATGTAGCCAAGATGCCATCATTGGCAGTGTCTTCCTAACTGGCAATCGTATGAACTCAACTCCTTTGCCTTTCGTAAATACAGCTCCACCAATCTCGACTCCCCATACATTATCATATAGACAGTTCAGTACATGAGTATACGTAAATGTCTGGAACTTCATACTGAAACTATCTCTCCAGTTCTGACTATTTTGACTGCCAGTTTTATGCTCTAACGACCAGTAGTCACGATCTGGTGATTTGAGCATCGAATCAGTCTTGAAGTAGATTACTTTGTCCTTTGCAATAGGAACAGTCCCAGCTACCTCAGTATACTCTACCTTTATGTCTCTATCAGCCTCAGCATACTGGGCAGCATATCGTTGTAGAGCCATCTTTATATACCCAGGAGTTTTGGGTATTCTAGCTGCATCAGTCTCCTCATTTGGAAATGCTTCTCTGTATTTCATCTCTGCTGCTAAGTAAGCCATAGCTTGACTATCAATACTATAGTCCGCTAATAGTAATACTTCCATAGCAGCATGCCAAGCACTTCCAAACACCAAGTGCACGTTTGGATCGCTGTGTCTCCAGCCAAGTATATATTGGAAGAAGAACTTACGAGGACATTCGATATAGTCCTCTATCTTTGTGCTGTCCAAGACAGTTGCTGTTTTATGTAGCTGGATTATCATTGGTTACCTCTATG
>Ga0315274_10005616_pt1 | contig 18334 bp, 30 predicted proteins | sample YL17G02_20_MG_FD_203700 | JGI IMG/M metagenome (GOLD analysis project Ga0315274, IMG submission 203700) | Sediment microbial communities from Yellowstone Lake, YNP, Wyoming, USA - YL17G02_20 | ecosystem: Environmental > Aquatic > Freshwater > Lake > Sediment | place: USA: Wyoming | collected...
CATTCGGTCAAGAAAAGACAGATAGGACTCTGGCACGCAGTTTTCGCATAGTGCCTAAAGGAACGACAGTGAGGACACCGAGAGCTACAACATTTAACCCATTTATGTTCAAGCAGAAGAAAGGTTCATATATAGAAAAATCCAAATTTGCCATTAACACAGGTGGAGAAAAAGGCGGCTTAAAGGTGGCCAAATTATGGAAAAGTTATGGCTTTTAGTGATATTAATAATGATGACTTGCGTATTAAGCGGTTGTGGTAATGAAAGTTTTTCATCTGGGTTACTCAGACAACCAGAGACAGATTTTCAGAACATAACAGTAAATGGAACTCTAGATTGGGGAGATGAGAAACTACCAACCAAACTATTACAAAACTATCGCTGTCCTGCCGACGGATTTGATTTATTTTATGATTCTAACTTTGATGGAACACCTAATAATGATTATCTAGTGTTCAGAAAATGTGACGGTAACGATTACTGGGCAGACGGCGGTTTCGCTTGGCAATCTAAGAATACTTCTGTGAGCAATAACGTAACACTAATGATGTTAGACGGAGACGGTACACTACATTTACTTAATTATACTAACTGCTCTCTAACCACAGACATAAACGGTGAGGTTTTGTGTGGTGTACCTGCGAATGGTTCAGGCACAACAAACAATTATTATAACATAACTAATGTTACTAACTACAACATAACTAATGTGACTAACACAACAGCTAATTATTATAATTTGGGTGGTTGGAGAAACGATTCAACAAGAACGTACCCTACAAAACAGCCATACATTAACGGGACAGCGTATATTCAAACACCAATTATGAACTTTGAATGGCACGATGATTTCACACTTTATGTGGCTGCAAGAGGTGAGTTATGGACTTGTGCTTTATTAGGTACTGCTGGAACTGCTGTGGTATCAACAGGAGACACTAATCATATTGGAGTTATAACTTTCTTAGATTCCACAACAGCAAATTCAGGATTTATGTGTCGAACCGACCCAGCAATCATGTACTTCTCAGGTGGAGAAGCGTTTAGAGTTCGTTGGAAACCTAACACCAACAGGAACAATACCATAATGATTATGGGTTTCGGAGATGCTACTACGGCAGCAGACCCAACAGACGGTTGTTACCTTAAATGTTTATCAGGAGTATCAGGTAATAAGTTCAGATGTACTGGATATTGCAAGAACAATGCTGGACCAACAGGCACAGGTACTACTTATGATTTAACTGCTGGGACTTGGTACGCTGTAATAGGGCAGATGAACTCAGGCGCAACAAGTTTTAATTTTACAATCTACGATGACGCAGGGACTAGCTTATGGAGTTCCAGTGTAGGCGCAAACATACCAAATGCTGTTGGTCGTGAGTTCGGCTGGAGAATATATAGTTATGAATCTACAACAGGCGCAGCAGCAGTAATGACTTACTGGGATTCTATGGAAGTTTGGGTAAACAGAGAACTAACGAGAGGTTTAGAGATACAATGAACAAAACAGGACAACTAGAAGTATTTTACCCGTTTCTTGTGGTTTTAGGATTTCTATTTGCTGTGGTATTAGTAGGAATGTTTGAATATCATACTCACGCAATCAGTAACACTTTGACTGATTTTGTAGTAAAATGCCCGAATTGTTCACCGATTTTCATATTTTTTATAAGAGCATTACCTTTTATCATACTAGTGGGTGGTTTGATTTATGTTATGTGGGTATGGAGACAGTATTATGGATAAGCGATTGATAATTTTTATGTTTGCGTTTCTGCTTTTGGTTAGTTCTGTTTCTGCGGATATTCAGTATTATCATGATGCTAGCGATAATAAAAGTGTTTGGTTTGTGTATAATCTAACTACCACCAAAACCTTTATGGTGACGAACCAGACGAGCTACGCAAAGAATATATCTTATGTTCTAAAAACACCTGTCGGTTTTTGGCCTTTCGAAAACGTCTCCAGGGATTTTGTTAGCACTGCAGACGGAACAGTAACTGGTGCAGCACAGCCAGCAAGTTCTACTTGTAAATATGGGAAATGTTATAGTTTCAATGGCGTAACTCAATATATCACACTACCAAATGACTTATACGAGACACACGCAAGCGGCACTATACTTGCATGGATAAGACCAACTGACAAAGGTAATTATTACACTATTTTTGGTTCAGGAGACGGAGCAGGAAATTCTATTTTTTGTATAAGACTAGACCAAACATCAGGCACGTTAAATTATGTTTTTAGAACATCTGCTGGTACTGGTTTGTTTTGGGTTTATGCAACAACACCAATAATTTCTGCCTCTTGGTCATTGGTTGCTGTTCGTTCTAATGGTACAAAAATAAGCTTTTTTGTAAATGGTACAGAAGTAGCAAATACTGTGGGAGGGGGAGTTAATTCTGGGCAATGGTTGCATGATATTGGTTTAGGGACAAGCACACCACGAATAGGCGCAAGAACTGCAGGAGGCGCAGCAGTAGAACCTTTTTCAGGTCTTATAGATGAAGTGAGAATCTATGATAAAGCATTAACAAATTCAGAGATACAAAGAATATATAACTCAACCAGATTTGGCAATTCTTCAAATATTAAAACAGTAGTGGACGCACAAAATTCTAAATTTACTGTGGCAGGTAACTCATCAAAACAAAACTATTTAATTCTTCTAAGAAATGTCACGCAAACAGGTAAGCTTAATATTACTCTTACTGCTGGGAATTATAGTGTTTATGCAAAGGATATATTTACGAGTGTGAACATTAATTCTTTCTCTGCACGATTTGTGAATGGTAGTTTTTCGCAAACTAGATATACTAACGCTGGCTCAGTTTTAATTAATGTTAATCCCCACATAAGTAAATATAATATAACCTTTTTCAATACTACATTGTACGCAAACAGAACGTATTATAATTATAATTTCTCTTATTCGGCGGATTTAACAGGGCAGTTATATACAAGAAACTCAATCAATATAACGTGCTATTATGAGAATAGTTCTAGAATTTACCAAGATTTCTTTGCTAAATTCATAACAACTGGGAGTGAGGTAACATACACATTAACTAATGGTACTGATTATATCGATAATCTCACTGCTGCGAGTTACACCATACAAGTATGGAATACTTTATTTAGTCCTAAATATTATTATGTCACAATTTTGAACGGTACTTATACCGCGCTTTCGGTTTATTTTCCTTCCAACCTCTCCGAAACGAAAGAGTTCTTTTTCAGAACTTCTGCTAATATACCTATCGAAAATGCCAATATTACACTTACTAAATTAATCGGTTCTTCTTGGGTTGCTGTAAGTCAAGTCATCAGTGATTCGGCAGGTGTTGCGGTGTTCGGGTTAGACAACTACGAGCAATATAAACTCTTAATTTCTGCGTCAGGATATACCACTAAAATTGTCACGATTAACACAGTGCCGAGTATAGATTCTTATACCGTAATTCTTCAGTCTGCCACTGTTGTTAATTTCACTACGGTTTTTGATATGATGGAATATGTAATCACTCCGGCTGGTTCTGTCCTCGCTAACACACTAAATCAGACGTTTAACTTAACAACCAGCAGCACTAATTCTCTTATTCAATGGTTCGCCGTCTGGTATAATTCCACTCTAAATGATAATGTTACTGCCTCACCTGCTGGCGGTAGTGCTTTAACTTCCCTTAATCTGACTGGAGTTCTTAATGGCTCATCACACAAGACTATTTTAGTAACATATTATATAAAAGTACAGACAAAACCATTAATGACTATACAGAGATATTATTACATTACGAGCAGCACAACAGGTAATCTCTCTTATGGAAACAACTCAATTTTAGAAGGTTTACAAGATTTAGGCGCAAACGCCAGTTATGATATTTATGCTAAGATGCTTTTGGCTTGTGTCTGGATAGTGCTTTTAACTTTATTGTTTTCCATTGTGCTACGAGAAGATGATGTAGACGGAAACAAGAAGATGAACGCTATTCCCATGCTTGTAGGAATTATTGTGTTTTCAGCAGTGTCTTGGATACCTTTAATTTTCGGAATACTAATGTCAATAATACTATTATTAAACGTCATACCTACGAGGCAATCATAATGACAGACTTCAAAAATATAATATTATTGGTAATGTGCATTAATGTGGTGATGTATGTCCTAAACGCAACATACGGCATAACTATTGCGGATGATCCTATTTCTAAGATAATGGACACCACAAAACTGGCAGAGGGAAATATAAAGTTTAATGAAACTTTACAGGGCAAGGTAAAAGATTTAGGAGCAAATAAGGGAATAATGAGTGGAATCACAGAGTTTTTCACAGACGGACTAGGGTTAATTTTTGATTTTATTAAGATTATGTTTAATCTTCTTACTGCGCCAATAGCATTCTTTACTGTGGGTTTACACGTAACCATGAGGATTTTAATTGGTGTACCGTTATTTATAAGTTATTTTGTGGCTATTATAACTATGATTAGAGGTGCGTCGTAATGTGGCTTGAAACTATATTCTTTCTAGAAAATGTTGTTTTTGGCAGTCCTCTCCTTTTCGCTGTAATGTTCACCGTAGATCTTGCTATGTTGTTATTACTCGCCAAAACCTCGCTACGCAGTATTTTAACATTTATGGTTTTGCCTCTCTTTGCGTTTACTCAATCAGGAAGATTAGACGGTGTTGTATCGGGAAGCGCATATATACTTTCTGTTGTTATCTTAGGTATCTTGCTGTTTCAAAGCATAAAAAAACTAGGAGAGTGAATTATGGCATTTCAGGAATTTATCGAGGGTTATAAAGAAGGGCAATCTATCGCAGCAAAAGTTATGCTAGAAATAAAGAAGAAATTTCTCCTTTATGCATCTTTGTGGCTTGCTTTGTTGTGTTTTCTATATTTCATAAACGCTTTAACTTTCATTATTTTTGCTGTGATTTCAATAGTAACGCAAGCACATTTGTTGCTTTCAGAAGTGGAGAAAATAATGTGAACGTTTTAGATATTTTAAGCGGACAGAGAAAATTCAAGGGCTTAACGCAGCGAGAAATAGCGTATCAACTAAATTGTTCAGAGAGAGCTACGCAAAAACAAATATCTAGTTTACAGCGTTATGGCTTAATAGAAAAGGCACAAGTCAAGAGAACTGTATTCACAATAAAAAAACGTATTTAAACCACCTCTACTATCTAAAGTATGATGTGAGGTGAAAAATATAATGTTTGATAAGAAAGGACAGATGCAGATTGCAGGCGTGATAATCGGTGTAATAGTGGGTATTGTCGTATCAGTAATGGTAATGTCGATACTGTGGCCGATTGCACAGACTTTCATCAGGAATTGGTACAATGCCAACAAAACTGATGTTGCAGCTAGTTTCCTAAATTCCTTTGAACCGTTGCTGGGTATCTTGCTGGTACTCTTGATAATCGGTGGCTCAGGACTGCTAGGATATAGCGTGGGCAAGAAAAGATAAAATAGTACTGGGCGGCTAACCGTTAGGTCTGCTGCCCTTATTTTTAATTTAAATGTGAAAAAATGATATTCGAAATTTTCCTGTTATTGTTTGTATGTATTCTTGTTTGTTATTTTATTTCTTTGTGGTATTTGAAAACTCCTGCTTTTGTCGTGTTACTCACTATTTTTAGTGTTTTTATTTCTGTTTTTGCAATGGCTGACGGTCTAGAGTACAGGGCAGGCCATAATGAAACATTAGTAAATGCAACTAGAGTGCGTATAGATTACATCTATACCCCTTTTGATTGGAATTTTAATTTTATTATCGGACTTATGGGTTTGATGTTATCGCTACTTCTCGGGCTTGGCGCAGCTCAAGTGTTAAAATCGCCTAAAACTGATGAACAGGAGAGTAAAGAGTATTACGAAAATGGTAGATACTGAACCTGACATGAAAACAGTCAATACACAGATAGCAACAGAAGTAACTAGAAATTCTATGATTAATATGTACTCTACTAATCCGGCTGAGATAATGCAGAGTCAAATAGAACCCAAAAGCCAGGACTTTTTCGGTGATAATTACCGAGATATACAACTCTCGAACATGGACAGGCCGACAGAGTTTTATATCTTGCGTGTTGATATTCTTATAGATGCACTTAAATTTTACGGTGAGCAAGGTAATACTTTCTCTTCAGACTTCTATTTAAAATATCTAAAAAAACGTGATTTTACTATGCTATTAACTAACTCTAGAGGTGGCTTCTTGAGGCGGAACATCCGAAGTAATGAGCAGATATTCAGGCAGCCGAAAGACAATAATGCAGTCTCGCCAACAAAACCAATATGGGCAAAACCTCAGAGAAATTATGACGATTTTAACCAAAATAATTAAAAGGTGATAAAATGCAACTAGCTTTATTATTGAGTTTTATTTTTAGTATATTATTGAATTTTATTCTTATTGTTGTCGTTGTGGCTTATTTCGGCTATTCCTGGCAGTTACTCAGAGCTAAGTTTATGAAAAATCCTATGTTCTTAAATATTGTAGGGCTAGACGGCAAAGTAAGAACTAGAAAGCTAATTAACACTACAGACAAATCATATAAGATAAAAGACAATGATGAACGAATAATCACCCTCGAAAACGGCATCATTGTAGACGGGGTGATGAATCTGTTTTATTATGGCACAGAGGTTCAACCGATTTGTTTGGCGGATGTTCAAAGGGTGATGTCTTGTAAAGAATGGGATAAACTCGCACTTCTTCTCAGACTTGAGGGTGCTAATGAATTTATACCCAATCTGTTAAAAAGCATCACCACAATACTGGTTATATTTCTATGTGTGGCTGGTGTGTTAATAATCGCAAACATAGCCATGACTGGCACTGGTGTTATTACAGCACAACAGTGCGTGGCTGGGGTTGCAGAAATAAAAAGTACATTAGCAACAATCACATCAAATAGCACGATTTTTGCATAAAATGCCAAGAGAAAAAGTAAAGGTTAAATTCTGTATCTATGATAACTACGCCACTTTAGCTACGGGAGAATTACCTATGAAACAATTTCAGAAATTATTAAATAAAATCAAGAAGTTTAAAACATGATAAAAAAACTACCGCCAGACCTGATAAATACTCAGAACGAGATTTTAGGGCAGCGCATTAATCTAATAATTGAAGTAGCTAAATTTGAAACTAGTTTGTGTTCTGGTAGATTGGATAAAGAGCTGGTGATTATTATAAACCAACGCATAAGAACTCTTTGGCGTTTAATTAACAAATATGACCGAGTGAGAGGCATCAAGGAAGAATCCCAAAAACAATTAATTTCTTTTGAGAAAGCTAACGAGATAATGAAAAGTTCAGATGCAGAGAAGATAAAACCACTGTCTAACACCCAAACCGTACAAATGGCAGATTTTATAGATTGGGCTATTTTTGAACTTGGCTTAACTGATGTCGGGTATTCCCCCAAAGATAAAGGTCAAGCAGTCCACGAGCAACCAAGAGGTTCTTATGGCATATAGAACAGTGACTAGATTTGGAAAGACTTTTCAAATAGATGAAAATCTCGCCAGTAACCTTGATGAGGTTATCAAGATAAATGATAATGATTCTGATGCTGTGATTATGATAGACGGTAGGGAAGGTTCAGGCAAAAGTAAAGGTCTGGGTGAACCTATCTCTTGGTATATCTCTGGTTCTAACGTAAAGGTTGTGTTTTCTTACGAACAATTTAAAGAAGCATATAGTAAAATGCCACCTAGAAGTACCGTCTGGTTTGACGAGTTTGTCACTTGTGGTATGTCTGTACAGGCCATGAACAAAGAACAACAGAAAATTATACAATATTTAACCATGAGCAGAAAAAGACTTGTGAATGTGATTCTGGTTGTCCCAAACTACTTTATGTTTGGTTGGTATTTCACGACCCACCGCAGCGTTATGTTGTTACATACCTATCAATCCAGTCTTTTAACTAGAGGCGACTTTTTCTTTTACAGTGGTGCAAGAATGGCGACCATGTGGAACAAACTTCGCAAAGTAAGAGTACATAATCTGAAATGGGCAAACTTTACCGGCAAGTTCCCCAAGTACCAGAAGGATTTCTTTTACCCTGATGAAGATTACCAGAAAGCGAAAGATGAGGCCATAGCCAGCTTAGATGATAAACCAAAGTCTGAAAAGGAAAATAAAAAAGATATGAAATGGAAAGCACTCTGGTTGCGAGAACATAAGGAAGAGATACTAGAGGAGACACCACAGAACCTAGCAGAGATGTATGGAATGACAGAAAGAAACTGGCAAAAGTTAAAAATAGAACTCACAAAAAAGAACGAAGAACAATAAGAGAGAGAAGGTTATACTATGACACAAGAAGAAGAGTATGATGATAAAGAAAGGGAACTTAAAGGAAGAATTAATGCTGGATTGTTTATAATTGTGGCTTGTTTTGCTATTTCTGCTGGACTTTTAATAGGTAATGCTTTTGGAAAGGCTAATCTCTGCCATGAATTAAACGGGACTTATGTAAGTATTAATAAAGGTTCATTGAAATGTTACAATTTCACAGTTTTAGAGCAGTGCGGAATAAGAAGAACTGCGGAAATATACTGTAATAATATACTTTTGGAGGTTAAGAATGAGCTTTCTTGAGTGGTTTGGGCTGTTCGTCTCCCTTATTTTGGCGAACTTTGCAGCAGAATGGCTTAAAGATTGGTTAAAACGTATTCCTGAGTGGCTGAAAAGATGAAACTCAATCGCTGTGTGCGCTGTAAACGCCTATTTAGGGCAACGTGGCATGGTAGAATTTGCCCTGAATGTAACAATGGGATAAGTAAATCTTTCAAATATAACGGGTTCTTGGGCTTTGTGGAGTATCCAAAATGAAGGTAGCTATATATTGTAGAGTTTCAACACAAGAACAGACCACAGAGAATCAGAAACTACCTTTAATTCAATTCTGTGAACGTATGGGTTGGACTTATGAGATATTTGAAGAGAAAGAATCAACAAGAAACACAAGACCAGTACAATACGACCTTTATAATAAACTACTTCATAAAGAGTTTGATGGTTTGGTTATTTATAAGTTCGATCGGTGGGCTAGAAGTACCAAAGAACTTATAGAACACATGGAATCATTATACAATAGAGGCATCACGATATACTCTTATTCTGAGAATATAGACTTGTCTAGCTCTATGGGTAGAGCTATGCTAACAATTATATCTGCTTTTGCCCAACTAGAGAGAGATTTGATAAGAGAAAGAACTCTTGCTGGGTTGGCTAGAGCTAGAGCGTGGGGTAAGAAATTAGGCCGTCCAAGAAACCCCCCCTGTAAAACCCAAGCAAATTCATAAGTAAATCTTTCAAACAGAAAAACGTCCGTTTTTTTCTTCTTTTTCTTTCAAAACATTAAATATTTATTTAATAGAGTTCCAGAAGGTCAAGGGGGGGTCATTTTCTACCTCTCTTATTTATTTTCTATATTGAACCCTCTAATATATAATATTATATATGTCAAATAATGTATAGAAAGAGAAGGAGGACACCCCCCTTTTGGTTTTGAATTTCTATTAATTAAACAAATAATTAAACAACTTATAAAGGATTTATAAACTTTATTCGGAAATGCCGAATAAGTATTATAATATAGATATTGGAGAATATATTTAATAAAATATATATTTAATCAAATAAATATATATAAATTAGTTCTACTTTGTATATTTTATGATAAATCAAAACAGGAGTGATGAATTATGACCAGTGTAAAAAGTGTTTCTTTACCAGAATCGGTAAGTATGGAGATAGACAGACTTCAATGGAGTCCTTCTGAAATCTTCATGTTGGGGTATTATTTCAAGAAGCGACATCCAGAAGTAGAAAATATGAGTTTCTACCTTGATGAAGTTGAGGAGAAAATTAAACGAATCTCAGACAGACTAGATTCGGCACTAAAGGCCAATGAAGACAAGGAAAATGGAGGTAACTAGGATACCCGACATGGGCTGGGAACTTCACCACAACAAACTAATGATATTTTACTGCGTCAGGTGTGGCAAGAAGCTATCAGTGCCTTTTTTCATAGACATAGATTGGCCTGAGCCGAAAGCACATTGTAGGGATTGTGCCTATACGAAGCCCTTTATAGGGTATAACAGACTGTTGTATAACATTCAGCGAGTAGTGATAAAACAAGAGGTGACTGAACATGATAGATTTGAGCAATAAGACGATAGAGGCGCTCACGTTTGAGTGCATAAGCAAGCTAGGCAAAAGGAGGCATGATTGAGATGCGCTGTTCTTGCGGTAGCACAATGATACTGAACGAAGATGAGTATGAGACGGTGTTTCGGTGTCAGCAGTGCGGTAGGCTAGGCAGCAGGTACGATTTTGAATATTAATGCTCACAACACGGCAAGGCATGGCGCGGTTTTTTTGATTTTAGAGGTGAAAAATGGTAAAAATAGATGATGTGGATTTGTACATAAGCGGCGCGGACATACCTCAGAATGGCACACTAATGCTGCCAATCATTGATGAGGCGGAGTATGAAGTCAAGTTCATGAATGGCAAGGAAAAGCGCATGCTGTCTGTTCCGGTTGAGCATAAAGGCAAGGAGTATCATTACACGCCTAATGGCGCAAGCAAACGTATTCTCATGAAAGCATTATCAGATGAGACAGAAAACTGGGTTGGCGCAGTCCTGGAAGTGTACAAGAAGGACAAGATGATAGGCGGCGAGAAGAAGGAAGTAATCTACATCAAGGGCATAGTTCCGCCAGCGAGGGCAAAATAGAATAATGCAGCAGACCTCATTACGTGCGTATAGTCTAATTGCGCCAACACTAGGTAGGCGCGAGAAGCAAGTATATGAGTGTATTAATGCTCACAACACGGCAAGGCATGGCACGGTTTTTTTGATTTTAGAGGTGAAAAATGAGTGAGGAAAAAAGAATATTACCTGAAAAGAACTGGTCTAAATGCGTAGAGTTTCCTTGCGGATGTTCTGCAACAATGGAACAGAGAGGAGAAACCAAACAATGGTTTATTGATAACTTTTGCGAAGACCATGACCCTTCTTTGTGTCCTAATGACACAAATATTTTCGAGGAGGAAGAGTAACAATGAGAGAGAGTTGGTTCAAGAGAGCAGCAGATATCATGGGACAGCTTGCTGGCAAAGAGAACAGGGAAATACGTAAGAAGCTCGCAGAGGCAAAACGGAGAGAGGCGGAAAATGAATTTGAAAGCGATAGGGAGAGTAAAGCGGAGATGTGATGAATGCGGACTAGAGAAGGAGTGCCACTTCTTCACAGACAACAAGAAATACTGCAAGGTCTGTATTAAGACAGTGCGTTCATTATCAAACTATAATAAGGCAATGGAGAGTAACTAAATGAAGAAGGCATTTTTACTGAAACTGGATGAGGATTTTCATTCAGAGCTAAAGAAGAAGTGCATAGACTTAGGCAAGACAATGCAGAGTTTCATCATTGAAGCGATAAAGGAGAAGCTGAGAGGTGGAAAGTGAGTAATATAGGTCAATTACGGACAGGCGAACCAATTGAGAAAGCTATGCGAGAGATAAAGGACTGGCTTAGTAAGGTTCAAATTTCGGGTTTAAATTTGATAATGCAATGGGATGCACGAATGAATGTAGCAGTAATCAAGTTTAAGAAAAATAACCAGAGTTATGAGTTTCGTTCAACCAAGCAAGGGAATTGCAGGTTAAATATGTGGGGGATAGCAAGAGTAATGGAGTTCAAGGTCAGGGCAAGTTTAATGGGAATAGAGGAGTTTGAGAAAGCAATGTCTCCATATTTAGCGATAGAAAACAAATCAAGCACACCGCAACCAACAAACATACCTCAGAACGAGATGAATTATGCAATATTGGGTATTTCTCCTCTATCAAGTAATGAAGAGATACAGAAACGCTACAAAGAGCTTATGAAAACATTTCATCCAGATATGGCTTTATCAGGCGAAGCTAAGAAAGAGTTTGAGAAACGAACAAGTGAGATAAATCAAGCATATACTGAAATACGAAAAGAGAGAGAAATATGACATCCTCTAACGCATTGAAATGCGTAGTTTCCGACTACGAACAGAAGATAGGAGACTTCACACAAACAAAGTTAGGTGGTTTCGTATGAGCTTTAAACTATTAATGCGGATGTCTGATATTTTAGAGTATGGTTCACAAGATGACCTTTATGAGTTTCCAATCAAAGGACACTCATTAAAGGATGAAGATATTATTGTTTTTATTGATGCAGAACTTTACGATGAAGGCGAGAACCTCAAAGTAAAAAAGATTGTTAAAAAGGATGAAATTGCATACAAAACTTCAAGGTTCTTTGAAGGACAAGATGCCAAAGATGATGGCTTTTCTTGTTATATAGATTTCTTTGCATTTAAAGATTATAAGAAAGGACATGGTAAATGCACAAGTTACACCGTAGAATTAGAGAGGTTTAACGATGAGTAAGCATTTATATTTTATTGAAGGAGATAACTCTGGAAAGAAAACTAAATATTTTGAAGTTCAGAGTAAGTTTGATTCTTGTGATTTAGGTAGAATTAAGTGGCATTCACATTGGAGACAATATATCTTTGAACCTTGTTTAGATACTATTTGGAGTTTTGATTGTCTTGAAGATTTATCTTTATTTTTGAAGAACTTAAATTTAGAACACAAACAGGAGGTAAAGGCAAGAAAGAATGCTAACGACGACGGCATTCCTCCCAATAATAAATTATTGGGTATCCTGCCTAACGAATTATGACAACAAGAGACACACTAGAAGTAGTTGAACCTGAATGGTATTTTATTATTATATTGTTTGGTCTAATTATCATTGTTATGGCTTTTATAATCGCTAAAGTAATAGGTGCAATATAATGGAACAGACCAGTCTATTGGCGTTTCAAGAACTGTATGAGGTCTTGAGTGCGAGAGAAACCGAAGTGTTTGAACTGATACGGCGATTTCCAGATAGTACAGACCAAGACCTAAAAGATTTAGCAGGAAGAGAAGACCCAAATTATGTGAGACCACGCAGAAAGGCACTACTGGACTATGGCATCATAGAGTGTTCAGGCAAGAAGCGTTATGATGAGACTGGGCGAATGGCTGAGTGCTGGAGACTAAAGAGTTATCGCTTGGAAGAAGTGAAATTACAGAAAGAAAAATTAAAGAATAAGGATGCTTATTATAAAGAGATAATAGCTGAGTTACAGCAACAGATAGAAGCAAAGAAGAAAGAAATAGAAGGACTAAGAAAGAAACTTACATAGTACTCAATCACCTCTTTTTCCCAGCCGACAAAGGTCTTGGTTCACCGCCTTTGCTTGTGTCGGCTGGGTTTTATATTCACACTGCCTACGAGCCAATTTTATTTAGCTGAGCCGAACTCAGCAGGAGATGATTTAAATGAACAGAAAGTTTGAATTGACAGAAAAGAAAGAGGTTGGCGGTCTAACTCTCTTTCGCATTAAAGCTAAGATTGCTTTTGGGAATGTCGCAAAAGGAGAACTTGGCGGTTGGATAGAAAAAGAAGGGAATTTATCTGATTCTGGCGATGCTTGGGTGTCTGGCGATGCTCGGGTGTCTGGCGATGCTTGGGTGTCTGGCGATGCTTGGGTGTATGGCTATGCTTGGGTGTATGGCGATGCTCAGGTGTCTGGCGATGCTTGGGTGTCTGGCGATGCTTGGGTGTATGGCTATGCTCAGGTGTCTGGCGATGCTTGGGTGTCTGGCGATGCTCGGGTGTATGGCTATGCTTGGGTGTATGGCTATGCTCGGGTGTATGGCAAATTAAAACTAACCTCAAGGTTATGTTCTTTCTATGATTTTGAGTTTGATTGGCAGGTAAAACTCTGGCATAAGAAAGAGGAAGAGTTCGAAGCAGAAGTAAAGAGGAGACTAAAGAAGAGGACTGATTGAAATGTATAAAATATGTAAACACTGCAAAGGTACTGGAGAAGAACCGCATAGTCATAACAAAGACTATTGTGGTTTGTCTTGCTTTGAGTGCAATGGCACAGGAGAAATTGTAGATGACTCTTAAGGAGGACTGATTGAAATGCCGAAAACGGGAAGAGAGCAATATCACGATTTATTCAATATGCTACAAGAGAGATATGAATTAGAACTCACGATTAAGCCACACGACCACTTCTAAGTAGGAGTTGTTCTTTCACCCCTGAAAGAGTGGCTTATTTTTTTATTATCATAAAGAGGTTATAAATGTTAGAATTAAATAAGGTTTATTGTATGGACTGCTTAGAAGGATTAAAACATATAGATAAAAACTCCATTGATTTACTGGTAACTGATCCGCCTTATTTTATAGACAATTTGAAAAAAGATTTAAGGTCTCAGACATTAAGGAGGAGTAGTAAGAACAATATTTTTTTTAATGAGTTCGACCATTTTGAAAGTTTAAAAGAGTATAAACTGTTTATGCTGTCTGTTTTAAGGGCTATTAGGGTAGTGTTAAAACCAAAAGCACAGGGGTTTCTATTTTGTAGTTACCATCACTTTGATTGGTTTATTCGTTTATTAAAGAAAGAAGGATTCAGATTCTATAAACCTCTAATATGGTTTAAAAGAGATGTGATGGGAGTATTTCCCAATCAGTATGGTTGCAATTATGAACCTATTTTATGGTTTTCTAAGAAAGCGGAAACAGAGTCTGAAAAGAAAGATTTTAAATTTAAAAACTTTATTGGTTGTTCTCAGCGTGACGTTTTTGAGTTTTACTCTACTTCTGTTTCAGCTAGAAAGGAGGCGGGTTATCATCCAACTCCCAAACCAGTGCCCCTTTTAAGACGTTTAATATTGAATGCTTCTTGTAAGAATGATGTTGTTTTAGATGCTTTTATGGGTTCAGGATCAACAGCGGTAGCTTCAAAACAGACGGAAAGGCGTTTTATTGGTTTTGAAAAAAAGCAAGAGTATGTCGAGATTTGCTTAAAAAGACTCAAACAGGAGTCGTTAGTTAATTTAACATCTTTTATGGAGGTAAAAATGGAGAAAACATTTAAAGAACAAGTAATAGAAGCAGTAGGCAACGAAACGCACACACTTGGCGAAATATATGCTTTATTTCCTCAAAGGACAAAAGCCAGTGTGCGAGGTGTTCTTAATCTGTTGGTTAAAACTTTGGTTTTGGTTAGAACTGAGAAAGGAACTTATACAGCAAACATCAAAGAGTGATGGTTCGCAAGAATAGCGGTGTTTTTCTACCTATAAAAAAAAGAAGTTTTAAATAGGCGTTTAAATATATATAAGAAAATGTCAATAAAAGACGTTTCGCCTGATATTACTTCTGGAAAGTTTAAGATTACACATGAAAGTGGCGCAGTGGAATATACTTCTAGTCTTTCTAAAGTAATTAATGAAGGTAAGAAAGAAGCGGAACGCATTAAATTAAAGAAAATACAAGAACAAGAAGAAAAGATAAAAAAAACAAGAGTAGTAAAAGTAACCTCGCCGTCTGGTCGAGAAGAATACACATTCTCAACACAAACCGATCAAGGCGTAGTCTATGAGACTACAAAAGACAAAGATAAGGCGGAAGCTAAAATTAATGTAATCGAACAGGTAAAAAGTGCCGAACTTCAGGACAAGACTATTTCTGCGCAAATTGCAAAGCAAAGAGCGCAACCGCAATATTACAGCAGGCAGCCAGGGCAACCATATGAGAGTGAGGAAGTACAAAAACAACCAGGAGTGCAGACACGGCCAGGCGTGAGAATTTTAGGCAAGACCGAATACAGACAAGTTCCAGTCTCAGAATATAACGAGTCACAGCCAGTGTTTACAGGAATGACAATGGATAGATATACTCCAGAAGATTACGAAGGTGGTACACCTAACAGACCAGATACATTATATGGTCGTGCCAATTCTTGGTCATCAGATAAATTGAGAGAGTCAGGACTGCTCGATACTGCTTGGATAGATGTAGAACGGCAAAAGAACGAGGACATGTGGGCTGAGAAGGCAAAAACGTCTAAAGTTGCGAATTTTTTTTACCAGGGTAACAAATTCTATTATGGTGCAGAAGCTGCAACAAGAATAAAAATAGAAGAAAGACCTCTCGATGTTGCTGTTACATTCGGAACTGGCGCGTTGTTTGGATTTGCAAATACTGCTCTCGCCTCTATCGGCCCTCGTGTTGCAACAGGAGTAGATATTGCTGGAAAAGCATTGGGCGGACTATATACATATAATAAAGGTACGGCTGTTTTAGGTGCTGGTTCTTCGGCGCAAGCCGGTGCAGAGACGGGCGAAACAGTAATAGAACTGACCGCATTTACTGGTGGCGCACTGAAAGGCGGCGCAGCTGCAATTTCTGGAGGGTTCAAGCCGAAGCCGAGCAGCATGTGGTCTTTGAAAGGCAGTAAGATAGGAACTACGGACGCAGTTACCGGCGAAGAAACAACATTTTACCGCGGTCTGCAAGTAGTCCAGCCATCATCAGGCAAAAGCGTAGATTTAGTTGGCTACACTAAAGGCACGAAACCATTTGATTTAGGAACAGTGAGCATAGGCACGCCGACAAAACCTATAACTAATTATATCGCTCCTCGCTTGACACTAGGAAAAGTAGTTCCGGAGCATTTGAAGTTCACGAGAACTGGCGCAACATCCACGAGAATAGACTATGTGCCTGCAGAAAGAGAGATAGGTATAACAGACTCAACAACGACTTTTGGTCTGTCTGGTGAAGCAAATCCTACTGTAAAAAATATCAAATTAGAATTAGCCAGTCAAGGTAAAGGCGCAAACCCAAGATATTTAAATGCAGAAGCTGGTGAAGCTGGACTAGATACTTTTGTAGAAATAAATAATTTCGTAATGAAAAATAAAATATACCGTGCACCATCAGAAGTTTATAATAAATTTGAGAAAGTAGAGAGTTTTGCTACTGGCGCAGGATTTGAACATTCTATTGATGTTATGGGGAAACAGAAAACATGGCTTAGAAAATCAGCAACAGAACTATACGGTTTTGGGACTGCTAAGACGCAAATTAAAGGCGAGACAAGACTTTCTGGGGATATAGATGTGGCGACAGTAAAATCTAGTGAATACACTAAGAAGTTTGCAGCCAAAGAGGCAAAAACATTAACAGATTATTATAATGACCAGTCATCTTGGAAAGAAACAGAACCTTTCCTTGTTAGCACGAAGGTAGGCGGAAAAGAGCACAAACTAGACATACACCCAGCAGACCAGCCAGATTATGCGCAAGCAGCCGAGAGTTTCTATGGAACACCTTATGATGTAAAAGTCAAAAACTTAGAGACAAACGAGGGTTATTTAAATCCTGGGGGTTCCACTGGTGCAAAAGCCAAGGGTAAATCTCTGGCGTTCACATTCCTAGGTAAAGCTGCTTCAATATCTACGACAAGAGTAAATGAACTTGGCGAAATTTATATTGCGCCGGAAGCTCACAGAACTAAAGATGTTGGTGACTTTGCGGTAATAACGCGACAGTTACTGGAGAACACAGGCCAGCGCGTGGATACTAGTAAATTTGAGAGTTTCTATCCTAAAGAATTGTTTGGTGAGGGAGTAAAGGAGGCGTCGAGCCCTGTTCCGAGTCCAAGCAAACCAGTTAAATCTGCAGCGATTATTTCAATAAAACCATCTTCAATGAAAGTTCAAAGTCTAAACAGCGAGTTTTCTAAAATATCTACTGTTAAAAGTTCTATTTTTTTTCCTTTTCGGGCTTCCCTAGCTTCTCAATCAACTAGACCATCTAGTTCGGTATCATTAAGCCCTGCTTTTTCTCTTTCACAGTTGAGTTCGCCAAGCAGAAGTCCTAGTCCTTCACCAAGTCCTAGCTTTTCTCCGTCAATAAGTCCGTTCTCTCCCTCACCTAGCCCGTCACCTTCACCTAGTAGAAGTAGAAGTCCTAGTCCTTCACCAAGTCCCAGTATTTCGCCCTCAGTAAGTCCTAGTCCCTCTCCTAGTCCTTCTCCTTCACCAAGTAGAAGTAGGAGCCCTTCACCAAGCCCTTATTTATCCAGAATAATGTCTCCTTCACCAAGTCCTAGTTTTAGTTCTGGTTCTTCAAAATTAACCAATAGGATTTTACCTACATTTGATGTTCAAGTCCGCAGACAGGGCAAGTTTAAGACAGTTAAGGGCGGATTAACAAAACAAGAAGCTCTCTCATTCGGTCAAGAAAAGACAGATAGGACTCTGGCACGCAGTTTTCGCATAGTGCCTAAAGGAACGACAGTGAGGACACCGAGAGCTACAACATTTAACCCATTTATGTTCAAGCAGAAGAAAGGTTTATATATAGAAAAATCCAAATTTGCCATTAA
>Ga0315274_10005617_pt1 | contig 18334 bp, 14 predicted proteins | sample YL17G02_20_MG_FD_203700 | JGI IMG/M metagenome (GOLD analysis project Ga0315274, IMG submission 203700) | Sediment microbial communities from Yellowstone Lake, YNP, Wyoming, USA - YL17G02_20 | ecosystem: Environmental > Aquatic > Freshwater > Lake > Sediment | place: USA: Wyoming | collected...
AGGCCTGAAAACGAACCTGACCCGCATCCCTTGTCTCTCTTGTACTATCCTGACCTCTTGTCTTCCGACAAGCCAATAACCGGACACACAATTGCTGCGCTATCCCAGGAATGCGGCACTTTGACAAAAACCCCTCTTGCAGGTATACTAGCTTGGCAGTGACCGCTGGGATAGTGACAGGGTTCACCACCTGTGCCGACGCACAGGCCGGGGAGCGAGGATATACGGATGCAGTCTTGCAGCCTGCGGACCAGCGGCAACGGTGCCCGGATCGACATCGTGCCTGGGTTAGGGGAGGTCAACCTCCCCTGGTCTACACCCCGGCAAGATGTCTGGTACGCTGTCCAGTTGACTCAAAAGCTTTAGCCGCCCAAGGCCCCCTGTACCTGGGGGCTTTTGTGTTTGATCTCGGGAGGTGGTGGCGTGTCAGAGTGCAATAACCGGTTCCCAGAAGCACTGACCTTCGACGACGTGCTCCTGACCCCTGGGTACAGCGAGGTGTTGCCTGCCCATGTCCATCTGCGCGCGCGGCTGGCAGGCGACCTGTGGCTCAACATCCCCATCCTTTCGGCCGCCATGGACACAGTGACGGAGGCCCGGCTGGCGATTGCCTTGGCTCGTGAAGGGGGGATCGGGATTATCCATCGCAACATGAGCGCCGTGGACCAGGCCAAAGAAGTAGATAAGGTGAAGCGTTCCGAGTCTGGCATGATCGTGGATCCGATCATCCTGCCCCCCAGCGCTCTGCTGCGTGAGGCAGAGGCGCTGATGTCGCGCTATCACATCTCGGGCGTGCCAATCACCGAGGAAGGCAAGCTGGTGGGCATCCTCACCAACCGGGACGTGCGCTTTGTCGAGGATCTCGACCGCCCGGTGTATGAATACATGACGCGGGAGAACCTTGTCACTGCACCGATCGGCACGACCCTGGAACAGGCCAAGGCGATCCTTTCCAAACACCGCGTGGAAAAGCTGCCCCTGGTAGATGAGCGAGGATACCTCAAGGGGCTGATCACCGTCAAGGACATCCAGAAAAAGATCGACTATCCTCACCGGGCGATCGATGGACGCGGAAGGCTGCTCGTCGGGGCCGCTGTTGGCGTCGGAGCAGATGCCAAGGACCGCGTATCCGCATTGTACCACGCCGGCGTGGACGTCATCGTCATCGACACGGCGCATGGGCACTCTCGCAATGTCCTGCGGGCGGTCGAGCAGATCAAGGCTATGGCTCCAGAGCTGCTGGTGATCGCCGGCAATGTCGTGACCGCAGCAGCGGTGCACGATCTGATCTCGGCCGGGGCAAGTGCGGTCAAGATCGGTGTTGGGGCCGGGTCGATCTGCACGACGCGCGTGGTTTCGGGCGCGGGTATGCCCCAGATTACGGCGATCCTGGACTGCGTCGAGGAGGCGCGCAAACATGGCATTCCCACCATCGCCGACGGGGGCACCAAGTACTCGGGGGACATTGTCAAGGCCCTGGCTGCCGGCGCGGACACAGTGATGCTGGGCTCGCTGTTGGCCGGGCTGGACGAATGCCCAGGCGAGCTGGTGATCTATGAGGGACGGTATTACAAGGACTACCGCGGCATGGGATCGCTGGGGGCCATGCAGGGACACGGCCGCGATCGCTACGGTTCGGCACAAGATAACTCGAACAAGCTGGTGCCGGAGGGGATCGAAGGGCGAGTGGCCTACAAGGGCACCCTGTCCGAGTATGTCTATCAGTTGATGGGCGGGCTTCGTTCGGGCATGGGGTATGTGGGCGCCGCAACCCTGGAAGAGCTGCGGGAGAAAGCGCGCTTTGTGCGCATCACCAACGCCGGACTCGTCGAGAGCCACCCCCACGACGTAATGATCACCAAGGAAGCGCCCAACTATCCCGGTTCGTAGGTGCTCTCGGAAAGAGCAAGCCACAGGCGCGGCATGCGTGTTCTGACCAGTGGATGAGGTTCTGGTGGCCATGGAGTATCGGATTCAGGTTTCCTGGAAAGCAGATGTACCCGACGGGCGAGCAGCGGCGGTACTCAGCGACATTCGAGCCCTGGGCCTGGACTGCGTGGCAGCAGTAGAGGTCGGCGATCTATACTTTCTGCGTGGGGACCTGTCTGCTGACCAGATCGATGTCCTGTGCCATGAACTACTGGTCGATCCGGTGGTCCAACGATACGAGGTCACCAACCTGACGCCAGGCGGCCAGCGAAACGCCGATGCACGCGGGGCACGGGTGCTCGAGGTGGGCTTTCACCCAGGCGTCACCGATTCAGTGGCTGAAAACCTGGTTCTGGGTGCCAGGCGGCTGGGTATCGAGGTGCAACAGGCAACCACCGGCACGCGCTATGTCCTGCGCGGGAATGTGAGTGCAGCAAAAGCGCACCAGATCGCGACCGGGCTGCTGTGCAACGAGGTGATCCAGACCTTTACACTGGGTGAGATGCAGCCTCCGTTCGCCCCACCTGCACAGCCGAGCGAGGTAGTAGAGCTGATTCCTCTCCGCGAGGCGACCGACGACGAGCTATTGGCCATCAGTGTCAACCGTGTCCTCTTTCTCGACCTGGCGGAAATGCAGGCCATTCGCCACTGCTACCGTGAGGAGGGGCGCGATCCCACCGACGTCGAGCTGGAGACCCTGGCCCAAACCTGGAGCGAGCACTGCGGGCACAAGACGTTCAAAGCGTTGATCTCGTACGAGTGCCGGGGCGAGCGTGTCCCTCGGCATCCACCGAGTCCGACCCCGGACGCAGGAAAGGTAGAGCAGATCGACGGCCTGCTCAGAACCTACTTGCGCGCGGCAACAGAGGCGGTGCACAAGCCTTGGGTACGCTCGGCATTCGTGGACAATGCTGGCATCCTCGAGTTTGACCAGGAGTGGGATGTGTCGTTCAAAGTCGAGACGCACAATCACCCCTCTGCGCTGGAGCCTTTTGGCGGGGCCAACACCGGTACGGGCGGCGTGGTGCGCGATATCATTGGCGTCTCGGCGCGGCCCATCGCCAATACCGACGTGCTGTGTTTCGGCCCGCAGGACCTGCCGCCAGACCAGGTTCCCGGGGGAGCCCTACACCCGCGACGCATCGCCGCCGGGGTCATCGCCGGGATCGAAGACTATGGCAACAAGATGGGCATCCCCACGGTGAATGGGGCCGTCCTGTATGACCCGGGCTACACCGGCAATCCGCTGGTGTTTTGTGGGTGTATCGGTATCGCCCCGCGTGACATCCATCGTAACCAGGCTCAAGCTGGGGATCTCTGCCTGAGCATGGGTGGACGGACGGGACGGGATGGCCTGCATGGGGCCACGTTTTCCTCGGCCGAGCTGACCCACGAGACGGGTCACACGGTGGGCAGCGTGGTGCAGATCGGCAACCCGATCACCGAGAAAGCGTTCCTGGAGGCCGTTCTGGTGGCCCGCGATGAGCGGCTGTATACGGCGATCACCGACTGCGGGGCAGGCGGCTTTTCCTCGGCAGTGGGCGAGATGGGCCGAGAGGTAGGCGCTGAAGTCGATCTGAGCACCGCCCCGCTCAAGTACCCGGGCCTGCGTCCCTGGGAAATCTGGCTGTCAGAGGCCCAGGAACGCATGATCCTGGCCGTGCCGCCTCAGAACCTGGACCGTCTGCGCCAGATTTGCACCGAACGTGATGTGGAACTGACGGTGATCGGACGCTTCACCGGAGACCGGCGGTTGACTCTGCGATATGGTGATCGCCTCGTTGGTGGAATGACCATGGAGTTCCTGCACGATGGCATCCCGCGCCGCCACCTCCAGGCTGTTTGGAGCCCGGATTGCGGGCCGGCCCAGGAGCAAGGCGAGCCATGGCGAGCCAGGCTGCGAGGCGCCGACCTGAACCAGCTATTGCTTGGCCTGTTGTGTTCCCCGAACACATCGAGCAAAGAGGACGTCATCCGCCGATACGACCACGAGGTGCAAGGGGGAACAGTGGTCAAGCCGTTGACCGGCCTGGCTAACGACGGTCCGTCTGACGCGACTGTGATCCGGCCCCTGGATCCACAGCTAGGTCCGGTGCGACAGCCGCGCGCCAAGTCATACCGGGGGCTGGCGATCGGCTGCGGGATCAATGCGCGCTACGGTTTGATCGACCCATATGCCATGGCCTGGGCAGTGGTAGATGAGGCACTGCGCAATGTGGTGGCAGTCGGCGCTGACCCCGATGCGGTGGCCCTGCTCGACAATTTCTGCTGGGGTAACCCCAACCTCCCCAATCGCCTGGGAGGGCTGGTGCGTGCTGCGCAGGGATGCTATGATGCTGCACTGCACTATGGCGTTCCCTTTGTGTCTGGTAAGGACTCGCTGAACAACGAATACGTGGATCCAGCCGGCCTCAAGACGCCCATCCCGCCCACACTGCTGATCTCGGCGCTGGGCTTTGTCCCCGATGTGCGCCAGGCCGTGACTATGGACCTCAAGGCTCCGGGAGATCGGCTGTACGTCATCGGCGAGACGCGATCCGAGTTGGGCGGCTCAGCTCTGTACGAGCTTGACGACAGGCTCGGCGAGTCCGTGCCCACGCCGGCGCTGGCATCGCGCGATTCGATGCGTGCCCTACATCGGGCCATGCGCCGGAGGCTGGTCCGCGCCTGCCATGACTGTTCGGAGGGCGGCCTGGCTGTAGCGGCGGCTGAGATGGCGTTTGCCGGCGGCGTTGGGCTCACCATGCGCCTGGCCGATTTGCCCGGTGCTCATGGCCTGGAGGATGACATTGCGGCGTTGTTCAGCGAGACCGGCGGGCGGTTCCTGGTCGAGGTCGCAGGTGGCGACGCCCAGAGGTTTGAGGCCGAACTCGGAGGAGTTCCTTGGGCGTGCATTGGGGAGACTGGGGGCAGTGCGCTGCGCGTGTGGGGCTTGCGGAGCCAGGTGGTCATTGACCTGGGCTTGCAGCCTATGAAAGCTGCCTGGCAGGGAGGAAGCGGTGCTCATCGCTGAGTTGATGGGAGTGTTCCTGGTAGCATACGGCATTTGGTTCTCGGGCGAGGGCGTCAAAAAGCTCATGGACGCGGCCAAGGACTGGTGGCGGCCTGTAAAGGGGACGAGGCGATACCCATATCCGGTTGCAGGCATTCTACTGGGGCTCTGTTTCGTGCTCATGGGACTGGTGTTTGCCCTGAACGGCGTCTGGGCACACGCCCGCATCCTGGTTTGGGTCGGGATCGGCGTTTTTGTGCTGGTGCTCGTCGCCGGCATAGGCCAGCCGCGTTTCCTTCACCCCCGCTGGTACGGCGAACTGGAGGATCGGCTCGGAAAGAAGGGGATGATGCAGCTCAGGAGAGCCGCTTTCCAGGTGGAGGATGAGGACTGGAAAGAGGTCGTGTCCTCCAAGGCCTTCTTTGACGAGTGGCTCAAGAGGGCTACGCCCACGGATGTGCAATCGCCAGGACGAGGATACCGCAGCAACGGCAGGAGCAAGCCGCGCCGCAAGGGCCGGCGCTGATGCGGCTGGATCAGGGCTGATCGACACCCAACCGGTGTCCACGAATTTCTGTACAAGGTAAGGATACTATGACTAAACCTGAGCAACTCGCGACCATTGTCCGTCGGGCCTTGGAAGAGGATGTTGGACAGGGCGATGTAACCAGCATGTGGACCCTTCCACCGGGCCTGAAAGGGCATGGGGCATTTGTGAGCAAAGGCCAGGGCATCCTGGCGGGAATGGAGGTCGCGGGCGAGGTCTTTCGCCAGGTCTCGCCTCAAGTGCGCCTGGATGCGATGCGCGCGGATGGCGCTGCTGTCGCTCCCGGAGACATCCTGGGCACGGTCGAGGGGCCGATGGCCGCCATCCTGACCGCCGAGCGCACGGCACTCAACCTGATGCAGCGCATGAGCGGCATCGCCACGGCAACCCGGCGTTACGTGGATGCCGTGCGTGGCACGAGAGCTGTCATCTTGGACACGCGCAAAACGGCCCCCGGACTGCGGCTACTCGACAAGTGGGCGGTTCGCCTGGGAGGCGGACAGAACCACCGGTTGCGGCTGGACGACATGGTGCTGATCAAGGACAATCACATTGCCGCCGCGGGGGGTATCACGGCCGCAGTCCAGCGCGTGCGCCAGAAAAACGCGCTGGACCTGCCGATCGAGGTGGAGGTCAAAACCTGGGCCGAGTTAGAAGAAGCAGTCGCCTTGAGGCCCGATCGCATCATGCTGGACAACATGCCGGCGCCAGAGATGAAGCAGGCCGTAGATTGGGTGGCTGGACGAGTTCCTCTAGAGGCTTCGGGCGGGATCACCCTGGACAGCGTGCGAGCAGCGGCAGAGACCGGGGTAGACTATATCTCAGTCGGCGCATTGACTCACTCGGTACTCGCTTTGGACATCAGTCTGGAAGTAGAATAGGCTGGCCGCTTTGCTCGGCTGCAGAGCCTGGCAAATCGATAGGGTGGAGGGCTTAAGTTGGAGGACAAAGAGCTGCAGGCGGTCTTTCAGGACATTGAAAAGGCCAAAACAGACCTGGGATCGGATGTGGTGATCCTGGTTCACCACTACCAGCGCGACGAGGTGGTTCGCTTTGCCGACTTTATTGGGGATTCGCTGGAGCTGTCCCGCGAGGCTGCTGCGCAGCAGCACGCGCGGTACATCGTTTTCTGCGGCGTCAATTTCATGGCTGAAACGGCAGCTATGCTGTGTGCTCCCGAACAGGTCGTCCTCCTGCCAGCGGGCGATGCGCCCTGTCCCATGGCACGCATGGTTGACGTGGAGCAGGCCGAGGAAGCGTGGGACCGTTTGAGCGAAGCCTGGGACGCAGACTTGATTCCGATCACCTACCAGAATTCCACCGCCGGGGTCAAGGCATTCTGCGGACGACATGGAGGGGCGGTCTGTACTTCGTCGAACGCTCAGCGGCTGTTTCGATGGGCGCTGAGTCAGAAGGGACACCTCATCTTTTTTCCAGACGAGTGGCTGGGCACCAACTCGGCCTTGGCCCTTGGCATCCCGCGCCAGGAAATCGTCGCCTGGGACCCGAGTGACGTGGAGGGCAGCCTGGCACGATCGCGCATGGCCAAGGTGGTGGTCTGGAAAGGATATTGTCACGTGCACACCTTTTTCACAGTGGAGCAGGTGCAGGAGGTGCGCGCACGCTACCCTGGGGTCAGGGTCATCGTGCATCCCGAGTGCCCGGTGGATGTCGTTGCTGCTGCTGATGCCTATGGTTCCACATCGCAGATCATCCGCTTTGTGCAAGATGCGCCTCCAGGTAGCGTGATTGCCATTGGCACCGAGATCAACATGGTGGCACGGTTGGGCCAGGAGCATCCGGACAAGACGGTAGTTCCGCTGACGCGCTCGCTGTGTGGGGCTATGTACCGCACTACACCGGTTGGGTTGCGCGATGCCCTGTTGTCGTGTGTCGCTGGCCGCCCGATCAACGTCGTGCATGTGGATGCCGAAACCCGGAAATGGGCCAATATCGCCCTCCAACGAATGCTGAGCTTGTAGGGGCTGCCGATGTCAAACCAAGACGAGATTGTGGATCTGTTGATCCTGGGTTGTGGGGTGGCGGGGAGCGTGGCTGCCCTCGAGGCAGCGACGAACGCGGAGGCCAGGATCGTGATCGTCACCCCGCAGGACGACCCGCACGAGGCCAATACGTACTATGCACAGGGGGGCATCATTGGCCGTGGACCGGACGATTCGGCTGAGCTGCTGATGGCCGATCTGTACCACGCTGGCGCGGAAGCCAACTACCCACCAGCAGTTCGCTTGCTGGCTGAACAAGGCCCTGGGCTGGTGGACAAGTACCTGATCGGAGAAGCAGGAGTGGCCTTTGATCGGCAGGCCGATGGCGAACTCGCGTTCGCCCGCGAGGCCTCTCATTCCACAGAGCGCGTGCTGCACGTGGGGGATGCGACCGGGCGAGTGATCGAGGAGCGCTTGATCGTGGCCTTGCAGCAGTGCCCAAACGTCACCTTGCTGACCCGCCACACGGCGGCCGACCTGATCACCCCATCGCACCATTCGCGCAACCCGCGCGATGTGTACGAGCCATTGACTTGTCTGGGGGCCTATGTGTTCAACCAGGATACGGGCCAGGTGCGCACGATCCTGGCTCACCAGACGATCCTAGCCACCGGTGGCCTCGGCCAGATCTTTTTGCATACTACCAACCCATCGGGGGCGCGGGGAGATGGACTGGCGATGGCCTATCGCGCCGGAGCGCGGATCGCCAACGCTGAATATGTTCAGTTTCATCCAACAGCCTTCTACCACCGCACCGCGCCACGGTTCTTGATCAGCGAGGCGGTGCGCGGCGAAGGGGCACGGTTGCTGAACGACGGCGGGGAAGCATTCATGGAACGGTACGACCCCGAGTGGAAAGACCTGGCCCCTCGAGATGTGGTGGCTCGCTCCATCCACACGGAGATGCTAGACCGCGGGATCAGCAATGTGTACCTGGACCTCAAGTCGGCCATGTCACCTGAGCGGATCCGAGAGCGGTTCCCCACCATCTATGAGACCTGCCTGAGCTATGGCGTGGACATTACTCGCGACCTGATCCCGGTTGTTCCGGCGGTGCACTATTTCTGCGGCGGGGTCTGGGTTGACCTGTGGGGCCAGAGCACGATTCGTCATCTCTATGCCGCAGGTGAAGTGAGCTGCACGGGGGTGCACGGCGCGAACCGGTTGGGCAGCGCGTCACTGCTGGAAGGACTGGTCTGGGGATCGCGGGCAGCGCAGCACGCGATGCAGCACCTCTCAGACGAGCTAGCCGTGGACCCGGCTGACATTCCAGCCTGGGACGACACGCACCTGACTTACTCTACAGATCCGGCCCTGTTTCAGCAGGACATGGAGACGATCCGGAGCACCATGTGGTACTATGTGGGGCTGGTGCGGGCTACGTACCGCTTGCGGCGGGCCATTGACGACCTGCGGTACATGCAGCGCGAGATCGACTTTTTCTACCGACACACCCAGCTCAGCGACAAGCTGATCGGCCTACGCAACGCGGTCCAGGTTGCGCTCATCGTGGCCCGGGCCGCCTGGGAGAACAAGATATCCAGGGGCTGCCATTATCGGGAGGATTGAAGGTGATTCGGCCACGGGTGCTGATCCTGCATGCCAAAGGCACAAACCGCGATCGTGAGGCCCTGCAGGCTTGCGATCTGGCAGGTGGGCGAGGGGAGATCGTCCATGTCAACCAGTTGCGCGACGGATCGCGCCGGCTGAGTGGCTACCAGATGCTGGTTCTGCCGGGCGGTTTCTCGTACGGGGACGACCTGGGCGCAGGCCGGCTGTGGGCAGTCGACTTGAGGCACGTGTTACGCGATCAGGTGCAAGCCTTTGTTGCCGCCGGCAGGCCGGCGATCGGGATCTGCAATGGCTTCCAGGCCCTGGTCAAGTCGGGTTGGCTGCCAGGGGAGCAAGCCTCCGCCCACAGTGCTCCACAGGGAGCTTTCGATCGGGTCCCAGATGGCGTTTCTGCGGCCACGTTGGCCCGCAACGCGTCCAACCACTTTGAGTGCCGCTGGGTGTGGCTCGAGCCCGACACCCACTCGCCGTGTGTGTTCACCACAGGACTGTCGGAGCGCATCTATTGCCCCGTTGCCCACGGGGAAGGCCGCTTTGTGCCCCGCGACACAGAGATGCTGCAGGCCCTCCAGGCACGGCGTCTGGTCGCTGTCCGCTATGTCGCGCCAGATGGCGCGCAGATGGGGTACCCGTACAATCCCAATGGCTCGGTGGCCGACATCGCCGGGATCTGCAATATCACTGGCACCGTGTTTGGGTTGATGCCACACCCCGAGGACCACATCTTGCCGGAACAGCATCCGCGCTGGGCACGCGGAGAGCGGGGCAACATGGGCCTGGTGCTGTTCGAGAACGGTATCCGGTACGCAGCGCAGTGTTAGCTATCAGCATTTAGCGGTCAGCTTTCAGCCGAACTCCGACGACCGGAGGCTGAGGGCTGACTGCTGAGAGCTTTTCGTAGGAGAGCCTGATGTTCGACGCGCAACAGATTCGTTCGCTCATCCCGCAGGCCTTTGCTGGCATTGATCTGCCCGACCTTGGGCAGCGGCACAGTGGCAAGGTACGCGATTTCTACCTGATGGATGGTTGCCGGTTGTTGATCACCACAGACCGCCTGTCGGCTTTTGACCGTGTCTTGACGGCCGTGCCGTACAAGGGGCAGGTGCTCAACCAGCTCAGCGCATATTGGTTTCAGCAGACCGCCGATCTGATCGGCAATCAGGTCTTGGCTGTGCCCGATCCCAATGTGACGGTGGCGGTCGAATGCCAGCCGTTTCCGGTGGAAGTGATCGTGCGTGGCTATATCACCGGCGTGACCTCCACGGCGCTGTGGTACCGCTACTCGCTGGGCGAGCGACATATCTATGGTTACCATTTCCCCGACGGGATGCGCAAGAACGATCCCTTGCCCGAGCCGATCATCACCCCCACTACCAAGGGCCGGGCCGGGGAGCACGATGAACGGATCACCTGCGCTGAGGTGGTGGAACGGGGATTTCTCGACGCTGAGACGTGGGATCAGGTCCAGACCGCGGCGCTGGCGGTGTTCAGGCGTGGACAGGAGATTGCCCAGCAAGGGGGGCTGATCCTGGTCGACACCAAGTATGAGTTTGGGCGTGCTCCAGATGGTCAGGTGATGCTGATCGACGAAGTGCACACGCCGGACAGCAGCCGATTCTGGGTGGCGGAAGGCTACCAGGAACGCGTGGCCCAGGGACTGGAGCCAGAGAACTTTGACAAGGAATTCCTGCGGTTGTGGTACGCGGGGCGCGGGTATCGCGGCGACGGCGAGCCCCCTGCTGCCACCGATGAGCTGATCGTCCAGGTCAGCCAGCGGTACATCGCCTGCTTTGAACGGCTGACCGGGCAAGCCTTTGTGCCGGGTGCATACCCGGTCGAGGAGCGCCTCAAGGGTTGCCGCTTCTGAGATCCCGAATGTACATAGGGGGCTGTACTGGATAGCGCCCTATCGTCGTTATGATTGGCTAGCGGCGGGCAGAATGCTCCAGCCAACGACGGTTCCGACGTAGGTGCATACCCATGACCATCATTTAACGGTAAGCTCACAACCTGCTGGCAACGAAGCCGGGGCTCAGCTTGTCTGTGTCCCGGCTTTTCCGTGGAGGGGTATGGATGGCTTGTGTAGTGATCCTCATGGGCTCCAGATCGGATCTACCTGTGGTGGGCGAGATCACGGCGGCTCTCGATGAACTGGGCATTGCCTATGAGCGGCGTGTGGCTTCGGCGCACAAGAGTGTGCGCTACCTGTTGGATTTGCTGGCCGGCTATGAGGCGAGCGGTCGGGTGGGAGTGTACATCACGGTCGCTGGCCGCAGCAATGCCCTCAGCGGGGTGGTTGATGCCAATGTCACCGCGCCGGTAATTGCCTGCCCGCCCTATTCGGACCGGTTTGCGGGCGCGGACCTCTATTCGTCGCTACGCATGCCGTCGGGTGTGGCCCCAGCGGTCGTGCTAGAGCCGCAGGGGGCTGCCCTGTTGGCCGCCAAGATCCTCGCCGTGGGCGATCCGGGCCTGCGTCAGCGCATCACAGCCTTGCAGCGCGTGCAGGCAGAAAAGGTAATTGCAGCGGATGAGGAGATGAGTCAATCAACGTAGAGTCTGTTGAGGTGTTCTATGTTCGATCCACGTAGGGTTCCAGAGGTCTCTTGCACGGGAGATGGCACCTGCCGGCCCAGTCAGTGCAAGGAACTTGGTGCCACCGACTTACACGATTCGCCGCGTGAGGCGTGTGGCGTTTTCGGAATCTATGCACACGGTGTGGATGTGGCCCGTCAGACCTTTTTCGCCCTCTACGCCCTGCAGCATCGTGGCCAGGAGAGCGCAGGGATCGCTACCTGTGATGGGCATGTGGCCAACATTCACAAGGGGATGGGGCTGGTTGCACAGGTGTTCACAGAAGAGAACCTGCATCCTTTGCGTGGACACATGGCCATCGGCCATACACGGTACTCGACCAGCGGCTCGTCCAAGCTGCGCAACGCACAACCTTACCTGATCGAGACCGCCCTGGGACCGCTGGGTATCGCACACAATGGCAACCTGACCAATTCACCGCAGTTGCGTCGTGATCTCTTGCAGCGTGGCGTGGGGTTGGCTTCCTCGTCCGACAGCGAGGTGATCACCCAGATGCTTGCCGGTGCGGCAGGCAAGACATGGGCCGAACGGCTGCGTATGTTCATGATCCAGGCGCGAGGGGCCTATTCGTTGGCTGTTTTGACCCGTGATGCTGTATATGGGATACGGGACCCATGGGGCTTTCGACCGCTATGCATCGGCAAATTGAACAGCAATGGCTGGGTGATCGCCTCTGAATCGTGTGCCCTGGGCACGGTAGGCGCTGAGTTTGTGCGCGAGGTACATCCGGGTGAGATCGTACGCCTGGACGAACATGGGATGACCTCGGTCTTTGGGGCACCCCCGGCAGACGAGCTTGCGCTCTGCGTTTTCGAGTTCATCTACTTTGCCCGGCCTGATTCGCTCCTGGAGGGGCAGTCGGTGCATCGCGTGCGCCGCAACTTGGGCGAGCAGTTGGCCCGTGAGAGCCCCGTCGAGGCAGATATGGTGATGGGCGTGCCCGACTCGGCTACAGCGCATGCCATAGGCTATGCCTGGGAGTCAGGCATTCAGTTCGGCGAGGGCCTGATCAAGAACCGGTATATCGGGCGCACCTTTATCCAGCCCGACGAGCGGTTGCGGCAGCGTGGTGTAGCACTCAAGTTCAACCCACTGCCTGATCTGCTCCAAGGCAAGCGGATCGTGTTAGTGGATGATTCCATTGTCCGAGGAACAACCAGTGGGCCGATCGTGGCCTTGCTACGCCAGGCTGGGGCCGCTGAGGTGCACATGCGCGTGGCCTCGCCGCCCATTGCCCACCCTTGCTTCATGGGGGTCGACATGGCTACCCGCCAAGAGCTGATCGCCGCCAACAAGTCAGTGGACGAGATTGCCGCACACATTGGCGCGGACAGCCTCAAGTACCTCTCTCTAGAAGGCCTGGGACGAGCGATTGGTGAGCACGCGGTCAGTATGCCCCTGGAGGGGCATTGTGTGGCCTGTTTCAGTGGTGACTATCCGTTGGACCTGGATGAGGACGTGACCAAGTTCGCACTGGAGGGCTAAATGAGGGTGCTGATCGTCGGGTCTGGAGGAAGAGAGCACTGCCTGGCCTGGAAGCTGGCACGTTCGCCGCGCATCGACCAGATCTATGTCGCTCCCGGGAATGGCGGAACGGCCTGGGAAGGCAAGCCGGGCCAGCTTGCTTCGTCCGAGAACGTGGCCATCGAGGCGACCGACATGAGCGGGCTGGTTGCGTTTGCGCGAAACAGTGGGATTGATCTGACCGTGGTCGGCCCGGAAGCGCCCCTCGTCGAGGGCATGGTGGATGTCTTTGCTGCCGCTGGCCTGCGTGTCTTTGGGCCAACCCGTGCTGCAGCCCAGTTGGAGGGGTCAAAGGCGTTTGCCAAGCGCTTTATGCTGGAGCACGGCATCCCCACCGGACGTGCCGAGATCCTGGACCGATACAGTGCAGCCCTGGATTGCCTGCGGCAGATGGGTGCGCCGATCGTGGTCAAGGCCAGTGGCCTGGCTGCAGGAAAAGGGGTCATGGTCTGTGCCACGCTGGACGAGGCCGAGCAAGCCCTTCGGACGACGATGGTCGAACGGGCTTTTGGGGATGCGGGCAACGAGGTGCTGATTGAGGAAAAGCTGGACGGACAGGAGGCCTCGCTGCTGGCCTTTTGCGATGGCCACACTGTGGTGCCCATGGTGCCGGCCCAGGATCACAAAGCTGTGTACGACGGTGACCGTGGACCCAACACGGGGGGCATGGGATGTTATGCCCCGGCCAGGTTGATGACCCCCGAGCTCATTGCTCAGGTCATGCGCGAGGTCCTGCAGCCCACGGTTGACGGGATGCGGGCCCTGGGCACGCCGTATGTGGGGGTGCTGTATGCTGGGCTGATGATCACCGACCAGGGCCCTCGTGTGCTCGAGTTCAACTGCCGGTTTGGCGACCCCGAAGCGCAAGTGATCCTGCCATTGCTCCAGACGGACCTGGTGAACGTGATCGAAGCCTGTGTGGAAGGGCGGTTGCCCCACGTTGGTGTGCGCTGGCAAGATGCGTCTGCGGCATGCGTCGTCCTGGCTTCCGGTGGATATCCCGGACGGTACGAAAGGGGCAGGACCGTCGTGGGCCTCCAGGAGGCGGCTGGCCTGGACAATGTGTTCGCCTTTCACGCCGGGACCGGGCGCGAAGGGAAACGCGTGGTGACCAGCGGTGGGCGCGTGTTGGGGATCACGGCCGTCGGCCCTACATTGGCTTGCGTACTGGAGCGGGCCTATGCTGCTGTCGAGCGCGTGCACTTTGAGGGGATACACTACCGGCGCGACATCGGAGCTAAAGGGTTGGCTGCCGATCCGGGCAACGGATGAGCCAATGCATCACCACATGGTCTGAGGGCTAGAGGGGAGAAGTTATGGACCTGACCCGTTCAACTGTGCCTGGGGCGCCTGCAGGATCTGCTTATGCTGCGTCTGGGGTAGACATTGACCGGAAAATGAACGCCATCGAGCGGATGAAGGATGTGGCGCGCAAGGCGTATACCCCTGCGGTCCTGGCAGGCATCGGGAGCTTTGGTGGGCTATTGGATGCCGGGATGCTCAAGCAAGCTGATGCGCCCGTATTGGCGGCGTCCACCGACAGTGTCGGTACCAAGACCAAGATCGCCACGGCACTGGGCCAGTACAAGGGACTGGGCCACGACATCGTCAATCACTGTACGAATGACATCCTGGTCCAGGGAGCGCGTCCTCTCTTCTTCCTCGATTACATTGCCGCTTCGCAACTGGAACCGGACATGCTGGTCGAGCTGGTTGATGGCTGCGCTGAGGCGTGCGCGGCAGTAGGCTGTGCGCTGCTGGGCGGTGAGACGGCTGAGATGCCCGGCGTCTACCAGCCAAAGGAGTTCGACCTGGTGGGAGCCATTGTTGGCTGGCTGGACAAGAAGGCCCTGGTAGACGGGCAGAGTGTGCGCCCGGGCGACATCTGCGTGGGATTGCCCAGCTCTGGGCTGCACACCAACGGCTACTCGCTGGCCCGGAGGGCCTTGGCCAATTTCTCCCTGAACGCGCATTTCGACGAACTGGGGACCACGCTGGGCCAGAGCCTGCTGGTTATCCACAGATCCTACCTGCAAGCTGTGGACAAGCTGTGGAATCTGGGGATAACTATCAAGGCTATGGCACACATCACCGGTGGCGGCTTTCCCGACAACCTGCCCCGTGTGATCCCATCGAACACCGGGATCCGATTGGATCGCAGTGCCTGGGAACCTTTGCCCATCTTTCGCCTGATCCAGGAGCATGGCCACGTCGATCCTATGGAGATGTACCGCGTCTTTAACATGGGGATCGGCATGGTGGTGATCCTGGCACCACGGGATGTGGACAGCGCCATCCAGGCTCTGGGCAAGGAGTTCCCCGAAGGCCCGCCGGTGGTCATTGGCCAGGTAACGACATGGGATGGATCGGGCCATCAGGTGCAGATGTGATGCGGCCAGGGGAAGCAGCACTGCCGATGCCAATCCCTATGAACGATGGCACGATGCCAGCCAATCGAGGGCAGCTAGTGCACGCAGCGTGATCCACTTGTTGGACTCGCCTTGCGCGCCGAAACCAGCCCACGTGTTCGACAATGCCCGCTCCAACCGCCAGTGCCCTGCCTCATCCCGTTTCCCAAGGATGAACGCGCTCAAGTTCTGAGCCGGCAGCAGCTCTGGGGACAGCCCCAATTCGCGCAGCGTGAGCAAGGCCTCCAGCAGATCGCTCCCATAGCCCAGGGGAAAACCAAAACGTAGCCACTGCGAATCGGCTTGGGCCAGGGTGGGGCGTTGATCCTGCGACAATTCGTGTGCCAGAATGAACGTTGTGCCATGCTCCACCGCCTGGCGGACGGTGGGCGAACGTTGTGACGCTGGCACGGCACCGAGCCCCCGAAGCACCTTGATGCAGCCCCAAATGCAGGGTTGCCAGGTCGCCCTGCCCCCGGTCCGAGAGCTGTTTCGCACACAGGCCCAGCCGTCGACGAGCACACATCGGGCCAAGGCTTCGGTGACGCTGCGCACGATCGGCTGACCCTGGTAGCCAAAGTGGGCCAACGCACGCAGCAGGTCACCGTTCAGGCATGGGTACAGACCGGTGCTGTGTCTGTGTGCCGAAAAGAGGTCGCGATCCTCGCGTAGGGTAGCGGTCATGACATGCGCGCAGGCTCGGCCGATCGCGTCCGTCGCTGGCGTGCCCAGGTCGGCCAATATCAGCAACTGCCAGATAGTGGACCGGTACCTGGGGCTGTACCCTCGATCCGGCTTGACCCAATAGCCAGCCGGGTACTGTGCCGCCAGAATCGCCTGCACGGCCGCCATCTGCAAGACCGCGGACCGAGCTTCTGCCATCTCTGAATCGCCTGCTGGTCGGCAGAGCAGGTCACGCAGGGTCAGGTACCGGGCCGATGGGTTGTCTGCCTCGAGCAGCCAGTCCACGGTTGTCCCATTCACCTTGACCACCGACGCCGTACAGCGGACCAGGCCTGCTCCACCTCTGGTGAACGCAGGAGAAAGGAAATCAAGAGAAAGACGCCGACGCCAAGCAAGATGCCCCCTCCGCCCGCGATCCAGGCGTTGCGGGTGGGTATCAGGCGCAGGAAGGCCAGCAGTACCGCGCCCATGGCGATCGAGCTGGCCATGGCACGCCACGCCGACGCCAGCAAGGGCCGGATGCTCCCTGCGCCCAGCCGGCGGCGCATGAGCCACGACAGGATCCACGTCTCCAGGATGGTTGCCAGGGAGTTGGCCAGTGCCAGCCCGCCCAAGGGCAGCCAAGGTTGATAGCCCGGCCAACGCATTCCGATCCGCTCAAACAGCCAGCGCAAGGCCAGGCTGAGCCCTACGTTCAGGGCCATGGCGCCTCCACCGACCCATACCGGAGTAACCGTGTCGTGCAGGGCATAGAAGGCCCGCGTGACGATCTCGAGCTCAGAATGGGCTACCAGACCAACAGCATACCACGCCAGCGCCGATGCAGCCATAGCCACATCACGGCTGCCGAACTCACCGCGCATCAGGAGCATCTCGACGACCTGCTTGCGCAAAAGAATCAGCCCAATGGTCGCCGGGAACGTGACGTAAAAGATGACCTGGAGAGCGGAGAAGAGGGTTGTGCGCAGAGCTCCTCGTTCCTGCCGGGCGGCCTGGGCAGAAAAGGATGGGAAAAGGACAGTGGCAATGGCCTGAGCAAAGATCCTCTGGGGCAGCAGCATCAGCATCCAGCCGAAGGTCAGTGCTGAGACCACGCCTTCGGCAGGGATGTGCGATCCCAGGTTGGTGTTGACCCAGAAGTTCAGTTGAGTGATCGCCATCCCCAGAACGCGCGGCCCCATCAGCCGCCCAACCTGCCGTACACCATGCAGGTACAGCCCGAGGGTAGGCGAATAGGCCCAATCGAGCTTGCGCAGTGCAGGAAGTTGGGTCAAAAGGTGGAGTAGAGCGCCCGCCAGCGTGCCGATCGCCGCGCTGTGAATGCCCCAGAACCGGGTGCACAGTGCCACTCCGCCGATGATGCCGAGGTTGTACATGCTAGGTGCCAGCGCAGGCAGCAAAAAGTGGCCGTTGGCATTAAGGACGCCCATCAGCAGGCCGCTGACACCAAAGATCACGGTTGAGGCTACCATCCAACGCAACAGCACGACGGCCAATTGCTGAGTCCCTGGGGAAAAGCCCGGAGCCAGAACGGTTGAGACCAGCCAAGGGGCAATGAGCGCGGTGACGATAGAAGCGACGAGCGTGACCAGGAACACGAGATTGGTGACTGCACTGCCCACCCGCCAGGCCATCTGGCGTTCGCCTCGGGCCAGGTAGGAAGTGAACGTCGGTATGAAAGCCGAGCCCAATGCCCCTCCGGCGATCAGCAGGTAAAGCGTCTCCGTTACCCTGGACGCTGCATTGAACGCATCCAGTTCAGCGCTGGCCCCGAACGTGCTGCCAAGCAGAGCTGTTCTCACCAAGCCCAGCACCTGGCTCAGAACGAATGCGCCGACGACCATGCTCGCCGCGCCGATGAAAGCCGCCCTCTCTGTCCTTGCCGTACTTGCCTGCTCTGTGCGTGTCATGTCCTGCGTTGGGTTCGTTCTCCTTCCTCGGCTAGGCAGCGAACCAAGGTCTGGGATACCTGGATTATAGCACGGGTTTGCCGGGAAAACACATTTTCTATTGACGCCAGGCTGGAAAGCATGGTACAATATTGTTCAGGTCCCTGATTATGAGGACCTGTACGGTTGGG
>Ga0315274_10005619_pt1 | contig 18332 bp, 29 predicted proteins | sample YL17G02_20_MG_FD_203700 | JGI IMG/M metagenome (GOLD analysis project Ga0315274, IMG submission 203700) | Sediment microbial communities from Yellowstone Lake, YNP, Wyoming, USA - YL17G02_20 | ecosystem: Environmental > Aquatic > Freshwater > Lake > Sediment | place: USA: Wyoming | collected...
GATTACCGCGTCACCTTCAACGAGTATTGGGGGACCGGGGTACGCCTGGAGCGATCATCGTGGCCGGTTGAATCAATCCTCGCGTCATCATGGACCAGCTACGACGATGGAATCTCCATCCCATTTGTCAGTGACGGCTGGTATCGAGTCCATGCCAAGTGGACTGATGACGCGATGTACATGCGGCTCTGGTACGCATCGGATCCAGAACCAGCCGATTGGCAGAGTGCGTTCCCAATCATCTACAACGGGACGAATCAGCTATTCCCGGTTCCTGACTTTAGTGAGGCTCCTCCGTACCTGGACTTCTATTGGGGACCAGGAAAAATCGACAACATCCAGATCTGGACCAGCCTGAACTGGTGGGTGTACTGGGGGGCATTCAACGCCAACGCCGTTATCAGCGATGGTCATGTTGAGCGTGACTTTGTGGCTGATGCCGCGATCCGGCACCCACTTTTCCTGGCCGATGCGGCAATCTGCGTTGGCTGGGAAGACGCGTTCCTGGCTGCTGCCATCATCACCGCCGAACCACAACTGCACCCGAACTTCGATTTCACCGCCAACGCCATGTTCATGGTTACGAGGGTCTCGTACTCTCAAAGGTTCTACGCCTATGCGTGGCTTTACGGTCGGTACACCAAGACAAAGACTGCGGATGCCTGGATTGACCCTCCATCGCCAGCTCACTTCCGTTCGGTCACTGCCGATGCATTCTTCTGCGACAGAACCTTCACGACAGACGCGCTGATCCTGGTAGATCAGACTGGGACATTCACTCTCGATGCCGAGCACAGATACCACACCGATGGATCGTTCATCGCCAAGGCGGTATTTGTGGCAGTTACGGTTGTCCGGTATGGCGAAGCCACGATGGACTCCTGGGTCATTGGCACGGTCGTTGAATTCACCGCCGATGCCCAGGTAGCTGTTCCGGTAACCGCACCATCCAACTTTGCGGCAGACGCGGAGATTTCTGCAATCTATCGCCTCTTCTCCGTTCCGACGTACTTCATTGTCCTCGACCGCTTCGAAGATGCCTTTATCTGCTCTGCGGAGATTGTGGGCGGGTACTTCCGGGCCGACGCTCGGATCATGCCGGTGTTCACCGCTAACGCTTATGTCGTTCGGAGATCATTCAGCTTCGATGCCTTCCTCTTCGCAAATCGAACTGAGAGCCTGGCCGCCGATGCCATCGTTCAGGTCCCGATGGGTCCGGTTCAGGGATCGAACGCCATTCCCAAACCCTGCTTGATTAGCTGGGATATCTGGTACAGCCAAGACTGGCTGTATTTGCCGAAGCACAAATACATCTTCTTGCGTCGAGATGGAATTTCTGGACAGATTCTTTCGATAATGGATGGCGGGGAAACTGGGGACAGCACGACCGGGCACATTACGCATGTTGCCGATAGTTATGTCGATGCAAACCCAACAACGGGTCGATATGTCATGGCCATTGGCTCCTACGATGGGGCTTGGAGTGGCGGAACGATTTATTCAGTTCACTCTGTGATGTGGGCCAATGGGACAACGTTGTCTCGCCCATTGGCTGGCCAATCCGGAAACCGCATCAGTTGGCCTGACTCCGACATGGCCATCCTTCCAGGCTGTTCGTTGGATGCTTGGTCAACAGTCGTCACGGCTGACGCCTGGATTCGCGAAGAAGAGGACCCTGGGGGATGGACTGCGGCTGGGGGCGTCACGGCTGATGCCTGGATTGTCGGCACGCATGGGTTGTTCACGGTCGCCTCCGACATCCTCCGGACCATGTCCAGTTCGAAGACAGCCGACGCATTCATCCTCCAATTCTTCCTGGCCAATGCCGTCTTCGCCATCTACAACAACACTGGCGTAATCGAAAACGCCGCACTCATCATTGCTTCTCCTATTCAAGCCCTGACAGCAGACGCCGTCATTGCCTTCTCCTTTGCGGCTGATGCCTTCGTTCAGCCCTGGTTCAGTGCTGATGCGTACATCCGGCGTGAGTTCGCATCGCGGCTCTGGTTCTCTGCGAACGCCTACATCTACGACCCGCGCTGGTTTACGGCAAACGCATACCTGTACAAACCGGACGCGTACAACCCGCCACCCGAGCCGCCACCCGATGACGGTGACCCCAACCCACCGCCAACTCCGCCGCCGCCAGCTGGCCCACCGCCGCAATACTCGAAGATCCGCATTCTCATCAAGAGCGGCGGAATCACGACTGACATCACCAAGGACGTGGTTTGGAACGAGACGGAGTTCACGCAGGCCGCCAAGACAGCTCCTGGAACGTTCCGCTGCACCCTGCGGGGCGAATTCACCCAGTACGACGGCGGCGAGGATATCTACGTCGAGGTAGACGGGTTCCGCCAGTTCGGTGGGCTGGTCACGATGGTCGAGTACGACTATTGGTATCCCAACGTGGCCATCCCCAAGACCGTCTTGTTGGGCACCGACTACAACATCTACTTCGACAAGCTCGTGGTATGGAACCGCGAGGAGAACACCGGAACCAGCGGTGAGTACGTTCCCCAGCGTGGCTATCGGGCGGGCCTGAGCGACCAGTCCATCATCCGCCACGTCTGCTGGCACATGATTGACCTGCCGCCGGGGTTCGACCTGACCCACGTCGACCTACTGGATGACGACTGGCTCGATGGAGAGCGGTACTACTTCAACACCGGCATGTCGTTCCGCGAGTTCATGTCCGAGATGAGCCGCGTCACAGCAGGCGTCTGGTGGATTGACCAGTTCCTGGCCCTGCACTACCACGCCCGGGGCGTGGTAACCGCCCCTGCGGCCATCACGGACACCCAGGCGGGGGTCTCGTGCCGCAATCTGGAATGGCGCGGCGATTCGGGCTCCATGGTCAACGACATCTTCGTCTGGGGCACGCTGGCCACAACGGTTGAGGGCAAGATTGTCCTGACCAGGCGAGACCGGCCCGAGCTGATCGCCACCCATGGGCTTCGCCAGTATGCCGAGTTCCGATCTGATCTCCATGATCCGCTGCACATCCAGAAGCGAGCCAACTCCATCAAGACCCGCCGGGGAATCATCATGGAGACGGCATCACTCGATATCTTCGAGGGAGGATTCACTGCGGGTCAGGTGGTCCGGGTCAACATGACCACTTTCGACAAGTCCCGATTGTTCGTCATTCGCCAGGTCCAGACCAGGTTCGCAACCATGGCTCCGCCGGACGGCACGACGTACTACGGCGTCCCCGTCTACCACCTGGAGCTGGGCCTCGACCCCGAAGATCCCTGGAACTTCTACGACATGCTGCCGTTCGATATTCCCCCGTGGGACGTTCCGTTCGGGTTCGTGTTCCCGCAGTGGGGCGGGTTCGAGATCTGCCAGTCAAACGCCGCAACGGACAACGAGTTCATCGCCCACACCGTGACCTTCTTCGAAGAGGACGGGATGGGGTTCGGGGATATCTGGCCGACAGAGGGCCTCTACTGGCCTAAGTATGCCTACAGCTCAAACGAGTGGCCATTCAAATGGGGCCCCAAGGCCGGTTATGGTGGTGGCTATATGGGTAGCTACACCACTAACAGCTACACGCCAACCTATCTCGTGAGCGGTGGAGAAAAGATCCCCCTGGTGTTCGGAGCGAACATGGGGGGCCACCTGCGGCGCACGGAAACAGTTCTTGCGCATTACGAATACGCCACGCCCATGCGCGAGGGGCTCTTTGGGGTCGACGTTTCGGCAGTCCCCCATACGAGCACCTATTACTACGGCGGAACGGCTCTCTCTTTTGGCTCCAGTGGCAGGCTGACGTATCCACTTGGAATCGACCTGGACCATGAATCTGGTGACGTTGGGGGTGGCTCCTGGAGCGTCTACATCCAGTTTGGCCTAACCAATTCCATCCAGCTGTCCAGGCCCACCCTTGGCACCTATTACGGGGATACTCAATATTCGTCAGCTGCTCCGGGCACCCAAACGTGGGAAGGCGTCACCATCCCGGACAGGTTCTGGATTCGCATTCGTCCAGAGGCAGATTGCATTCGCGTGAAGCTATGGGACATGTGTGGACCAGAACCAGGGCATTGGACGTTCGAGACAGGCAGCAACCCGATTCTCAGCCCGCTTTTGCTCGTAGGCACATCAATCTACTTTACGGAAAATGTCAACTCTGGCTGGACGACCATGCCGGAGATCCAGTTCAGTGCCATTGAACTTAGTTCCTCTTCAGGATCTGGCCATCTCAGCGACCCATCGTGGCCCAGGAACAAAGCTACCGGGGAAATCTGGGTGAGCGATAGGCCAGATATACCGGCCAGCCCCGATGGGCATTGGCGCCCTAACAGCGACGTAATTTCCAAGTACAACCACATGGACAAAAGTGGGCCGTGGCCCATCACGTTCACTGGCTGGCCTGGAACAGTGAACGAGAACACCGACTGGAACACATGGATGGGCCAGCTGCATGGGACCTCCTGGAACTACGCCATACGGCATGCTCACGGATCGGCCATCGGCATGATGTACGAGTACCCTGGTGTTCCTTCTGGTGTAAACAACAAACCCAACGAAGGTATCGACAGAGGCTGGGGAACGGTGACCTTCTCCCAGAACAACCCCTCTGAAGGAACGGGATTCAGCCGCACTACCGAATTAGAATACGCGCCCGTGTACCACGTCACCGTGGACTGGCCGTTCTACGCCTGCTTCGACTGGGTGTGGAACCCAAATCCCCCATCCGACGCAGACCAGTTTGCTTGTGCGACAGCTCATTCAGGCACCACCAGGGCCGTGCTGCGCCCGTCCTGGGCGCCATACACGTTCCACTTCAAGGCCAGGATCTTCATCGCACAGAGCATTTGGAATATTTACGGCTACCCGGATGAGTACGGAATCAAGGACTTCCAGATCCAGTTCTGGAAGTACAACTATGGAACGGGAACTCCAACTGGAGACTACAACCGCGGGCTGGCCAACAGGGAAGAGCTGCTGGCTCACGTCAGCTATTACGGCTTGTCAAGCACGGGCCCGACATATTCCGATGTCGAATGGTCGTATACGTTCCAGCCTGGTGAATCGGTGCTCCAGTACGGCGTCGAGATCATCGACGACGGCAACAAGCTGGCTCGACAGCATGGTATCCACGGCGGCATCATGTTCGGACCACCATCACGGACATTTTCCGTTGGCTACGCAGACAAGCCAGAGGTGTGGTTCACCTGGGGCGATCCAACCCCCGATCCGCTGAACGGGATCATCAGCCTGCCGGGCATCTACGCGCCGCTGGACATCATGCCGATCAAGACGGTCGGAGGCCAACGCATCATCGATTCCGGCGATGCATCGCTGGCGATTCGGGACATGCCCCGCTGGGGCTGGTTCACCGAAACGGTGATGGTCAACCCGCAGGGCTATTTCATCAGTTCGGGCGGATATGTGCGGGGTAGCTTCTCTGTTTGGTTCACAGGAAATCACCTGGTCCCAGAGCAGGACTGGGTGTCCGTGGGACCGGTGGGTGGCATGGGCAGCAAGCTCTGGAGGTTCCAGCTGACCGCGACCTACCGGAACAAGAACCCCGGCGTGGGAATGGTCAGCCTCACGTATCTCATCGACAACCCCGCTGCGGATCCCGCATGGACACGGCCAAGCCGAACCACGGTCACTGACGTGCGGGCCGACCGCAACCGGATGATCGATATCCGTGGTCTCAATTAGCGGAAGGGAGTGCCATGACCACTGTCTTACTTGCGGGGCGCAGGCTGCCCCACAACGACTTCGAGGGCGACGACTGGGTACCCGGTTCGGGCGGCGCCTGGGTGACGTGCACCGACTCGTCGTTGGGGCGTGACATCGCTTACGCCACGAACGGCCGCGTCAACCGCGATGGCCGCACCTACCGGGCCGCAGTCCACCCCCATGACCCCAACGGGATCACCCTTCCCCAGGCCCAGCAGGCGTGCATGACCGTGACGGGCCTGCAACTCGTCATTCCGCCCAACTGGCAGTGGCCCGAGCTGCTCGCCCACCTGAAGGCCTGCAAGGGCGCCGTGGTGCAGGGCTGGTATTCCGGCATCCCCCGCGAGTACCGCTTCCAGGCACGGGCCGACTTCGGCCACGCCCTGTTCATCAGCCACTGCAGCACCACGTCCGGGATGCGCGTCTGGGACGCCCTCGACCCGAACACGACACACCACGGTTCGTGGATCCCGGCACGCTACATCCGGGCCTTCATGGAAGAGCTATCTCGTAGGCAGGGGGTGAGGAGCCTGTACTGCGGCTATGTCCCACTCCAGCACCTATAGGGAGAGAGAAGTGGATCAAATCCAACAGTTCATCAACGACCCGCTCGTCGCGCCGCTCTATGCGGTCCTCATCATCAGCCTTATTGACCTTGCGCTGGGGGTCTACCGCAGCATCCAGGCCAAGGTTTTCGATTGGCAGAAGCTGCCCCAGATCCTCGACTCCGTCGTGCTCCAGAAGGTTATTCCTCTTGCGGCGCTCGGTGTTGCGGCGTTCTTCGTGACCGACGCGACGGCGAAGACCGCCCTGCAGGTGGCCTACGTCGGTGGCTGTGCTGCCGCCCTTGCGGCCGTCACCGCAGCGTTCATCTCCAAGATCACCGGCACCTACGAAGCGACCCGCAAGAACACCCCCTGTCCATGAAGGGGTTCACTCATTCCGCCTGCGCTTGAGAATGTACCAAACGCCCGACTGGGTGATTCCGAATTCTCTAGCTAATGCGCCTTGGGTGATTCCGCCAGCCCGATAGCGCCTGCAGATCTCACGAGCGGTGCTATCGGGCAGGCGGCTGGCTGAATTTCTCTCGCCGCGTGCCTGTCTTACCTTTCGAACCATATCGGCCGAGTTGTCGGCTAAGGTCCCAGCAAATAAATGCGTTGGTCTGACGCATAACGGGGCGTCACACCGATGCAGAATCGATAAGCCATCCGGTATTGGCCCGTATGCCATTTCCCAGGAAACGCGGTGTGTTCCCACCCGAGGGCTTCCCCCTCCGCCGGTCCGGATAGCTCCGTATCCACCAACGGCATGGCCGCGCCAAAGCCAACACCTAGGCCCAATTTCAACTCGCGACCAAAGCCGTTCTGATAATGGAGTGCGAGGTCTGCCCTTCATGAATAGGAGTGTAGTCCATATTGGGTACGGATTGCCGTTGATCTGCCCTTCATGCAGGGAAAAGGGCAACTACTATGGGATGCTCAAGGTGCCCGGAAACAAATCTGCGCCCTGTCCTAATTGCGGCACTCCGCTCATTTCGATGAAAAGGTATGCGGTGGCCATACATCCGTCCCCGGGGGTCGAGCATGACCGAAAGTGAAAAGGCAATTCCGATAAATGAGAAGACGGCCCCGAACCTGACGGTCGTGGAGACAACGGGGCTTATCACGCTCCTGAACAAGATGCTCGGGGACATGGAGCGCCGCCTCAACGAACGACTCGATGCGAACACCCTCGCGGCGACCGACCGCTGGAAGCTCCACGAGGAGGCCGAGCAGCGGGAGCACAAGAGCCTGCTGGACATGATCCTCGTGGTGCAGCGCGACCTCGACTCCCACCTACTCGTCGCCAACGCGCACTTCGACCGCGAGCAGAAGAGCGACATCGCGATGGACGCCCGGGTCCGTCCGCTCCGGTGGGTGCTCGTCAACCGCCGCGACATCCTGATCCTGCTCTTCGGCCTCCTCGGCTTCTTCGCCGTGGCAGCGGACCTGCTCTCGCGCTACTTCGGCGGTCCGTCGTGAACAACCGGTCGAGGACCTCGAACACCTGGCACCGTGAAGGAGGAACCATGGAAAACATCCAGTGGGTCAAGCTCGAAAGCTGGCACGTGCTGGCCCCCGAGAAGACGCTCTGCGGTCTGGACATCAGCGACGCCGACGAGGTGCGAGATGAACTCGGCGCGGAGAAATCGTGCGAAAATTGCCTTCGTTTGCTCGCCCGCAAGACGGATTTGGCTACATCGGAGGCTTGACACAGCAACGCCCATATGCCAAGATGCGCATCTCGTCAGTAGAGACTCTGGAGTCCGTGAAACAGACGAGAATGCCAACCGCAAGGTTCAGAACGAACGGTAGGCACCGGACCCGACCACCACGTAGCTATCCCGAAAGGGACATGCGGCGAGGAGGTCGGGTTTCTGGTTTCTACCAGCTGACCTTGACCCAGGTTACCCCCATCCATGTCGGGGCCAACTTCGAGAATGGCGCAGCGTACAGGTCGATGAGCTTGTCGGTGCTATTGCATCGGTCGACGAGCGTGACCTTGACGCGAACGACGGTGGTACCGCTGATTCGTCTGGCAACGGTTACGACCCTGCCCCGCCAGTTTGCCCCGATTGCGGCCCGCAGATCTGCACACGCGGCGGCCACCATCGACCCGGCGGGGTAATCGCGGTGACAGATGCTGTGCCCCGACTTGCAATACCAGGATGCCTTCCCTGATGTGTGGGAGATGGGGCTGGCTGATGCGGTGCTGAAGATGAGCAAGGCCCCCAATACACTCGCGACGAGCGCGCCGGGGGCCTTTTTGTTCACTCGACTAGTTGCCATGTACGAGCCTGTCCTTCCCTCCGCATGATGATGCCTTCGCGCTCAAGCACACCGAGGTGATAGAACACGCTCGTGGTGGGGATGTCCAACCACATGGCGATCTCGCGGACTGAGGGCGAATAGCCCTGGGTTTCGCGGAACGTCCGTATGAAGTCAACAATCTGGCGGCGGCTCCTCCGGCCGCCCTGGCTGGTTCTCACGCCGGTTCCGGGGGGGGACCGTAATACGAGCGTAGCTTGTCCACGCCCGATACGGCAAGCAGGATGACCGCCATCCGGTTGTACCGCTCCGGTTTCTCCAGGCGTATGGCCCGGCAGGTCAGGAAGTCTGCGGTTCCGTTGATGCTGTTGCGCAGGACGCACAGGGAATAGAGAACGTCGAACTCCCGGGGGGCCACTTTACGGAGCTTGCGGAATGACTTCGTGGCCCGAATCCGGGAGTTGCTGTTGTGGCGTTCGCCCCGATGACAGCTGGGGCAGGTGCAGATGGAGCCCAGCCAGCGGATGAAGTCGGGATGATATGCGGGGCTGCCTAACCCGTGACCGTCATCCACTGCGTGGGTATTGATGCTGAGGGGTACTTCCCCTATCCACTCATCGGCGAAGAACTGCAACCACTCGGCGGTCTCCTGTAGCTGTTCCGGCTTGATGGTCAGCGTTACAACTTCGGCCATCGGCCGTTCGGCATCAACCCGAAGCCCCAGCTGTGGGCTTCCCGGAGAGGAATCTGGAACGCTTGATTCTTCGGACCGGCTTCGAGGAGAGCGATACGGGCGTCTACGTCGTGGATCATTTCGGTGAGATCAGTGATGTCCTGGGGCCAGCGCTTCTTCTGGGCAATCTTGCGGTGGTTGACGGCCGATGTGCGCTGGGCCCGCAATGCGTTGAGGACAGAGGTCAGAGGCACCCTGACGTAGTTGTTGGGCGAATCGGGATCAACATCGGGGATGTTGACCGTCGGTGGCCGCAGCCAGGCCTTTTCGAGCGAGGCCTCAAATACTGTCTTCTCGGGGGTTGTTTCCTCCAACGAGGACAAGTTCTCCTTCGTCATCAACTGTGTACGCCTCCACTTCCTTACGCTCGTCGAGCGCCTTGTTCACGATGTGGGCCGTGCCGCCCTCCATGATCCTGTCCGGGGCGAACACGGCAATCACCTTATCGGCAGCGTTGAGCAGGACCAGGTCCCGCACAAATGCTCCTCCGCGGGATGGCCCCTCCATGCTGTAGACGATCTGTTCGCGGCCCAGGTATACACAGGCCGTCTGGATGAACTGATCCACGCCCCACGATTTGGTCTGGCGGGTGAGGATGATCCCCGGCGTTGATTGCAACAGGGTCATCAATACGGGCGGGGAGAAGCCCGTTGAACCGACGATGGCCGTCTTCACTTGAGCAGCTCCAGGGAGATCAGAGCCTTTTTCGTCCAGCCCCTAGAGTGAATCCCGCACACCACTTTCGGCGGTTGATAAGGGGCGTCGACCAGATATTTGGCTGGATGTACACACTGCCGCAACCGCAATGTTTCCCTGTTGCGGATCTTGTCTTGGCAAAGGCTCTTCTTCATGGGTATTCCACCGTTACGGTGACGCTGGGGTCCTTGACCCCCACTTCCTTACTTTTGACGCAGGGTAGGAAATTGCGGTCGTTCATCTCCAGGGCGATTGCCAGGGCGTCGTTGAGAGCCTTCTGGGAGTTATCGCAATCGATGTCCCTCTTGAGCCTGAACTCGTAGTAGATGCGCACGAAGCCGCCGTTGTACTTCCAGCCCGATGGTCGTGCGGTGCGGGCGATGTAGGTGACCCCGGCCTGGTATGCCTCGACGCCATCGGCCTTGCGGATGCCGCCCCGGGCTGTGCGCTCGTACATGTGGTTCACGCTGACGGGTTGGCCCGGGACCGTGAACTGCCAGCTCATTGCGGCTTGCTGGTGACCGCGTCAACGAGGTAGACGAACATCCCGACCACGACTCCCGCTGCTGCCGCATACAGGACGAGGTTGCCGAAGACGAGATACAGCCCGTAGGCCAGCAGGATGAAGGCGAAGATGAACACTGCCGCTGCGAATGCGATGGTGACTCGATTGATCATGTCCACCTCTTTTTTGCGGCGCAGGACCGGGAACAGGTCCGTGCCCGTCCCGCCTGCCACTCGGCCCAGCGTGGTTGGAACATCTGTCCGCATACGATACAGGTGCTGACCAGCGTCTGGTGCTCCTCAAATTCACCCGGGGTCTTGTCGAACTTGCGGCGATTGCAGGATAAGCAACAGCGAACGATATTGGCGCTCGTGTTGTTGCCACCCCGGGCCCAGGCCAGGCGGTGGTCGAACGTGCCCTGACCGGGCTCCAGGGTCACGCCGCAATAGAAGCAGGCTGGGGGCTTGGAGGCCAGTTCTGCGGCGCTGATAACGCCATAGGCCCCCAGGCGGCGCGCCTTGGTGTTCATCGCCCCGGCGATGCGAATCAGGCGACGCTGCTCCCGGGTCTGCATCAGCGCTCTCGGCCGCAGACCGTACAGATGCTGCCGACCCGGACCATCCGGCTCTTCTCGATGGGGCGCTCGCGAATGACGAAGCGCGGCACCCAATCATGGATACCAATGAGATGCAACAGGCGAGTCATCAAAACCTCGGTTCCGTCGTTTTCTCAAACTTCGGCGCGCTAAAGGCGAGTCGCTCGACTGTGGTCAGCACCGTGAATTCGTCACGCTCCTTCTTGGCTTTCTCTTCCCACGCGCTCCGCTCGCCGAGAAACTCCATGGTCGGCCCGTCGCTCCACGCATTCTGGAGGCCGGTGAACACGGCTGCGTAATGCTTGTTGTTGCCGACATACATCCGGACTTCACCCTTGCTCCAGCTGATCCGGATCCCCATCGTGTGGGACATCTTGATGATCGACCCATCCGCCCGCTCGAAGAACCAGTTCGTCGATGCGGACGCCTCCCCCACGGAGGGCGGCGACAGCCTCTCGACAGGCTCCGAGATAGGCTCGGAGGAGGGGGCGGTTCGCGGTCGCCCAACCCGCCTCCGTGTGGTGGTACCGGCAGACGACAACGAGGTGGAAATAGTCACTGGGGGCACGTTTCCCCATCCTTCCGTACTGGTCCTGGACGTGGTCCAGTTGCAATGGTCCGCGACAGGATGTCGCCGAGACGCTCGAATCGAGCACTGGGGCCAGGCATGTCCGGTCCCGCTCCATCACCAGCTGATACAGGCGTGGGGTTACGGGATCCTTCGCGGGCAAGGGGTTTGTTCTCCGCTCTGTCGATGGCTGAGCGCTTGGCCATCATCCGAAAGTATCCCATCGCGTGTTTGCGCTCGGCGTTGTAGATCGTCTGGTCGACAGCCTGCCAGAACGCCAGAACGCAGTCGCGCTCGGAGTACGGGCAGTCGACGCTGCGGTATGGGTTGAGTGTGGCGCAATGCTGTTCCTTCCATGACAGCCGCAATCGTCCAAACGGTGCACCTTGCAAATACCTTGCAGCCCACTGTTTGGCGACGCGGCGGTCAACTTCGTGGATAAGTTCCCCGCGAAACATGCAGGGATGACTTGAATAGCGGGGACGGCGGGGCGTAGACTTCACGGCCCAACACCCATAGAGCCCCAGCGGCGCTGCCCCCGGCTACACAGTGGGGCCCGTATCGGTGCTCTTTCCATTCCCAGGTACCTGCCCGTTGGCAGGGTCCCCCCGACGCCGTGGCGAAAGCCAGGAGCCGGACGAGCGTGTGGAAGCGGATACATCAAGCGGCACCTGGGCACGATGCTCGTCCAAAAGTGCGTACCGTAAACCCGTAAGACCCAGACGGCGCGCATGCTCTCCTACCCGTGAGGGGAGCGTGTGCCCCCGTCCCCCAGCACCCTCCGGCGTACATGTTTCCTCACAAATCGAGGAGCATTCCAATAACTAGCGTTTTTCATAGCTCGCGAAAGTAGGCATTCCTCGCTTCTTCGCAGCCGGTGCAGCAGTCGATGATGGTTCCCTCCCAGACATCTTCGTGGTACCAGGCATTGACCTTGTCGGAGCCGACAAACTCAGCGAGGGTGAAGATGAACGTCTGGGCCTCCCTCGGGTCCGTGGTGTAGATGTGGAGATGGGGCTCTCCGGTGACTTCATTGCGAAGCTCCACTTTTACTTCGTAGACGTTGTAGGTCGCCACGGAATTACTCCAATACCCATGCAGGCAGGGCAGGTTCCCTTCGTGCGCTTTCCTGGTTCGACGCCCGTCCCGTGGCACTTGGTGCAGATGATGGTGCGGCCGAATTCCAGGCGCGTGGGTTTGGCGACATACATGTTGCCCTGAATCTCGCCGCCTCCACGCACGGGTTCGGTAATCATGAACGGATGTTCCGAATACCACTGCTTCTCACAGTGGTACTGCTCGCCGTAGGCGATGTGATTCGTGATGTACGCGTGCTTGATGAACACGTCGTGGGGGATGGTGAACTTGCTGGTCTCCTCGATGTATTCGAGGTCGCCGTGGGTGTTGGCGAAGATCTGGTCCACGTACCGCTTGTCCCAGCCGGGGGCCCCTGTCTGCTTGAAGATGTGCTCCGGCTTGACCGGCAGCGGCTTCTTGAGGGTGACCGTGCCATCCTCGTGGTCCACGACCCGCAGGATGAGCTTGCCGTCGCGGATGAGCGGTGTGTCACTCATGTCAGTCTCCGGTCGATAGCCGCGAGGAGCTTCTTCAACGAGACGCCCTGCTCCGCCGAGTAGGTCGTCTCCCATTCGTCCTCGTTCGCCATGATCTTCTCGCGTAGCTCGGTCAGGGCGGCGATGCGTGCTTCCTTCTCGATCTTGCCGACCATGATCTCTACGTCCTGCGGGCCGGTGACGGAGAACATGCGGATGAAGTGCCCCCGCATACCCTCATCCCAGACGGCCTTCGCGATGACATACTTCCCGGCTTCGGTGGTCATGGCCGTTCCCGACGCATCTGCTGGAGAACATGTATGACGACCAAGAGCATGGCCCCCATTTCGCTGATGGAATCCTTGTACTTCACATACTTTCCATCCAGTGCGTTGAGGCGGGCCTCTACGATAAGAAGTGTCTTGTCAATGTCGAGTTCGCTCATGGTTTTGGCTTCCCGCACTTCTCGCAGCCCATGTATGTTGGCTTGCCGGTAATTGGATGGGGCGCGTTGGGCAGATGCCGGTAACGGTGTCTTCCGGTGTGGTTCTGGTATTGGAGAAAGCTTCGTAGCCAGCGCGCCTGGATGAAATCCAGGGCGGCTCCAGGCTCGGGCGTCATGAACGTGAACCCGAATTGAGATTTCATGGTCGCTGCCAGCCCAGCTCGTCCATCATCCGTGATGTCTCCTTCCAGATCCTGGTGATGACCCGCAAGCGATAGCGGAAGAAGTCCTTCTCCTTCTCGCTATCGCTCCGGGACTTTTGGAGGAGGCATCGTTCGCGCTCCTCCCACAGGATGCTCATGAGTTCGGCCGATGTCTCCTCTTCGAGGCGAATGCGGCCGAATCTCACTTCCTGCTGGATCATTCCAGCCTCCTTCAGCCCGACCCCGTATGAGCAGGGTTATCTGCGGCTAGTCCACACCAGGCACATCGCCAACGATTGGGTCGGTGCGGGTTGTCGTCGGGCACAAATTTGTGTTTCACTCTGCGGCCTCGGACTTCTCCAGGGCCACGATCAGCTTCCCCAGCTCATCTGCGCTGCGGTCGGCGAGGAAAGCCTTCAGCTCCTTCGCTCCCGCCGTCGGCTCATCGGAGAGAGGCGGGACGGTGATGCCGAGCACTGCTTCGATGACCCCGGTCATGCCCACCGTCCCCAACTTGAGGCGATTGGACAGGGCCGCAATGCGGGCTACCTGGAGGGATGTGGCGAAGGAGTTCTTGCCACCCTTCTCGATTCCAGGAACCGTACTTGTGGTGACCGCAACCGGGGCGTCTGCTGGACGTTCTGATTCAGCGCCTTCATCGAGATCCAGCGCGGATTCAGTCCCGTATCCTGCAACAGCCAACCCGCGAGCGATGGCGCCGGTTTCAGCCTTTTCGAGGAAGTCCGCGAAGTTCTCGCTGTACTCCGACTTGACGCCCGTGGCGATGAGACGCCCGGTCTCGTCGTAGATGTTGGCGCGTACGACTGCGAATCCACCAGTCACCCTCCCCGGGCGCTCGAACTTGCCGCGCTCGAACACCTCGGTCTCGGTGTCGATGGTCCAATCGGGATGCGGGTCAGGGATGCCGCGCATCCACTGAATCCGGCGACGGGCCGGAAGGTACGCCTTCCCCTTGAGGGAAAGGAAGTCATCGGCGCCCGGTGTCCAATCCACCTTCTCCGTTACCGGTTCGGTGCTGATTGGTTCGGGCGTCACGGCTTCCGATGCTTTGGTGCGGGGTACTCCTCTGGGCATCTTGCCCTCCTTCGCTACAGGGACAACGCCGCCGCAATTTTGGCAGCGGGATTTCCCATTCGGGTATGTGACCCCGATCAGCGGGGTTGCGCACTTGCATGTGGGGGGCCTACCGCGCCGCGTAGGCGGGGCAGAGGTCGGCATAGCCACACCAGCTACAGCTTCCGTTGACGAGTCCGTTGGGGGGGAAACTTCCGGCATCAATGCCTCCAGCGACGCCTCCAAGGACTCCAGCAAATCGTCTGATCTCTCCGTCATCGACGGGTCCTCCTTCTATGGGCAGGTAATAGGGCTTCTTGGTCCGGATCAGATAGTCCAGGGTGATGCCTGACTCAATCGAAGCCGAGTAGTGTCGGAACAGGACGGCGTAGCCGGTCATGGAGAGCTTGTAGGCGTCTCCGATGGGGCGCTTTCCGGTTGTCTTGGTGTCGCGGATTCGGTTGTTGTGGTCGGTGACATCAAGGAAGCCGCTGTAGGGGATCCCATTGATTTCAGCCTGGATCTGCTCCTCGACGAGGACTGGCTGGACAACCGGTGCGACCTGCTCCTGGTAGATCTGCGTGAGTGCGGCACCCTGGTCCTTCGCCTCCCCTATGTCTTCGTCTTCACCGTACTCGTCGACATCCATGATCTCCAGGTCGTAGGAGTCCGAGAATGCGTCGAGCACATCGGCCAGCGGCATGTCCTGGCCGGTCTGCACCTTCTGCCGGTAGTTGGTTTCGATGGCGGCGTGGGTCGCCGTCCCGATGACCATCCGCACCCGTGGCGGGCGGCGAATGCGCTTCACATACGCGAACTCCCATTGGAGCCCACATCTAAGGTAAGTGCTGAGTGACGAACCAGACAGCACGAGCGCGTCGCTCATGACGCGAGGCCGTTGTATTGGAGGTTCATGAGGAGCAGCCAGAGGAGGGTGCCCACAAGCACGATGACCGCGATGGCGTACCGGATGACCTTCTTCACGGTGTTCATCCTTCCTGCCCCTCCATCTCCATGAGTCTCATCCCAACCTCACTATCAGTGCCACTGATCCGCTGATTCCGAGCGCTGGGCAGATGGCCTCGTTGGTCACGAGCCAGTCGTACAGCTCGGGCCACTCATCGCACCAGAAATCGCGAAGCTCCTCGTCATATGTGTCGGTGATGAACAGGATGCGCGGCTGTCCGGTGTCGTCTAACCAGGACTCTAGTCCGTTGAACGCTGTTGTTCCCTTGGTGTACGCCATTCTGGGTACTCCTTCTCCAGGAACGCGAGAAGCCACCCCCGGCGTGACTTCCCGATGTTCCACATGACGTGCTTGCTCGCCGTCGAGCCGGGGTTCTCCTTTACCAATTGCAGAATGTGTTGTGTCGACCTGCTGCTGCGAACCGTGCGGCGCCTGTCGGGAGGCACCCGCATCGCTTCGTCGAGAAGGATGCGGTAGCGGTAGACCAGCTCTCGCTGACTCACGACTTCCTTTGGCTTGACCATGGATTGTATTTTACCATAACACTATGGACGCGCAAGCGTCTTGTTGATCCAGGTGCTCACGATTTTGGCCGCCTGCTTGGGCGGGACGCCCCGGCTCACCAGTTCGTTGTACATCTGGGCCCACAGGTTGGCCATCTTGTTGACGGCCGCTTCGTCGTACCGCTGGTCGGGCTGCTCCTCGCTCATGCGTTCGCGACCCTCTCGGCCACGCGCTCATTCCAGCGCTTCTGCAGCCGCTCGTAGTTGTGCTTGATCTCGGCGTAGTCCTTGATCTTGTCGCGAGCCGTGTTGAGCTGGGTGAGCAGAGAATCGTTCCTGATCTGCAGCGTCGTGATCATCGGGAGCACGAGGCTGATGGCGTCGAGCAGGTCGTCCTTGGGCAGGCTGATGGAGGACAGGAACTTCTCCTTGTCCACCTCCAGGCCCATCGTGACGAGGGACTGATACTGCTTCTCGACCGCGTTCTGGCGGTTGGAATACTGGCGGGCGGCCTCGACGAGAGCAGCAGGCTCATCCTTGCGGAGTGAGGCGAGGGCGGCGAAGGTCTTGTCCGGCTCGGGACCGGCGATGGCCCGGGTCTCTTCCCTCTCTGACTTGGCGATAGTGACGGGGGGTTCCTCCAGGAAGCGAGATTCGGTCTCCACCATCGCCACAAGGGAATCAGTTGCGACGTGGTTTTCGGCGTATTCGGCCGCTGTCTCGGGCAGGACCTCGGGCTTTGTCGTGTACTTGCCCTTGCCGACCGGGGCCTTGGGGGCGTAGCCGGGGCGCTTCTCGTATTCCCACGATTCGCCCTCCTTGTCCCATTCGATGATGCGGGCCCTGGCCTCCTCGATGGGGACCATGAGCTGCCAGGTGGACTGGCGGCCCATTTGTCGCTTGCCGTTGACCATGGGGTTGTAGTTGATCTCCGTATGCAAGATGCCCAGGGTCTCTATGAGTGTCTTGAGGTTGATCATCTTCCATCTGTCGACGGAGATGGTGTCGGCCACCTTGCCGTAGGCCACACCCACGCTGGGCTCAGTGCCCAGAAGATCGTAGGTGCGTTGCAGGACGCCGAGGTATTCGGCCAATGCCTTTTCGCGCCAGTCGTGTGCTGCCATTACACAGTCTCCTTGTGGGTCCACCTGTAGATGATGTTCGAGGACGGGATTTCGGGCGGCAACAGGGTGCGAACCCGAAGTCGGTCATGTCGCGTCACCATAGAGGGGACGACAATGCCCAGTTCGCGGGCCTTCCTGGTGGCATAGGTGCTGTGTACCCAGATCTGTTCGTAGACGGGTAAGTCACGAACCGGTTTTACGGCCCGGGAGCAGACTTTCAGAAAGTCATAGAGCCCGGGCCTGGTGAATCGTTCACGTCTCCAGTGCACCGTTCCGTTATGAACGCCCCCTTTCTCATGGCGCAGCTGATCGCCCCAGTCGCATGGACCACTGCAATACGGGATGCTGAGTCGATTGGCGATGTCTTCGTATCTCACAGCAGACCCTCGGCCCGCAGAGACTTCCAGCTATTAGGCGGCCCGACGATCAGGTGATCCTCGAAGCGCATACCTATATGTCCGCAGGCCACTTTCAGCTCCTTGGTCAGGTTTTTGTCGGCCAGCGTGGGCGTGAGGTCCCCCGATGGGTGGTTGTGAAGGAGCACGAACCTGTCGGACGCCGTGAGCAGGACGGCCGACAGGATGGACGCAATGTCCGTGTTCACCTCGTGGTAGCTGCCTTTGGCAACGGGGATGACTGCCCTTAGTTTGCAGTCCCCGTCAAGACTGGCGACCCAGACTTCCTCTTGAGCGCGGGCGTTGAGGCCGAGTTCGCGGCATAGTTCTGCCACTTCGCTACGGCCCTCCACCCGCAACAGACGAATGGTGTCGAGGGTCACCTGTACGAACGGGATGGTTCCTGGTGGTGATTCGATGTGGATCATGGTGCCTCCTTCGCCGTGGCGAGGGCGGCGCGG
>Ga0315274_10005621_pt1 | contig 18330 bp, 13 predicted proteins | sample YL17G02_20_MG_FD_203700 | JGI IMG/M metagenome (GOLD analysis project Ga0315274, IMG submission 203700) | Sediment microbial communities from Yellowstone Lake, YNP, Wyoming, USA - YL17G02_20 | ecosystem: Environmental > Aquatic > Freshwater > Lake > Sediment | place: USA: Wyoming | collected...
GAGATGGCGGAATGTCATGCGGACGCGCGGGATCGCTGCGCGGCGGCCTTGGCGGCGCGGCTGGAGAACTTCGAGCACGAGGAGGACGTTGAGTTCAACGCTTTTCTCGTCGCGGCGCTTGTGGATCTGAAAGCCCGAGAGTTCATCGGCGTGATCCGCGAAGCCTACAAGGCAGAGGCTGTACTTGAGGGCATCATCAGATGGAAAAACGTTCGAGGGGAATTCAATCTCGAGCCCCGCGAAGACGATCCGATTTCCGAATTCGACGAAGCGCACGCTCAGGGAGGCTTGCCCGAATCCCTCGACAACGGCTATCGCGACTCGTCATTCCCAGATCCCTATCCCTCCATACCAACACGAACCGTCACGGCCAGGAAGAAGGCGAAGAAGAGGAAAAAGGCCAAACGCCGCCAGGCTGAGAGATCGCGCAAGAGAAACAGGAAGAGATAGACAACTGCTGTCTCGATGGTCCCGCTCGGATGCCTGTAGAGGTCGATGCCGGCTGCGTCGACCGCTTCTCTGCGTCCAGGCTTCGCGCGGACCGCGCAACAAGCCTTTCCGGCGCGCCCGTGTCTGCCTACCGGGCTTTCTGCTCTTCGAATCCGGGAGGGGCGCCCTTCGAGGGACTTTGGGAAGCCCGTTTTGCTCCTTGACGGCCGGAGAGGGAGAGCCTAGTGTGGCCTCGCCGCGGGGCGAGACGCTCCCTTCCCGGAGCCGAACCCCGAGAGGGGAGCGGCGATCATCGATCCGAAGCCGCCCAGGAAGCGGCGCGAGTTGCACGCAGGAGACAGGAGGAGAGGCCAGTGGGCATCGATCACGTCTGCTTGGGCCACGTGCGCGTGAGCCGTCTCATCTTGGGGGGAAACCCTTTCAGCGGGTTCTCCCATCAGACCGCGGAGAGAGACCGGGAGATGAAGGACTATTTCACCGCCGAGCGGATCAAGCAAACTTACAGGCGGGCCGAGAGTCTGGGGATCGACGCGCATATCGGTCGAGCGGATCATCACATCATGCGCGTTCTCCTGGAGCACTGGAACGAGGGCGGCGGCATTCAGTGGATCGCGCAGACGTGCCCCGGAGTGGGCAGCATCGACCGGGGGATCGACAACGCCATCGAAGGCCGGGCGAAGGCGTGCTTCATCCACGGCGGCCTGATGGACATGCTCTTCGGCCAGAGGAAACTCGAGGAGATTCCGGGCGCCATCGCCAGAATCCGCAAGGCGGGCATGCCGGCGGGGATCGCCGGACACAATCCGGAAGTGTTCGAGTGGGCCGAAGAGAACCTCGACGTCGACTTCTACATGTGCTGCTACTACAATCCGACTTCTCGAAACGAACATGGTGAACACGTCGCCGGCGTCTCGGAATGGTTCCGCCCGAAAGATCGCGACCGAATGGCGCAAGTCATCGGTTCTCTGAGCAAGCCGGCGATCCACTACAAGGTCTTCGCCGCGGGCCGCACGCCGCCCGAAGAGGCGTTCGACTTCGTCGCCCGGCATCTCCGCGACCAGGACGCCGTGTGCGTCGGCGTCTATCCGAAGGACAATCCGGCGATGCTGGAGGAAGATCTGCGGTTGCTGGAGAGGAGTCTGAAGAACGCGGCACAGGGAGGATGAGGGGTCAGACTGACGATATGCGATGTGCGGAATGAAGCGGTGGGATGAGAACAAGCGATCACGGCCGAGAGCGGCTGTGCCACGATTGCATGAGAGCGAGGGGCCTCAGCCTCCGCCGAGTTGGCCGCGGTACCACTCCACGGTGCGGCGGATGCCTTCCTCAAAGGGGACCGAGACTTCGTAGCCCAGCGCTTCGCGAGCCAAGGAGACGTCGGCCATGGAATGCCGGACGTCGCCGACGCGCGGGGGTTTCTCAATGGCCTCGAAGTTTGTCCCGGCCGCTTGGTTGATGGCGGCGAGCAACTGGCGCAGGGAGTAAGACTCTCCGCTGGCGATGTTGAACGTCATGCCGGCGCCTTTGTCGGAGCGGGCGGCGAGGAGGTTCGCCTCGACGTTGTTCGCCACATAGGTGAAGTCGCGTGTCTGGCAGCCGTCCCCGTAGAACACCGGTTGGCGCCCCTCCAGGACGGCCGTAATGAAGAGCGGGATGACGGCGCTGTATTCCGAGGCGGGATCCTGACGCGGACCGAACACGTTGAAGTAGCGCAGAACGACCGTCTCAAGTCCATAGCAGATCGTGAAGACGGCGCAGAGGTGCTCGCCCGAGAGCTTTGCCGCGGCGTAGGGCGAGAGGGGCTTGGGCAGCATGCTCTCGCTCTTGTAGTCGCCTTCCTGATCGCCATAGGCCGAAGAGGAGGCGGCATAGACCACCCGCTTGACCTTCGCGTCGCGGGCCGCCAGGAGCGCGTGCGCCGTGCCCAGGACGCCCACGGTGAGGCTCTCAATGGGGTCGTCCACCGATCGCGGCACGGAAGGGACCGCCGCCTGGTGCAGGACGTAGTCCATGTCGGCCGTGGCCCTGCGAATCGTTTCGGGATCGCGGATGTCCCCCTCGATGAGTTCTATGCGGTCGGCGACCTCAGTCAGGTTCTCGCGTCGTCCGGTCGAGAAATCGTCGATAACCCGCACGCTGTCGCCCCGGTCAAGCAGCTCGCGCACAATGTTCGAGCCGATGAATCCGCCTCCGCCGGTGACCAGATAATTCGCCATGGTCGTGAGTTCCTATCTGGGTTCCTGCACCCGCGTCCCGCGCAGACGGCGAGCATTCACGGTTGGAACAGCGCGGGCGCTCGGTTCTGGGCCTCGCGGAGACTCACGATCTCGAAAATCTTGGTGAACCGAACGACCACCAGAGTGGCGATAAGCTCATCGGAAGGGCCAACCAAGATCAGTTTCGCTTTGCAGCGTTGGCACGTGACCTTGACTCCCATGAGCGTGCCCAGCCCTACGCTGTCGACGAAATCCACCCCGCTGAGATCGAGCCAGACGACGGCGAACCGCCTGACCCCCGTGTCGACCGTCTTGCGGATCGCGTTCTGGACCTGCACCGAAGCCTCCCCGACGAATTCACCCACGAGAGAGACCAACAACTGGTCCCCGCTCTCCTTGATCTTCACCTCCATACCGTCAGCCTCCGTCTTCGGTCTCAGCGTCCGCGGCGCCATCGCGTCCTTGGGTCCTCGGCGCGCATTCCGCGACGCGGGAAAGTCGGTGTTCATCTTCCTTCATTCCTCGGGCGCGGCGCCGGGAGAGGTCAGCCGCCTATCACGGCCGGACACTGAAGATTCCCCACGGCTCGTCCGAAGTCGCCGATGCTCCTCACGCCGTTAGTCGGGTCGTACACCATGTTCTCGGCCACCGACACGCCGTGGACGGTTCCCCCTCCCGGATTGTTCACCAGCCAAGGGTAGTACTCCAGCGCCCCGTGCAGGCGATCCGGACCGAAACTGGACAGAACGCAGCCCTGCCGCGGCCACGTCGCGTCTCTCTGAGCCAGCCATGCTTGTCCCCAGTTCTCTATGTTGCCGTAGTTCCAGTCGTAATTGACGAACAAGTAAGACCCATCCTTGATCGAAACCGACCAGCCGGGGCGAACGTCGTTCCAGCTCGGGTTGAAGGGGTCGTCCATGCTCGCGGAGGTGATGTAGGCGACCGGCGTCGTCAGAGGATAGCAGGAATTAACGGTGTGAATCCCCCGGTCGGGCGGGTATCTGCCGTAATCCGTGGCGTAAGACTCGATGGCCGTGGCAAGGGCCCTCATGTCCGCTTTTCCGCGCGCGATCTTTGACCGGACCTGGGCCTCCAGGAAGTTCGGCACGGCGATCGCCGCCAGGATCGCGATGATGGCCACGACGATCAGCAGTTCGATCAGCGTGAACCCTTCGCGGCCCGCGCTTCCTTCGCGCCGTGATGTCTGCATGGTTGCGTCCTCCTGCTTCGCGGCCCGGCGATCCCCGGGCCTCTGCCGGCTGCTTCCGCGGCGCAGCCCTGGCGGCTGCTCCGCTCGGAGCCTCTATCCGGCAAACGCGCCGCCTCTCTCCGCGGAGCCCGGGATCAGAGAGAGGCGATACGGTGATAGAAACCCGTCTCGTGTTCGCGCTCATGCTTCGCTGCCCGGCCGCGGAGCGTTCTGAGGGTACGAGTTCTTTCCGGCGAAACGCAACCAAAATCGATTGTGCGGAGAGTGGCGAGGGCTGAATCGGCGGGCAAAACGACGTCGCGCGGCGCTCATCGCGATCGCGTCACGCCGACCCGGCCGCAGTAAGAACGGATCTTGCACCGGCTGCACCACGGCGAGACGGGCGCGCAGAGGTTCTGGCCGTACGTCACCAGCCAGTCGTTGATGGGGATCCAATAGCGTTTCGGGAGGATCTCGCGGAGCGCCGTCTCGGTCTCATTGGGCGACTTCGTCGAGACGTAGCCCCAGCGGTTCGTGATGCGGTGAACGTGCGTGTCGACGCAGATGGCGCGCTTCCCGTACCCGCGGGTCATCACGAGGTTGGCCGTCTTTCGCCCAACGCCCTTCAAGGTCACCAACTCCTCAATCGAATCAGGCGGTTGCCCGCCGAAGCGCTCTACCAGGTCTCTGCAGATCGCGAGAATGTTGTCGGCCTTGGTATTGTAGAAGCCCACGGGGTAGATCGTCTCGGCGATCGTCCCGGCGTCGAGACCGAGCATGTCGCTCGGCGTTTGGGCAAGTCGAAACAGCCTCTCCGCCGCCGCGGCCGTGCAGTCGTCCTTCGTGCGCAGACTGAGAACCGTTGCGATGAGGACCCGGAAAGGATCGCGTTTTCTCTCCGCGATTTTCGTCACGACGGGGCTTTCCCAGCGGCGGACTTCGCGCCGCAGGATCGATGCGACCTCGTCGATGCGGAAATCGGATTGCCGTCGGCGGACTTCACGCCGCGCCTTGCTCATGACGTCTCCTCACCCGCCGCGCAAAAACCCGTCAGGGCAGCGCGGGCATCTTGCCCGCAGTCTCGCGGGCGTCCCGCCCGCAAGCGGCAAGCCCGCGCTTCAAGCCGTCCCTACCACGTTCGACGAGGAGACGCAACCGTTCTCGCTGACTCGCTGCTGTAGAGATGGCTGCGAAATCCGTCCACCTGGGATTCCGTGCCGCGGCCCGCGCTGCTCGCCATGGCCGCGAACCGGGCCGAGGTTCCATTCCCGATTCTCCGATCGCCCTTTGCGATTGACACTCCGCGAGAAAGGCCCGTACCCTGAGTCTGGCGGGGCGCGCGGCCACGCCCAAGCATCCGGCGTCAGAGGGTTTCCTTCTTCATGCGTTCCATCCCTGCGGAATACGAAATCCTTCTGCCTCGAGTCGAAAAGCCCGGGCGTTACATCGGGGGGGAGATGAACGCCATCGCCAAGGACCCGAGCGGTCTTCGCGCGACCATCGCGCTCGCTTTCCCCGACATCTACGATATCGGCATGTCGTACCATGGGTTTCGGATTCTCTATGAGATCGTCAACGCCCGGAGCGATTTCGCCGCGGAGCGCGTCTTCGCGCCGTGGGTCGACTTCGCGCGGGAACTCCGCAATGCTCAGCTTCCGTTGACGACACTTGAGACTTTCCGCGCCTTGACCCACGTGGAGGTCGTCGGCTTCACGCTCCAACACGAGCTCTGCTACACGAACGTTCTCGAGATGCTTGATCTCGGGGGGATTCCTTTGCGCTCGGCCGAACGAAGGGAGACTTTCCCCTTGGTCATCGCCGGGGGCGAGGGCGCCCATTCTCCGGAGCCGATGGCGGACTTCATCGACGCTTTCGTCGTGGGCGACGGCGAGGAGGTCGTCATCGACCTCCTCGAAACCGCCGCCCGCGCGCGGGAAGCCGGCGCCTCAAGGTCCGATCTCCTGAAGGGAATCGCGGCGATCCCCGGCGTTTACGTCCCCGCATTCTATGAAGTGGCCTACAAGCCGGACGGCGCGATCGAATCGATCCGCCCGATCGACGGGCTTGCGCCGCCCGTTGTTGCGCCGCGCGTGTTCGACATCTCGAAGGACCTGGGCCCGGTGCGCCCGGTTGTCCCGTTGATCCGCACGGTTCAGGATCGCACGGTTGTCGAGATCCGCCGGGGATGCGTCAACGGGTGTCGCTTCTGTCAGGCGGGCATGATCGGGCGGCCCGTTCGCGAGAGGTCCGTTGCGCAGGCGCTGGAGGCTGTTCGCCAGAGCATCGCCAACACGGGGGACGATTCGGTGTCGCTCTTGAGTCTAAGCACGGCCGACTATACGGAGATCCGGGAACTGGTTGGCCGCCTGACGGACGATCTCTCGCCGCGACGCATTTCGATCTCGCTTCCTTCGTTGCGCATCAGCGCCTTCGACGTCGGACTGGCCGGGAAAGTCTCCGCGGTGCGCAAGTCCGGCCTCACGTTCGCTCCCGAGGCGGGGTCCGAGCGTCTGCGCCGGATCATCAACAAACCGCTCGACGAAGCGGAGTTCCTCGATGTGATCGGCGAGACCTACCGGGCGGGATGGCGAACCATCAAGATGTACTTTATGATCGGGTTGCCCGGCGAAACGGACGAGGATCTCGACGGCATCATCCGGATTGCTCAAGCGGCCGTCGGCCGCGCGCGCGAGTTGGACGTCCGCAAAGTCCAGGTCAACGTCACCCTGTCGCCGTTTGTTCCGAAGGCGCACACGCCCTTTCAATGGGAAGGTCAGATCGGGCGCGACGAGATTGTCCGGCGCATGAACTACGTCCGGGACGGACTGCGCTCGAGGAAGATCTCCATCAAGACTTCCTCCGTGGACGCGACCGTCCTCGAGGCGGCTATGGCGCGGGGAGACCGCCGGCTGGGCCGCGTGATCGAGAGAGCCTGGCGCAACGGCTCACGCTTCGATTCCTGGCGCGAGACCTTTCGTCCCGAGATCTGGCGGGAAGCCTTCGCCGCTTGCGAGCTCGACCCGGCTTGGTACGCCGAACGGCCCCGCGGCGAGGAGGAGATTTTCCCCTACGACCCTATCGCCTCCGGGCCGGGCAGAAGGTTCCTGGCCGAGCAACGGGACAAGGCGCGCGCCGGCGAAACGACGCCCGATTGCGTCAACAGCCCGTGCGCGCGCTGCGACGCCTGCGAAAAGCCCAAAGATCACGCTCTCGCGCGCGACGTGTTGCGGGCGGCCGGGGGCGCCCTTCCGGAGGAGGAGCGAGCGCCGAAAGCGCGTAAGAGCGCGGCCCAGGGCAAAACCAGCGCGGCGAGCGACGCCGTTTGTCGCTCGTCGCTTGGGCAGATCGTGATGCGCGCGCGCCTGCGATTCACCAAGGGCGGCTCGCTGCGCTACATCGCGCACCTGGAACTGGCGGCCCTCATCCATCGCCTGGTGCGTCGAAGCGGCGCGCCCCTTGCCCATACCCAGGGCTTCAACCCCCAGCCGCGCATCTCGCTCTCGCCCCCTCTGCCCCTTGGCTTCGAGGGGCTGGGCGAAATCGCGGATGTTTGGCTTCTGGAGAGAGTCGATCTTCTTGACTGGCTGCGATCTCTTGTTCCGATGGCGCCCGACGGGCTCGAATGGACGGGCGCCGAGGAAGTCGGCTTGCGAGAGCCCTCGATTCAGCAGGCCGTCACGCAATTCGAGTACCATCTGTGGTGGCGCCCGGCCTGTCTACGCGCGACGCACGGGCAGGCGGGCCAGGAGCCGCCCGCGCTCCCCCTTGACCGCAACGCCCTGGAGGAAGCGGTCGCGCGTTTCATGGCAAGCGCGACGTGGCCCATTGGGATCCTGCGCAAAGGCAAGATGCAGGAGCGCGACGCGCGGTCTTTCGTCCTGAGTTTCGAGGCGATCGACGCGCCCGCCGGCTTCGACGCGGCGCTTTCGATGACCGTCCGATGCGACGAAGGCGTCACGCTGAGCCCGGTGAAAATCCTGGAGGGGATCTTCGGAGCGCCGCCCGATTCCGGCGTGTTCTTGCGCGTGGCGCGATTGCCCTTACAGATCTGATGGCGAGAGGACAAGTCGGTCGACAACCGACACCGCCCCTTCGGGGCATACGGCTTTGCACGCGCCGCAGCGGACGCATTTGGCCGAGTCGATCTTCTGCTGCTCGTAAGGACGCGGCTCAATGGCGCCGACGGGGCAGCCTTGCGCGCAGAGGGTGCAGCCGATGCAGGCGTCGCCGATCTCATAGCGGATCAGGGCGACGCAGCGCTTGGCGGGACACCGTCCCTCGAGGTGGGCTTCGTACTCATCGCGGAAGTGCCTGAGAGTCGTGAGGATCGGGTTCGGCGCGGTCTTTCCGAGGCCGCAGAGACTCGTCTTCTTGACCTGCTCGGCGAGATCCTCGAGGTCCGCCAGGTCGGAGGCTTTACCTTCTCCTGCGCAGAGCCTCTCGAGAATCTCGAGCATCCGCTTCGTGCCGATGCGGCAGAACGTGCATCGACCGCACGATTCTTTCTGCGTGAAATCGAGAAAGAAGCGCGCCACGTCCACCATGCAGGTCGTGTCGTCCAGGACGACGAGCCCGCCCGAACCCATGATGGCGCCCGTTTCGTGCACCGCTTCGTAGTCGATCGGCGTGTTGGCGAGCCACGCCGGCACGCACCCGCCCGAAGGGCCTCCGAGTTGTATGGCCTTGAATCGCCGTCCGTCGCGAACGCCGCCCCCGATGTTCTCAACGATCTCCCAGATCGTCGCGCCCATGGGGACCTCGATCAGGCCCCCGCGCCGCACCTTGCCCGCGAGGGCGAAGACTTTGGTTCCTTTGCTGCGCTGGGTTCCGAGAGCGGCGAAAGCCTCGGCGCCGTTGCGCAGGATCCAGGGCAGCGTGGCGTACGTTTCGACGTTGTTCACGTTTGTGGGACAGTCCCAGAGGCCCTTTTCGGAAGGATAGGGCGGTCGAAACCTCGGCATGCCGCGCAAGCCCTGGATCGAAGCGATGAGGGCGGTTTCCTCGCCGCAGACGAAGGCCCCGGCCCCGCGCATCACGCGAAGCCGCAGGCTGAAGTCAGAACCGAAGACCCGCTCGCCCAGGAAACCACGCTCCTGCGCCTGGGCGATGGCCGTCTCGATGCGCTGAACCGCGAGCCGGTATTCCGCGCGAATGTAGAGATAGCCTTCGTCCGCGCCGATGGCGTAGGCGGCGATGGCGAGACCCTCCAGAATTCGGTGCGGGTACGCCTCCAGGAGCATGCGATCCATGAAAGCGCCCGGGTCCCCCTCGTCGCCGTTGCAGATGACGTAACGCTTCGTCCCCGGGGCGTTGCGAGTGAGGTCCCATTTCTCGGCCGTCGGAAAACCCGCGCCGCCGCGTCCCCGCATCCCCGAGCGGCGGACGATCTCGGTCGTCCCGGCCGGGCCAAGCTCCGTCACGCATTTGCGTAGCGCCTCATAACCCTGAGCCGCCACGTACTCGTCTATGTCGAGGGGATCGAGCTTTCCGCATCGGTCGGTGACGATGCGCACTTGGCTTGACAAAAAGTCTCCCCCCGGACCCTCCTTGGGGTTGATGGCGTTCTCATCGACGTTGCGCCAAGCACCGTCGTCGGTGAGCAGATCGACGGCCGTGACCAGGGCGCAGCGCGCCTTGCGCCAGACGCCCTTCGGCTCGATTCGGCGCCGCACGAGCTGGATCGCCCGCCCGCCGTCGTTGTCGCCGAAGAGAGCGGACTTGCCGTCCGGCGTCGCGATCTCCACGAGAGGCACGCGGTGGCACATGCCGGTGCACCCGACGTTTTTCACGCGCACCGACGCGCCCGTTTCGCGCGCCGCCGCCTCGAGGGCGTCGCGCACGTCCAGGCTCCCGCTGGCGATGCAGCATGAATTGAGTCCCACGCGAAGCTCGATTTCCCCCGGCGCGGCTCGGGCGCGCGAGCACGCCGCGCGCAACTGCTCCTCGCGGCGCCGCTCGTGGAGACCGGCCGCTTCATCCCGCAGAAACTGCTCGACGGACTGGACGGCCTTCCTCGGATCAAGATGTCCGAAAGGCGCGTCGTCGATCAGCATGACGGGCGCCAGCGTGCAGCAGCCCAGGCACGCCACGCGCTCGAGCGTAAAGAGCCCGTCGTCGGACGTGTCCTGTCCCTCGTCCCTCAAGGCCAAGCGCCGCCGAAGGGATTCGGTCACGCGTTCGGCCCCCGCCACGTGGCAGGCCGTGCCGTGACAGGCATGGATGAGGTGTTTGCCGGCGCCGTGATGGCGAAACTGAGAGTAGAAAGTCGAGACGCCCGTGAGCTGGGCGGGCGTGATCTCGGTGAGTTCGCACACCCGCTCCAGCGCCTCGCGGGGCAGATGGCGGAACTCGGCCTGAAGCGCCTGCAGAATGGGAATGGCGGCCTCGCGCCCGCGTCCGCAGCGCGCGACGATCTCGTCGGTCTTGGCGAGAGTCGCTCGGTCGTCCGTTCTCTGTGACGAGACCATGGCGGGACGTTGAGATCCTTCTACGCGCCCGGCGAGCGGGGCGGGGCAGGCTAGAGCCTGAACAACGAACGGGCGCTCCTTCTCGGCGCTCCGCGACGCGGGCCGCGCCTCAGGCATGGGTCGCGCGCTCGCCGCGGACGGGCGCCACCATCCTGCCAGTCAGAACGTCGGATGCGCAACGTTTTCCGAAGCGGGCGCCTGGGAATCCATTCCATCCGTCTGATCCGCGTTCTGTGAAAGCGGGGCCAATGGAACACGGATCAGACGGGTAGAACGGATGACACGGATCGATGCCGGGAATGGGCGTCTCGGGAGTCTCAGAGCGGCGAAATCTTCATTGCCGCCGAGATCCGCCTGCGGTAGGATTCAGGTTGAAGTGGGGCGGGTGGCCGCTGTCCGTTGTCTGTCCCCGCCGGCGGCTTTGGCTGCGGGCGCGGACGGCGCGGAGGGAGGAAAGTCCGGACACCGCAGGGCAGGATGCTTGCTAACGGCAAGGCGGGGCGACCCGACGGAAAGCGCAACAGAAAACACACCGCCGATGGCCCGCCCGAGCCCACGGGCGAGAGCGGGATCAGGCAAGGGTGAAAAGGTGCGGTAAGAGCGCACCGGCCGCGTGGCGACACGCGGGCCTGGCAAACCCCATCCGGTGCAAGGCCAAATAGGGATGGAGCGGCGGCCCGCCGCGACGCCCGGCTTGCCCCCAAGCCGGGCGAGACATCCGGGTAGGCCGCTCGAGCGCCGTCGCGAGACGGCGTCCAGATGAATGGCCGCCGCCCCCGCGGTCGCGGGGGACACAGAATCCGGCTTACAGCCCCACTTCACTTTACAACAACAGACTCCGCGCCGAAGCGGGATCACCGCCCGAAGAAATCGCCGACGACGTCGAGGAGATCGTTTCTCGCGAAAGCGCCCGCCGAGAAGAGGACGATGCCTTCGGCGCCGGTCGACTTGATGCGCTCCATGGTGCGGATCAGTTTCGACTCGAGCCAGCCCGAGCCGGACAGCTTCTCGCGGAACGCATCGAGCGCCGCGAGCGCCTCTTCCTTTCCACCCCCGCCCGCGACCGCCTTTGCGACGGATTCGTAGAGATCGGGCTGGGCCTTTTTCAGGGAACCGTCCATCTCGCTCCAAGCGGACAAGATGTCCTCGGGCGACGCGCCCTTCTCGATCAGCGCGCGGGTCCTCTGCGCAAGCAGCCGCTCGTCGTCGAGCAGTTGGTGCACGGAGATGCCGATCCAGAGGTGGTCGTGGTCCTTGGCCCATTCCTTCTGCTGCTCGATGGTCTCTTCGAGGAGGTCGAGGTGCGTGTCGAACCCCTCGGGGAAGTGGGCGCGGTAGTCCATGGGCATGGCGTACTGGACCCAGGGCCCGAAGAGACGCCAGTCCTGGCCGAGGAAGCGGCCGCTGTGAACGGCGTTCTTGAAGACGGCGGCCGAGACCTTCATGCCCGGCTTCGCCCGCTGGAGCGCCTCGTAGGTCTCGCGCACGCACCGCAGCATGGCGTCAACGCGGTAGGCGTGGAAAAAGTAGCCCATGTCGGGATGGCCGCCGGGGAAGAAACTGCCGGTGAGGAGGAAGCGGCTCTTGTCCTCGCGCGAGTAGGCGTCCCAGTTCCCCGGCAAGGCGCGCGGACTGATCTCCCAATTCGCCTCGAGGTGGGGCCGGTCCATCGCCGGATGGAACGCCTCGCCCGGATATTTCTCCGAGCGCAGGCCGGCGAATCTCACAATGTCTTCGAGGCAGTAGTCGCAGAAGCAGTAGGTGTCGGGCGCCAGATCGCCCGGATAGCGCACGTAGTCGTGGTGGATGGCGTCGACGTCGTACATCTCGGCGAACTCCACCATCATGGGGATGAGCCACTGGTCCGTGTAGCCGGGCCGGCGGGCCGGGCACATCCACGCGGCGCCGTACTCGTGTCCGCGAAGCATCTCCGACGTCGTCGGCTCGCCTTGGGGATTGAGAGCCACCCACTCGGGATGCTGCCGGGTGACGTAGGCGTTGCCGCCTTCCATGTAGTTGATGAACCAGGCGTGGACCTCGATGCCGCGCTGGTGGCACTCCTCGATGAGGACCGCCGGCATGTCGAACTTCTTGTAGGGCTCCTCGACCGAGTTCGGGAACTTCTTGCTCGGCCAGCGGACCATGCCGTGGCCGCCTTTGACTTCCATCAGAATCAGATTGATGTTGGCGCGTTTCATCCGCTCGGCGAAGTCGGCGACCGACTCGCGCGTCGTCCCCGCGTCGCCCGGGCCGCACCACGTGGCGCGGCCTTTGAGGCTGGGGGTGGTTCTGGAATTGCTCGTCATGATCGTGGGTTCCTCCCTCTGTTTTCTCCGCAATCCTTGCCTGCTGCTTACCGGATTCCGTCGCTCGGGTCAAACGCAAAGTCTCTGAGCGGCTCGGGCCGCGGACCGGTCCCGCCGTCTTACGCCGCAACAACCTTGAGCCTGGCCGTCTGCATAGCCGTCGGGCCAGAGCCTGCCCCCGGGCTGACGGCTTCCTTTCGGTCCGCCAATCGTGCGAATCCTGCGAATCTTTCAGCAACCCAGAGGGAGTCCGTTCGTTGCTTGGACTCCGCTTGCGAGGACAACTCGCCGGATTCGCGAGACCCGCCGAGCCCCGGCAAGAGACTCCCGTCGGGGAGCGCGGCGCTTTGGGCGGCGTTGGGGAGGACAAGAGGTGGGCAAGGGGCGAGGCGTCGAGCGCAATGGCCCCGCGACAGAAGAGAACCGCAGGCCGTCGGGGTTTGGGGCGACGGGATTCCGACGGGGAGTAGGGGACTTCGTGAGAGCCGGGAGCATGGCCTCACCGGGGACGAAGCGACGGGGCGGCTTGGGCCGGTGGCCGTTATCGCCCCCGGGGAATCATGGTAAGGGCAGAAATGAACGAGAGGAATGGGCTCAGGGAAGCGAATGGGACCGTTCGCGGACAAAGGGGGCCGCGTCTCTCGGGCTGAGCTCAGCCACCGGCAGAGGGTGGCGGACATCATCGTTGTCGCGTTGCGGTTTCAGAAGGGGGAACGGCGCTCCCGATTCTGAGGAATAGAGATTCTGTCCCGCAATTGCGGATTGATTGAGTGTTGTCCCCCGATTGGGGCGGTTGGCGGGGGTCGTTCAAAGAGCTGGCGTGGCGAAAACGTCCCTGTGCTCGACCATCGGAAGGCGAGTACGTGGCCGAATCGCGACTGGATCACTCTTCACGTCGCGGCTCCAACATCGAGTAATGGTTGTAGAGACATTCGCCTTCAGATCTCTTGAAAAGGATGTCAGAAAGAAGTTTCAGCAGGCCGCCCGCCGCTAGGGCCGAGACCGGAACACTCGAGGGGTCGACGATCAGACAGCTCATTACCGCGACAGTGAACGTGAACAGAGCACTCCTTGCAAGGTTCCTGGGTGATTGCGCCTCAATCTGTCTTCGCAAGTCCGCAGCCTTGTCCTGAATCTCCTCTCTGTAAGCTTGGGCGAAGCCTGCGTCAATGGTGTCGTCTTCCGAAGTCAACTGGCTCGTTCTGGCAAATGCGGTCTCAATGGTCGATTGCCACTTTGACCAGAGATCGGTATTCTTCCGCAGCTGAAGCATGTTCTTGACAGGAAATGCCGACAGATCCGGCAGTTCGATCTCAGCCGGGATTGTGGTTCTGAACAGGGGACTGTGCTTCCAAGCCTTGGGAAGCGATTCCCATACGTCCGCTCGTTCGCCTATCACACTGAGGATGAAACGATTCGGAACGATATAGTGCCCACCTACCTGGTTTGCCCAGGCCATGTCGTCGTAGAGTCGTGAGAGGGGAATCCGGCCCCAATGGCTCATCCCGTCGATATTGGACGCATTGACGGCCTTGTGTTCCATGCTGAGGATCATCTCGCGGATGATCTGCCCAGGCTTCGAGTTCCAGCCTCGGGTCTCTTTTTCCGCCAACTCCCAGTACTCCGGCTCAACCCAACTCCCATCGGGGCTCCTCCTTCCTCCGGCCTTGGGAGGAATGATGGATGCGTAGCCATTCTCCACGAATGGTTTCAGGCTCAGGAGAAACTGGAAATAAGACAGAGGAATTGACCCTGCATCCTCCCAACCAGGCGCGTTCACAGTCCTATTGTGCACAAACAGTCGCCTTTCAGTCCTGAGTTGAAAAGCGGCGTCAATGGGAGAAAGGATGCCAACGTGGTTGTATGGCAGGAACAAGTACTTCTTGTACAGTTCGAACGGATGAAACATACTGAACTGGCTCAGGGACAGATCATGGCAGGTTGTTAGGCTTTGCAGAATGAGAGCCGGTGAGCGAGATGACATCTCCGCGGGAGTCCACCTGCGCTGGTGTTGTGCGAGCGCTTCAAGCAGTTCGAGCCAACTGGTGCATCCAATGTCCTGCTTGGCTGTGATCCTAACAACTTCATCAAGAGTGTCCTGGAAGAAGTCCTCTACGACTTCGATTTCAGAGGAAAATGAAGAATCGGTGGACATGATCCCTTCAATCTCCTGGCGTCATTCCGTCACACTTCCGGCGTGTGTCCCAGTTCCTTGTCTCCCGACGGACCTCCAATCACACGCTGAATCGCAAGAGACTGGTGCTCGGTAAGCCACTCCGAACTTTGGAGTTCCTGAATCGCGGGGAATAGACTAGCGGCATCGCGGGACTCATGGGACAGAACACCTATCTCCTCCGCCCACCTTTCGGTTTCGGTCCCCCTCTGCCCGGAAGGAGCGGGCGGCCGAGGCGGCGCTCCAAGCGCTTCACGAATCGCTCGCTCCCCAGCGGCCAGCCCGTGCGTTCGTGCCGGTGCAGCGCCTCTGCAACCTCCGCGTCCAGCGGCTCGCGCAGCAACTCCGCGAAGTCGGGCGCCGTCCTCGGCTTCGCGGCGCAATTCCCTTTCGCAGTCGGGACAATCCGGCATGGTGGAGGCTATAGGCGCCGAATCAGTTCGATGCCACCCCATTTCGCTTCGAACGTTGCGCGGGTCACCTGCGGGCGAAGGCCGTCCGGTGGATGCGCGGGTTAAGCCCCTTCCGGCTGCCGTTCCTGTCTGACCCTGATGGTCAAGCAGAGGTTCCCCTTGGGCCTGTTCGTCTCAGCATCTCTTGTGGCGAAGCGAAGTCGGGATCCGTCTCTCATGGACTTGGACAGCCGCAGACGTCCGGATCGAAGACCCGCAACGTGGAATGGAATTGTCTCCCCCCTGGCGATTTGGGATTGCGTGACCCACGGATCCTCGTAAGTGTCGCACTCAGGCCAAGAACTTGACACCCGGTGTTCCCGCCGTTCGGGCAGGCGCTTCCTGGCATGTTCTTCGCAGAAGCCGATGACAGCGGAAGCGCGTCCGTCAGCGATCTTCGTGACGCGAACGCTTGCCTCCTTTCCGCATTCCCGGCATTTCATCGATGTCGCCTCCATCTGCCTCATTTCTGAGGCCTACATCCTACTTCGGTGCGGTGTCCGTTGTCAAGCAAACTCCGCAATTCCGAATGAATGAACGGCATCGCGTCCTTCGAACGGCGATTGCGCCCATGGGACGCGGATCGCACGGATGCGACGGATCGGACAGACCTCTTCAGTCGCGCAATCCGCGCTCCGCGGCATCCGCCGTCCATGCCGAAAGCCTGCCTGCATTCCACAGGACCCCAGGGATCAGTCAGATCTCGAACGAGATCCGCGCTCAAGCCAGCTGTCCGTCTTCGGCGAGGATGCGGAAGTGAGAGTCCGGATCGTCGACGCCGCGTTGGGCGGCCTGCATGCAGTTGCGGCAGAATTTCGAGGGATTGTCGGTCGAGAGGCGCCGGCGATAGGCGCGGTATGCGGGGCTGTCCCATACGTCCTCAAAGGCGCGCTCTTTCAGGTCGCCGAGGCGCGCGTGCTCGGTGCAGCAGGGGACGACGTGGCCTGTGCAGCTGAAGTAGGCGAACTCCCACGGCTCGCGGCAGCGACGATAGGCTTGCCTGAGCGCGGCCGAATCCTCCGTCGGCGGAGATTTCGCGTGTTTGGAGAGATCGAATGCATCCGGGGCGTGAAACTCGATTCCCAGTTCCTCGGCCGCTTGGCGGGCCTCGCGCAGGCGGCGGTTCGCCTTCTCCGGCTCGTAGAAGAGCGATTCGTTGGTCATCGACTCGTGGTAGACGATCACGTAGTTGACGTGGACGGCCACGGCGCCGAAATCCCGCGCCATTCGGACGTAGTCGGGCAGTTCGTCGATGTTGGACGCCATGGCAACAAAGGTGAAGCTCAGGGCGGGCAGTTCGGATTCCGTGGTTCTCTTCAGATCGTTCAGATGCCGCAGATTAGCCTTGATCTTCTCCAGGCAATCGGCGCCTCGGACGGTTCGGTACGTCTGGGGCGTCACGGCGTCGATCGAGACCCAGAGCTCGTCGAGCTGGTGGGCGACCAGGAAGAACGCGAGGTCGCGCGTTAGCAGGACGCCGTTGGTGATGATGCGAACACACGCGCCGGGGCGTTTGACTCGCTTGAGGAAACTCCTAAAGTCGCGGTGCAGGAAGGTCTCGCCGAAGCCGACCAGGGACACTTGCTCGGCGTAGCGCAGGGCGGGGCCGATCTGATCCATGCGATCGAGGTCGAGGTAGACGCGCGTGATGTTCTGCACGGTGGCCTGCGGGCACATGGGACATCGGAGGTTGCAGGCGCTGGTCAACTCGACGTTCATGCGGAATGGAAAGCCCTTGGCGCGGACGATTCGTTCGTCCGCTTCGTAGGAGGTGATGGCGTGGTTGATATGGCGGACGAGGCAGGAGTCCGTCTCGGTCTTCAGAAAACGCCGGATGGCGCGATGGAGACGACCGTCCAGCCGGCGCCAGGCCTTGGCGATCAGAGGTCCTCCGCCTTCCTCCGACTCGGCGGCGGCAGCGGCGCCGGGGGCCATCCGGCGAAGGGCGAATCGCAGCCCCCTGTAAGCCGTCAAGTAAAGGCCCGGCTGCGCGTTGAACCGCCGTTTGCAGATGAGAAGCCCCAGCCCCAGACACTCCAACGCCGCGGCGTTGAGAAGCGGGATCTTCAGAAGAATTGCCAGAGCGCTCTTGAGAAGCTTTTTCACCTTCGTCGATCATCGCGTCCCAAGTCCCAGAGCGCCGCGCGCAGCCCGGCGGAAAACGCGACACCGGCGCCGCGCATCCATGGCTGTTTCGCGGTCGGCAGACTCGCCTGGGTAGCGATAGTCCACGGAGAAGCCGGAGAGGAGCGCGAGGTCGTCGCGGTATGTCCCCCACGACGGCTCCAGGGGGCAGACGAGGTCCAAGAGGGCCATGAGATCATGGGTCTTGGGAAAGGGGACATCGTCTTCGCAGAGACGGGCTTTCAGGTACTTCTCCGCGCACTGCTGTGCGTGGAAACAGGCGCCGTCGTAGTTCGGTTTCCTCCGCGCCCGGCGCTTGCGCTCCACGATGGCGAAGTCCCCTTCGGCTTTGGACGCCCACTCAGCCGCGATCCGCCTCATAGAGGACCTTTCCTTCTTCCAGGATCTCGCGCATAAAGCAGTCGCCCATTTCCAGGCGTTCCAGCGCTTTGTCCGGCGTACGGACAATCAGGTCGACCGGGAAAGTCGCTCGCGCTTTCATGCGAATCTCAGCCGACTTATAGGGGGCTTTCCCCTCAAAAGGAAGAACGACCAGGAGATCCACGTCGGAATCCGGACCGGCGGCGCCGCGCGCGTGCGAGCCGAAAAGGATCACCCGGTCCGGGCGGAACTCCCGGCCTATCCGCCGACCCAACTCCTCGATCTGCTCCATGCTGGCCATTTCTCGCCCTCGGCCTCTCCCCTTTCCAGAGCCGCAGCTTTCCAGCGATTCTCCCCGAAGGGATCAGGCTTGACAACAAGAAACGCGAACGGTTTGTCGGCGAGGCCGCATCTCGCTTGCGCTCCCTTCGCCAAGTTCCACCCCGTCAAGATCAGGCCGCCGCTGGGCTTGCCCCAGCGGAGCCATGACTGGTAGCTAAGAGGGCGCGATTTCTTTCCCCCCTCCGCCGCGGGGGGGGGGGGGCCGGGGGGGGGCAACCCCCCCCGGCGGG
>Ga0315274_10005622_pt1 | contig 18324 bp, 21 predicted proteins | sample YL17G02_20_MG_FD_203700 | JGI IMG/M metagenome (GOLD analysis project Ga0315274, IMG submission 203700) | Sediment microbial communities from Yellowstone Lake, YNP, Wyoming, USA - YL17G02_20 | ecosystem: Environmental > Aquatic > Freshwater > Lake > Sediment | place: USA: Wyoming | collected...
CAAACATAATTAGGTACTGCTGAAACCCCAACATAAATGCCAGGGGCCATTTCGGTTTGCTTCCTATAGGGTAGATTACCCACCCTACAGTTTGTTTTTCATTTGCCATTTAAAACCTCCTTTAACTTTTTAATCTCTTCAAAATCTTTTTAAGATTCCTTCAAAAACTTTTCATGCCTTTTTCCTTCTACACCTCCTAATTCCTTTCTATAAAAACTTATCATCAAAATATGCTAAATAATATCTTTATTATACATAAGCATATTTTTTTTCAAAGTCAAGGGTTAGATAGAAAATTTTTTAATAAAATTTATTTTTTCTAAGATTTATTTTAAAGAAAAATATGCTTAAATACATCCTTTTCAAAGTTTTGTGCCTCTGGAATTAAGAGTTTCTACATTAGCAATCTGCTCTCTAGTTTCAGTCTGAGGAATAGTAATTTTTCTAACAGACAGGATTCCTTTTATAAAAAGTCTGGAACTTCTCGATATAAGAAAACAAGAAATGGCAAAAAGTATAGAATAAAATAGTTCAATTGTGTAAATAATCCTGCTGTCCTGAGATACTTTTGCAAGGTTAAAATCGATGCTGATAAGTCCGAGTAAAAGAAAATAAATTGAAAGAGAAAAAAAACCAATAAAAAAACCTGATATTTCATTCATTGATGACAATGAAAGCAAAAGAACTGCAAACAAAAAAACATAAATATTATTAAACGGTAATTGTAAAAAAGAAATGTTCCGATCTAATAAAACAAAAATTGAGGAAAAAACAATCGAAAGCAAGAGAATTATAATAGGAAAAGCAAAGTCTTTCCTGAGCTTGATGCTATCAATCTTATCTCTATGTCTATTCTGAAATACTCTAAAATAGCTTATAAAAATTGCTTCTATTAATGAGAAAATTAATATAACTGATAATGAAGCAATTCTGTCTAAACTAAAGATTGAGGCAAATGATTGATGTATAAGGATAACTTTAACGAGAATATATGGGGCAAAATAAGCAACAATAGATAATACACATAAAATAAAATTATCAGAAATAGAAATTAAGATTAAAAGAACAAGTAAAGAGATTAAAAAAGTTAAAATATAGAAGTTAATAATATTTATGATGGGAATATAAAGGCTCAAGGAAATCTCTTCCAGCCATCCAAAAATCATTCCTAAAATAAGGCTTAAGGAAATAATTATGACTCGCTTATTGCTCATTTAAAATTAAACTTCAAAAGAAAAGATTTATAAGCAAGGTATGAAGAGTAAAGATCGACTTTTGAAAGAAGCTCAAAAGGCGCATGCATTGAAAGGAGAGGTGGCCCAGCATCTATTGTCTCTATTCCCCTCTTAGCCATAAATTTAGCTACAGTTCCCCCACCACCAATATCTACTTTTCCCAGTTCTCCCATCTGCCAGGGAACATTTTCTTCATTGAACAATTTTCTCACTTGATAAACGAGTTCAGCTGAAGCATCACTTGCACTGTATTTTCCCCCAGAACCTGTATATTTAGTCACCACGATGCCACGGCCGAATATTGCTGAATTCTGTTCTTCAAAAGCATCTTTATAAAGAGGGTCAACTGCGGTATTTACATCAGCAGAAATAGCAGACGAATGGTGTAAAATTTCTCTTGCTGAAGTTTTAATCATTTTTCTATCTATGATTTTATCAATAACATACTCAAGGAAATCGCTCTGTGCCCCGGTCAAACCATCGCTCCCAATCTCTTCTTTATCAAAGAGAACCACTGCTGATGCTTTTTGTGAATCTTCCATATCAAATAATGCATGCCCACCTGTGTAAGCACAAACTCTGTCGTCATGGCCATAAGAGGCGATAATACTTTTGTCAAATCCAGAATCTCTCGCGGGTCCCGCAGGTACAAGTGTCAGTTCAGAAGAAAGAAAATCTTCTTCGACTAAGCCATATGTATCATGGAGTAAATTCAAAACAAACTTTTTAAATCTTTCTTTCTCTTTGTCATCGCTATCAGGTATGCTACCAACAATAGGATCAAGTGCTTCTCCACTTATAAATTCACGAGCATTTTGCTCCATCTGTTTTCTTGCAAGGTGTGGTAAAAGATCAGAAATTACAAAAACAGGATCATCAGGCTTTTCGCCAAGTGAAAGCTCTACTTTTTCACCATTTTTAAGATAGATAACTCCATGCAGAGCGAGAGGCACTGTCACCCATTGATACTTTTTGATACCACCATAATAATGAGTTTTAAACATTGCGACATCAAATCCCTCATAAAGAGGATTTTGCTTTATATCAATCCTCGGGGAATCAATATGGGCAAAAACAAAATTAATTCCTTTTTCTAAAGAATCTTTACCTTCTCTAAAAAGAATTATATTCTTTGACCCATTTATAGCATAAAATCTGCCATTATCAGTTTTATTGGAAAAAACATCAACAAAACCTTTACTCTCGGATTCTTCTTTAAAAAAATCAACTGTCTCCCTCTCTGTCTTCGATTTGGAGATAAATTTTTTGTATTCTTCCCCGAATGAGTTTACCTCATTTCTGTCAAGAATTTCCCAGGCATTTTTAGTTTTGTACCCAAAATCCATAACTCCTCCTTAAATGTTATCTAAAATTATTAAAGTTTTAAAAATCATTTGAAAATAAAAACTTATATAAAATTATAATACATTTGCATAAAAAATGATTATTAATAAAATTTAAAAAAGGAGAGAATATGTCCCTTACGGGAAATTTAAACGATTTCAGTTTAGAGGAGGTAATTCAAACTATTTTAACAAGTAAAAAAAGTGGGAAACTCGAGATCTTAGGTAAGATGGGAATTTATGGCATATTCTTCGAAAACGGAAAAATTATACATGCATTCGGACCATTTACAACAGGAGAAGAAGCAATCAAAGATGTATTTCTTGAAGACGTAGGAGATTTTGTATTCAAACAAAATTTAGTTCTTTCACCTCAAACAATTAAAAAAGAAAGCATAGACATCTTGATGGAAGGCATCAATATTAGAAATGAACTCCTGAGTATATCAAAAATGCTTATGAAAGACTCCAAAATTCAAACAGCAAATGGCTTTCCTGAAACAATAGAAATAAGCGGAAAAGAGTGGGAAATTTTAAAATTTCTAATGAAAGGAAAAACTGTTAAAGAAATAATCGAAAAACAAAATTTAACATTTACTGGATTCAGTAGAATTATTAAGAATCTCTACGAAAAAAGACTTATAACCTTATGAACAGATTAAAGGTTAGAGAAGAGTAAAGAATAGGAGGCTAAAAAATGGAAGAAGGCAGACTTTCAAAAGCACAGATTACATTCACAGAAGAAGAAATGAAAAAGATAGAAGATTACTTCGGAGAATATCTTTCAGAATCTGAGGCAAAAGATATAGTACTTTTAAATAAAAGTGGAGAGCTTTTGGTTAAAACTGGAGACATAACCTCTGATGTCGCTGTTACCGTTTCAGCGCTTGCCGCTGGAGTATTTTCTGCAACAAATGAACTTGCAAGAATACTTGGAGAAAAAGAATTCGCAGTAACTTTCCACCAGGGTCAGGAAATGAACATTCACATTTCAATGATAACTCCAAATGCGCTTCTTGCAATAATTTTCGACAACAGAGCTCCAATGGGTGCTATACGATTCTGGTCAAAAAGAATAGGTAAAAGCATTAAAGAAATAATAAGAAAAGCTGAACAGAGACCACCAAAAGAGGGACCAAAAGGACTAAAAGAGGAATTGAAGAATGAAATAGACAATCTTTTTTGATGAACCTTCTTTAGAAATGGTGAAAATTGAGCACTTTAAATTTTGCAAGAAAAGAAATCTCATTTAAAATTGTTTATTATGGACCTGCTATGAGTGGTAAAACTACCAACCTTAGGTACATTTATACTGCTCTGCCTCAGAAAATTAAAGGAAACTTCACAAGCATAGCAACCGAAACTGAAAGGACACTATTTTTCGATTTCCTTCCTCTGGAGCTTGGTACAATAAAAGGTTTTACCATAAGATTAAGTTTATACACTGTACCAGGGCAATTCATATACAAATTAACGAGAAAATCAGTACTAAAATCATGCGATGGGATAATATTTGTTGCTGATTCTCAAAAAAGAAGAAAAGAAGAAAATATAGAAAGCTTTATAGATATGATGGAAAACCTTAAGGAATTTGGTGAAAGTCTTGAAACTGTTCCAATTATTATTCAGTATAATAAAAGAGATTTAGAATATATTCTAAGGATTGAAGAGCTTGAAGAATCTTTAAACAGCGAGAAACAATTTGAGTCATATGAGACAATAGCTACTCGAGGAGAAGGGGTAATTGACACTTTGAAGGGAATAACAAGACTTGTTGTTTCGAGGATGTGAGATGAAACCAACATTTATCGGCATTGCTGGCGGAACTGGCTCGGGAAAAACCACTGTAGCCGAAATCATAAGAGAAAATCTCGGCGATGGAAAAACTGCAATTATTTCAATGGATTCTTTCTATAGAGATTTCCCGGGATTAACACTTGAAGAACGGAAAAAAATTAATTATGACCATCCATCAGTTTTTGACAGCGAACTTCTTGAAAAACATTTAAAAGACCTGAGTAAAGGAAAATCAATTAAACTTCCCATTTATTCTTTCGATAGATACGAGAGGACGGGTAAGTTTGAGATTGTTCGTCCAAAACCAATTATAATAGTTGAAGGAATTTTGCTTTTTTATTATGACAACATAAGAAGTTATTTCAAAATAAAAATATTTGTTGATACCGATCCCGATGTACGAATCATAAGAAGAATCAAAAGGGATGTTCAAGAAAGGGGCAGAACACTTGAATCGGTCATCAAACAATACCTCAATACGGTCAGGCCTATGCATATCCAATTCGTAGAGCCAACAAAGCAATTTTCAGACATAATAATCCCGCGTGGCGGAAAAAATGAAATTGCAATGGATATTATCATCGCAAAGATCAGAACACTTGTCGAAAAAAAAGGTTAGAGCCATGTTAAAAACCTTTAAATCAACATAAGCATAAACTCTTCAAAATATAAGTAATTTTATATCCAGGATGCTGAAACGAGTGCTTGTCGAAAGCTCGGAAAAAATTGCAGCATGACGCCTCGAAACAATGGACTAACTTATAACTTAATTTCAATCATACTGCACCCAACCATTTCTAAAACCTTCTTCTCTTAATATTTTTATTGATTCCATAATCTCTAATCTTGTCAGTTTCCTGTTTATTTCGGGAAAATTTTTTGCAAGATATACAGGCACGTACTGGCTCATAAGACTTATATAAATATCCGTTGAAAATTCCTTTTTTATAATTCTCAATCTTTTTCTCAAATTCTCAATACCATTTGGAAAAACAAGAATTCTTATAATAACACCCTTCCTCATAATTCCTTTTGAGTCAAAAGTGATATTACCAACCTGCCTTAACATTTCCTTAATTGCCGAAAGCGTAAAGGTTGAAACAAAAGATACGCCAGAATATTTAATTCCTTCTTCATCAGTTGCATACCTAAAATCTGAAAGATATATATCAATAAACCCTTCAAGCAGCCTTAAAACTTCCAAAGACTCATAACCGCTGGTATTTAAAACAATCGGCAAACTAAGCCCTTTTTGCCTGGCAAGGCGAAGTGCTGCAATTGATTGGGGTAGAAAATGAGTAGCAGTTATTAAATTTATGTTTGAAGCATTCATTGATTGAAGTTTCATCATTATTTCAGAAAGTTCCAAAACAGAAACATCTTTTCCTTTCCCCAGTTGGCTAAAGTTGTAATTCTGACAGTATACACACCTCAAATTACAATTGCTGAAAAATATTGCGCCTGAACCATTTTGCCCCGAAACGGGAGGTTCTTCCCCCTTATAGAGAGTGTAGGAAGAGATTCTTGGAACAACCTGAGAATTACAAGTTCCTTGCTCTCCCTTGAATCTATTTGCTCCACAGTTTAATGGGCATAAATAACATGGAGACAACAATTTATATAGTTCTCTTATTTTTTCCAATTCACTCATTAATAATTTCCTTTAACTTTTCAATTTCTGCCTTGCTTTTCTCTATAAACACTTCTTTTCTTTTGATTTTATTAATTGAAAAATATTCTTGCGGAATTAACCCAAAATTCGCACGCATAGGTTGAGGATTTTGAAGTTGATTCTGAGTTATAAATTTTATGAGTGACCCGAGCATTGTATCTTGAGGAACCGAAACTAACTCTTTGCCTTTAAGTAATCTCGCTGCATTTACTCCCGCAATAAGCCCGGTTACGGTTGATTCAGTGTAACCTTCAACCCCACAGAGCTGTCCTGCTATAAAAATATTTTTGAATTTTTTAGTTTGGAGAGTTGAAAGTAGTATTTCATTGCTCTTTACATAAGAATTTTTATGGATAGAACCGAAACGTTCAAAGTCTGCATTTTCAAGTCCCGGAATTAATCTAAAAATCTTCTTTTGCTCAGCATAAGTAAGAGAAGTTTGAAATCCAACAAGCTCATAAAGAGTGTCTTCAATATTCTCTCTTCTTAATTGAACAATAGCATGATATTTCTTATTAAAGCCTACCGGAGTAAGCGGTCCAAACCGCATTGAATCAAAACCTCTTTTAGCAATTTCCTCAACTGGAAGGCAAGCTTCAAAAAAGACTTTATCAAAATCATGAGGGGTATGTTTTTCTGCATTTATAAGTGCATTATAAAAAGTTTTATATTCTTCTTCTGTCATCGGAGAATTAAGATAATCATTAGTCTCTGTATATCTTGCTCCGTAAAACATTTTACTCAAATCAAGGGATTCCTTTGTGACAATCGGGGATATAGCATCAAAAAAGTAGAGACTGGTCATTCCCAATTTTTCTTTCAAATTGCATAAAAGATCGAAAGAGGTCAAAGGACCTGTAGTTATTACATTTATTTCATCAACAGGGAAATTTGTAACTTCTCCTCTTTTAACTTTTATTCGAGGATTATCCTCAATAAGTTTAGTAATTTCTTTAGAAAATTTTTCTCGATCAACTACAAGGGCTTTACCACCCGGCAAACTGTATTTAAAAGCTACTTGAAGAATCAATGACCCTAGATTCTTGGCTTCCTCTTTTAAAAGACCTCTTGCATCCTTCATATCAAGAGAACCTAATGAATTGCTGCAGACAAGTTCAGCAAAAAGTGAAGTCTTATGAGCTTCGGTCAACTTTTCGGGCCTCATTTCATAGAGAAAAACGTCTATTCCTTGTCTTGCAATCTGTAAAGCTGCTTCAGAACCAGCAAGGCCTCCACCTATAACATTAATTATCATAAGTTTTTATATATCTTCCGGCAATTCTTTTCACAAGCCCTTTAATTTCCATCTCAGTCAGAATTTGATTTAACTTTACGGGTTTTATTTTTGTGCCAAAAGATATTGATTCGACTGTATTTGCTCCATTTTCAAGCACTCCTAGTACTAAATTTTCTTCATCGCTAAATTTAACCTCGTTCCTTTCTCTTTTTAAATTTCTAAATTCATTTATGTTTTCAAGTATATCTGAAATATCCGTCAAAGGTATTGCCCCATCTTTTATTAGTTTATTTGTTCCTTTACTGAAGGCACTTGTTACATTACCGGGAACAGCAAAAACATCCTTGCCTTGTTCAAGGGCAAATCCAGCAGTTATAAGTGAACCACTTTTCTCTTCCGCCTCAACAACTACTATACCAAGAGAAAAGCCACTTATTAATCTATTCCTAAAAGGGAAATTGTACTGAGAAGGTTGAATTCCTATTGGAAATTCAGATATAATTGCGCCGTTTTTTAAGATTCTTTCGTAAAGAGATTTGTTCGATTGAGGATAAATAACATCTATTCCTGAGCCAAGAAATGCTACAGTCCTTCCATTAACGTCAAGAGCTCCATTATGGGCAGAAGTATCAATTCCGTAGGCAAGCCCACTTACGATAGTGATTCCAAGAATAGCAAGTTCATTAGAAAATTTTCTTGCAATAGATCTCCCGTATTCTGTGCATTTACGAGCACCTACAATGCCTATTGAAAAAACATCAGAATCCTGAATTTCGCCTTTTACATAAAGAAGTAATGGAGGGTCTTTAATTTTTCGCAATTGTTCAGGAAAAGTATTTGAATTAAACGGATAAATTTTAACAGAAAGCTCCTCTGCTTTTTTAATCTCCTCTTCTGCTGCTCTATAATCATCTTTTGAGAAGTTGGGTTTAAAATTCCCGTTTTCTTCAAACTCTTTAAGCAAAAACCTGGTATTTTGTTCTCTTTTCTTAAATCTTTGTAAATTGAGTGCAATCAGATCTTCTAATTTCATAGCTAAATAATATAATTTATTCCATTTTTTAAAAGCACAGGAAAGGCAAGTTATTCAATTAATTTTGAAAAATCGACTATTTAAGATAAAATAAGAAGAGGTTGTAAATAACCTCCAGGGCGAGGTGAGCTATCCAAAAGATAGCAATTCCTGACCGGTGGTAAAGAGTACTGCTCTTAAGCCCACGACCCTCTTCAAAGGAGAGGTGGATCTGGTGAAATTCCAGGGCCGACAGTAAAGTCTGGATGGAAGGAGGTGAAGTATGTCCTGGAATCAAACTAATCGAAGGAATAATTTAAAAAAATTAATTTATGCAGGGATTCTCGCAGCATTAAGTTTTGTGTTGATGCGCTTCACAGAATTCCCAATTTTTCCATCTTTTCCTTTTCTCACGATGGATCTTAGTGATATTCCTTTACTTGTTGGTGCTATCCAACTTGGACCTTTGTATGCAGTTGCAATCGCACTTATAAAAAACTTATTGTTCCTTGCAAGCGGAGGAAGTCAAGGAGGAGTTCTTGGAGTTTTTGTAAACTTTATTGCAGTAGGTACATTCGGCTTAATAGTAGGGCTTATCACAATAAGAAAAAAGAATCTATCAACGGTTCTTGCTGGTCTATTTACTGGTTTTATTGCAATGACTCTTATAATGATTCCTACGAATCTATGGGCAGTACCACTATTTTCCCCAAATTTTGCGAAACCAGAAATGAAACAAGCACTTTATGACTACATTCTTAAAATAAACCTTCCATTTAATCTTATAAAGGGGTCCATTGATACTACTGTTACTTTAATAATTCTCACTGCCTTGAAGAAAAGAAAAATTACTTAGCAACTACAAGGTTCCTTGAAATTAAAAAAGGGGGCAAATGCCCCCTAAGTCTTATAAATACCTAATCTGTATTATTTTGCAATACTTTTCTCCAATGCTTCTTTTGCTTTATTTACGAGCTCTTCAAAAGTTTTCTGGTCATTTACTGCCATATCTGCAAGAATTTTTCTATCAATTTCAATATTTGCAAGTTTAAGACCATTGATAAATCTGCTATAGCTCAAATCATATTGCCTTGAAAGGGCATTTATTCTGGTAATCCAGAGCTTTCTGTATTCTCTTTTCTTCAATCTTCTGCTTATATACGAGTACTTCAATGCATGCATTACAGCTTCATTTGCAACTCTAAACCTCCTTGAAGCAGCGGCCCTGTACCCTTTTGCCATTTTAAGTATTTTCTTATGTCTTCTTCTAGTTACTGTTCCAGCTTTAACTCTCATAAAAATCACTCTCCTTCTTACTTAAGATAGGGCAACAAAGCCTTAATATTCTTCTTATCACTACTTGATAAATTCCTCAAAGTGAAGTATTTCTTTTTCTTTGCCATGCTCTTTTTCTCAAGGTGATGGCTATGCCCGGCACCTAGAAAAACAATTTTACCACTTCCTGTTACTCTAAATCTTTTTGCTGCTGACTTCCTCGTTTTCATTTTTTTTAACATCTTTACCTCTCCTTTCCTTAAATCTCTTTAAAGTTTCTTTATTGGGCTCCAGTGAGAAGATCATATTTCTACCTTCCATCTTTGGCTTGAAACTTACAATAGCAATATCAGAAAAAGCCTGGATAATTTTATCTGCAAGTTCAAATCCCTTGTCTGGATAAGCAAGTTCTCTTCCTCTAAACCAGAGTTGAATATTTACCCTATTTCCATATTCTATGAACTCTCTAACCTTCTTGTTCTTTATGGAAATATCGTTTGAATCAATTTTTAGTTTATATCTCATCTGTTTCACTTCAACTTTTGTCTGCTTTCTACGCGCCTCTTTCTCTCTTTTGTTTTGCTCATAAATATATTTCCCAAGATCAACAAGCTTGCATACAGGTGGATTAGATGAAGGGGCAACTGCTACAAGGTCATATCCTCGCTCCTTTGCAAGGCTAAGCGCGTCTCTAGAGCTTACAACACCAAGCTGAACACCATTTTCATCAATCAATCGTACTTCTTTCCATCTTACGTTTTCATTCGCAATTACATCCTTTGCTTTAATTACCGCACCTCCAAAATAAAAAATAGGTAGCCGAGGCTACCTTTAATTTCTATTTATAAAACCTTCTCACAAGCCTCTGGCTGTTTAAGGTAGAGCATACGCTCATTTATCATACATAATTATAATGAATATTCAAAATTAATCAATAACCTTATCTAAAATTTCTCTGTTAATCCTGGAAATAAGCTCATTAAGTTGCATCGTGCCTAAATTACCCTGTCTTCTCTTTCTTATAGAAACAGAGTTTTGTTCAATTTCTTTATCGCCGATAATAATCATATACGGTACTTTTTCCAGTTCTGCATCTCTTATTTTTGCATTTACTTTCTCATTTCTGTAATCCACTTCTGCTCTAAATCCATCCTTAAATAGTTTTTTATAAACATCTTTTGCATACTCAGCGTGTTTATCGGCAATTGGCAGTACTTTAATTTGAACAGGAGCAAGCCAGGTAGGAAATGCACCTGCATATTGCTCAATCAAAGTTCCAAAAAATCTTTCCATAGAACCAAGCACCACTCTATGTATCATAATAGGCCTGTGTTCTCTACCATCCTCCCCAATATAAGTTACATCAAACTTTTCTGGAAGAGCGAAATCAACCTGGACGGTGGGTCCCTGCCATTCTCTACCTATTGCATCGACAAGTTTCACATCAATTTTAGGGCCATAAAACACTCCTTCCCCGGGGTCAATCTTATAAGGGAGACGAAGAGTTTCAACAGCAGATTTAAGCTTATTTGTAGCAACTTCCCAGTTTTCAAGTGTACCAACATATCTGTCTGGCCGTGTTGAAAGATAAACATTGTATTTAGAAAACCCAAAAGTCTCAATCATATATTTGGTAAATTCAATTACTCCAATGATTTCTTCCTCGAGCTTTTCAGGTGTTACAAAAAGGTGTGCGTCATCCTGAGTAAAACCTCTTACTCTCAAAAGACCGTGCAGTACACCTGCTCTTTCGTATCTATAAACTGTTCCAAGTTCTGCAAAACGAATTGGAAGATCCTTATAGCTTCTTGTCTTTGATTTGTATATCATAATGTGGAATGGGCAGTTCATTGGCTTTATCTCATAAGAACCCTTATCAACTTTCATAGGTGAAAACATGTTTTCTTTATAAAAATCCCAGTGACCCGATGTTTCCCAAAGTTCTGCTCTTGCAATATGCGGAGAGTAAACAAATTGATAACCTCTCTTAATGTGTTCTTCTCTCCAGAAATCTTCAATTACTTTCCTGATTATTGCTCCCTTCGGGTGCCATAATATTAAACCAGGGCCAAGATCCTCATTTATACTGAAAAGGTCAAGTTCTTTACCAAGTTTCCTGTGGTCTCTCTTTTTTGCTTCTTCAAGAAAGTTCAAATAATTTTTGAGCTTCTCTTCGGTTGAAAATGCAGTGCCGTATATTCTCTGGAGCATTTTGTTCTTTTCGTCACCTCGCCAGTATGCACCTGCAACCGAAAGTAACTTGAAATGTTTTGCATAACCGGTTGAAGGTAAATGAGGACCCCTGCATAGATCAACAAAATCTCCCTGCTTATATATTGTAACTGTTTTTTCTTCAATCTCTTCAATAATTTCAACTTTATAGTCCTGACCCATATCTTTGAAAAATTTTATCGCTTCTTCCTTATTTAAAACTTCTCTTTCGAATGGAAGATTACTTTCAATAATTTTCTTCATCTCAGCTTCTATATTTACAAGATCTTCTGGGGTAAATGTATGCTCTAAATCGAAATCATAGTAAAAACCATTTTCAATGGCTGGACCTATTGCAAGTTTGGCATCCTTGAAGCGATGTAAAACTGATTGCGCCATAATATGAGACATGCTGTGTCTTAAAATTTCCTCACCTTCTGATGAACCAAGGTCTACGGGTTCCACTGAACAATTATTAACTAATGGCTCAATTAGGTCCATGAGCTTTCCATCTATCTTTCCTGCAATAGTTGTATTAGAAAGAGCATTAGCATCAGCCAAGGCATCTCTTACGGTAATTCCTTTGTTTAAAAAAATAACTTTCCCACTTATTTCAATTTGAATGGAATTTTCCATTTTCTCCTCCAGAAGTATGGTGGGCGATAGTGGAATCGAACCACTGACCTCTTCGGTGTCAACGAAGCGTTCTACCTCTGAACTAACCGCCCAATTTCTTATAATTTATACGGAATTTAGCTTTTTTGTCAAGATTATGAACAGAACTACATAAATCCTGCTAAATTTATTTTTTCAGTATATTCGTATAGATAGCAGTTTCGTATATATCGGGACTTATTCACTGCTTACAAAAATATGATTAATACAAGAAAAGCCAAAAACCTGGTATTTATTAGTTATGCATAAAAGAAAAACATTTGTCATAATTAAACTATGCGTTAGAATGCCTTCTCCTGAAAACGTTCCTAAAAATATCTAATACATTATCAAATCTTCTCAAAACTACTACAGATGTTGAAAGCATCATATATACTCTTGCAACATACTCCTGACTAACAAACAAAACAACTATCATTAATACAAATCCAAGACTCTCTCCGATTTCAAGAGGAGAAAAATTGGAAGAGATTCTCCTTCTCAGCTCTGAAAGAATAAAAATTAACGGTAAAATAATAAAAAGTGTAAAAATTATTCTTTGAGGTATAAGGAAAAAAAGCCCACCAATAATTGAAGCAACTCCCGTTCCACCTTTGAACTTATGAAAAACTGGAAAATCGTGGCCAACAATTACAAAGGTACCAATAATGGCCAAGTTTTCTCCACTGAACCCGGCTCTCTCTGCAAGCCAAATTGGGAAGAAACCTTTGGCAGCATCCAACAAGAAGACGATCATTCCACTTGCTTTATTCACATTTAGAAACACATTAGTTGAGCCAGGGTTTCCATCGCCAAAATCTCTAATATCTTTTTTGAGAGCAATGTAAGTCACAAGGGTCGCTGGGTTTATTGACCCCATTGAATAAGCAAGCAAAATTAACCAAAAGATTTTAAAGTTCATACTTGTGCTACTCCCATAATTGGGCAGCTCCTCTTAGTTATCCTGGGGAGGCGAAAAGACCCTCCTCAATACTCCACCCAAAAAAGACAAAAGAGAAGTTCATCATGCCTTTCTTACCAATTGAATTCTTGACAATTTTTTCTCTTCGACGACCACGATGTCGTTTTCTTTCAAGAGATCTCGCACTTTATTTAAGTGTGTAGGAATATGTTCAGATGTTTTGGATGCAAGAATAAATTTTGCACGCGACGGACATTTTTTATCAGTACTCAATCTTACAGAAGGAGTGTCAATCTTTAGTTTGACTATATTGTAACCATATTGTGAAGAAAGCTCTGCAAGTTTTAGTGGTATGTTCTTCTCAAGAATGTCACCCACAATTGTAAACTCCACACAATGTAATGCTTGAGAAATGATTTTATCAGCCTCTATTTTTCTAAGGTTAAACTCACCGTCCAACTCCTTTATCACTTCCTCTCCTATTAGGATTTCATCTTCTGCCATCTTATTTGCCGTAACAGTTACAGGAACTCCCTCCCACTTGTCTAAGATTGTTTCACCTAAGAATCCCATTACTATTGCAGTAGGTATAATAAGAAGCGTCCTAAGAATAGTAAATTTCCAGCCCAAGAAGTTAGCCTCTAAGGGTAAGAGTGGTGCTTTCCCGCTCCATGCAGTAATAAATGTTAAAATTGCTGAGTTAGAGGCCCCTTTTTCTTTTAGGGACTTTGTTAAGGGAAATATTGTAAAAAGTGAGCCCCCAAGGAAAATCGGTACAGTTGAAGCAAAAGCAAATCTTTTCCATCCAGCAGTTTTACCCAAATATTTGGACAATTGCTCAGGTGTTACCCATGCTTGAATTAATCCAATGAAAATGAACACAGAAATTATTATCCAAAAAGCTCCAGCAAAGGCCTTATACGCTACCTTAGCTACAGATAAACTTTTTCCAAAAGAAAATAACGCAACTATGCCCCAAATTATCAAGCCTAATAGAATATAAATGATTGCCTCTTTTATTAGTTTTTTCATATTAACCACCCCTTACATAAGATATCTAAAAGTTAGCGCAATGAAGAAAACTAATGCAAAAGTAAGAATGTTCCTCACAACCGTGAACTTTTTTCCCATAAACATTATTTCTGCTGGAAATGTAGCTATACCTATTAGAATTGCAGTAGAGGCAAATGCATATATAACCCCATAACTTGCCCCTTTAGCAATAAGTGAACCAGAGAAAGGAAAAACTGCTGCAGGCTCTATAAGTGCAAGGGCACCTACTAATTCTCCAATGAGTATACCCCATATTCCGCTTCCCGTACCAAGCAGTTTTGCTATCATTTCCTTAGTGACAAAGATGGAGATAACTCCCATTAATATGAAGATAAAAAATAATACAGGTAGCACATTTAACGCTATCTTTCCAGTAGTTATTAGAGCTTTCTTTGTCTTGTTCCTATCTTTGACGAAAGAGAGTACCATAAGTATAGCAGCAACTGTAATGTAAATTAATCCAATGTTCATTTTTACATCCCCCTTCTACATTTTTCCTTAACATAAAAACATTTTTTCTTTTACTATTTTCATATTATTTTAATTCCTGAATTTTAACATCAATTCCTAAACTGCAGGGCGAGGAACGCAGCAGAGTCCTGAAATGACTTGAGCAACATGTTCAAGCATTTCGCCAGGTATCCCTATAAGCATTTCTTCGTTAGTGAAATTAGAACGCATCCTTGCCTGTTCTTGAGGAATTGTTGCTTCTATCTTTCCGTATTTGAAAGGTAGCACAGTTGCATATGCGCAGAAGGATGTTAGAATTTGGAACCTAAGTGGTATCTCCAGACCATTTTGATAATTGGTTGCGTTAAGAATCACCAATGATTGATGAGGATTAGCCGAAACGAGTACCACATCCGGGTCAATTGTTGCCTCCTCAAGGGGCGTAAGTAAAATTGCAGCAGTTTTTCCTACAGGTATTTTTGGCGCCTGATCTACAAGTCTTTTTCCAGCTCGTGCAGTTTCTACCATATGAGACTTTGCATACATTTCACCATTAAGAACAGTTTCAGGTGGCTCTTTTACGCCCAACATATAAGCGCCTCTATCACAACCGTGGTCTTCGGCAAGCATAAGAATTGTTTTTCCTTGCATAACTCGACCAACTGCTGCGCAATAGTACAATTTGCTTTCAGGTCTTGGTGAGCCCTCAGGTACCTGTTTTAAATCATCAAAGAATTTAACTGCTACAAGATGTTTGGTTAAGCCAATTGGCTTTGAAATCTTTTCTGCAATTTCTGCATAATTTTTACTCATTTATTTCATTTCCTTTCTTTATTTTTGACAAAACATAACCAACTATACTTTTAACATGGTCTTCTTTATAGTTAAACGTGGAGAATGGACCTTCTTTTTTAAAACCAAGGTCGTATTCAAGATTGATATAAATTGAAGGATTAATTTTAACATTAGATAGTATCTTTTTTGCGCATTCGTTATGGCAGCCGTCAATGATTAAAAGGGTGGGAATGGATTTAACAAGATTCGTTTGCCTTGGAACATTTGTTGCAATTGCAGGTAAAGAACAAATCCCTGCCTTCTCTCCAAGTATTTTTGCAAGCTCCAAAGCAGCCCTGCCTGCTAAACTTCCCGTATTCGAAGCATTGCTTGCACAGGCTATTATGCCAATTTCTATTTTGCTTGACTCCATACTTTCATTCATTTCTTTCCTCCATTCTTCCATCTCAACTCCCTATAATTCAGATTGGTAGAAAATTTTTAATAACTTCCTTAATCCTTAAAGAAAGCCCCCACAAAAATTCCCGAAAGAATCGAAAATACAAATATCAATCCATTGAAAAAAAAACGTAACCTTCCATCCGAGCACTGTAATTGCAAAGGGAATCCAGGCAATCTTTATTGCCCAAGCCCCAATGGTTGTTGCAATGACATTTACTCCTGCTCCTTTACCTCTTAGTTCCTTAAAAAATGGAAAGAACATATACGCAGGGCCTATCATCAAGGTGCCAAATGTTGCACCAATTAAAATCCCCTTGATACCACTTTGTTTCCCAATGATTTTTCCTATAGTTTGCTTTGGGATTGTCACAACGATAAAAGAAGCAAGTAAAGCTATAGCAACAATAACGATGAAAAGGTTTAAGTAGGTTTTCGTTGCAGAAAGTAGAGCAGAAGAAACCTTTGATGGGTTAAGAAACGCAAGCACAATTGCGATTACAAAAATTATTATTTCAATTGCCCAGTCTTTTAATATTTGCTTCTGCTTCATATCAGCACTCCCATAAGCAGCGCAATAATAATTGCAGCAATAAATGTGAACGAATTTCTAAGGAGAGTAAACTTCTTTCCGAGAAATTTAAATTCAAGAGGTATTGAAACTACTCCTATGCCAACCCAGGTGAAAAGAAAAGCAGAGACCAGTGACACACTCGCATTATGAGATAGGAGGTACTGTCCTAATGGATAACTTGTTGCAGCAGGACCCATCATTACAGAGCCAGCAAGGGCTCCAACGATGATTCCTCTAAATCCACTGAATTTTAAAAGAAATGTGGAAACTGCCTTAGTTGATAAAAACTTCTCCAATATTGCAATTATCGTAAATATTGCAAATAGTCTTATAGAATTCTGGATAAACATCTTAACGCTTTTCTTTGAAGCATCCTTTAGTTTTCCCTTAGCCCCCTTTACAAAATAAACAGTATAAAGAACTAAAACAACTGCTAGAAGGACTACACCTTCAATTAAATTTGTGTTCACATTCTCTACTTTTCTATCTCATCGGAGGTATTGAATTGCTCGATATTTCCTCCACTCTTCTCAATGATTTCTTCTTTATGCTCTTTGTATTCCTTCGTCTTTTTTGCTATCTCAGGGAAGTCTTTCTCAAAAACAGGCCTTGAAAGCTCTTCCCATTGCTTTGAAAGCTTATCAAGATGCTTACCTACATCCTTTGATAGGTTCTCAAGAGTGCCGTCGGTACTTCGTACGCCCTCAAGTGAACCGATCTTTCTCATTACATCAGGATGGTCAACAATCATACAGGGGCTCATCAGATTATCACTGTAAGGCTGAAGCTTCTGGATTTCCTTGAAGAATGGAAGTTGCAGTGCTTCTTTAAGAGACATATCATTGATATTTCCCTGTGCAATGTGAATAAATGCGCATGGCTCAATGCCTCCATCTGCCGTAATGTGGAAATACCTTCTTGCGCCTGCAAGGCACCCTCCCGTATATGGTCCGTCGTTCCAGAAGTCTGCAGCAAGCAATGGCTTATTTGACCTCACGTAATGGATTCTTTTGTAGGAGAATATTCTCTGTTGCGGAGAAAGCATAAGTTTCACATCAGGGTCTCTGCCTATGGGGATGTACTGGAAGTACCAAGCAATTTTTGCACCCTTATTGACCATTAGGTCAACGAACTCGTCGCTTAACACTTCCTCTACATTGTTTTTCGTTTCGGTGACTGAATAGCCAAATGGCACGCCTGCTTTCTTGAGATTATCCATCGCGATCATTACTTTGTCCCAGGCACCGGCTCCTCGCCTCCAGTCGGTCTTTTCCTTAAATCCTTCTACGCTCACACAAGGTACGGCATTGCCTATATCTCTCAGCTTATTTGCAAAGCTCTCGTTGATCATAGAGCCGTTTGTGTAGAACATAAAAGCCATATCGTTGTGCTTCTTTAGAATATCAAACAAGTGTGGGTAAAGGGTAGGCTCGCCTCCTGAAACAACAATAAAATAAATGCCAAGATCCTTTGCCTCCGAGAGCACCCTGTCAAATGTTTCAAAGCTCATCTGTTTGTACTGCTTATACGAGCCTGCCCAGCAGCCAATGCAGTTATAGTTGCAATTCTCAGTGGGATCAATCAACAGAAAGTAAGGCACATTGAAGCCTTCAGTTTTTGTGATTTCACGTTGTCTCGATACACCATACCATCCGC
>Ga0315274_10005623_pt1 | contig 18324 bp, 13 predicted proteins | sample YL17G02_20_MG_FD_203700 | JGI IMG/M metagenome (GOLD analysis project Ga0315274, IMG submission 203700) | Sediment microbial communities from Yellowstone Lake, YNP, Wyoming, USA - YL17G02_20 | ecosystem: Environmental > Aquatic > Freshwater > Lake > Sediment | place: USA: Wyoming | collected...
CGCCGGGAATGGGTGGGGCTTCGAAGAGCGGCTTCGCCTTTTCGAGCGTGAGCGACCGCAGCGAGTATCCTACATCTACCAGGGCGCCAAAGTAGTCTGCGCCCGTGTCGGCGGCCAGGTCGCGATCTGCCAAGTTGGTTATACCGCAGACCTTAACCGCCTCCAGCCGATACAGGTCGGCAGAGGAACTATGCGGCATTTCTTATTGGGGCTCCTTTCAGCCAAACGGCAATTAAAGCTGCTGTCTGACTGTTCATATTCTAGCATCGGCGGCTGGTGCAGTCAACCGGTACCGATTCGGAAAGGGCCAGGCCAATCCGAAATCCACAAAGGGATTCACTCGCCGGGAATGCCCGGCTCGGTGAGGGCGGTCGGCTTCAGGAGGTCGTCGAGCTCCTGTGGTGTGAGCAGGCCCTTCTCCAGGATTACCTGCGTGATCGGCTTGCCGGTTCGCTCGGCCTCCCGGGCGACCTCGGATGCCGCGGAGTAGCCGATCTTCGGGCTGAGGGCTGTCGCCAGACCCAGGCTGCGCTCGGCCAGGCTCCTGCATCGCGCCTCATCCGCCGCGATCCCGCGGACGCATTTGCCCGTGAAGACCGAGATCGCGTTCGCCAGAATCCTGAGCGATTCGAACAGGTTTCGGGCGATGAGCGGGGTCATCACATTCATTTCGAGTTGGCCGGACCTCGCTGCATGAGCGATCGCCGCGTCGTTGCCGATCACCTGGCAGCAGACCATTTCGAGCATCTCCGGTATGCTGGGATTGACCTTGCCCGGCATGATGGACGATCCCGGCTGCACCGGCGGAAGCTCGATCTCGGCGAAGCCGGTTGCCGGGCCGGAGGAGATCAGCCTCAAATCGCCCGCGATCTTCAGCAAGGCAACCGCCAGATCCCTTAGCGCCCCGGATTCATCCAGAAAGTCATTTGCGCTCTGGGTAATCTCCACCCAGTCATCCGGCGGGCGGATATCTTCAATTCCCGTGTACTTCTTCAACTCCTCAAGCGCGAATACCCGGTAGGCCACCGTGGAGTTGATGCCCGTCCCGATCGCGGTGGCGCCGATGTTCAACTCCTTCAGGCCGTCCAGGGCGGAGCGCAGCCGCTCCTCGCGTTTCCGAATGGTGACGGCATACGCGCCGAACTCCTGGCCCAGGCGTATCGGAACCGCATCCCGCAGATGGGTGCGCCCGGACTTCAGGATGTTGTTGAACTCCTTTGCTTTCTCCCAGAGAACGTCCTCCAGCTCCGAGGCGTTGGAGAGAAGGCGAGCGCCCAGGTTCAAGGCGGTCAGCCGCATCGCCGTGGGAATGACATCGTTCGAGGACTGGGACATGTTCACGTGGTCGTTTGGGCTGACGACCTCATAGTCGCCCCTGGGCCTCCCGAGCAGTTCGAGCGCGCGATTGGCGATCACCTCGTTTGCATTCATATTGTGGGAGGCGCCCGCCCCCGCCTGGAACACGTCAACTACGAACTGGTCGTGCCATCTGCCGTGGATGATCTCGTCTGCGGCGTCCCGGATAGCAATCCCCGGCTCCTCGGGAAGGCGGTCGGTACGCATGTTGGCGACTGCGGCTGCTTTCTTCACCATCGCCGTAGAGGCTATGAATTCGGGGATGGGCCTTTCGCCGCTGATGGGGAAGTTCTCGAGCGCGCGGGAGGTCTGAATGCCGTACAGGGCATCCGCGGGAATCTCCTTCTCGCCGAGCCAATCTCGCTCGATTCGCATGTTCGATGTGGGGCGCATGATGCGTATCGCGTAATTCGTAACGAGTAAAGGTTCCAAGTTTCAAGCTTCAGGTTGGATGTTGGACGTTCTCTCCCATTCTCCCAAGATCGGGAGAAAGGGCGGGTATCAGCCTCCTGCGCGAACGAATAGCAGATTGCGCACATCAACTACGCCGGGGGTGAATCGGGCCACCGACTCCGCCTGCTCTACCTGCACGAAGCCGCTCACGATGCCGGTCAGCGTCACCACGCCGTCCGCCACGGTCACGTTGATCGGGGCTGCGGAGACAAATGGATTCCGCGAATATCGCCCCCTCACGTCCGCCAGGATTTCGGCGTCCGTCCGAGGCTGGGTCGGTCGAACGATAATCTCGTTTCGTATGTCCACCACTCCGGGCGCCAGGCTCGTAACCGAGGTGGCAAGCTGCTTCGGATAGCTGCTGGGCAGCGTGCCTGTCAGCGCGACCACCGCGTTCTGCACGCGGATGGTGATTGCGGCAAACTCCTTTTTGCTGAGATTTGCCGAGAGCGCATCGCGCACGGACTTGGCGATCCGCTCATCGGACCGCTTCTGGGCCGGGACGACGGTCAAGCGATCCGCGATATCCCGCACGCCGACGGTTCGGCGCGCGAAATTGATAATGTTCAGCTTCTGGGCGAGGCTCTGGACTGTCCCTGCGAGTGTAACTACGCTGTTCTGCACTGCAATCGTAACGCCGCCGGGCAGCGCGCTCGGCTGAATTCGTTTCTGGAGCTCGGCCAGGATATCCGCGTCCGGCCTCTGCTGGGCAAGCGCTGCGCCGGCCAGGATCAGCACACATGCGGCAATGACAACTGCTCTGCACCCCCTCATCGCAGACCTCCCACGCCTCTTGTACCCCGGGAAAGAGCCTGGCGAAACGGAGCGGCTCTCATGGCATGAGCCGGCGGTTGGAAACTGATTCAGCGCCGGCAGGAAGTGTGGGATGGGTCGCCGAAATAATGTGTGGGCATAATCGGGACACTGGGGGTTGCTGGAATGTACGTTCATCCATTCATAGCTGTGCTGGCTATTATAACTGCGGCGCTGGCCGGTGCGGCCATTGCGTTCATCTGGGCCAACGCCCGCATCGGCGCGGGCAGCAAGATTGAGCACACACTGCTGGCATTGGCTTACGCAGTGAGTCTACTCATATTTGTCTCCGGCATGTTCAATCCCGACACGGCACGCTGGGCGCTGCCGGTCGCCGTGATGATTATGGGCTCCGGCACCGCGTGGGCGAACTGGCGTGCCGGAGTGAGATTCTGGCTCGTCTTCGGGCTAATGGCGTTCCTGGGCGGAACGTCGCTGCTCGTGATGCAGATATGGCTTCCCACTCTCTCCCTCGGTCTCTTTCTGGCGCTGAACCTTCCCTGGCTGGTATTGGCGCTGTGGCTGATCGGCATGATCGCGCGCTGGGCATGGTGCGAGATCGGTCTCCGGCGCGGGAAATCATGACCCCGCATGCAATTCCTTGAATTCAGGCCTCGGTAGCGCTCGGCGCCGACCGTCAAGCGCTGGTGATTTCACCTCGCTCGGAATGACACGCATAGACTGAGTTTAACCGATCCTCCCTGCGGGTAAATGCTTATTTGCGCAATTAGAAAGCATACCGCCCGCAATTGCATATGGGCAGGGAGGTGTTGGCATGCGGATAGCGCTTGTGCTGTTCGTTGCGGCGCTGATTGTCTTGGTCGGCGTCGCTTCCTCGATTCAGGTTTCAAAGGCCCAGGGACAATATGCAAACGGACTGCTGCCGCCGGTTCCCGTGCCTGCGGATAACCCACAAACCGACCAGAAGATCCACCTTGGGGCTCAGCTATACTTCGACAAGCGGCTGTCTTCCGATGGCACGATTAGCTGTGCGAGCTGCCACCGGCCCGATAAGGCTTGGGCGGACACGGAGCCGGTCTCGGAGGGGGTCGCGCATCAGAAAGGATCCCGCAATTCCCCCTCTGTCATTAACGCGGCGTACATCGTACCGCAGTTCTGGGACGGACGAGCCATGCATTTGGAGAAGCAGGCCGTCGGACCGGTCCAGAACCCGATCGAGATGGATTTGACCGTGGCCGAGCTCGAATTCCGCCTGAACCACATCCCTGGATACGTCGCCCGATTCGAGGAGGTCTTCGGCTCGCGACCCAACATTGACTTGCTGGCCAAGGTGATCGCTTCCTTCGAGCGCACCGTCATCACCGGCGATTCGCCATACGACGGGTACATCAAGGGAGACCGGTCGGCTATGAGCGGATCAGCCATTCGCGGCATGAACCTGTTCAGCGGCAAGGGACACTGCAATGTCTGTCACAGCGGCCCGGCCTTCAGCGACTCGCGCTTCCATAACCTGGGAGTCGGCTACGCGGACGGGGAGTTCAAGGACGTCGGCAGATTCGGCGTGACGAAAGATCCCAAAGACATGGGAGCGTTCCTGACTCCGCGCCTGCGAAATATCGCTCTGACCCCGCCTTACCTGCACGACGGGTCCGAGCCTACGCTGGAGGGTGTCATGGACTTATACAATCGGGGCGGGATACCCAATCCGAACCTCGACCCGGCTATGGTGCCGCTCAACCTGACGGAGCAAGAGAAAAGCGATCTGGTGGAATTCATGAAGGCGCTGACCGGGCCGTATCCGATCGTGGAACCGCCTCCGCCGCCGAATCCTGAGCTGACGGCCCAGAAACTAGCGGAGATGATGAAAGGAGGCGCCAAATGAGCAGCCTGCGTCGCCTATCACTGGTCTTGACACTCGCAGCAGCGGTCACCATCTGGCCAAGCCGTTCCGAGGCGATGCCTGCGTTCGCCCGCAAGTACGGCTTCAACTGCGGCATGTGCCACTCTGCATGGCCGAGGCTGAACGACTTCGGCCAGAAATATCGAATGAATGGCTACCAAATCCCCGGCGACGAAGCCCGGGAGAGGACGATACTCGATCTGGGCGGCCCCCCACTCGCGCTGCGCACGCAGGCTGGCTACACCAGCGATTCCTTCTCGCCGGAGGGCGCCGAATCCGAGGTGAGCCAGTTCCAGGTGAACGGCGTGGACCTCCTGGCCGGTGGGGTATTGGGCTTCGATAAGAGCTTCTTCCTGGCGTATCTGCCCCAGATCGAGGGCGGCTCCGGCGTGGAGCCTCAGACGGGCGAAGTGGAGCAGGCGAGCGTCGTCTTCAGCCGGCTGAGGTCAACCTGGCTGAATGGCCGCATCGGGCGATTCGAGGCGGCTTACCTGCCGTTCTCCCGACTGCGGTCCATCACGATTTCGCCCTACGAAATATATAATTTCGATGGATCGCCGGGCGTCTCGGCCGCCGGCGCCCGTGGATCCCTGAACCCGTTCTCCCTCGCCGATACCGCCGACGGAATCGAGACCACTGGCTGGGGGCGCAGTCCCTGGCAATACGCACTCGGGATCGTGAACGGCTCGCGGGGGAACAATCAGGACGACTCGCCCTCGGATATCTATCTCAGGGGAGCTTACGTATTCGGGCAGGGGTTCGGGCAGACCGCCGGCCAAAGGCTTGGCGCGACGGCCTATTTCGGGCGGACGAGGGCGCTCGTCCTCGGCGCCAGGCACAGCTTCAGACGCCTGGGCCTGGATGCAAACTTGAACCGCGGGCCGTACAATGTCGAGCTGCAGCTTATCCAGGGCCGGGACAGCAGTGCGTTCAATATCTTCAGTCCCGGCGAGCGGTACAAGTTCTCCGGCGGTTTTGTCCAGCTAAACCGCTTTGCGGAAGAATCGGCGGCGTTCCTGCGCTACGACTGGGTAAATACGCCGTCTGCGGACAATCATGACATAAGCCGAATCACCGTCGGGTGGCGGCAGCACCTGGCGCACCCGCTGATGCTTCGGCTTGAGTATTCCCACCGGAAAGTAGACAACGGCGCCGGGCTTGGCTCCGACCTGACCGAGAACTTCGCTGCGGCACGGCTCGACTGGGCGTTCTAGCGTTGCGCGCCACCCGGCAGATTTGCCCCGCCCTGGCTTGAAGAATCCCGCAACCTCCCGCCTACTTGATAAACCGGATCGTCAACGGGTAGCGATACGGTATCCCCTGATTCGCCTTTACAGAGGCGAGGACGATCTCCACCAGCCCGAATATCCCAACCGCTATTAGCAGCGGTATGCCGATTACCACCATAGCCAGAATAGCCGACACAATGGCGTATATCGTGATGCTGATCTGGAAGTTAAGAGCCTCCTTGCCCTGGTCGTTGACGAACGGAAACTGATCCTTTTTCACTAGCCATAGGATCAGTGGGCCGATAATATTGCCAAATGGGATTACGTAGCCCGCTAGTGCCAGGAGATGGCAGAGCATGCCCATCGTCCGTTCTTCCTGGTTCTCGGTGACGGGTGCTTGCTCCTGGGGGCCGCCCGGCGCCTCGGTTGACATTTCCATTCCCTCCTATCGCTAGCCCACAAGCCGGCGCGATTTCGACAATTCTATACCCAAGAGTCCAAAATATCAACTTCGTGCAGTGCCAGCCTCAAGTCACTCAACCCGAAAGCAGGTGCTCCACTATCCCGGAGATGCTCATATCCGCGGCGGCGACGACCATGTCCGCCGCGCCGTAGTAGAGGCTCAGGCGGTCGTCGTCCACAACCGCGCCGCAGGTGAATATCACGTTCGGCACGAAGCCGCATGTCTCGTAGGGTGCTTCGGGCGCCATTATCGGATCCCTGCCGCGGGCGATGACCCTGTGCGGCTCGTCTAGGTCCAGGAGCACCGCGCCCAGGCAGTAGAAATCCCCGGCGGTCGCCCCATGGTATATCTCCAGCCAGCCGTGCTCCGTCTTGATCGGGATTGTCCCGCCGCCGATGCGCCCGCTGTCCCAGCTATCGGCCTGCACGCCCATCAGGAAATAGTGATCGCCCCAGGAGATGAGGTCCGGGGAATATGCGATCCACATGTTCGGTTGGCCGAAGGAGCGCGGGATCGGACGGTGCAGCGCGACGTATCGCCCATTGACCTTTTCCGGGAAGATGCAGACGTCCAGGTTCTCGGGACATAAGATTATGCCCTTCCTCTCAAAGTTCACGAAGTCGGTCGTCACTGCCAGGCTGGTGCTTATCCCGGTTGGTGCAACGCCCTTATAGGTTATGTAGTACACGCCCGCGATCTCGGTGATGCGCGGGTCTTCTATGCCGTATATCTCCGATGGCCGGTCCGGGAAGATCGCCGGCTTCGGGTCCACGACGAAGTTTCGCCCATCCTTGCTGCGGGCGACCCTCAGGTGCGAAATCGTTGTGAGGAAGACCCCTTCCGGGGTGATGATTATCCTCGGGTCTTTGAAATCGAGCATTGGGTCTGCCTTCTTGAACTCGTAGATTTCGACGCAGGCTTCTTTACCGTGCTCGCACTTCAGGATAGGCACGCGATGGACGCGGTCATCGCTGATCGCACGCTCGGCGACCCGCATCAGGAGGATGATCTCGTCCCTGTACCTTGCCACGCCGGCGTTGAAGGCGCAAACTACCTCGAAGTCGGGCCGCGACGGCGGCACATCGGACGGCTTGACGAGTGGATTCTCGGGATATCGCTCGACCTTCAATGTTCTCCTCCTAGATCAGCTATGGGGAAGACCGTAGACCCAAAAGCTTTGTAGTACCCCCGATGTCCCAGCAGTCTGCGGTCTAGTTCGACGCACAGTTGCAGGCCGGACGCCAGGGATATGTTAGCGAGCGGCGGCGGAATCTCCTCGTGCTGCCGGGCGGAAATCTCTGCTGGTAATGGCATGGTTTTTGCAAGATTAATAATTGTACTCTACTCCTTCCAGCCGGCCCGGCGGCCGAGGCAGCCGCTGGGCGTGCCCGGTGTCCTTGACACCGGGCTTTTTCTACCGGGCAACCCCCACCGCAGGCCTCGATCACCACTTAGGCCACTTGACGGTGCGGACGAGTGCCTCATCGCGCCGGTCCATCCACCTGAGGCGGATTCCTCTTAGCCCAACCATCCAATCCTCGCACGCTCCCACGGACAAAACCCGCAAATATACGGGCAATTCCCGATACTAAGCATGGCATAATCTTATTGAGAAACAATCGAATACAGGCTTTCCGATAAAGGCAAATCCGTCGAAAGGCGGAGACGCAAAGCCGAGGGTCTGCACCGGGGCGGCGGCCTAGCTGTATGGTCGCCGGGCCCGGATGATAGCCAGGCTGCCGAAGCAAGTTTACCCTACGGGTGGATGTTGGTTGTGGCAGCTTGGTTTATTTTTTAGATGGATGGCGGCGTGCTGGCACAGCCGGATTCCGCCGATCAAACAGGAAGGGAGCGTGCTCGGACTGCCGCCGCAGGGCGCACGAGGTCTAAGGTTATGAGAACTTCGCGACTAGCTGCCATCGGATTCGCCGTATTCTGGCTGGCCATACTGATAGCCTTCTCCTGTGGATCGGACTACGTCACGGGTCTTCTGGTATACGCTCTGCTAGCCATACTCGTGGGCTTCCAGCGGTCGTATCTGATTCGGCCCGGCGACGGGAGATCCGTCGTGGGCGTTCTTGCATGCGGCGCAGCCGTATACTTCGGCCCGATTGGCGGGGCAGTCGTTGGCGCGGTCGCCGCCCTTGCGCACAGCGCCGGCCTTAACAAAGGCGCCTCGCAGAGCAAGTTGCTGACCCGATCGGCCTCCGGGGTAGGCGCGGGCCTGGCCGCCGGTTTCACCTATGTACATATGGGCGGCATCGTCCCACATACCGTCACTCTGGATCAGGTAGTGTCAGCGCTCCCCGCCGCTCTCGCGTGCTTTGCCGCCATAACGATTTTCGGCCTGGTTGAAAGCCGCCATTTCATTTACCGTTCTGTTTTCGAGCGGATCAAGGCCAGCTCGCCGCTCTCATCCGAATTCTGGGTTGGAATTGCGCTGGTAGCGGCCATGTCCGGCTGCCATGCCCTATGCCCGTCCGAAATCGCGCCGCTCATAATCCCCATCGTCTACCTGGCAAAGCAGTCTATGGACGATCTCCTGTCCGTCTGTAGATTCAGCGTATCCAAGGACAGGCCGGATAAGGCCGACCTGTACCAGGCAATGACGCACTCCCTGGTTGCGGCTATTGACGCACGGGATCGCTTCACCCGCGCGCACACAGCCAATGTCACGAGGCTGGCTCTGAGCATAGCGCGTAAAATGGGCATATCCACAACCGATGCCCAGGGCCTGAAAATCGCGGCTTTGCTCCACGATATCGGCAAGCTGTGGGTGCCCGAACATATCCTTCTGAAGCCAGGAAAGCTGAGCCCGGACCAGTTCGATAAGATAAAGAATCATTCGGCACTCGGCCAGAAGATACTCAGCGGGATAAGCTTCCCTTGGTCTGTGGGTGAAATGATCCGCAGCCACCACGAGCGGTGGGACGGCACCGGTTACCCGGATCGCCTGAAAGAAGAGCAAATCCCGCTCGGCGCACGCATCATATGCCTGGCCGACGTTTACGACGCCATGACCTCCAAGCGCTCGTATAGGTCGAGCAACACCATCGAACAGACGGTCAAATACATAAGGGGCGCTGCCGGGACGCATTTCGACCCGGCTGTGGTTCAGGCCTTCGAGCAGGTGATAGCCGATGGAGACCTGCCCGGCGTTGACCTCAGGATGATCGAGAGCGCAGACGAGCAGCCTCGCGAAGCGGCTCTGGCGGCGCGGGAGCAGAACAGGGCCGCGGACGCGAGCAGCATGGATGAGGACGTATCGAGCACCAGCAGCCAGTTCATTGCCATGTTCGAGATCGCCCAGACGGCGAATACCTCGCTGGATCTGGAAAAGATGCTGTACCTGCTGGCGAGCAAGATTAAGAGCATGATTTCCTGCGCCTCATGCGTGATATTCCTCCGCGATGGGGATTCGGATCAGTTGGAAGTGAAGATGGCCGTGGGCGCAAATGCCCAGTATTTCGAGGGCGGACACACGACCATCGGCCAGGGGCAGGGGTTGACGGGCGTGATAGCCGAGACCGGTAAGGGCACCATTGCACACTACGATACGAGCGATGTGACGCTGCCCTCCTTCCTCCAGCCATGGGTCAAGGTTGACGACTGGGTCGAGCTTGGGGGCGCGATGGTCGTGCCGTTGACCTGGGGAGAGACTGTGATAGGCACGATAAACCTCTACCATGCAAGGCCGAGTGCCTTCTCGGAGGAAGACCTTCGCCTTCTCACGGCTGTGGCTCCACAGGTGAGCAAGGCCGTCCAGAACGCGCTGCTGTTCAAGCAGACGACCGAGTCGGCCCTGACCGATGTGCTCACCGCACTTCACAATGCCAGGTACTTGTTCGCGCGCTTGGAGCAGGAGTTGAACCGGGCGAAGCGCCTGGGCCGGCCGGTATCCGTGCTGGGCCTGGATTTGGACAACTTCAAGGCCATAAATGATACATTCGGGCATCAGCAGGGCGATGCGGTGCTCAGAGAGATGGCTAAGCTGTTCCTGTCGCAGGTCAGAGATTATGACCTGGTGTGCCGCTACGCGGGCGACGAATTTGTCATCGTCCTGCCCGACACTAATAAGTCGGAGGCGCTGGACACCGCGCACCGAATAGAGGCGGCGGTAGACGCGCACAGGCCGTATGGACAAAACGACAAGAAGGTTCGCGTTGGCGTGAGCGTTGGCACCGCGACCTATCCTGACGATGGCCACGATGTGCGCACCCTCATAGCGCGTGCAGATGTCAATATGTACGCCCAGAAGAAGCGCAGAAAAGAGGACGCGGCCGCTGCATAAAAAATCCAAAAGCCGTGATACTACAGTGGGAAAACTATGGTATAATAGGTACAGCCGTGGACACTACTAAGCGATTGAATCTGGCGAGGGAGAGCTATATACTCCTCGTCATATATCTACTCGACCTTGCGGCCACTGTATGGCTGATCCTCACCGGGCAAGCGGTGGAGGGCAACCCCATCATGTCCTACTACCTGAGCAGGGGCTGGGGAATGCTTGTGGGGATGAAGGCCATGCTATTCATACTCCCCATTTTCGTCCTGGAATGGTGCCGCAGGTACCGGACCCGGCTCGTCCACAATATGCTTCGCTTTGCAATAATCGCCTACGTGGGCATGTACGTGATAGCCTTCGTTAATGCGGTCATCCACGCACCGAGCTAGCCGCCACCAGGCGAGATCCCTACCGTCGCCCCGCTGTGTCCCAAGACATTCTGCATAACTCGGAAGGATGGAAGGTACGTCTTCCACGCCTTGCCAATGGATGGGCAGGGCTGCCCTTTCCGACCGTCAGCCTTGACCGTGCCGCCCTCTCTCTGATATACTTAGCGTCGAGGGGCGCATATTTATGGCAAAGACGCGTCGGAAGCCGGACAACGATCCCTTGGCGCAGGACATCGCGGGGGTTGCCGCGTTCGCCCTCGGAGCGGTGCTGCTCGTGGGTATTCTGGCGCCGCACTCCGGAAGGTTCGGCGAAGCGCTCGGCCCGGCGCTGAGGTCCATCGCAGGCCTGGGCGCATATGCGGTGCCCGCCCTCATGATGTTCGGAGGGGCCGTCCTGGTCGCCGGGACTCGCCAACCGGCCACAATGCACAAGCTGATCGGCTTTCTCCTGCTCTTCGTGGTATTTGTGAGCTGGTGTCAGTTCGCCCGAACCGACAGCGTCACAAGATTGATGAACGACAGGCCGAAGCTCGAAGCCGCCGAGTTCTACCAGGAGCTGCAGCACGGCGGCGGCCTGATCGGGCTGGGTTTTTCGTACATACTCGAAGCGGCCTTTGGCCGGATAAGCAGCCATATCGTGCTGGCGGCGGTTGCAGTCGTCGCGCTGCTGCTGGTGACCGGCGTGCCATTAGCCTCGATGATCGGCGCCGCCATTGGGGGGCTGAGTTTCGGCTTCCGGCGCCGCCAGATGAGGCCCCACACCTGTGACGACCGGCGTCCAGGGGAAGCGGCACAGCGCCCGGAGGTCCTGTCCATCATCAAGCGGCGCATCCTGACCAACAGCGACAAGGCTGATGCGGCAGAGGGCGTGGTCGTGGCGCGCAGCGGAGATGGCGGCAGGGTGAAGCCCGGGGATTCCGAGTTCCAGCTTCCGCCGATTGCGCTTCTCAAGGAGCCGCCTCCACCGCCCAAGCGGGTGCAGGCGGAGCTCAACTACAAAATTGACATAATCGAACGCACCCTCGAGGATTTCAAGATCGAGGCAGATGTCGTCGAGGTCAGCCACGGCCCGACGGTCACCAGGTATGAGATACAGCTTGCGCCCGGCATAAAGGTCAACAAGATCGTGAGCCTGGCGGATAACCTGGCGATGGCGCTGGCCGCCATTGACGTCAGGGTCGAGGCCCCGATCCCCGGCAAGTCCGCCATCGGCGTCGAGGTGCCGAACACCATCCCTGCGATTGTCACGCTGAGGGAGGTCATAGACACCGAGCTGTTCTGGAATGCGCCGTCGAAGCTGACTTTTGCGCTTGGAAAGGACGTCGCGGGGGAGCCCAGGCTGGCGGACCTCACCCAGATGCCGCACATGCTGGTCGCTGGCGCGACGAACGCCGGCAAGAGCGTCTGCCTGAATGCGCTGATCGCGAGCCTTCTGTTCCGCGCGACGCCCAGAGAGCTCAAGTTTATACTTATTGATCCGAAGAGAGTCGAGCTGAGCCTGTTCGACGGCATCCCACACCTGTGCACTCCTGTTGTGAGGAACATAAGGCAGGCGACCGGCATATTCCGCGCGGCTCTGAAGGAGATGGAGCGCCGATACGACCTCTTCGTCAAGGCCGGCGCCAGGAACTTCGACGGCCACAACGAGAAGGTGAAGCCCGAGGAGCGCCTGCCCTACATGGTGATAGTCGTGGATGAGCTCGCCGATCTGATGATGCAGGCAGGCCCGGAGGTGGAGTTCGCGATCTGTCGGCTGGCGCAGTTGGCGCGCGCGACCGGCATTCACCTTGTGATTGCGACGCAGCGCCCGTCGGTGGACATCATCACGGGCACGATTAAGGCGAATATTTCGTCGCGGATAGCGTTTGTGATGAACTCCCATGTGGACAGCCGCACAATCCTCGACATGGGCGGAGCGGAAAGGCTTATCGGGCGGGGCGACATGCTGTTCAAGCCGATTGACGCCGCGAAGCCGGTCCGCGTTCAGGGCTGCTTAATCTCCGAAAGAGAGATCGAGGCCCTGGTGAAGTACCTGAAGGATCAGGAAGCGCCGGATTACACCATGGAGCCGGCGCAGATAGGCGACCTGTCGGGCGGCGGGGGCATGGACGATGCCTTGAACGATGAAGTCTACGAGCCGGCGGTTCGGCTTGTGGTCACGAACGGCTATGCCTCCACGTCCATGATCCAGCGGCGGTTCAAGATCGGATACACGCGCGCAGCGCGCCTCGTGGATGCCATGGAGCAGCAGGGGATCGTCGGGCCGCTCGATGGCGCGAAGCCGCGGGATGTCCTCATCGCCAAGGAGGACCTGGACAGGGTCTTCGGCAGGCCCATGTTCGGCGAAGCCGCGCCGGAGGCTTTGGAAGAAGAGGAGTGAGGCTCCCGCCGAATCCACCACGGCTCAGCAGTCCGCCGCGGCGGATCGCCCTCCCGTACAATTTACATCGGAGGTTCCCGGAATTGGTATAGGAGTGGTTCCCTGGATCCCTTGATCCCTGGAACCCTGGACCCCTAATTTATGGCTAGAATCGGTCTAATCAGCCTCGGCTGCCCGAAGAATACGGTGGATGCGGAGGAAATTCTTGGCGCAGTCGAGAACGCGGGGCATGAGATAGAGACGAATCCTGCCCGTGCGGAGGTGTTGATCGTCAACACCTGCGGCTTCATCCGCAGCGCGAAGGAAGAATCAATCGCTTCCATCCTCGACGCCGTTCGTTGCAAGACGAACGGCGCTTGCCGTTCTGTTATAGTCACCGGCTGCCTTGTACAGAGATACGGCGAGGAGCTTGCGAAGGAGATCCCGGAGGCCGACGCGTTTCTCGGCCTGGGCAAGGTGCGGGAGGTCGTGGAGGCGATTCCTCGCACTCTGCAGGGCGCCGGGATCGTGGAGATCGGCCCTCCGTCCGCCTGGTGGACCGAGAGCAGAAACCGCGTGCTCTCCACGCCGCCGTGGACTGCGTACCTGCGGATTGCGGATGGCTGCGATAACCGATGCACCTACTGCGCGATACCAGGCATCCGGGGTGGATTCCGCAGTCGCCCGGAGGAGATCATCCTCGATGAGGCAAGGGCGCTCGCCGAAGTCGGCGTCAGAGAGCTGACCCTGGTCGCGCAGGACATCACGCGCTACGGCCTGGATGCGGAGGGCGAGCTGCTCCTTCCGCGCCTGCTGGAGAGGCTGGCCGCCGTGGAAGGAGTTCATTGGATTCGCCTGCTATACTGCTACCCGACCAGGATCACAGACGAGCTGATCCGGACCATCGCGGAGAACGAGAAGATTTGCAAGTATATTGACGTCCCTCTGCAGCATTGCTCGGACGGGATTCTGCGCGCGATGGGAAGGCAGGGGGGCAAGCAGGCGTACCTGGACCTCTTTGCCCGGATCAGGGAGAAGTGCCCCGATGCCGCGCTGAGGACATCGCTTATGGTCGGCTTCCCTGGAGAAACAGAGGAGGAATTCGAGGAGCTGATGGACTTCGTGGAGCGGGCGCGCTTCGACCGGCTGGGCGTATTTCGCTACTCCGCTGAGGAAGGAACGCCCGCCGCGCTTCTGCCGGATAAGGTTCGCCCCGGCACGATTGACAGGCGCTACCGCAGGCTGATGGAGCTGCAGCAGGAGATAGCCCTCGACAAAAACAAGAAACTAGTAGGCACGCGCATCGAGGTACTTGTGGAGGGCATCGAGGGCGGGTCTAGTTTCGGCAGAAGCCATCGGGATGCGCCGGGCATAGACGGCCTGGTCTATTTGGAAGGTGCTTCGGCTCTTCCGGGCGAATTTGTATCCGCAGAGGTAACGGAAGCGCGGTCCTATGACTTGATCGCCCGGTGCGATTAGAAGGAGCTGCTGCGTAGTCGCATGTCGCCCTGAATCCGCCCGGCGATGGAAAGGGTAACAATGATCGTGAGAGACACGGAGGTGTTGAATTGAATAGCGTAAGTGTGAAGAACCCAGTCGAACAGGCGGCCATGCGCTACCTGGAAGACCAGGCATATTCCGCCCTGATGGGGTATAAAGAGCCGGTTCGCTCCGCTGAGATCGTGGGTGCGATCGGAAAGGAAGAGTACAGCGCCAAGCTGGTGCGGCATGTCCTCGCAGCGAGCCCGAGGTTTGCGCAGATTGACCGCAGGTGGGACCTGGAAGTTCGCTATGAAGACAAGCAGCGCCCTGTGGAGCGCGTCATCCGGGAGATTGTCTCCCAAGGCGGCCGCCCGATGTCCGTGCAGGAGATAGCCAACGAACTCTCCAGCGTCTACGAGCGGCCTGTGGACTACTATGAGGCGGTGGCCGCCAGAATGCTGGCCGATGAGGATAGGTATTTCCGCACCTCGGATGATCGTTTCGGCTTGAGAGAGTGGCTGTTAGAGGTAACCTCAGACAGCGAGGAAGACATCATTTTCGACAATGAGCTTGATGAGCAGGAGATCGGGGCGCTGGAGAAAGCGGCCGCGAAGGTAGATTGGGCCGCGGAGGACGTCGCGGCCACCGCGGTCAAGTTCGTTGACGCCGCCAAGACCCCGGTGCACAACAAGCTCATCGGCCTGTTCCAATGGCGGGCGCTGGGTGGGGCATTCGATCACGTTGCCGCCTTCGATAAGCTGATCGGGAGCGACAAGCTGGTATGGCTGTCGGATCGGCGCTGGGCGAGCAAGCGGATGGTCGAGAAATACAACACCATACTGGTCAAAATGGCGGATCGCCTTGCGGAAGAGATAATCGAGGAGGCTCCGCCGGCGGTGGTCGAGAGGGCTGAGGAGACGGCGGAGGTCGCGCCGGTGCTCAGCCTTACCATTTCGGAGCGAGACCTCGATGAAGTCGCGCAGATCGTATCGGCGGAGGGAGTCTCCAAGATGCCGGCGATCCTGGAGACCATCTTCGAGATATCGCCCGGCGAGCTGATATACGCGGTCGCGGCCGAAGGGCTGGGCGATGCCATGCGAGCGGACCCCCGGTTTGCCTGGGTAGGAGCCGACCGCTGGCGGATGGCGGATACTGTTCCTGCTTATGCCAACGTGATCCCGCCCGAGCTGGAAATCCCGAAGCTGGTTTTCGAGACCCCGGAGGGCGAGCGGCTGGACGTAGAACTCGATGACGAGGGCCTCGAGGGCGGCTTGGACAAGGAGATCCACAACCCGCTCGTGCAGGACATAGGAGATCAGGATCCGATCACCGAGCAGGACGAGCTACCGCCCTCGGAGTCGGCCCGCTGCTCGCTTACCCGCCATCACAAGATGCTGGGCACGTTCCCGCTGTGCCGGATTCCGAAAACCTTCTTCCCGCTCGGCCCGCACCTCATCGAGGTGACGCTGGTGGAAGGGGACAAGCGCGGCGATATATGGATCAATCGCGAAACCGGCCTCATATACGATATGGGCGATTGGTACGCGGAGGACATGCCCGAATCCGGCGCGCTCTTCCAACTCGTCAGGACGGCCAGCCCGGACGAGTTCCAATTCGCCTACGAGGGTAAAACGGATCCGCTGGTGCTCGTCAGTCCCAACAGGATCGAGGAGCTGCTGGCGCTGGCGGAGGAAGCCAAGCAGAGAGAAATGACGACCTTCGAGCTGATGTGCCGCATCGTGGCGTACCATAAGAAGGGGGTTCCCTTTGTCACGCTGTTCGCGGAGCTAAATATTGCGCGCAGGACGACCCGGCGGCTCGTGGCCTCGATTCTCAGCTCGTACTACGCCTTCTATCAGAAGCCGAAATCCGCCCTCTGGCACTTCGACGGGAAAAAAGTAGACCAGGGCTTCAAGAAGGCGAAGAGGAAGTACGTCCGCAAGGCGTAGGGGCGAGGTCGCCTCGCCCGCGTGGACAACAGTACCGATCGGGTGTAGGAGCGGGGTTACCCCGCCCCTACAGATGGATTGGATGTAGTCGTGGAAAGAGTAAGGGTCAGATTTGCGCCGAGCCCGACAGGCTTCGCGCACATAGGGAATATGCGCAATGCGGTGTTCGACTGGCTCCTCGCAAGGCACACCGGAGGCGGGTTCATCCTGCGCATCGAGGACACCGACAGGGCCAGGCTGGTGCCCGGCGCCCTTGAAGAAATCTACGAGAGCCTGCGATGGCTCGGCGCCATGTGGGACGAAGGCCCGGAAGTCGGCGGGCCTAACGGCCCCTATTTCCAGTCCGAACGCCTCGACATCTACAGCCGGTACGCACAGCAATTGCTGGAGCAGGGGGACGCCTACTACTGCTTCTGCACTACCGAGCGGCTGGCCGAGATGCGCAAGGAGCAGGAGGCGGGGAAGCAGCCCACCCGATACGACAGGCTGTGCCTCAGCTTATCGCCGGACGAGGTTGAGGAGAAGCTGGGCGAGGGCCTCTGCGGGGTACTGCGGTTCAAAGTCCCCTCGGAGGGCCGGACTGCGTTCACCGATCTTGTCCGGGGCGGGATAGCCTTCGAGAACCGGCTGCTCGACGATTTCGTCATCATCAAGTCGGACGGCTACCCCACGTATCACTTCGCCAGCGTCGTGGACGATTACCTCATGGAGATAACCCACGTGATCCGCAGCGAGGAATGGATTTCCAGCACGCCCAAGCACATCCTGCTTTACAATGCCTTCGGCTGGGAGCCGCCGAAGTTCGTACATCCGCCGCTCATCCTCGGGCCGGATCGCACCAAGCTGAGCAAGCGGCACGGCGCGGTCAGATTCCTCGATTATAAGGAGCGTGGCTTTCTCCCGGAGGCGATGCTCAACTTCATCACGCTGCTCGGCTGGTCGCCAGGCGGTGAGCGCGAGCTGTTCCCAGTCCGGGAGCTGATTGACCGCTTCAGCATCGAGGGCATCGTGGACCATCCGGTGATCTTCGACATTCAGAAGCTGGAATGGATGAACGGCGTGTACATCCGGGAGGCCGATATCGGCAGGCTGACGCAACTCTGCCTCCCATATCTCCAGGAAGCAGGCCTCGTGCCGGAGAAGCCGACGCGCGACGAGCTTGACTACACGCGCAAGGTGGTCGCGCTCGAGCAGGAGAGGCTGAAGGTCCTTTCGGAGATCGTCGAGTCCGCCAGGTTCTTCTTCGAGGCGGAGCCGGAGTACGAGGAGAAGGGCGTTAAGAAATGGCTCGGCCGGGACTACATGCCGGATTTGCTCCGAAGGCTCATCGCCCGCGTGGAGGAGCTCACCGATTTCACCGTCGAGGGCATAGAGAAGGCCGTTCGCGAAGCCGGCGAGGAGATGGGCCTGTCCGGCGGGCAGGTGATACACCCCGTTCGCATGGCGGTCACGGGCCGCACGGTCGGCCCCGGCCTCTTCGAGACGATGGCCGTCCTCGGCAAGGACCGCAACCTCTTCCGCCTGAACCGGACGCTTGGAATGCTTTCCGAGGTAGTGGCGGACTGATCAATGAGTCCGCCGTGGCGGACTCCCATAATGGCGTTTTCATTCGTTGAAGTCTCTCAACCTGGCCGCGCGGTTCTGATCCAGGGCCAGGGAGTGCTGCTCGGCCTCCTCTATCCATC
>Ga0315274_10005625_pt1 | contig 18323 bp, 15 predicted proteins | sample YL17G02_20_MG_FD_203700 | JGI IMG/M metagenome (GOLD analysis project Ga0315274, IMG submission 203700) | Sediment microbial communities from Yellowstone Lake, YNP, Wyoming, USA - YL17G02_20 | ecosystem: Environmental > Aquatic > Freshwater > Lake > Sediment | place: USA: Wyoming | collected...
GTTGGTAGATGGCACGAACTTGTTCAGGCGGGGGTAACGAGTTTGGCGTCATCGTTCCTATTATCTCTTGTGCAAGTGTGCTTTGCAATACAAAAACGGTTCAAGATCGGTTATGGCTGAGTAGTAATCTTTATTATGTCGCCCGACAGGTTTGCGTTATGCCCCCTGCCGATCTCCGCAAAGAAGGTCCCGCCTACGACTTGCCGATTGCCGTGCAGCACGTCCGCGATGTGCATCGAGCCGCCCTTGCCTTTGCAGTAGCCACCTGAACGACCCAGGACTTCAGCCATCATCTTGTTGTAATGTTCCTGCTTTGCTTCCGGGGTCTTCGCCGCTTTGTCGCCGTGTGCGTGGCCGTGACCGTGACCACGATGCGTGCTGGTGATGAGATCGTCATCGCGCAACGCGGCGACCGCGCCAACGGCGACGGCTTCCTGTCCGGCGTAGAGATGCGACGCGCCCTTGAGCACCGCTTTACCGAGCAAATCAGCGATGTTGTTCTCCAGGGCGCGGATCTCCATAATCTGACGGAGCATCGTGAGCAGTTCGTCGCGCGTGAGCGCCTGTTCTTCAATCATTGCGGATACCTTCTCAACGAAGGGTACTGCAACTTCTTGTGCCATTCGATTGTTCTCCAAACGTGTGATTCAGACCTGATGTCATGCCACACCTAGTAGCCGCCGCCGGTAGAGTTCATCTGGCCGAGCATGAATGCGGTCTACTTCCTTAGGTGGCATGAAATGGGGCCCTCCTGCCGCAAAGGTGCCAAGCAGTATCTGCGCCGTTTTCACCATCATGGCCGTGATGTTTTCCACCTGCGCGGCATCGCGTCCCAGGGCAATCATACCATGATTTTGCATCAAGATCACGCGTGGGGGCACGCTAAAACGATCATGGTAATCATCCAGCAGTTGCTTAACCACGCGCGCGAGTGGCACACCCGGATCAACATACGGAACCAAGAGTGGGGCGGGACCGCAAACGACGATTTCGTCGGGAAAGAGACGACCCTCAAAAGCTGTATCGAAAGCTACAGAGCAAGTCAACGCATTGGCCGCAGTCGGGTGCGTGTGACCGACAAAATTCACCCCTTCCAGGCTAAGGCAGAGTGCATGCAGGAATGTCTCGACAGATGGATGAATTGACACGCCCGAGTCAACCTTAGCGGCATTCAACTCATCCTTGACGTCCTGGTCACTCAAGTTCGTGCGATGGAGCATGGCGAGTACTCGATCAAACGCGACACACACTAGTCCGTTGGCTGTGATCGTGCGTAGTTCATAGCCGCTCGCTTTGACCCAGAAAGTCTGCGCGTCAGCGCGGGCGGAAGTGTTGCCTTCACCCAGGATGACGTAGTCCAAATCCGGATTACCCAGATGATTGGACAAGGTTACGAGTTGATTCAGAATGTCTTCAGTCATTTCCAACTCCTCATTTGACAAAATTTCTTTCGCGCAAGGACACGAACTTTTGCGATTGATCCACGGTTGCCAGAAAACTTGTGATATGCGGGACCATTAGATCGCTCCGCCGGATGCTCTCACCATGATCGAGGCCTGACAGGGTGACTAACTTTGCATTGGGCATCTGTTGGACGCATTCTTGGGCAGCCCGATAAGCGCTGTCCATATCACCGACAACAAGCAGAGAAGGCACACTCATAGTCGGTAGCATCGCTTCCAGACTCGGACGGTCTTGGGCAGCTGCGAGGAGCGCCGCAAAATCGTATTTCAATACTCGCTTTCTTTGCACGGGCGACAATGTTCCTCGTTCCCGTTCCCATATTTCAATGAACCCTTTTGCCCCATGCTCAATTCCATACTGTAACAATTGGCGTCCATCATTCAGACTCTGCGCGTAGGGGTGCTGCCCTCCGATTATCAAGGACTTGAAACGGGCAGGTGCGTAGAGTGCGACTCCGAATCCGATCCAACCGCCCATTGAATAACCGAAAAAATGGGCTTGCGCAATGCCCTGATCGTCAAGGATGGCGACAATGTCGCCGACGCGGTGTTTGAGATCGTATGCCTCCGGATTGTGCGGCTTGTCGCTGTTCCCATGTCCACGCGCATCAAGCAGGATCAGGTGGTAGTCCATTTCCAGAGCGGCTACATAACCATAGTCATACCAACTTTCCAAGGTGGCGAAAGACCAATGGTGGAGCACCAACGGTGGGCCGTTGCCCTCCATCTGGTAATAGATGCGAGTGCCATGATTATGTGCGTACGGCATGAAGCACCTCATTCGTGGTCGATGCGTGCCACAAGTGGAATAGCGAACAGCGGAACCCGCGCTTGTGTTGCAGGTAGATACTTTAGGTCCGCTTGGCAAGTTCGGTTTTCTCGTACGCTTTGATCTCGCTCATAAACGCGATGCCAACAGGCACGCCTTTTTGCAGGCAATAATAATCCCACACCGCACCGCACGGAAGCGTCTTGAGTTCTTCGAGCATTGCCAACCGCGTCGTGTAATCGCCGGCATGTTCCAACTGCCGCAGTTGTTCGAATGGCTCGACGAGCGCCATCAAGAGTGCGCGCAGCGTATTGCGCGACCCAATCACCCACGCCGCAATGCGATTGATGCTCGCGTCGAAATAGTCCAAGCCGATGTGCACGCGGTTCAAGTAGCCGCCGCGTACGAGCTCTTGCGCGATGGCTTGCAGGTCGTCACTGAACGTGACGACGTGATCGCTGTCCCATCGAACTCCGCGACTCACGTGCAGCAAGATTTCGTTCACGAACATGAACGCCGCGGAGAGCTTGTCGGCGATCGTTTCAGTGGGATGAAAGTGGCCGGTGTCGAAACAAACCAAGACGTTCTTGGTAATCGCATAACCCAGATAAAACTCGTGGGAACCGACAGTGTAACTCTCCGCGCCAAGTCCGAACAATTTCGATTCGACGGAATCGAGATTAAACCTCCGATCGATCTGTTCTGCTAGAATTTGATCGAGCGAATCTTTCAGCAATTCGCGCGGCGTCTTGCGATCCACGGGCGTGTCTTTGTGACCATCAGGGATCCAGATGTTCGTGACGCACGGCGTGCCAAGTTGCCTGCCAAACGACTCGCCGATTTTTCTACATGCGATGCAGTGCTCGATCCAGAATTGGCGAATGGCGGGATCATAACTTGATATCGTGAATCCACCAGCCGATTTCGGATGCGAAAAGCATGACGGATTGAAGTCAATGCCGTGTTGATTCGCCTTCGCCCAATCGACCCACGCGGTAAAGTGTTCAGGACGCAATATGTTGCGTTCGACTTTGCGCCCGCCGGTCTCAGCATAGAGAGAATGGAGGTTCAACCGATGGGTGCCGGGAATGAGCTCGTACGCCTTGTCCAAATCGCGGCGCAATTCCTCGGCATTGCGCGCTTTGCCCGGATAATTGCCGATCGCGGCGATTCCGCCGGTCAATTCGCTGTCGGGCGATTCAAAGCCAGCGACATCGTCGCCCTGCCAACAATGTAGACTCAACGGAATCTGCATTAGAGTTTTGAGCGCCTTGTCCGTGTCTACGCCCAGCAACGCGTACCGTTCCTTGGCCATCTGGTAGGCTTGCTGAATTTGTATGTCGCTAGGATGGTTGATCATAGGTTGACCTCCGCAGTCAAAGCTAGAAGATTGCCTGCTGCACGCTGAATGTTCGACAGATCGAACAAATCTCTTCGGGAGTTAATCCGTCACCGGCTTCGTGATTAACCAGATTCATGTATTCATAGCGCGCCCCAGTTTCAGCGTACTCGACGCGATCGGCGGCGCGTTTCACGGACGCATCCGAACGAGCCACCACGCCATGCTTGCTCCATAAGGCAACGCGATGATGCCGCAGCGATTCTACAGAGGCCGCTTCCAGCGAAAGAGAACCGGGAATCAGAAACGGCACCACGCCGACACCCTCCGGCAGATTGATAATCATCTCCGGCTGCCATCGCAAAATGTGCCGGTTGAAATACTGCTCGTCTTGGTAACGCGCAATGTGGCTCAGGTAGGTCAAATACAACGGTTGTGCATGGATCACTGCATGGAAGTTTGTCCCCGTCGAGTGGACTTGGTCTTGGTGTACGGCCAGGTGCGAATTGAATTCGCTCGTCAATCGCGTAAAGAGTCGATGTGGTGACGCATAGAGTTGCCCAGTATGACCTCCCTCGTCCACGACGACACACCCCAAGTTCGCCGCTGGATTTTGTATAATCTCTCGCAATCGCCGACCAGAGCCGGTAACTAGCAATGTCCCGTGTGCGAGATCTGGCACAGCATTTGGCAATTCGATTGTTTCGACAATCGGAAAACGACGGCGCGGGTCAACGGCCCAACCCTGGAAAACCGAAATGTTTCCTGCGGAGCCCTCGCTCGCTTCGATTTCAGAAAGCCGATGTCCAGCTTCACCGATGGAAGTTATGAGTTCGTCTAATTCAGGATAAGGTGGTCCAACTGGCATCATGCCCTCCAAGATTCAGACCCTATTTCATGACTTGGAGCAGGCGCTCGTACGCGTCATCCCAACCCGCTTGATCAATTGGTTCAAACAGATCGGGAACGAATGATTGGCGCACCACTGCACGCGCATCTTTCAATGAATTGATCTGTCCCAACGCAAGGGCTTGCATCAAGATGTTTCCAATTGCTGTGGCTTCGACCGGACCGGCGACGACAGGTCGTCCGGTAGCGTCAGCAGTGAACTGGTTGAGTAGCCGGTTTTGTGCTCCGCCCCCGACGATGTGGATCGGTGCCAATGGCCGCCCGACAATTTCCTCCAATCGCTCCAACACCCAACGATACTTGAGCGCAAGACCCTCGAGTACGCAACGAATGATAGCCCCCTTGCTGTGGGGCACTGGCTGCCCTGTCCGCTGGCAAAACGCTCGGATGCGCGCCGGCATATCGCCCGGTTTGATGAAATCGAGGCAATCCGGATCAATCACCGAAACAAGCCGATCGGCTTGGCTTGCCATTTGTGTCAGATCGCTGTACGATAGATCTTCGCCCTCGGCCGCCCATGTGCGCCGACTCTCTTGCGCTAGCCACAGTCCTGCAATATTCTTGGAAAAGCGGAATGTCCCGTTCACACCACCTTCATTGGTGAAATTGGAATCGAGACTTGCCTGATTGATAATCGGCTCGCGAAGTTCCGTACCCATGATTGACCATGTGCCGGAACTGATCCAGACAAAATTCTGGCCCTGTGCTGGCACTGCTGCAACCGCTGAACCCGTGTCGTGGCAAGCTGGAGCAATTACGGCGGCAGTGCCTCCTATCTCTTCGGCGACCAATGGGCTTAAACCGCCGAGCACAGTTCCCGGCTCAACCACCTCCGGGAAAATTTGGGTTGGGATGTTCATGATCTCCAACAGAGGATCAGCCCAGATACGACGCCGCGGGTCGAAGCACTGAGTTGTTGTTGCATTGCTAAACTCACATGCCTTCTGACCTGACAACCAGTAGTTGATCAGATCAGGCATCGTTAGAAAAGCCTGGGCAACCTCGAGAACGGGCGATTGGTTCACAGTCATAGAGAGCAGTTGGTACAGCGTGTTAAATGGCATGAATTGGATACCAGTTAGCTCAAAGATCTGCTTGCGCGGCATGCGACGGAATGCTTCTTCCAACATGCCATCGGTCCGGCTGTCACGAAAGTGGTAGGGATTCATGAGCAACATGCCCTGCCGATCCAACAGAGCAAAATCTACTCCCCAAGTGTCAATGCCGATCCCGGCTAACTGTTTCCCATGCTGTCTGACCGCAAGTGCAATAGCCGATTTGATTTCGGCCCACAGGCGCAAAACATCCCAATGCAGCCCATCGGGCAGACGAACTGGTTCGTTCGCAAAGCGGTGGACTTGCGAGAGAGTAAGCTGCTCGTCTCCTAATGCACCGAGGATTGCCCGTCCACTTTCTGCTCCCAGATCAATTGCCATAAACTCGCGCGGTTTCGTCATGGTGATCTCCTCATCGAGACATCAGGTTGCCGAACATACGCATTGATCCATCAACCAGAAAGAGGGTAAGTCCCGTATTGGCGGGCAGCGTCTGCCATTGCCACAATGTTCTCGGGCGGCACATCAGGTTGGATGCAATGGACAGCGGCTAAGACATACCCTCCGCTTGACGCTAAATCGTGAATGCGCTTGCGTACTTCGGAATGAACATCAGATACTGTCCCGTGCGGCAGAATATGTTGAGTGTCAATTCCTCCCCAAAATACGATTCTGTCACCAAACCTGGCTTTCAATGTCGCTGTGTCAGGCATTGCCGAAACTTGAACCGGGTTGAGCAGATCAACACCGACTTCGATCAGGTCATCAATCAAATCGGTAACATTACCACAAGAATGGTAGAGGATTTTTGCGTCAGTATGCGACTTGACAAAGTCAAAATACTCCTTGTAGTACGGCTTGAGCAATTTGCGGTAAGTAACCGGTGACATCAGCAGCCCTTTCTGGGTGGCAAGGTCATCGCTAGTCCGGTAAATCTGGATGTAACGCCCTGTAGCTGCGAGAAAGCGCTCGGTACCCGCCAAGTTGATCTCCAAAAGTATTGCCATCAACGCGCTCACAAACTGCGGGTTTAGCGCCACATCTACTAATAACTGTTCATATCCCCGCAGGAAGCAAGCCAGTTCCCAGAAAGAATAAAAGCCGCTGCTTGCCTCGATGGCATAATTGGTTCCTTCATATAAAGCCTGCGCCTCTGCTTCTAACCCGGCTGTGAACCCGGGATCGAGTGGATCTGGCCATGGAAAGCGCTCTAGGTCATCCACCGTTGCTTCGGCGAGCGGGCTGCGCGCGACCTCCCAATAATAGCCATTTTCTCGGAGGGCTTGCCTCCAGGTCACTCCCCAAATGTCTACGAGTGTACCCGGCTCAGCTGAGGGCGGTGTCCAACGCGAAGGAGACTTGGCCCGCAGAGGGCGGCAATCGCTGCCCAAACGCCTCATCACCCCTTCATCCAAAGCGGCAACTTGAAAGATCCTACTCAGGGTTCCAGTGGAACTCTGTACACCAAGGTAGCGCTTTAGTTTCTCGTACCCCTCAATAGAAATACTTGTGCTGGAACCGCCACCAATGTCAATCGGCACATGGTCGGGTTCTTGATGGGACACTGCAGCCATAACCCGTTGGCGCGAAGTCATCTCAAACAAAACTGGTTTCTCCTTGCAAGGAAATTCGATCGTGAATGGTCGGAGGCCCAGTCACCAAAGAAAACCACGCCTACTGCCAACCAAACCCGCGCTGACTCGTCCATTCTGACGCTCAATCCAGATGGAAGACCTCTTCCAGCTCTGCGGTCCGGACACCGGGATATGGCTCGGCTAACGGCTCGACCAAGGGTGCCATAAACGCTTGCCATTTGGCGTATACTTCTTCCTTCCGCATGGCTGCGCGTGCCGCTTCAAGGTTTTCCGGGGTTTCCAAATATCCGAAGATCAAGCCGTCGGCGCGCATGAACAGCGAATAGTTGTGCCAGCCATTCCGGTGGAGCGCGTTAAGCATTTCAGGCCACACGGCTTGATGATGTCTTTTGTACTCATCAATTTTGTCTTGCCGAACCTTGATTAAGAATGCAACGCGCTTCATTGGAAATTCTCCGGATTAATCCCGTCTTTTACCGGTACCAATTATGTGCCGGCATTTGTGGTGTGTAGCGTTTGACGTCCAAGTTATCTTCGAGCCGCACGCTCCAATAGAGCAGTTCGTCCAACAAATCCTGACGCACAGAGCCGAGACTGGAATCTTGCGCTACGTTTTTCAATTCGTGTGGGTCCGTTTCCAGATTGTACATTTCAAGTGGAAAATCCAAATCGTAAATGAGTTTCCATTTGCCTTGTACGACTGCTCGACGAAAACCGCTCGTCGCAACCCGGGTTCCATCGAAATTGGTGCGCGCAACACCGTTGATGTAAACCGTGTCCGCGGCATCCCCAAATCTCACGTCGTCTTGTTGCCGCAAGGCGCGACCGCCGATGCCGTGCTCCATGTAAACGCTGGAAAACTCGCGCTGGCTGTAGGGTTGTCCGGTCAAATGCGGCAGCAAACTGCGACCCTGGACGCCCGCCGGAATTTCAGCGCCGATCGCTTCGCAAAGCGTTGGAAAGACATCGGTGATCGAGACGAATGCTGGATGATAACCCGGGTAGGGTTGAACCGGACCGCCAATCCAAAACATGGGGATCCGCACGCAGCATTCTGGCACTGCCAATCCCTTTCGATACAGTCCGTAATCTCCGCAGAATTCTCCGTGGTCGGCGAGATATACGACAATAGTATGATCCAACAAGTGCTTTGCCTCGAGGGTGGACACCAAGCGCTCCAGTTGATCGTCGATCAAACGCAACATGCCGCAGTAGTTCGCGCGATAACGTCGCCAGACCTGATCACATTCTGGGTGATAGTGTTTGATCGCTTGGTATTGATACTGCCATTGAAAATTCTTGTGAGCGAGCGTCTCAGGCCCGGCGGCAGGCGCAGGAATCTGATGGAGCGGAAACAGATTGAAATACGGTTCGGGTGCTTGGTAGGGACTGTGTGGCTCCGGAATGCTGACCCAGGCAAACCAGGGACCATCTTTTTCCTGACCCAACCAACTGATGGTGTCCGATATAATTCGCGCCGGGTATTGAGCTTCCACTGGAAAAGGCGTTGCGACCGGTGAGGCCCAGTGCCCAAGCTCCGTCATCCATTGATCGAAGGCGTTATCTTCCGATGTCTTCCCGGGGCGCGGCGCGCCGGAAGTGTGATCGTACAAGGTCTTGACATCGAAAACCACAGGGTCTAGGTGCGAATGGTTTTTGCCAAACAGTGCCAGTTCGTACCCTTGCTCTCGCAACACAGAAATTAGGTCTCGACCAAAGCGCGGTGTCGGGTTAGGCCAGTTGGCGATGATGCCGTTCGCCTTGGCGTACCGCCCGGTGAACATGCTGACTCGCGCCGGAATGCAGATCGGCATGGATGTGTATGCTGATCGAAACCAAACCCCGTTTGATCGGAGGCTCTCTAAGAAGGGCATTGTGTCAAGACCGAAACCTTGCCTTCGAAAAAAGTCAGCGCGTTGTTGGTCGGTCATGATGATCATAATGTTCGGTTTGGCGGTTGACATCTTGGTTGGTCCTAGTATCTGCCGTACCTTTTTACTGCGCCGATGAATGCTTCGACGTTTTCCATCGGCGTGTCGGCTTGGATGATGTGCGCTGGCGCAATCATGTAGCCGCCACCGCGACCCAGCACTTCGATTTTGCTCTTGACGTCCGCTTCGATTTCCGCCAGCGAGCCAAAGGGCAGCAGATTTTGCTGATCGATCGCGCCCCAGAATGAGAGCCGATCTCCGAATCTGCGTTTCAATTCCTCGGGGTCGTGGCCGGGCACACCGGGTTGAACGGGGTTGAAAACTTGCATTCCAACTTCGATCCAATCACCCAGAATTGGGGCAATCGCGCCATCGCTATGTTGCATGATGACGACTTGCGGGTTCACCGCTTTCAATTCGGCGTACAAATGACGATAACGCTCCTTGAAATACCGACGCCACATCTTCGGCGAGATCAACATCCCGTTTTGACCGCCGAAATCGTCACCAGCCCAAATACCATCCACACCCAGGTCGACGAGTCGCTTGCCCATCGCGAGCATGAAATTCATGCACTTGTCCAGCAAGTGCTCCACGTACGGTGCACTGAGTGCCATGTCCGCCAACAGTTTTTCCATTCCGACGAGATGGCGCGCCAAGGCAAAGATCGTCAACTCAATGTCCCCGACGATGAAATATTCACCCTTGTATCGCTCGATGTACCTCATTGCGTCGTCATATCGTCCATCCGCGAGTGGATCGGGGAAAGGAAAATCCTCTACGTCCTTGGTATCAGCAACGTACGCAAGCGGGTTCCCGAGCAACTCCATATACAGTGGACCCTGACGCATCTTCATGCCAAATTCGTTAGTGATGCAGCCGTCGTTGTCGAGCGAATGCGTGTAATTCCTTGGCAGACTAGCTCCCACAATCACGCAATCGCTACCCATCGCCATGCGCAACTCGTTGCCAGAGATGCGATAGGTCACATCCTCGAACCATGAGGTGGTGTAGTAGACCGGAACGCTGTACTTCTGACTGAATTTCTCGAGCAAATCCCGGCAAAGATCAAACTGCAGCGGGACTCGATCCGGCAAACCGTGTCTCAGCACAGCTCGAAGTACGCGTTCTCGTGAATTCATAGATCGTCCATGTGCAGCAGAAATCCCTTCTCGCGGGCTGCTTGTTGTACATCGCGCACGTCCAGCAAGTGCGGCGATGTTTTGTTGTGCACGGCGATTGTCGCGGCGATGCCAGCCACTTGCCCGGTGAGTGCCACAGCCGGAATCAACCGAGTGATGTGCCACGCATATCCTTCAGCGGAAACACAACGACCTGCCGCTAGCAAGCCCGCAACTTTTTGCGGAACCAGCGCGCCGTAAGGCACTTCCCACACAGCGCGCGTTGTGCGACAATCCGCCGCCAACCCAATCGCGTTAGCACAATGACGGTTGCGGTCTTCCGCGCACACGGTTTCTTGACCGACGATTCTCCGGGACATACGGAACTGTGCCATGGTAGGGAGAACAGCCGGGTAAAGATTCTCTCGGCTCGTCTCACTGCCCGTGACTTGCTTGCTAGCAAGTTCCTCTCTGGCAATCCTGCGGCTCGCCATTACGAAGGCGGTAACATCTCGCCCATCGGTGGCTCGATAACGTCTCCAGCCTTGTTGAATCCCTTGCTCAAATTCGGTTGTGCCGGCAGTGCGGTACATCAATAAGCTTTCCGCCGAATTGGTCGAGGCAGCTTTGCGCGCGAGCGCCAACGAGGTGTATTGATAAAGGTACGACGGGTAACTACCATGTTCCTCGCACGGCGCGCCAGCACGAAATGCAATGTCTGCATCACCGGAGGCGTCTATGACGCAAGAGGCAGTCACAACCGAGCGACCGCTCTTGTTCTCCACCTCAACGCCGATTACTGCATCTCCTTGCATGATCGGCGTGCAAGCAAGAGTGTCAAGCCACAAATCCACTGTGGATTCTTCTAACAATCGGTCAAGTGCCCAGACAAAAGTTGCTGGGTGGAAGATAACCGCAAGACGCCGATCCAGATTGCCTGCCGGGTACAACTCGGGTAAGCGCCGGTCAGGTTCTTGCTGTGTCGCGTCTTGCCACCCTGCTGGAACATGTCCTGGTCCGAACTTTGTCGAACAGCGCAACAATTCCTCGGCGATGCCAAAGGTGACCTGCTTGCCCGCGCCGTCGCACAGAGGCATATAGATCGGAACCAAGCCCGAAGTTGCAAGTCCTCCCCAGAGAATTGTCTTTTCAACTAGAGCGGTTCGCAATCCAGAGCGTGCGGTCTCAAGAGCTGCCGCAACTCCGGCAATTCCTCCTCCAATCACAAGAACGTCATAGTTCACTTTGTCCATTTTGCGCCTCGGGCAATTTACTGGGAGAAGATTCGCACCGAATTTGAATGTCCATGCGTGTGAGCTTGCCGATGCACATGTAGCCGCCGGTGTAATTCTGCCTGAGCATCTCGAAAAACGTCCTTGATCTTTTCGTGTGTCGTTGCGCTCGATGGAATCGCCAGGGTGTCCAAGTAGGTCAAGCCACCTTCAAGCAAGGTCAGCATATAAAGTGCGTCCGATGGGTTGAACAATTCCTCCTCACCAGCTATCACATACACGGGCGACGTGTGAGCCCCCCAGTTGATTGGCCACTCGTGCCAGTTCACCAAGCGACTAACGCAGCGCGCCGCAATCCATGCACTACTGCCCAAGTGTACCTTTGAATGCAGGCGTACTTGCCTAGCACCTAATTGTTGGGTTACCCGATCTACAATCGAACCATTAACCACCAATTGCAACTCGTGAATCGGCTGCGTGGAATCGACCCAGGCATCAACTTCAAGGGTCCCGCCACTCTCAGGCAGCTTAATCTCATCACCCGGCATGTGCCCTTCAACTAACAGTCCAATCAGTGGACCACTGGTGGTGAAGGTACGTCCGGCGCGCACGGCATGCGCCCAACTGGCAAAAGTGAATTCTTCGTTCCCGAGGTAGGCATAAGTCCGGATGCCTCCTATCGGCATCGTCGCTGCCATTTTGTCGGTGCCACCCACCGCGGCAAGCCGATAGCCCAGATTCAAAAGACGATACCACTCTCGCATGGGGTAATTGTCCATCGTCGGCGTGATCGTCTTGATCTCAACGCCATCCACTTTGCCCAGGACCACGTCCGCCGCGACCTCCAGATGAGGTAACGGGAAATGGGGGATAATGACGAGACCTTCTTTCTCGCGGCAGCGGTCTGCCCACTCAGCCAGAGACGATTCGATTGGGTCACCCAGATAACTCTCGTCGGGACCGGCGGTCGTCATTGGATAGACCGGAGTTCCGCGTGTACCCAGCAGGCTCATGTGCCCCAACATGTGCTGGCGGTTCTCCGTTCCCACCCAAACCAACGTATCAGGCGTACTCACACCAGAAAGAGCGCCGGTGATGTCGCCCACGTTTGTGAAAAGGTCGCCCCACTGCGTCGCCAGCAAGTTGACTAAGTTGATTCCTTCCGCCTGCGCTTCTAGCCACGCTGTCTGCGGCGATAGAAAATGCACGTGCGTATCTGCAGTCACCCACCCCTTGCTATGCCAGTCGAACGGCTGATCAATCCTGAGACGCAACTCACGCTGTCCCGGCTGGATGGTCAGATGCTGGCGCAGGGGTAGGTACTCGAAGCCCTTAACAACCTCCACATATATGTCACCCAGAGGAAGCTCAATCTGAAAGCGACCGTCTGTGTATGCGTACTCGGTCGAGCCCAGCTTGAGATCTGCCCCATAGTCCTCAAACCAATTGGGGTTGACCTCATGTCGGTGGCCATAAGGGGGCAGGTACCGACCATCGGGCGTGCGAAAGTGAACACGCACAGGCGTTACTTTCCCAGTGGCTGCATCTTCTACGGAGACGTGCACCCAGGTTTTGTCAGCAGGCAAAAATTCGACGTGAACTGCACCATCGTTGCTTGTCCCCTTGCCAGTTGCGTACACTGGGCCCAGGTCAAGCGCGTGACCGTTGACCATCAAGGTCGCGTCTGGGCTAGCAGCGATCTCTAGTCGTAAGTCACGGGTGGGCTGTGGCGGTCGCGCCTCTTCACCCCATCCCTGAAAATCCTCGATCAACCACCGCTCGTGGTCGAACGCCGGCACAGCATACTTGCGCGCGAGAATTCCCAGGTCAACGTTAGCCTCCACTTGTTCCGGTAACGCTACCTCCACCCCAGACAATGTCACGCGAAAAGCTTCCAGGCGACGGTATTGTAATGGGTGATGTTCACCATGATACAGAGTGATTCCGGCAACTGCCAGACAATCCGCACCCGTCGGCTCAAGACGCAAGCAAGCCAACTCCTTCTCGGGTTGAGGATTGCGCAAGGCATAGACCCAATATCTAATTGGCTCTGCAAAATAACTTGTTAGTTGCGCCTTCTGCGCGCGTCCCCAACCGTCACGATTATGTGGTCCCCGAAAATCCACAGGCCGGTCTTTCTGGTGCGGCAAGGCGGAAAACGCCAGATGGTTGAAAGTTGCCTGCGGTTCGTTGATCTCAAAGCGTCGCCGGATCGGCAAGCGGTGTTCAGTGCCATCGCGATAGACGAACACATAGTCAGCTAGATGCTCTCCCACCTTCAGCACTTCGCCTGGCTTGAGGTCTGGAAATTGGCGCCTAGTTTCAGGATCTATCGAGACATTGCAAAAGTGCGCGAAAACGACGAAACTTGCCTGACCTTGGGCAGGCACCTCCGCTGCAACATTCCCGCGAAGCTCTAGCCAACGCGGACCGCCCGGTGGCTCAAGAGTGAAGGGAATACCCAAGAATGTCTGCTGTCCGGCAGGCATCTTCACCAGCAGCGCCGCAAGTTCCGGATCCCAGGGAGGTGCGATTCCCTCAAGTGTTAGATTGAGCAGATCGGATAGGTCAACAGTCGTGAACTTGCTCATTGGTTACCTTTCTGCAACTCGACCGCGATGATCTCGCAAACAGAGTGCCTTTGGCGCAATGGTCAGAATGCCTGAGGTGACGATTCACAATGTCTCACGCAAGAAATCTGCGATAGCATCTTCGATGTGTGGAAAGAGGTAAAGTGGTTCTTGCGTATTCCGCCAGATTCCATGCTGCTCTCCCGGTCCGTCGAACAGATAGAGTCTGGCTGAGCGTCCTGCGCTTTGCATTCTTTCTACGATCGCCGCCGATTCTTCCGGTGCGACCAGTTTATCATTCCGACTGTGGACTGCGAGAATCGGCGGAGCATCTGGACCGACAAGTTCGGTCGGTGCACAAAACAAACGCGGAGCATGCCTTTCACGCGTCGCATCTTTGCCGTACCAACCGGGCTGTGTGGGTCCGCTGATCGATACAATCGCGCGCACGTGTTGCAATCCCAAGATAAACCCCGCAACGAGAGCCAAGAATCCTCCCGCAGATGCTCCGAGAAGTGCAACTCGCCCGAGGTCGTGCTGCTGGAGTTCCTCGTGGTTTCCGGCGCGAACCCAGCGACAAGCAGCGAGCGAGTCTTCCAGTGATGCCGGATAAGGATGGTCTGGCAACAAACGATAGTTGATGTTGACGGCGACCCAGCCCTGCTCCGTGATCCAATTGGCGATGCCTTCCATTCGCTCTTTCGAAAACTCGCGCAAAGCACCGCCATGGATCACGATGACGACTGGTCGATTGATCGCGCCGGCCGGGACATGCAGATCGAGCAATCCAGATTTTCCGTACTCTAATGCGTAAGGAATGTCCTTCAATGATTTCATCGGATATATTGAGGGCGCTTGTAGCCCGGGTCGGTGACATTGACACACTCGATCCCATAACAGCGCGCAAAATCTTCCACCAAATGACCAATGTGCCCCACCGCCAACGCAAAGTGATGCGTCGCTCCCGTCAGACTCCAATTCCCGATAAACCCGCTCACATCCGGCGCGAACCGGCAACGCGTGTTCGTGTTCCCCGTCGGCGGAATCGGACCCGGCAACGACTCCCCTTCCGCCACCACCAACCGGAACTTGCCCTGATACGTCTGGGTCAGTCCGACGCAGGTGATCGGTCCATTTTTGATTTGGAACTCGACCCCGACCCCATAGCCCCGCTTGCCATGGTAGACGCTCAGACTGCGCAAGACCGGTCGTCCCTGCGCCACGCCCACATGGTGCGGTCCATCGTGCCCGACCAGCACAATGTCGTGCTCAAAGTCGCAGGGATGAATCTCGGCAAAACTCCCGCCCGCCTCCAACCGGTCCGCCATCAACATCGCCACACAGTTCTTGACGTCGTATTCGCCCGCAATCGGAAAGCCCTGCCCCGTGAGCAACGAACTCCCGACAATCATCGTCGCACCCAGCCGCTCGTAGGCATTGTTGTTCAGCCCGCGATAATAGTACGCCAGGCCCGTCAGATCGAACCGTCGGATCAACTTGTCAATCCCGCACGCGACCCGCGCGGCCCATTCGACATCCTCTTTCTTGGCGGGACCCGCGATGGGGTCTGCGCCGGGTGGCGGAAAATCGAACAGGGCATACACCTCGTCCAGTTTGCGGGCAACCTCGGGCTCGGTGACTTCGTCCACGCAGACCTGCAGGTCATCCATTTCGATGTGCTCGCAGTGGAGACCAAAGTAGGCTTCGAACATGGTGGGGTCGGAGTTCATGTCGAGCATGCCTTCGTAGGTATGCCCCATCAGCCCGATGCGCGCCCTATGCACCGTCGCATACGCCCGCGCCACCTTGCACCAATCAAATATGCGCTGCCACGTCGAGTCATCATACAACAAGCCAACGATCATTCCGGCGGGCTCAACACTAACGCGGCGCAAGGCACAACATAGCTCGGGCAAGCCCGGTCCCTGATCGTGTTCCAGTTGCATGGCAGTCGTCCCGTTCTTATAGTCCATCGCACTGGTGGGCTGCAAGGCGACGATGACTATAGGAACATTGGCTCGCTGCACGACGGGGACGACACTGGAACTGATGGCGTAGGTACTCACGTAGCAGATCAAAAAGTCAATGCCCTCGCGCCGGAACCGGTCGCCTGCCGCTGCGGCCGATTGAGAATTGTCCGCGAGCCCGCCGGAGACAATGTCGAATCCCTTCTCGCGCAGGCGGTTCTCAAAGTACGTTTGATAACCGATCAGTTTTTCGCGGAGACCTGGAAACTGACTCCAGTACGCCCACAATCCACAGCCGAACACGCCGATTTTTGCGCTCCCGTAATTGCGCTTGAAAAGTTGATCGAACGTAACTGCCGAGGCGAACGGTTCTGACTGCTCAGGCATGGTTTCCTCCTATTGCGAGAATTCACTTGCTACGGTTGGTCTTTAACCCGCGCAGCGCGCGTGATGGCTTGGAGGTTTTCGAGCGGTGTTTCGAGTGGGATGGCGCACTCGGGACCGACGATGTTCACGCCGGCTTGAATCGCCTCACGTGTTTGCCGGTTGACGGTCTCTACGGTTCCCTTGAACAAAACCTCCGGATTGTTGATGTTCCCGACAAGGGAGATCCTCCCCGCGACCCGTGCGACTGCTTTTTTCGCATCCACTTTGGAATCGAAATGGAATGCGTCAAAGCCTGACGTGCAGATGTCGTCCAGCCGGTCAAACGTATTGCCACAAATGTGCAGTACGGTTGGACAGCCAAGCCGCTGCGTCAGTTCGCGGTGGATCGGCAAGAGAAACTCCCGGTACATCCGCGGGCTGACTAGATCGCCGGTCGCATGATCGGCGATGCAGAGCACATCCACTCCCGCACGAATCTGTGCAATGCCGAACAAAAGGGTGATTTCCTTTAACCGATGTAGAAACTGGCGGACCTTATCCGGTTCGAGTTTGCTCTCGATCAAAAAATCCTGGAGTCCTTGGGTGAGGTAAGCCAGTGTCCAGGGACCCATGACTTTGCCCACAATCGCGACTCGCTCGCCGTACTGCCTCCTTAGAATGCGAATTGCATCGAGGACCGCCTGGGTAGATGACCGGTCGAGAAAATCGGGCGGGATGCGAACCTGGTCGGGTTCCGCCCACGGATGTTGTCGCTCAACCGGCATGTTTGTCCGGTCTCCCCAGTCGACAGCACACCCAAGTGCATCCGCTTCTGCCTGGACGCTGAAGTAGGGCATGATAGCATCGTATCCAAGTATGGTGTGAGCCCCCGCCGCTAGAAGGGCCATCTTTTCGCCATCGAAGTGCACATCTGGAAAAAATGCGCCGGTGATCTCCATCTGCTCGACATTCGCGACGGACGTCACCGAACCGACGGGAGTGCAGTCCACGCGCCCGCCGAGAAGGCCGGCGAGGAAACGGCGTTTAGGGGTTAAGGGATAGGTAGCCCGAATCATCTTATCGGATATGTTGAGGGCGTTTGTAGCCCGGGTCGGTAACATTGACACACTCGATCCCATAACAGCGCGCAAAATCTTCCACCAGATGACCAATGTGCCCCACCGCCAACGCAAAGTGATGCGTCGCTCCCGTCAGACTCCAATTCTCGATAAACCCGCGCACATCCGGCGCGAACCGGCAACGCGTGTTCGTGTTCCCCGTCGGCGGAATCGGTCCCGGCAACGACTCCCCTTCCGCCACCACCAGCCGGAACTTGCCCTGATGGGTCTGGGTCAGGCCAATGCAGGTGATCGGACCATTTTTGATTTGGAACTCGACCCCGACCCCATAGCCCCGCTTGCCATGGTAGACGCTCAGACTGCGCAAGACCGGTCGTCCCTGCGCCACGCCCACATGGTGCGGTCCATCGTGCCCGACCAGCACAATGTCGTGCTCAAAGTCGCAGGGATGAATCTCGGCAAAACTCCCGCCCGCCTCCAACCGGTCCGCCATCAACATCGCCACACAGTTCTTGACGTCGTATTCGCCCGCAATCGGAAAGCCCTGCCCCGTGAGCAACGAACTCCCGACAATCATCGTCGCACCCAGCCGCTCGTAGGCATTGTTGTTCAGCCCGCGATAATAGTACGCCAGGCCCGTCAGATCGAACCGTCGGATCAACTTGTCAATCCCGCACGCGACCCGCGCGGCCCATTCGACATCCTCTTTCTTGGCGGGACCCGCGATGGGGTCTGCGCCGGGTGGCGGAAAATCGAACAGGGCATACACCTCGTCCAGTTTGCGGGCAACCTCGGGCTCGGTGACTTCGTCCACGCAGACCTGCAGGTCATCCATTTCGATGTGCTCGCAGTGGAGACCAAAGTAGGCTTCGAACATGGTGGGGTCGGAGTTCATGTCGAGCATGCCTTCATAGGTGTGCCCCATCA
>Ga0315274_10005626_pt1 | contig 18322 bp, 12 predicted proteins | sample YL17G02_20_MG_FD_203700 | JGI IMG/M metagenome (GOLD analysis project Ga0315274, IMG submission 203700) | Sediment microbial communities from Yellowstone Lake, YNP, Wyoming, USA - YL17G02_20 | ecosystem: Environmental > Aquatic > Freshwater > Lake > Sediment | place: USA: Wyoming | collected...
CCGGTCTATGTCGAAATGAAAGACACGCTGGTCCACATGTTCGGGACAGAGGCCTGGCGCAGGCTGCACCGAGCGTTGCGCGACCATCCCCTGGCGAAAAGGTAGGGCCGACGCGGACCCGGTCGGCGGGGCCGATGCGGTCGGCGGGGCCGATGCGGTCGGCGGGGCCGATGCGGTCGGCGGGGCCGATGCGGTCGGCGAGACCCGGATTCCTTCGCCTCCCTTTTTGTGACCGCGGCGCGGACCGGGTCCGGGACCGCGATTGTGCACGGCGCCACCTCACGGGCCGTCTCGAAGGCGTCGCCCTCATGTCAATTGCGACCAGACACCTCTCCAAGCGCTTCAACCTTTACGGTCGCCCCCTGCACCGGTTCAAGGAATGGCTCACGCTGGGCAGACGATCCTACCACACCCCATTCTGGGCGCTCCGAGACGTGAACCTGGAAGTGCCCACAGGGACGGCGATGGGCATCGTCGGGCCGAACGGGGCGGGCAAGAGCACGCTCCTGAAGATCATCACGGGCACCCTGTTCCCGACTGACGGGGAGGTGGAGGTGGAGGGTCGCGTGGCCGCGCTCCTGGAACTGGGCACGGGGTTCCACGCGGAGTTCACGGGGCGCCTGAACATTCACCTCAACGGCAAGATGCTCGGACTGAGCGACGAGGAGATCGCCGAGCGCCTCCCTGACATTATCCGGTTTTCGGAACTGGGGGACTTCATCGACCAGCCGATTCGCACGTATTCGTCGGGCATGGTGCTGCGGCTTGGGTTCTCAATCGCTTCGTGCGTGGACCCGGACGTCCTGATCATCGACGAGGCGCTGAGCGTAGGCGACGCTTACTTCTCGCAGAAGTGCGTCCGCCGCATCCGGGAGTTCCGCGAAGAGGGGAAAACGATCCTTTTCGTCTCGCACGATCCCATGGCGGTGATGACGCTCTGCGACCGGGCCGTGTTCCTGGAACACGGCTCGGTCCAGCAGGTTGGCGCTCCGGAGGAGGTCCTGGATTTCTACAACGCCCGCATCGCCCAACGGTCCGCGTCCGGCACGACGCAGATTCTCGTGCGCGACCCGTCCGACGCCGGCGCGATGGGCACACAGCGCGCGGGGAATTTCCGCGCGCTGATATGCCAGGCGCAGCTGCGCAACGCCGAGGGGAGGCTCAGCGAGATCCTCACCAGCGGCGAACGGGCGTCGCTCGCCCTCAAGATCCTTTTTCTGGAAGACATCGCCTCTCCGACGGTTGGCGTGCTCTTTCGCAACCGGCTCGGCATCGAAGTCTTCGGCGTTAACACGGCCGGGCTTGGCCGGGACCTGGGGCGCTTCCGAGCGGGCGAAGTCGTGGACGTAACCTTCGATTTCCCGCTGGACTTGGGGCCGGGGGACTACTCCGCCACGGTGGCCGTGCATCTCGATGAAAGCCATCTGGTCACGAATTTCGATTGGGTTGACAAGGCCTGCCGTTTCCGCGTGATGCCCTCCACCGATTTCCGATTCTACGGGATGGCTCGACTCTGCCCAAAGCTGCGCGTCTCGGAGCCCAGACCCTCCGACATCGACGTCCCGGCCATTCTTACGGCGGTCTTCGGGCAACCGCCGGGCCGGCTGGATTCCGGATGCGAGTGCGATCCTTGGTTCCTGGACGGCTGGGTAGTGGCGGACGGGGTCCGTGAGGCGGACGGGGTCCGTGAGGACGAAACAAAGAAGGGCCGCGACGCGGACCGGGTCCGCGACCGCCTCCGACGGTTGGACGGCAAAGGGAGATTCCTTTTCCGGCCGACCTCGACTCGGATGGCGGTGGAAACCACGGCACGGACCGGATCCGCGGTCTCCCGTGACGAGGTCGCCGGGGACGGTCGACGAACCGCCGACCGGACGGGGGCGGACGCCGTCGGTCTGAGACTTGCCTGGCTCGGCGGGAGCGTTGCGGGCGAGCCGGGGGAGAGCGGTCTTTTCACTTTCCCCCTGCCGGCGGACCTGATCGGGCGTTTGCAGGTCTTCTCGCTCATACGGACCGGGTCCGCGGCCGTCACGCCCGAGAAGCCAGGCCCCCCCCCTTCCGGCCCCGGGATCTTATCGATCTATTCCTCTCCGGAACGAACGCCATGAAACGCTATGACCCGAAGAGAATCGTGGACAACCTCAGCGGCCCCCATAGGCCCGAAGACCTAGCCCTGCCGGCCCAACACCCGCTTCCATCCACTGGAAGCGGCATTGAGATGGGAGCCGAGGGGCGTGCACCGGCCGATGAGACTGCGGGGGAGGAAGAACGGGATCGCGTTTCCGAAAGCACGGACCCCGCGCGTCGCGGCGAAGGGTCCGTCCGCCCTTTCCAGTATCTCAACGATCTGGTTCTCCCGGCAATGGAGGCGAGTGTTCATATCAACCAAATCCCGCCGGGGACGCGATTCGGATTTCTCAAGCGGCTCCTTCACCGGATGCTTCGTCTGATCAGCGCTCCGCAAGTGGATTTCAATTCCCATGCGAGCCAGGCCCTTCGGATTCTCACCCAGCACGCGGAAGCCCTGGATCGATACGTGGGCGAGCAGATCGAGAGGGTGCGGCGCGAAACGGACGAGCGCACCCAAGCCCAGCACGAGTACGTCGCCCGGACGGGCGAGGAGATGGTGACGAAGACCCAGGCGGCGGTGCAAGAGGCGCAGAAGCAGATGGTGGCGGAGACGCAGAAGGCCGTTCAGGAGGCCAACGCAAGGCTCGTGGCGGAAACGCAGAGAGTCGTCCACGAGGCGGACCGGCGCACCCTTGAGACGGTCAGGGCGTCCGAGAAGCGCATCGAGAACTTCTCGCGGGAACATCTCGACGACCTGTCGGGGAAGATGCGGCATCTTTTCGGACTTTTCCAGAACGAACTGCGGCGCGTGGCGGAGGCGGACCCGTCCGCCGTCGCGAGCCCGTCGTCAGCACGGCCCCCGTCCGCGCCTTTCACGGTCCGGCCGGAGGCGGACGGGGTCCGTGAGGCGGACGGGGTCCGTGAGGCGAGCAGCTTTGTTGACGACGCGGCTTACCAGGTCTACGAGGACAGCTGGCGCGGGTCCGCCGAAGACATCCGCGCGTGGCAGGACGAGTACGTCCAGTTGCTCGCGCACCACCTCGAACCGCTGCCCGAGGAGAAGCGGCTGGTTCTCGACGTGGGTTGCGGACGGGGGGAATTCCTTCGAGCGCTGAAAGAGGCGGGCTATGAAGGGAGGGGCGTTGATGTCAATCGCGTGTTCGTGGAAGAGGGGCGTGCGGCGGGGCTCGAGGTGGAGGAGGCGGACGCCGCCGCCTACCTGGAGAGACAACCCGACGGACGGTTCGGCGCTATGGTTGCCTTCCAGGTGCTGGAGCATTTCGCGCCGGCCGTGCTGCGACGCTTCATTGACCTAGCGGCCGCCAAGCTCGCTCCGGGAGGCGTCGCCCTCTTCGAGACCTTGAACCCGGGGACCTTCGCCGCCTACCGCTGGTACCTGATGGATCTGACCCACCAGCGTTTCCTCGTTCCGGACACCTTGCGTTTCGCCTGCGAATGCGCCGGCCTCGAACACGTAGAGACGCGATTCGTCCACCCTGTGGCGGAGTGCGAGAAACTTCGCGAAACGGGCGGCGACGCCGAGCGTGAGAACATCCGGAGACTGAACGATCTCCTATTCGGGAACCAGGATTATCTCATGCTGGTGCGCAGACCGGTTCCGGCGGACAGGGTCCGTGAGGCGGACGGGGTCCGTGAGGCGGACAGGGTCCGTGAGGCGGACAGGGTCTGTGAGCCGGGCCCCGCGCCGGCCCCGCCGGCCGCCGTCTCTTGAGCGGGGACGACAAGAACAGCCGAGGGCGGCTGTTCCACAAAGACCCAAGCGCACCGGGAAGGATGAAGGCGGAAGGATGGGATTCCGCCTTCCTCGTGGGCGAAGGTCGCCGAAGGCGCACGAGTCCAACGGACCACGGTGAGGGAACATGCAGGATCCCGGCGCCCCCACGTCTCTCACAGCCGAGGGCGGCTGTGCCACACCCACAGCCAAGGGCGGCTGTGCCACACCCGCAGCCGAGGGCGTCTGTTCGACTCGCGCCGCCGAGGGCGGCTGTGCCACTCCCTCGCGCCGCGACGGACGCCGTTCGCTTCGCCCTTCTGAGCCGGTCGCGCTGGGGGCGGTCAGTTTTTTCCCGGCGTTCGCGCCTCCTCGCTCGGGCGGCGAGATGCGGCTGTGGCATCTCTACACGCGGCTCGCGAACCTTGGGTTTCGCGTGCGGATGGCGACCGCGACGCATCCCTTCGTCGAACCCGAAACGATCCGGCACAATGAACTGTGCGAGGAGCGCCGCGTTCCGAAAACCGTGGCGCATCATCGCTTGCACCAGGTGATGGAGCGCGTACTGGGCCAGGGCGAATGCTCCGGCGTGGTGGTCGCCATGGCGGCGAGGTTCCACAAGCCCTTTGTGGAACGGGTTCGGGAGATCGTCGCCACGAGCAGGATTGTCGTCTTCGAGTACCCCTTCCCCCTGGGGCCTCTCTTCCCGTACCGAAGCAAGGATCGGCCGTTCCTCGTCTACAACGCCTACAACGTCGAGAGCGCGCTTCTGAGGGAAACCATGCGGGGGATGCCCGGGCGTCTGGCGGCCCGGTGGCTCGCCCGCCATGAGCGGATTCTCGGGCGGCGCGCCGACCTGGTCTTCGCGTGCAGTCACGAAGACGCGGACGCCCTGGCGACGCGCTGCGACATCGATCCCACGAAGATCTACATCGTTCCCAACGGCGTGGAGATGACGCGGATTGCGCCCGTTGACCTGGCCGACGACGAATCCGCGGCCCAGGCGCGACGCCGGCTGGGTCTTGCGCCGGAAACTGCCGTGGCTCTCTTCCTGGGAAGCCAGCACCCTCCCAACATCGAGGCGGCCCGGTTCCTGATCGAGAAGGTCGCCCCGCGCCTCCCGGAGACTGCGTTCCTGGTCGCAGGATCCGTCTGCGAGGGACTGCTGCTGCAAGGCGCGGAAGCACGGACCCCGTCCACCGTCCGCAACGTTCGTCTGCACGGCAAGTTCGAGGAGGAAGAGAAACGCGTTCTGATGCGCGCGGCGACGGTGGCCGTAAACCCGGTCTTTTCAGGCTCGGGCACGAATCTCAAGATGCTGGAGTTCTTCGCCGCCGGGCTGCCGGTCGTCTCCACCCAAAGAGGCGCGCGGGGGCTTGCCGCGCGCGACGGCCAACAGCTGGTCTTGGCCTCCGCCGAGAACTTCGCCGAGACGCTGGAGGACCTGCTTGCGGACCGAGAGAAGCGCATAACTATCGGGCGAGCCTCGCGGCGGCTGGCCGGCGAGCGCTACGATTGGGACCACATCGCCGAAGCGGAAGCCGAGATCCTCCATCACAAAACGCACCGGCGCGTCCTCGTCCTCAACGACTATCCGATGACGCCCGTCTCGACCGGAGGGACGGTGCGCCTTTTCAATCATTACCGCGAAGTGGCCCGCGAGGCCAACGTGACCGTCCTGACCCAGACGCAGGACGCCGCCTACCGCCGCCAAGCGCCCGCTCCCGGACTTGAGGAGATCAACATTCCGGAAACCCGCCTGAACCGTCTGGGCCGCAAGGCCCTCTCCGCCTTGGTGGGCGTGGCGACCGATGACGTGGTCGCCTACCTCACCGTCGGCTGGAACCGCGCCATGCGGCGAGCTTTCGAGCGAGAGAGCCGTTTCGCTCGCGCCGTCGTCCTGAGTCATCCCTTCATGGTTCCTCTTCTCCGCCGGAAGTACGAGGGCGCGGACCCGGTCCGTGCCGCCGTGATCTACGAAAGCCACAACGTGGAGGCGCACTTGAAGGAGCAGCTTTACGGGGACGGATTCTGGGGTCGGTGGGGGGCGGCTCGCGCGCGCGCCTGTGAGCGGGAAGCCGTGGGACGGGCGAGGGCGCTCGCCTCCTGTTCGGAGGAGAACAATGAGCGCTTCCGCCGTCTGTACCCAGAAGAGACCCGGCGCCTGGAGGACGTCCTTGTTGTGCCCAACGGCGTGAACTGCGCGGCCCACCAGGACCTCTCCGCCCAGGAGCGGAGAGCTCTGAAACGGCAGGCGGGGCTGTCGGACAATCCGATCGCCATCTTCGTGGGCAGCGGTCATCCTCCCAACGTCGAAGCGGCGCGGCATATCGTCGAGACGCTGGCGCCGGACCACCCCGACGTTCTTTTCATGATCCTGGGAGGCGCCTGCTGGCCTTTGAAGTCTCTGCTCACGCGCCCCGCGCGCCCGCGCCCGGGCAACGTCCTCTTCTTCTTCGAGCAGAGCGAAACAACCAAGAACCGCCTGCTCGACATGGCCGACATCGCCCTGAACCCGCTGACAAAGGGCTCGGGCGTCAGCCTCAAGGCTCTGGACTACCTCGCCGCGGGAACGGCAGTGGTGACGACCGAGATCGGCATGCGCGGGGTGAAAGCCGAGAATGGCGTGCACGCGGTGATCTGCCCCCTTGAGCAGTTCAGCCGGGAGATCGCCCGCCTTGCCGGGAATCCGGGGGTCTGCCACCAGATGGGCGAGCGCGGGCAGCGCCTCGCTCGGGAAGTCTACGATTGGTCCGTCACGACGCAGCCCTTCATAGACGCCTTGGTACGGTTCCTGGCGCCCTGAAAGAAGAAAGCCCATGTGTTTTGTGGGAACTATCCCCCTTGACGCCTCTCGTCTCAACTGCTACCATGCGCCGTATCCCGGGTCGCGGAAGCGGGCGGGACCGGACCTGTGTCGTTCCGTCCGGATCGGCGGAACGGGATGACCCGACCGAGCGGGGAGTCGTCGGGGGCCAAGGGGGCTCGCGAAGGTTCCCGGCGCCAGAGTGTGGAACAGCCGCCCCCGGCTGCCAATAGCTCCTCAAGGGAACAGGCGGATTTCCGCCGGAAAGGAACAGACAGAATGCCCAGCAAAAACGATCGCGGATTCGGCACCAAGGCGCTCCATGCGGGCCACGAGCCGGACTCATCTACGAACGCTCGCGCCGTGCCGATTTACCAGACGACCTCCTACGTCTTCAACTCCGCCGAACACGCCGCCAATCTCTTCGGCCTGAAGGAGTTCGGCAACATCTACACCCGCATCATGAACCCCACGACCGACGTTCTGGAGAGACGGCTAGCCGCCCTGCACGGCGGCGTCGGCGCATTGGCCCTGGCGTCGGGACAAGCGGCCGAGACGATGGCGATTCTCAACATTGCCTCGGCGGGACAGAATATTGTCTCGACGACGTACCTCTACGGCGGGACCTATAACCTCTTCCACTACACGCTGCCGAAGCTCGGTATCCAGGTGCGATTTGTGGAATCGTCCGACCCACGTGATTTCGAAAAAGTCATCGACGACAAGACCCGGCTGGTCTTTACCGAATCGATCGGCAATCCGAAGAACAATGTGGACGACTTTGAGGGTATCGCCGCCGTCGCCCACCGCCACGGCATCCCATTCGTCGTCGATAACACCGTCTCGCCCCTAATCTTCGATCCGTTCGCGCACGGCGTGGACGTCGCCGTCTATTCGCTGACGAAATTCATCGGCGGCCACGGCAACTCCATCGGCGGCGCCATCGTCGATTCCGGCAAGTTCGACTGGAAAGCGAGCGGCAGATTCCCCGAATTCACCCAGCCCGATCCCTCCTATCACGGTCTGGTCTTCTGGGACGCCTTCGGGCTTCACGACCAGGCGCTTGTCCGCGGCGCGGGCTTCATCTTCAAGGCTCGCCTTCAAGTCCTTCGCGACACGGGGCCGTGCATCTCCCCCTTCAACGCGTTCCTCATTCTGCAAGGAATCGAGACGTTGCACCTGCGGATGCCGCGCCATTGCGAAAACGCGCTGAAAGTGGCCCAGTGGCTGGAGAAGAATCCGGCTGTCGTTTGGGTGAATTATCCCGGACTCAAGAGTCATCCCGACCACGCCCGCGCGGCGAAGTATCTCACGGGCGCTTTCGGAACCCCCAATTACGGCGCGATTCTCGGCTTTGGCATCAAGGGCGGAAAAGAGGCCGGAGTGAAGGTCATCGAGGCCGTCCGATTGTTCAGCCACCTGGCGAACGTCGGCGACGCCAAGAGCCTGATTATTCATCCCGCCTCGACGACGCATCAGCAACTTTCGGTTGAGGAACAGCTTTCCACCGGCGTAACGGAGGATTTCATCCGCCTTTCGGTCGGCATCGAGGATATCGACGACATCATCGCCGATCTGGATCAGGCGATCCGGGCCTCGCAGGGGTAGGAGGCCGTTCCCCGGAGTGAAGGCCGCCCGGGGCGACGGTCGAGAGGAATGCGGAATGCGGAGTGCGGAACGCGACGCGGGCGAGGGCGGACGGGGTCCGTGAGAGGAGAGCGGGGGTTTCGGGTCGCGGGTTCCGGCTTCCTGGCGGGGATCTGTGGGAATGGCGCGATATGAGGGAGAAGAAAACCGACGGGCTAGGGTTCGTTGAGACGCAGAGCGTGGTTCTGTGCCACGAGGGGCTTCCCCTCGACAGCGGGGAGACGCTCGGCCCGATCACGGTCGCTTACGAGACCTATGGGACGCTCAGCGAGAAGCGGGACAACGTCATCCTGGTGTGCCACGCCCTTTCGGGAGGGGCCCACGCCGCCGGCTGGCACGAGGGCGCTCGCAAGCCGGGATGGTGGGACTGCATGATCGGGCCGGGAAAAGGCTTCGATACCGACAAATACTTCGTCCTGTGCTCCAACAACCTGGGAGGATGCTACGGAACTACAGGCCCGTCGTCGATCGATCCCGCCACGGGAAAACCGTACGGCCTGAGCTTCCCGGTCGTCACCATCCGCGACATGGTCAACCTCCAGGCGCGCCTGCTGGACCACCTGGAGATCCCGTCCGTTCTCACCGTCACGGGAGGGTCGATGGGGGGCATGTTGGCCCTCCAGTGGGGCGTGGCTTACCCCGAGCGGGTGCGTTCAACGATCGTGATCGCCGCGAGCCACGAGCATTCGCCCCAGCAGATTGCCTTCAACGAAGTGGCTCGCCAAGCGATCATGGCCGATCCGGCGTGGAATCACGGCGACTATTACGGGACGGAGGGTCCGCGTCTGGGTCTGGGGGTGGCGCGCATGGTGGGTCATATCACCTACTTGTCCGACAGCGGCATGCAGCGCAAGTTCGGACGCCGACTTCAAGACAGAGAGCGTTACGGCTATGATTTCTCGCAGGATTTCGAGGTCGAGAGCTACCTGCGCCACCAGGGCCAGAGTTTCGTCGAGCGTTTTGACGCGAATTCGCTCCTGTATCTGAGCAAAGCGCTGGACTACTTCGACCTGACCCAGGGATTTCCATCCCTGACCGAGGCCTTCGAGCGGGCGCGCGGCCCCTACCTGCTGATCGCCTTCTCCTCGGACTGGCTTTACGCGCCGGAGCAGGTCAAGACCATCGCCAAGGCGATTCGCCGAGCCGGCGGCGACGCCACCTACTACGAGATCAGCAGCGACTATGGCCATGACGCCTTCCTGCTCGATTACGCTCGTCAGGAGCCGCTGGTTCGCCCGTTCCTGGCCCGAGTTTACGAGGCCGCTGAGGGGAAGCATGCCGGGGCAAACGCACAATAAACCGGGAATCGATCGCTGGATCGTCGAGCACGCGCCCGAAGGGGGACGGGTCTTGGACATTGGGTGCGGCGAGGGCGATCTGCTGGCGCGGCTCGTGAGCGAATGCGGCGTCCACGGGACCGGAATCGAGCTCTCGGAGGAGTGCGTCGTCAAAGCGGTCGAGAAGGGTCTTCCGGTCCATCACGGCAACGCCGAAGAAGGGATGGATCATTACGCCGACGGGACTTTCGACTTGGTGGTCATGAGCCGCACGATTCAGGAGCTGGAGGACCCCCTGGGAATGATGCGAGAGGCTTTTCGCATTGGGAAGCGGGTGGCCGTCGTTTTCCCAAATTTCGGCCACTGGCGGATACGCAGACACCTTGCTCTGGGGGGACGGGCGCCCCGCACCCGCACCTTCCCCTACACGTGGTACAGATCCCCCAACCGCCACTTCTTCACCATCGCGGACTGGGAGGACTTGTGCGCGCAGGAGAAATGGCATTGCCGCGATCGCGCCTTTCTCGCCAAGGGGTGCAGGATCCGCTTCCTGCCCAACTTGCGGGCGGAAGTGGCCATGTACTTGATGGACTCTCGGGGATGACCGCGCGGCCGTCAAGAACGGCTCCCCCGGGCAAACGGAGGATAGCAGGGCGGAGCGCCCGCTGTCCAATCGCTGCGAAAATGAGCGTCTTCGCTAGGAACAGGGAGCGACCATGTCCAGGCTTTTCGGCAGTATAACGGACACCATCGGCGGTACGCCTCTCGTCAGACTTGACCGCGTGGCGCGGGCGCATAACGCCGTCGCGCACGTCTATCTCAAACTCGAATTCATGAATCCCCTCGGCTCGGTCAAAGACCGCATCGGCCTTGCAATGGTTGAAGCCGCCGAACGCCAGGGGCGGATCATTCCCGGCGAGACGACCCTGATCGAGCCGACGAGCGGCAACACCGGCATCTCCCTCGCCTTCGTCGCGGCCGCCAAGGGCTATCGCCTTATTCTCACCATGCCCGACACGATGAGCATCGAGCGGCGCAAAATCCTCAAGGTCCTCGGGGCTGAACTCGTCCTGACGGAAGGAACGCTGGGGATGAGAGGCGCCATCGCCAAAGCCGAGGAACTCGCCCGAGGAACGGAGGACAGTTTCATCCCCCAGCAGTTCGAGAACCCCGCCAACCCCGAGATCCACCGTAAGACCACTGCCGAGGAAATCTGGAGCGACACCGAGGGCAAGATCGACGTCTTCGTGGCGGGAGTCGGCACCGGCGGCACGATCACGGGAGTCGGCCAATGCATCAAACCGCGCAAGCCTTCGGTCCGGATGATCGCCGTCGAACCCGCTTCTTCGCCCGTCTTATCGGGGGGCAAACCAGGATCACACAGGATCCAGGGCATCGGCGCCGGGTTCGTCCCCGGCGTGCTCGACGTCTCCCTCCTCGACGAGATCATCACCGTCGAGGAGTCGGGCGCGGGCGAGACGGCGCTCGAAATCAACGAGCAAGAGGGGATTCCGGTCGGGATCAGCAGCGGGGCGGCGGCCTGGGCCGCTCTCCAGGTGGCGGCCCGCGGGGAGAACCGTGGAAAGATGATCGTCGCGATCGCCGCCTCCTGCTCTGAACGCTACCTTTCGACATGGCTGTTCGACGCGCTCGAGGGTTGAGGCAAGGGGCCGCAGGAACGTCATGGCAGAGGTCTGCGGCGAAGGGATCCTGTTCGCGTTGCGCGTTCTGAGGGAAAAACGGGAGATATGGATTCGGGCGGGTCTGCTCGTCGGATCCGCAGCGCTGGCTGTGGCGTTCTTCAGCCGGGTCGGCCACGTGCGATTCGAAGGGAACGTGGTCGTCTTTGTCTGGGGCCGCCTGAGCGGGTACTGGGTCAAGTGGACAACCGTCTCGGCTCTCGCCATTCTGCTGGCGCTGCTCTGCGTCCCCTCGGCCTGGGTTCGAAGAGGGCTTCGGAGCGTCCCAGGCGGTGCGGCGACCTTGCCCGTCGCTCTTTTTCTTCTGGGCGAGGGCGCCGCCGTTCATTCGTTCTACCCGGATGCTTTCATCGTCCTCACCGCCTGCATCGCGATCTCAGCCCTTCTGTGGGGCTTTCGCCGTGAGATCGCGAGGCTCGTAGACGGCGCGCCGGCCGGGGCCGCGTCTCTGTCATGGACGCCCTGGGCCGTCGTGGTGGCGGCGGGTCTCGCCGCGCGGGCGCTGAACGCCTTCGTGTTCCTGGGACATCCTTACGTCATCGACAGCTACGCCCGTCTCGCTCACGCCCACATCTGGAACATGGGACGGTGGTTCCTGCCCTGTCCCCCAAATTGGGAGGACTTGGTCCGGACCTGCATGGCCTACGACGGGTCTCGGTTCTACTCGCAGTACTTGCCCGGCGGCATTCTTATCAGTTTCCTGGGACTGAAGACGGGGTGGACTCCCTGGCTGCACGCCTTTTTCGCCGCGGGCGTCGCTGCCATGACCTATCTCAGCGGGCGCCGCATCTGCGACCGCGGGACGGCTCTCCTCGGGTCGGCTCTATTGTTGATATCCCCCTGCTTCCTTCTCCTTGGCGCCTCCTTCATGGACCATGTGCCGACGGCGTTCTTCCTGATGACGGCCTTGTGGCTTGGGCTGCGGGACCTGGCCCGCCCCGGGCCCTGGAACGCGGCGGCGCTGGGCTTTTGTGTGGGGTGCGCCTGCATCACGCGGCCTCTCACGGCGCTGGGGTGGTGTGGGCCTCTTCTCGTGGTCTGGACGATCGGGCGGCGGCGCACGTTCCGGGGACAGTGGCGCGCGTGGTGGGCGCCCCTTCTTGCCTGGGCGGTTCCCGTGGCGTTCCTCCTGTTCTTCAACTTCAAGACAACGGGGAATCCGTTCCGGTTCGGCTACTCGGTGGCGGATCCCCGAATGCACAGTCTCGGGTTCACGGCGGCCAACGGCCACACTCCAGCCCGGGGACTGGCGCAGCAGCTTAGCAACCTCGACTCTCTCTCCCACTGGCTTTACTTCTGGCCCATCACGTCTTTCTTCTTCATCCTCTTTCTTTTCCTGAGCGGTTCGGATCGGAGAAACGATCGTCTCTTGCTGCTGCCGGTTTTCGGGACGCTGTTGTGCTATTTCTTCTACCCATACCAGGATTTCGGGTTCAGTCCGCGATTCTTGCTCGAAAGCGCGCCGCTTCTCGCGCTTCTGACGGCGCGAGGAATCGTCCGCTTCGTGGATTTCGGGCGAGAACACTGGGCGACGACCGAGCCGCGCATGTGGCCGCGCGCGGCGTTCGCCGTCCTCCTGGGTCTATCTTCTTGCGCGGTGTACCCGGCTTGGGAAGTGTTCTCCCGTTTCGGCCGCGAGGCGGCCGTCAGCGTGAATGAAGCGGCGCCCCTGTTTCGGGCTCTGTGTCAAGACGAGAAGGCGAGCGTCTTCGTGACGGAAGACTGGCGCCAGCACGCCATTCTCGCCAACGTGCTCTCCCGCGGCGGGGCGGAATTTCTGCTGGACGCGGATCCCCAGGGACGCATGGCAACCATGGCGCGTCATCCGGGCCGCCGCTTTTTCCTTGTTGGCGGCACATGCTCGCCGGGAGGTCTACAGGTGTGGCCGATCGACCCGGATACGGGACAGCCGGTGTTTGGGGAGGTCCCCGCGGAACGAAGGCCCGAGCCGGATTCCCCTTGAATATCGGGAAGAAAGCAAGAATACTCCCGTGGAAAGAAGCGAACGCAGGGGTTCGCGCAAGTGGGAACGGAAGAGTTCGCTCGGGAAAGGAGTATGTCCGTGCCGCGACGCACAAATCGTCGAACGTTTCTCAAGGGAACCTTGCTGACGCCGGCCGCGGCCGCGTTGTCCCTTCACACCGCCATGGCGGACGCCGAGGTCCGGGACGAGGGGACAAAGTCGGCCCCAGCGGGGGACTCAAAGAACGCCGGGGACGCACTGCCGTGCGGCCGGATCGGCAATCTCCAGGTGAGCCGGTTGCTGCTGGGAGGCAATCTGCTTACGCACTATACGCACAGCCGCGACCTGCAGTACGTTTACAGTCTCGCGGCGCACTACAACACGGACGAGAAGGTCCTCGAGACGCTGGCGCTCGCGGAACGGCACGGAATCAACACAGTCAGCGTGCACACGGTTCCGCGCGTGTTGGATATCCTGAGGAAATACCGCTCGCAACATGGCGGGAAGATCCAGCGGATCATCTGCCCTACGGCCCCAGTGAATGACGGGATGAAGGACTATTCCCGGCAGGTTGACGAGCTGGTGAACGACGGTGTGGAGGCGATCTATCTGTGGGGCGTTCATGCGGACCAACTGCTCGCCCTCCGTCGCGTGGACTTGATCGCGAAGGCGGTCGAGATCGCGAAGGAGTACGGAATTCCCTCCGGCGTGGGCGCTCACGATCTGAAAGTGATCCAGGCGTGCGAGGACAACAAGATCGCCGCCGATTTCTACATCAAGACGCTGCACCATCACGATTATCCCAGCGCCCCGAAGCCGGAAGACTTGACGGCCGTGTACCGCGAGACGCCTGGTTACTGGTGCCGCGATCCCGAGAAGGTGATCGGCTTCATGCAAGGCGTCGAGAAGCCTTGGATCGCTTTCAAGGTGATGGCCGCGGGGGCCATTCCTCCGCGAAACGCTTTTCCTTACGCTTTTGAGAAGGGGGCGGACCACGTCCTTGCGGGCATGTTCGACTTCGAGATCGGCGAAGACGTCGGCATCGTGAAGGACGCTCTTGCCAACGTGAAAAGAACGCGTCCTTGGAGAGGCTGACCCATCCGATCCGGCGGACGGGGTCCGTGAGGCGGACGCACGCGTCGCCGCGACGCGCGTCGCCGTCGCGGGAAGCCTGCGAGGAAAGGCGACGTTTCTCGGAAAGCGAGGGGCTCTGAAGATGACAAAGCTCGGCGTAATCGTGGGAAATCGCGGCTTCTTCCCGGATCATCTCTGCAAAACGGGGCGCGAGGCCATCCTGCAAGTTCTCGAAGAGGAGGGCATCGGGAGCGTCATTCTGCCCCTCGACGTCGCGAAATTCGGCGCGGTCGAGACGCTGGAGGACGCGCGCAAGTGCGCGGACCTCTTCAAGGAGCGGCGCGAGGAGATCGATGGAGCGCTCGTGACGCTGCCGAATTTCGGCGATGAGCGCGCGGTGGCGAACACGGTGCGCATGGCCGGCCTCGATGTGCCGATCCTGGTTCACGCCTTCCCGGACGACGCAACAAGGATGTCGGTCGCGGACCGCCGCGACAGCTTCTGCGGAAAGATATCGGTCTGCAACAATCTTCGGCAGTACGGCCTGAAGTTCTCCCTGACGCGTCTCCACACGGTCAGTCCCGAAACGGAGGAGTTCCGCGCCGACCTGCGGCGCTTCGCGGCGATCTGTCGGGTGGTGCGCGACATGCGCGGGGCGCGCTTCGGCGCCCTCGGCGCGCGGCCCGGCGCCTTCAACACGGTCCGTTACAGCGAGAAGATCCTCGAAGCGAACGGAATCACGATCGAGACGCTCGATCTTTCGGAAGCGTTCGGATGGGCGCGGCGCATGGGGGACGGCGATCCGTCCGTGAAGGAGAAGCTCGAAGCGATTCGCGCCTACACGGGGACGGACGGGATTCCCGGGGAAAGCCTGGTCCGGATGGCCAAGCTCGGCGTCGCCATCGACAAGTGGGCGAAGGACAATGCCCTCGTTGGGACCGCCATTCAGTGTTGGACCGCCCTGGAGGAGTTCTACGGCGTCGTGCCCTGCGCGCTGATGAGCATGATGTCGGAAAGCCTGACGCCGAGCGCGTGCGAGGTGGACGTCACGGGTCTGATCGGCATGTATGCTCTCCAGTCGGCGTCGGGTCGTCCCTCGGCGCTTCTAGACTGGAACAACAACTACGGCGATGATCCGAGCAAAGGAGTGGCCTTCCATTGCTCGAACCTTCCGAAGAGCGTCTTTGCCGATCACAAGATGGATTGCCAGGAGATCATCGCGGGGTCGGTCGGCAGGAACAACGCGTATGGCGCCGTGGTCGGACGCATGAGGGAGGGCCCCTTCACGTTCTGCCGCGTCTCCACGGACGATGCGGCGGGAGAGATCAGCGGCTACGTCGGAGAGGGGATGCTGACCGCGGATCCTCTTGAGACGTTCGGCGGCTATGGAGTCTTCGAGATCCCGAATCTCCAAGGGTTGATGCGATACGTGTGTGAATGCGGCTTCGAGCATCACGTTGCCATGAACCTGGACCGCGTCGCCGACGCGGTGTATGAGGCGCTGACGAACTACATGGAGTGGGATATTTACCGCCACAAGGGATGAAGACCATGGGCAGGTACGCAATCGGGCTCGATTTTGGGACCAACTCTTGCCGATCGCTCATTGTGGATCTGAATGCGGGATGCGAGCTCGCCAGCTGCGTCTTCGATTACCCGTCCGGCGAACAGGGCATTCTGCTGGACGGAAACGATCCGAATCTGGCGCGACAGAATCCGCAAGACTACCTGGACGGTCTCGTTGCTTCCGTCCGCGAGGCGATTCGTCTCGCCCGCGAAGCGGACGCGGTTTTCGATCCGGCCGACGTGATCTCCATCGGGGTGGACACCACCGGAAGCACGCCGATTCCGGTGGACGCAAACGGCGCGCCGCTCGGCCTGTCTCCCGAGTTCTCCAACAACCCAAACGCCATGGCGTGGCTGTGGAAAGACCACACCGCCCACGAGGAGGCTGCCGAGATCACCGCCAAGGCCAAGGAGATGCGGCCTCACTACCTGGCCAAGTGCGGAGGAACCTATTCTCCCGAGTGGTTCTGGTCGAAAATCCTCCACTGCAAGCGCGTCGCCCCGGAGGTTTTCGCCGCCGCGCACAGCTTCGTCGAGCACTGCGATTGGATGCCGGCCTTGCTCGCGGGCGATACGACGCCCGAGACGCTGCGGCGGAGCGTGTGCGCCGCCGGGCACAAGGCGATGTACTGCGAGGCGTGGGACGGCCTGCCGGACAAGGAGTTCCTCGCCGCCCTGGACCCCGCCCTCGCGGACCTGCGCGGCCGGCTTTACGAGCGCGCCCATCCTGCCAGCCAGTTGGCGGGGAATCTCTGCGAGGAATGGGCGGGGAAGCTCGGACTGAGGGGGGGCATCGCCATTGCCACGGGCGCCTTCGACGCCCACATGGGGGCGGTCGGCGCCGGGATCCGCGAGGGGACGCTGGTCAAGATCATCGGCACGAGCGCCTGCGACATGATGGTGCGCAAGGACGACTCGGACCTGGCTGACATTCCGGGCGTCTGCGGCATTGTGAACGGCTCGATCCTGCCCGGTTGCTTCGGGATCGAGGCGGGCCAGTCCGCGGTGGGAGACATTTTCCTCTGGTTTGTCAACTATCTGACGCCCGAGGCGTACGGCAGGACAACGGGCGAGAGATTCGCCGGTCTCGAACGAGAAGCCGCCCGGCTCAAGCCGGGCGAGACCGGCCTCCTGGCTCTCGACTGGAACAACGGCAATCGCACGATCCTTGTCGACATGCGGCTCGCCGGCTTGCTCGTCGGTCAGACGCTGCACACGCAGGCGCATGAGATCTACCGGGCGTTGATCGAGGCGACCGCTTTCGGCGCGCTGACCATCATCCGCCGCGTCGAGGAGTACGGCGTGCCAGTCGACGAGATCGTCGCTTGCGGGGGACTGGCGGAGAAGAACGCGCTGCTTATGCAGATCTACGCCGACATTCTCGGCCGGCCCATGAAGGTCTCGGCCAGCGATCAGGCGTGCGCTCTGGGCGCCGCCATCTTCGGCGCCGTGGCCGCCGGCAAGGACGCGGGAGGATTCGCGACGGTGGCGGAGGCTCAGGACGCGCTGACTGGCGCCCGCGAGGAGGTCTACACCCCTATCGCGGACAACGGGAAAACCTACGCGCAGATCTACAATCTCTACAGCGATCTGCACGACGCCTTTGGCGCCGCCGAGTGGTCGGGAAGGCTGCACCACGTGATGAAAAGATTGATCGCGATTCGCGACCGGCAGCGCCGGGAATGACGGACCATGCTCGAGGATCTCAAGGAACAGGTCTGGCAAGCGAACCGGAACTTGGCGCGGCGCGGTCTGGCCGCCTTGACGTGGGGCAACGTCAGCGGCATTGACCGCGCGCGGGGACTCGTGGTGATCAAGCCGAGCGGCGCCGCGTGCGATGACGCGGGTCCGGCGGACATGGTGGTCGTGGACCTGGAAGGCAATGTCGTGGAAGGGCGCCTGAAGCCCTCCTCCGACACGCCGACCCACGCCGTTCTGTACAAGGCTTTCGAGAAGATCGGCGGCATCACCCACACGCACAGTTCCTGCGCGACGATGTTCGCCCAGGCGCGGTCGGAGATCCCCTGCTTCGGCACGACGCATGCCGACCACTTCTACGGCCCCGTCCCCATCACCCGATCCATGACGCAAGAGGAAGTCGAAAGCGAGTACGAAGCGAACACGGGCAAGGTGATCGTCGAACGGTTCGAGGACGTCGATCCCGGCGCGATGCCCGCCGTGCTCGTGGCGAACCATGGGCCCTTCACGTGGGGGGAAAGCCCGGCCGATTCCCTGCGCAACGCGATCGCTCTTGAGGAGGTGGCGAAGATGGCCCTGGGCACACTGCAGATTGACCCCGAAGCGGACGCCATCTCGTCCTACCTTCTGGATCGGCACTATTTCCGCAAGCACGGCGCGGGCGCTTATTACGGTCAGGGCTAATACTGCTTCGCCACATTCGGATTGCCTTTTTTCCGCGGCGAAGTTATGCTGCCGATGGTTGTGAACGCCTCACTTCCGGAGGTTTCCCCCGATGACACGTTCTCC